>Ga0137373_10008754_pt1 | contig 10670 bp, 11 predicted proteins | sample SagtaG_5_FD_104912 | JGI IMG/M metagenome (GOLD analysis project Ga0137373, IMG submission 104912) | Vadose zone soil microbial communities from Sagehorn Ranch, Mendocino, California, USA - Sage1_R_80_16 metaG | ecosystem: Environmental > Terrestrial > Soil > Vadose zone | place: USA...
CAGACCGGTCTGATCTTCACACCGGCCCTCTTACTGCTCGGCTATGCCTGGAACCTGTGCTACCTAGGTGGCAGCGCACAGCTACACACCGCAGACCTGGAGAGCAAGGTCGAGTCGTTCATCTGGGCCGCCTCGGCCCTCGCCACCGCCTCCTCGCCCTGGCTCTTCACCGTCGGCGGGTTTCCACTGCTCGCTGCCATCTCGTCGCTGCTGGCGGTCCCACTGCTCGTGCTCGTGTCGCGACGTACCCCGGCCCAAGGTCAGGTTGCGAGGCGGTGACGGAGAGTCACCGAAAGAGGCCTGTGGATATGGTCAGGTGGGCGTCCGAACGCTGGTATTCTCTTGGGTGTGGCCCGGTCCATCGACCGGGCTGCTTGCTTGGCGCCGACGGCAAGTGTCGGCGTGGAGCATCATCGCATCGCCCTCCTGCCACGGAGAGACCGTGGCCGCCAAGTCCGAAGGAGGTGGAGTTCGCGCATGCGTCGTTACGAAGTCATGGTGATCCTCGACCCTGAGCTCGATGAGCGCACCGTGGAGCCGTCCATCGACCAGTACCTGAACATCGTCCGCAAGGAAGGTGGCACGGTCGAGAAGCTCGACATCTGGGGTCGTCGCAAGCTTGCCTATGACGTGAAGAAGAAGGCCGAAGGCATCTACGCCGTCATCGACCTGACCGCCGAGCCGGCGGTCGTGAAGGAGCTCGACCGTCAGCTCACGCTGAACGAGTCGATCCTCCGGACCAAGGTCATCCGGCCGGACCAGCACTGAACCTGGGGTCGTCAGCAGCCATCGGTACTGTCGGCGCCAGCCGCTACTGATAGTTGTTGACAAAGCCACACCCGAAAGCAGGAGGAACGGCAATGGCAGGCGAAACCGTCGTGACACTGGTCGGCAACCTTGTCGACGATCCTGAGCTGAGGTTCACCCCGTCCGGAGCGGCCGTCGCGAACTTCCGGATCGCGTCGACGCCGCGGACGTACGACCGGCAGACAGGTGAATGGAAGGACGGCGAGTCGCTGTTCCTGAGTTGTTCCGTCTGGCGCCAGGCCGCGGAGAACGTGGCCGAGTCGCTCCAGCGCGGCATGCGCGTGATCGTGCAGGGCCGGCTCAAGTCCCGCTCGTACGACGACCGTGACGGCAACAAGCGGACGGTCTTCGAGATCGACGTGGACGAGGTCGGTCCGAGCCTGCGCAGCGCCACCGCGAAGGTGACCCGGGCGATGCGCTCGGGCCCTGGCGGCGAAGGCGGCGGCGGCTTCGGTGGTGGCGGTGGCAACCAGGGTGGTGGCGGCTACGGCGGCGGCCAGGGTGGCGCCCCGCAGAACGACCCCTGGGCAACCCCGCAGGGACAGGGCGGTGGCGGCCAGTCCGCTCCGCAGAACGACCCCTGGGCCAGCCAGGGCGGCGGCTCGATGGAAGAGCCCCCGTTCTGATCCCAGCTCCAACACAATAGAAATGACCATTCCGGCTCGTGAGCCGGGCTCTGGAAGGAAGAGAGCACCACAATGGCCAAGATCATTCGGAAGCCGAAGAAGAAGGTCTGCGGCTTCTGCAAGGACAAGAGCCCGTACGTCGACTACAAGGACACCGCGCTGCTGCGCAAGTTCATCTCGGACCGCGGCAAGATCCGCGCCCGCCGGGTGACCGGGAACTGCGTGCAGCACCAGCGCGACGTGGCCACCGCTATCAAGAACGCTCGTGAGGTGGCCCTGCTGCCGTACACGAGCACGGCTCGCTGAGGGAGGTCTGAGACATGAAGCTCATCCTGGCGCAGGAGGTCGAGGGCCTCGGAGCCCCCGGCGACATCGTCGAGGTGAAGGACGGCTACGGCCGCAACTACCTGGTCCCGCGCGGCCTGGCCATCGGCTGGACCCGCGGCGCCGAGAAGCAGATCCAGTCGATCAAGCGGGCGCGTGACGCCCGGGCGATCCAGGGCAAGGAGCACGCGAGCGAGGTCAAGAACCAGCTCGAGCAGCTCACTGTCACGCTGGACGTGAAGGCCGGTGACACGGGCCGCCTGTTCGGCTCGGTCACCCCGGCGGACATCGCCGGCGCCATCAAGGCCGCCGGTGGACCGTTGGTGGAGAAGCGCGCGATCGCGATCGCCGCGCCGATCAAGACCACCGGCAAGCACCAGGTCTCGGTCCAGCTCCACCCGGAGGTGGCCGCCACGGTCCGCCTCGAGGTCGCAGCCAACTGAGGTCAGCTGTCTGAAGCAAGGCCCGCACTCCCTCGGGAGCGCGGGCCTTGTGTTCTCGGGGGCTCGCTCCCAAGGAGGCTCAGCCTGGTGGTTGTACTGTCGGCCAGTCGTCGGGCTTGGGGTCGCTGGCGTTGCTGTCGTCCGCCGGCTTGTCGACGGTAGTCCACTTGACCGGCTCCGGGTCGGACTCGTTGCCACCGGCATCCGGTTGCTCGATCTTCGGCCAATCGACCGGCGAAGGATCGTCATCAGCGATCGCCTGCCCCGCCGGCAGCAGCAACACCGTCGCCCCGATCACTGCACCGACACTGCGTAGGACGCGACTCTTCCTGGCTGACCGGCTCACTTCTTGTCCAGGGCGTAGACGACCGAGTCCTGGACGACGATCGCGTGGCCCCCGGCGATGCCCCAGGGCCGGGCGGTGTTGGCGGCGAGCGCATGCGAGGGGTGCCCAGGGGTGACGGCGAACGGATCGTTGCCGACCGTGCCGTAGATCGTCGTACCGGTGATCGACAGCGGGCGGAACTCCGGGTACTGGGAGGTCGTGTGCCGGGTGAGGTCGATCAGGCACTCACCCCAGGCGGCGACCTTGTTGCCGGTGTCCGGGACCCACTGCCATCCCTCCACGTCGCCTTCCTCCGATCGCTGGCAGATGGCGACGATCGAGCCGTTGACGGTCGATTGCACCACCGGGATCACCGTGTCCGCGGCCGCGGTCTTCCACAGCACCAGCGCACGCCCCGGGCTCGCCGCCACGATGTGATCGATCTCCGTCGCTCCTTGCGGCGGCTTCGGGTCCACCTTCTGCAGATCCTTGTCCGGCTGGTTCCAGTACAGCGGGCCGCCGTACCGCGCCATGAGTGTCTTGTCGCCCTCGGCCAGCAGCATTGTGGACCCCCGCGGCTGGTTCGGCACCGTCTTCAGTTGGCCGCCGGAGACCACACTGGCGCCGGCATCGTTGCCCATCTCGATCAACGGCGACGTACCGAAGAACTGGACCTGGGCCGAGTCGGGCAGCTCGATCTCGGTCGCCTCGGCGCCGTCACCGGCCCAGTAGTACAGGGTCTCCGGCGAGGCCACGGCGACCACCTGCTTGGAGTCGATGATGGTGTACACCGGGCTCTGCGCGTCGCGCGGCACCTTGTCCTGCCAGAGCACTTTGCCTCCTGCGTCGAACACCGCGATCTTCTGATCCGGCGTCAGTACGGCGACCTCCGTGCCGTCCGGCGACACCGCGGGCACCGAGTTGTCGGCGATGTCGACCGTCCAGCTCGCGTTCTTCGACCAGCCGGCCGGCACCGGCCGGGCGGCGAACTGGTCCGGGCCGACGCTCGGCTCCGGCAGCGGCGGCAGCTTCGGCGACTCGGTCGGCTTGGTGACGTCGTCGCCCTTGCTGAACACGGTCAGGTAGAGCGCCGTCGCCGCGATCAGAATGCCGGCCAGCACAGTTGCGACGATGATCGGCCAGATCGGCTTGTTGCCCTTGCGGGTCTCCACCTCGACCGCCTCGACCCGGCCGTCGGGGTGGATGATCAGCGGCCAGGAAGCGCCGTCGGACTCCACCGCGGTCGCCTTGACCGGCCGGCCGAGTTGCGCGGACCGCTCGCTCACGAGAGCGATCGCGGCCTGCCGCGGATCGTGGTGGTTCACCGGGTGGCTCCGGCCGGCGATCTTCACCTCGGCGTTGTGGTCGTCGTACAGCCTGATCGTCACCTTGGGCCAGGACGGGATCTTCTCAGCCATGGTGACCTCTCATTCCCGCCACAGAACTCCCTCGCTCATCAGACTCCGACCCCGCCGTTCTAGCATGTCCCCCGCACCAGGGCATGCCAGGAATCCGGGCATGCAGAAACCACGCGAGCCCATCCGGCTCGACTGACCCCGACAAGGGGGTAGAAACATCCTCGCCTGTGGATGGGTCACGAAAGTACACCCGGAAAGCGAGAGAATACTGTGGGCGACAGCCTGTGACGCACCGCGAGAGGAGGGGCCATGACGCAGAACCCGTGGACTCGGCAGCAATCGCCGACTCCTGGTCCGCAGCAACCGGGCCCCTCGCCGCAGCCGGCGGATGTGACCCCACGCGGGCCGTCCGCCCCGCAGCATGGCGTGCCGGCGCCGGCGGAGGATCAACGCCTGCCGAAGTTCGCCATTCCGGTCGCGGACAGGCTCTGGTGGGTCGGTGTGCACGGCGGTGCTGGGGAGACGACGATGTCGCTCCTGCTCCCGGGCACCCGGGCGGCCAACCATCGCTGGCCGATCCCACCACCACCTGTGCCAACGCCGGTCATCCTGGTCGCCCGGACCCACGGTTCCGGTCTGCGGGCCGCTCAGCGCGCCGCGATCGAGTGGGCCTCCGGTGTCGTCCAGGGTGTTGCCGTCCTCGGCCTGGTCCTGATCGCGGACGCGCCGGGACGGTTGCCGCGAGTACTCGACGACTTCGCCGACATCGTCGGCGGCGGCGTCCCCAGGGTCTGGGACATCCCCTGGATCGAGGAGTGGCGCAGAGGGGAGGCTCCCACGCCTGAGAACACCCCGGACGAGGTCTTCGAAGTTCTTGAATCCATCTACGCACTTCGCGCGTCAAACCCAGCGGATTACCCCGCCCCGTACTGAAAGGCAAACACCCCGATGATGTTGGCACACCTGATCTCGGAGGCTCCCAGCCTGCTCCCGCTGGACGGCGGCGGTAAGCGGCCGCCGGGCGCCGACAAGCTCGACCTGGTGATCGACTGGGTGCGTTGGATCGCCTTCTCCGTCTGCGTTCTCGGCATCCTGATCGCCGGCGCGATGATGGCCGTCGGCCAGCGCCGCGGCGAGGGTGGCGAGCACGCCGCCCGCCTCGGCTGGGTCCTCGCGGCCTGCATCGTGATCGCTTCCTCGACGCTGCTCGTGGGCGCGCTGAAGTGACCGCAGGCCACTGCGACCGGATCGCCGCAGGCTGATCGGCCGTGGGTCTGTTCAGCAAGGGTCCCGATACCGGTTCCGGAGACGACGACGCCGGAGGTGAGGGGACCAGCTTCTGGCAGGAGCGCGGTTTCGTTGCCTCGGCGATCGTCGTCGGTGCCGTGGTCGTCTGCCTGCTGGTCTGGTTCTTCGCCCGCGACACGGGTACGCCGACCACGCAGCCGACGACGTCGCCGAGCACCGTCGTACCAACCGAACAGCCCACCGAGGAACCGTCCGTGCCGCCCGCCACGCCCACGGAAGAGCCGACCGGCACCACGACACCGTCCTCTGGGCCGACGGCGACAGGTATCGGCGGCTGCAGGCTCAAGCATCCCGACCAGACGATCCCGCGGGTGGCGCCGCCGGCGGTCAACTGGCAGTTCGAGGCTGACATGCTGATTCCGCTCCAGCAGCAGGGAGGTCCGGCCGTGACGGACCGGACCGGAGTGCGCTCCTGCTTCGCCCACTCGCCGACCGGTGCCGTACTCGCGGCGATGGTTCTGCTCGGCCAGATCCGCAACCCGGACCTGACCGACTACGTGCTGTCCAAGCGCGTCCTGCCCGGCCCCGGCCGGAACCGGGCGGCAGCAGAGGCCCGGACCATCACCACACCGCGGAACCTGGGCCAGGTGCCCCAGTTCACCGGCTTCAAGATGATCGACTACCTGCCCAACCGCGCGATCATGTCGATCGCGGTCCAAGTCGACGACCGAAACGTCGCGGCGCTGCTCGTCACGATGGCCTGGTCGGGCGGTGACTGGAAGGCCGTGCTGCAGGACGACGGGACCTTCAACGGTGCCGTCGCGCCCGAGGTCCTGCAGTCGCTGGACGGCTACGTCGGGTTCAGGGGTGCCTGATGATCGTACTCGGCTGCTCCTGGGCGCCCTGGGACTGGGACGACTGCGTCGAGGAGTATCTCGGCAAGGCCGTCAACGCGGCCTTCGGACCGCTCTTCAAGCTGATCTTCAAGGCCATCCAGACCGTCGTGGTGGAAGCCGTCGAGGCGGTGCTCAAGGCCGTCGGCTTCCTCTGGGTCTGGATCGACACCCCGGACATCTCCGACAATGGGGCGGTCGGCTTCATCCAGGTCCACACCAACTACATCCTGGCCGCGGCGGCCTCGATCGCGGTGATCGTGGCCGCGATCCAAATGGCGGTGTCGCACCGTGGCGAGCCGCTGCGCGACATCCTGAAATCACTGCTGACCATGGTCGTGGTGTCCGGCGCCGGGGTGGCCTTCGCCGCCACGCTGATCCAGGCCTCGGACCAGTTCTCCCAGTGGATCATCAGCCAGGCGCTCGGGGCGGACAACCACGCCTTCGCGACGAAGCTGGCCGAGCGGATGACCGATCCGCTCCAGGATCCCGGCGAGGCGCTCGGGTTCGTGCTGATCATCTTCGTCGGCATCCTGATGGTGATCACCGCGATCATCCAGTTGGCCCTGATGATCGTCCGTTACGGGATGCTCGTGCTGCTCGTCGGTGTGCTGCCGCTGACCGCGGCGGCCACGAACACCGAGATGGGCATGGCCTGGTTCAAGAAGACGCTGGCCTGGCTGGGCGGATTCATCATCTACAAACCCGTTGCGGCGCTGATCTACGCCACGGCCATCAAGCTGATGGGGACCCCCGGGGCTCCCGAGGGCGCCTCGATGGGGGCCGAAGGCACGCAGATGCTCAAGGTCGTCATGGGCGTGACCATGATGATCGTCGCGGTCGTGTCGCTGCCCGCCATCCTTCGCTTCGTCTCGCCGAGGACGTCTTGACATGCTCGCGCTCTGCGCCTGGTACCAATGCCTCTTCGACGCTGTCGCGAAGGTACTCGCGCCCGTCGTCAAAGGACTGATCAACATGATCTTCCAGCCGATACTCGACGCCATCTCCGCGGCGGTCACCGTCGTGATGGGCACCATCGGGACCTTCTGGGTCTACGTGCCCACCGTCTCGGTCGGCAGTACGACGACCGGCGCGCCGGCCAACGACACGGTCGGATGGATCTGGGCGCACACCCAGTTCATCGCGGTGTTCGTCGCCGTCATCGGTGTGATGGTCGGTGCGATCCAGATGGCCTGGAGCCACCGCGGGGAGGCGGCCCGGGACATCCTGCGCTCGCTGATCACGCTGGCGGTCGCTGCCGCGCTGTCGATCGCGGTCGCGCAGGCGCTGATCGAGTTCGGCGACAAGTTCTCCGACTGCCTCGTCACCACCGCGCTGAGCGACTCCGGTGAAGGCTGGCGCTGCGGGATCGGCAACACCGGTGGCGGCAAGAGCTTCGGTCAGTCGATGACCGCGATGCTGGCAGTGTCCGCGACCGTCGGGCCGATCGGGATCGGCCTGGCCATCACGATCGGTGTGCTGGCCATCGTCGCCGGGGTGATCCAGATCGTGCTGATGGTGGTGCGCAGCGCGATGCTGATCCTGCTGCTCGGCGTCCTGCCGATCAGTGCCGCTGCGACCAACACCGAGATGGGCCGGACCTGGTTCAAGCGGATCGTGTCCTGGCTGCTCGCCTTCATCCTCTACAAACCGGTCGCCGCGATCGTCTATGCGACCGCGATCAGGCTCACCTCGAACAACGGCAAGGGACTCAACTTCGCCGACTCCGGCCAACCCGCGGCGACCCAGATCATGAACATGGTCACCGGCCTCACCATGTTGGTGCTCGCGTTGTTCGCGCTGCCCGCGCTGATGCGATTCATCGTCCCGATGGTCGCCGCCACGGCGGGCGGTGCCGGGGCCGGCATGCTCGCGGCCAAGATGACCGGCATGGACCAGTTGGCCCAGAAGGCGCAGCAGTCGGCTGACGGCCAGGGCGACAGTGGCAGCGGTAGCGGCGACGGTCCGAGCGGCGCCCGCAACGTCGGCCGCCCGAGTCAAGCCCAGAGCCCGAGCGGTGGCGCGGGCGGTGGTGAAGGCGCCGGTGGTGCAGCCGGTGGCGAAGGCGGTGCGGCAGCGGCCGGTGGAGGTGGCGGTGGAGCCGCAGCCGGAGGTGGAGCTGCCGCGGGTGGTGGGGCTGCAGCTGGTGGCGGCGCAGCGGCCGGCGGCGCGGCCGCCGGTGCGGGAGCCGCAGCCGGTCCGGTGGGCATCGCAGTGGTCGCCGGCGCCGCGGCAGTCAAGAAGGGCGTCGAGATGACCCAGACCGCCGCCCAGACGATGGCCGACGAGACGCTCGGAGATGGCGAGTCCGGTGGTGGAGGCGGCGGCGGTGGTGGTGGAGGCCCCTCCGGCAGTGGCGGCCGGGCCCGCGACATGAGCCGCGACAACGAGCGAGCACGAGCACAACAGCAGCAGAGCACCCGTTCGCGGGACGATCAGTCCCGCCGGGACGCACAACGAGACTCGGACGGACCACGTGGCAGCGGCTGACAACGTACGAAGCGCCCCGCGCACTTACGGCAACTGGCGACAGCCCGCTTCGGCGGGTATCGCCGGCCTGGGCACGCTCGGCACCGGCATCATGATGGGCGGCCTGGTCATGACGATCATGGCCACGATGGCGGGCGGCCTGCTCGCCGCGATCATCACGCTGCTGATCGTCGGCGTCTGCCTGTTGATGCTGATGACCAAGGACAAGCACGGCTTGTCCGCGCTGCAACGGCTCTCGACCCGCATTGGATGGCAACGAGCAAAGATGGCGAAGCACAACATCTACCGTTCCGGTCCGCTCGGACGAACCCCGTGGGGCAAGTTCCAGCTCCCCGGCCTGGCCGCCGCCTCCCAGCTGAGCGAGTTCCAGGACTCGTACGGGCGGCCGTTCGCGCTGCTGTTCTACCCGAGCACCCGGCACTTCACCGTCGTCATCAACGCCGAGCCCGACGGCGCGTCGCTGGTCGACGAGGACCAGATCGACGTCTGGGTCGCGCACTGGGGCCAGTGGCTCGCCTCCCTCGGTCACGAGCCGGGCATCGTCGCTGCGTCGGTGACGGTGGAGAGCGCGCCCGACACCGGCATCCGGCTGCGCCGTGAGGTCGGCAACAACATGATGGACGGTACGCCGGCCATCGCCCGGGCGATGCTCACCGAGGTCGTGCAGACCTACCCGGAGGGTTCCGCGCTCGTCTCCGCTCGCGTCGCGCTCACGTTCAAGGGGACCGACCGGAACGGCAAGCGCCGCAAGGAGGAGGACATGGGCCGCGAGCTCGCGTCCCGTCTGCCCGCGCTCACCCAGAGCCTGAACTCGACCGGTGCCGGCGCCGCCCGGCCGGTCACAGCGCAGGAGCTGTGCGAGACCGTTCGCATCGCGTACGACCCGGCGGCCGCCGTACTGATCGACGAAGCGCGCGGTCAGGGGATGGCGCCGGAGCTCCAGTGGACCGATGTCGGCCCGGCCGCTGCGCAGGCGTTCTGGGACAAGTACCGGCACGACTCCGCCTGGTCGGTGACGTGGCAGATGACGCAGGCGCCGCGTGGTGAGGTGTTCTCCTCGGTGCTGTCCCAGCTGGTCGCGCCGCATGCCGACATCGACCGCAAGCGCGTCACCTTGCTGTACCGCCCGCTGGACGCCGCCACCTCGGCACGGATGGTGGAGGCCGACAAGCGCAACGCGTCCTTCCGCGCGACGACCTCGAACCGCCCGTCCGCCCGGAGCCTGGCCGAGGCCAGGGCCGCCGATCGGACCGCGCAGGAGGAGGCGCGCGGCGCGGGTCTGGTCAACTTCGGCATGGTCGTCACCGGCACGGTGATGTCGGCCGAGCAGATCCCGGACATGATCGCTGCCATCGACAACCTGGGTGCGACCGCGCGCGTCCTGCTCCGTCCGGCGTACGGCTCGCAGGACTCCGCGTTCGTGGCCGCACTGCCGCTGGGCGTCGTACTGCAGAGCCACCTGGCCGTCCCGGCCGGCCTGCGGGAAGCCCTATGACCGCTGGGGAGTCACAGTGAGCAAGAAGACGAAGAAGCCGGTCGATCCGACGCGTGGCGGCAGGCGGCCGATGCCGCGGGGCTGGCCGGGGATGGGCGGCGGGTATTCGACGTACCTGCAGGCTCCGGCCGAGTGGCGCGGTACGACGGTCCAGGTGTGCGGACTCTGGCCGTTCGCGGCCGGCACCGGAAGTCCGATGGTCGGCGTACCGATCGGACGGAACATCCTGTCCGGCGCGACCATGTGCTGCGACCCGATCAGCTGGTTCATGCGCGCCAAACTGATTTCCAATCCCTCAATGTTTGTCCTTGGAAAGCCAGGCTTGGGCAAATCTACAATCACTCGAAGAATGGCATTGGGATTAGCTGGATATGGCATTCAACCACTAGTTCTCGGGGATTTGAAACCGGATTACAAGGACCTCATCGAGGCCCTCGGCGGCCAGGTCATCCAGCTCGGCCGCGGTCGCGGGCACCTGAACGTGCTCGACCCGGGTGAGTCCCGCGAGGCCGCGCTCCGGCTGACAGGCAAGGCCCGCGAGGCGATCCAGGCGGACGCGCACGGCCGCCGCCAGACGATGGTGTCGGCGCTGATCTCTATCATGCGCTCGGCTCCGCCGACGGACCGCGAGGAGACCATCATCGATGAGGCCCTCAAGGTC
>Ga0137373_10008757_pt1 | contig 10669 bp, 9 predicted proteins | sample SagtaG_5_FD_104912 | JGI IMG/M metagenome (GOLD analysis project Ga0137373, IMG submission 104912) | Vadose zone soil microbial communities from Sagehorn Ranch, Mendocino, California, USA - Sage1_R_80_16 metaG | ecosystem: Environmental > Terrestrial > Soil > Vadose zone | place: USA: California...
GCGGCGCCGGCGCCCGCGCTGACGGATCCGACCAGCGCGGCGGCGATCAGCAGGCCTGCTCGTCTCGCGACCACCCCGTGGGGTAGTAGCCCGAACGCGGCCCGACGAAACGCGCTCCTGGTCTACTAGCGGCCGTCGAGGCAGGCCCTGTAGCCCGCCACGACCTTGTTGCCGCGTACCGTCAGGAGCTTGACGCTCCACGACATTTCCTGGTTGGCAAGTAGCTGCACCTTCCCCGGGACGAGGCACGACGTGCCGGTCGAGCAGCGCACGTAGTCTCGCGCAACGGGCTCGGTGGTCGAGATCAAGACGTAGTAGCCCGAGCCACGCGCGTCACCCGTCCACCGGGCCTCCACCCGCAGGCTCCCGGCGGTGAGGTCGTCGTATATTGTCCGCCGAGCCGTCCAGCGGCGTCGTCGGCAGGTTCTGGCCGTTGAACAGGAGCTTGAGAGCATGCGGCTGCGCCGGCCGGGCCCAGACAGACCGCACGGGCGCCGATCGACTCGCGGACTTGCCGCTCCTCAGGTCGACGAGGAACGCCCGGAACTCGTACGAGGCTGGGCCCCGGACGACGCTCCAGCGGCACGGCTCCGCGCTGCAGCGCCTGCCGAGATAATCGGGGCGGGCGTAGGTCGCGCGCGGAACATGCGTGAGGGCGATACCGCGAAGCTGGAGCAAGAAGTGCCCACCTGCTCCGGCGAGCGTCGCGCCCGTCGAGGCCGTGTAGCTCAGCGCGTAGCCGGCGATTGCGTGCGTGCCGCCGCGTAGCGCGACGCCGGACTCGGTCGGCTCGGCCCGGCTCATGCCTATGGCCGGCCCAAGCACCACGAACAATGCCCCTGCGAACGCAAGGAAGCAGCGACCCCGCCGACCCGGCATGCGCTCACAGTAACAGCGTGCCGCCGCGGCTACCGCCCGCCGGATCGCGGCTTCCTCGCGGCCAACCCCGGGGCCAGGCCCCTGCGTGCGAGCGTCACGACTTCATCGCAGAGGCCTCGCAGAAACCTGGGGCCAGGCCCGGGCCAGGCCCCGGGTTGAGAGTGTCACAGCTTCCTCGCGGCCGGCCCCGCGCGGACCGCCTGGGGCCGGGCCCCGCACGCCGGCGGTCGGGGCCCCCGCGTCGGCGGGGGCCCCAGCCGTTGCGAGACCGACGCTACGGGTACGAGACGATGTCGACCGGAGTCGTGTCCGGGGGCGTCGCCGGTCCGAAGTCGTTCACGACATGGTCGATGACTCCGTGGCCGGTGATCGACAGGTCGAGGATGTCGTGCAGCTTCACGCCCGGCGTCACGGGCACCTCGAAGGCGTGGCTCGCGTGGATCGTCGGATCCACGTTGAAGAAGCAGTAGCTCCCGAGGCCCCACCCCTCGTGGCTCGTCACCGAGTCCGCGACCTTGTAGGCCGCGTAGCCGAGAATGCCGTCGTGCTGCCAGTCGGCTTGGCTCGGCGGGTCGTACGGCATCTCGTTCTGGAACATGATCGTCTTGCCGCCGTTGCCGTTCCAGACGACCTCGTCGCGCTGGTAGTGCTCGACGAAGAGACCGGTCGCGATGACATCGTCGCCGTTGACGACGAGTCCCGTGTCCGCCGTGTTGCTCGTCCAGCCGACGCCGGCTCCGTGGTCGGCGCGCCAGGCCCAGATGTCGTCGAGGATCACGTTGTCGCTATTCACTTCGAGGCTGACGGTCGCCTTGCCGACGTGCGGGCCGCCGATGCGGAAGAACACGTCGTGGAGCGCCGACGGATCGTCCGGGTTGCTCCAGCCGGCATGGTTCCGGCCCCCGCCTGTGGTGGCGTGCGGGGAACCGACCCGGAGCAGGACGGGGGAGTTGACCGGGCCGGCGTCGATGATCAGCCCCGAGATCTCGACCCCGGGCACGTCGGCGACGGTCATAGGGACGGCGCCGTTCTGCGCCTCGAGCGTCGCCAGTCCGAGCCCGAGGACGATCGTGCCGGCCCGCTTCACCTTGATCGTCTGGCCGACGTCGTAGACGCCCGGGGTGAAGATCAGGTTCTTCCCCTGGGCTAGCGCGTCGTTGATCGCCTGGACACGGTCGGTCGGCTTCGCGATGAAGAAGCTCTCGATCGGAGGCGAGCGGCCGGGGGTCTGGCCGGCGGCCCACGTCGTGCCCGAGGAGTCGCGCTGCACGGCGGGGACGTAGACGTTGAAGTCCTTGTCGGAGTCGACGTAGAGGAACGGCTTCTCGCGCGACTCGGGATTCGTGGCGAGCGTCGTGTACGGCGGGCTCGGGAAGGACTGCGCGGGTGCGCCGTCGACGCCGGCGAAGACCTGGTTCCAGACGCCGTTCGTCCAGCCGTCGAGGCTGCTGTTCCTGACGAGGTACTGCTGCTGCGAGCCGTTGACGACGGTGCTGCCGGAGAACTGCGAGTCGGCGATGAAGCCGCCGCTCGCGTAGGCCGGGTTCGAGCAGTAGTCCATCAGCGTGGCGTAGCCGTTGACCTGGACACGCCTCAGCGACGAGGCCTGCAAGGTCGCCCAGAACTCGCCGAACTGGCACGTGCCTCCCTTCCCCGAGACGTTGATCGTCAGGTTCGAGACGGAGCGCCAGAAGTTCACGAGCGCGGTGCAGTCGCCGGGCCCGAAGCACTGGTTGTAGGAGTCGATCGTGCCGTTCACGCCGACGTCGCTCGGCGAGCTGCCCAGGCCGGCGACCTCGGTGTAGTAGCCGACCTGGAAGTTGAGCGGATCGGCTGCGGATCCGTAGCTGCCGGGCATGAAGAGCAGCGCGTAGCGCTGCGTTCCGAACTGGTTCGAGACCTGCTGGCTCGCGATCGCGTCGACGGTCGCCCTGATCGCGCTCGTCGGCATGCTCGGATCGAAGATCTTGACGTTCGGCCCGAAGTCGGGCTGGGCCGTCGCCGCGTCGACGCGTGCCGGGGCGGCGTCGGCGAGCGCGGTCGTCGCAAGCCCGAAGGCGAGGACGGCGAGCGCGGGAACCAGGCGACGGGCGAGCCCTCGATGACCAACTGGAGACATGCGGAACCCCCCTTCTCTCCCTCTCGGGAGTCGCAGTGTCAGGCTCGTCTGGGCGGTGCCGTCGACTCACGGACGACGAGCCGCGTCGCGAGGTCGACGTGGAGCGTCTCGAAGCGCTTCCGCTCGAGGAGCCGCATCAGGAGGCTGACCGCAGTCCTTCCCATCTCCGCCAGCGGCTGGCGAACTGTCGTGAGGGCGGGCGTGACGATCGTCGCGAGCTCGACGTCGTCGAACCCGACCACCGAGACGTCCTCCGGCACGCGAAGCCCGCGCGCCCGCGCGGCCCGGATGACGCCGATGGCCAGGTTGTCGTTGAACGCGAAGATCGCGGTGGGCGGCTCCGGCAGGTCGAGCAGGGCCCCGGCGGCCTTGCCGCCGCCGGCGATCTCGAAGTCCGACTCCACCTCGAGCTCGGGATCGGGCTGGATGCCGGCGGCTGCCAACGCCGCGTAGTACCCGCGCCGGCGGTCCTCGGTCGCGACCCAGCCCTGTGGCCCGGTGATCATGCCGATCCGCCTGTGGCCGAGCCCGAGCAGGTGCTGCATCGCCTGATCTGCTCCGGACATGTGCGCCGCGGACACCGACGGGATCCGGTCGTCGAGCGGCTCCAGCGGGTCGACGACGACGAAGCGGTAGCCCTCGTCGAGGAGCTGTGCGAGCTCGTCGCTCGACTCCTCGGGCAGGACGATCAGCGCGCCGTCGGTCATGCCGTGCATGAGCCGGTCGAGCAACGAGACCTCGCGGTCGTGCTCGTGCTGCGTCGGCGAGAGGACGAGCCGCATCTCCTGCTCGTACAGCGCCTCGGCGACGCCGGAGAGGATGGCCGAGAAGTAGACCGGGTAGACCAGCGGCACGAGCACCCCGACGAGGCCGGTGCGCCCCGCAGAGAGGCCGCGCGCACTCCGGTTCGCGGCATAGCCGCGCTCGCGGACGATCGCCTGGACGAGCTCACGCGTCTCCTCCGAGACGTCGTTGCGGCCGTTGACGACGCGCGACACAGTGGCGATCGAGACGCCGGCTAGGTCGGCGATCTCCCGGATCGTGACGCGAGAGGAGCGATGCGCGGCCTCGGCCATGAGGCCTATTTAAGCACGTTCCGGAAATTTCCGGAACCATTTATCGCATGGCTCGGCAAAATACCGGTGGTCACGCTTGACTTTCGGGTTAAGGCTGTGGTAAACGTTTCCGGAAAGTTTACGGCCACTGGGCTGAAACAGTGCCGAAACCGTTCCGCCGCCCGACCCCGGGCGAGAAAGGACATTCGATGCGACGCAGCATCCGCTCGTCCCGCCGCCTCGCGACAGCTGTCGCCGTCGCGGGTCTCGTCGGCGTCTCGATCCTTCTCGGCAGCTCGGCCGCCCCTGCGGCGACCGATGCGTCCGGACGGGCCGACGCCGCCCAGGCCGCCCACGCGTGCCTCGTCATGACCGGATCGGGCGATCCGGCCTTCGTCAAGAACTTCAACCCGTTTACCGCCACGGGGCTCCCGAGCGGCTCCTTCGTTCAGGGCGCGTTCTACGAGCCGTTGATCGTCACGCCCGAGGGCGGCCTGAAGCCGGTGCCGTGGCTCGCCCGTAGCTGGAAGTGGAGCAACGGCAACAAGACGCTGACGCTGAAGCTCGTCAGGAACGCCAAGTGGTCGGACGGCAAGCGGCTGACCTCGGCCGACGTCGTCTACAGCCTCACCGCCGGCCGTCAGGACAAGATCATGGACCGCATCGGGCTCACCGGCGCGGACAACAACATCGTCTCGATCAGGGCAAGGGGCGCCGCAACGGTTGCCATCACGCTCAAGACGCCCGACTCGCAGTTCATCTCCTCGATCCTGAACCGGCAGTTCATCGTGCCGAAGCACATCTGGTCGAAGGTCAGCGACCCGGCGACGTTCACGAACCCGAAGCCCGTCGGCTCCGGCCCCTTCAACATCATCAAGCGGTTCACCACGCAGGACTACGTGCTCAGCAAGAACCCCCACTACTGGCTGAGCGGGAAGCCGAAGATCGGCTGTCTCGAGTACGTCCAGGCTGCGTCGAACGACGCCGCGCTTGCGTTGATCGTGAGCGGCCAGGTCGACTGGACGCACAACTTCGTCCCGAACGTCGAGAAGGCGTACGTCTCGAAGGACCCGAAGCACTTCCACGCGTTCTACGCGACGACCGCGTATCCGATCTCGCTCGTGCTCGACACCACCGCGTACCCGTACAGCCTGGTCCCGTTCCGCAAGGCCCTCAGCCTCGCGATCGACCGCAAGACCGTGTCGAAGCTCGGCGAGTACGGCTACGCGCCGGCCACCGACGCGCTCGGCCTGAGCGGTCTCTTCCCGGGCTGGGTCACCGACAGCTCGATCAAGGCGCAGGCGAAGCAGATGGCCGCCTACAACCCGACGGCCGCGAAGAAGCTCCTGACCGACAACGGCTTCACCTACAAGGGCAACACGCTGCTCGACCCGAAGGGCAAGGCCGTCAACCTCGACATCCACGTGATCTCGGGCTGGTCGGACTGGGTCGCGTCGAACCAGATCATCACGAAGAACCTGCGTGACATCGGGATCGACTCCAACGTCGCGCTCGAGCCGGACTGGGGCTCGTGGTGGCCGAACGCGAGCTCGGGCAAGTTCCCGACGCTGCTCTGGCAGGGCGGATCGCAGGGCTCGCCGTACGGCTACTTCTACGCGAACCTCTCGCAGAACGCGTACATCGCGGCCGGACAGGACGCGTGGACCACCGGAAACTGGGATCATTTCGCCGACGCGAAGGCGACGACGCTGCTCGGCCAGTGGAAGGTGACGCTCGACCCGGAGAAGCAGCACGGGATCGCGACGCAGCTGCAGAAGATCTTCCTGCAACAGCTGCCGATCGTCCCGCTCTTCATCGGCCCGCGCTGGTCGACATACAGCACGAAGTACTTCCACTGCTTCAACACGCCGAAGAACTTCTACGGCGACCCGATCTTCACGACCTTCCCCGACAACGTGCTTTCGTTCACCCGCATCTGCAAGGGCGCGAAGGCCGGGGTGTGACCGACAGATAGGCCCTCCAGCAGACCGGCGGGCGGACTGACTCCGCCCGCCGGTCTACGCTCAGGGAACCGACATGCGCTGGCTCGCCCGCCGTCTCGTCTTCTACGTCTTCGCGATCTGGGTCGCGCTGACGCTCAACTTCCTGCTGCCGCGGCTGATGCCCGGAGACCCCATGGCCGGCGTGCTGCAGCATCTGAGCCCGTCGCAGATCTCGTCGAACCCGGGGATCATCCAGACGTACCAGGCGCTGCTCGGCGGGGGCCACCATTCGATCTGGCAGGACTACGTGACGTACATGCATCGGATCGCGCACTTCGACTTCGGCATCTCCACCTCGAACTATCCGACCCACGTGTCCGAGGTCATCGGAAGGACGCTGCCGTACTCGATCTTCCTGGTCGGCGTCGCCTTCCTGCTCGCGTTCTTCATCGGCACGGTCGTCGGCATGGTCGCCGCCTGGCGCCGTGGCGGCGTCGTCGACAGCGTGCTCGTGCCGGCGTTCATGGCGATCGGCGCGTTCCCGGCGTTCTTCACCGCGCTGCTCGGCCTCTGGCTGCTCGGCCTGGAGCTGCACTGGTTCCCGATCCAGCACGCGTACGACAACAGCGTGACGCCGGGGCTCAACTGGGCGTTCCTCACGAGCGCGTTGCGCCACTCCGAGCTGCCGATCCTCGTCGTCGTCGGCGCCTACGCCGGCGGCTGGGTGCTGAACATGCGCACCGTGATGATCAACACGATCAGCGAGGACTACGTGGCGATGGCGCACGCGAAGGGGTTGCGCGACCGCCGGGTGATGACGCGCTACGCCGGCCGCAACGCGATCCTGCCGCCGCTCAACGGCTTCGCCCCGCTGTTCGCGAGCGCCGTCGGCGGCCTCGTTTTCGTCGAATACATCTTCAGCTATCCGGGCGCCGGTTACACGCTCCAGCAGGCGGTACTCGGCAACGACTACCCGCTCGCGCAGGCGATCCTCCTGGTGCTGGCCGTCTGCGTGATCCTCGCGAACCTGATCATGGACCTGCTCAACTTCGTCCTCGACCCACGGCTGCGCGCGGGCTGATGGCGCAGCTCGACCCCATTGCGCTCGATCTTCCGGCCGCTGCGCCGCGAAGGCACGCCCGCGGCAGGCTGCAGGTCCCGGGCTGGCTTGCGCTCCTGCTCCGCAACCCGAAGTCGCGCCTCGGGCTGATCATGATCGGCTTCATCGTGATCGTGGCGCTGATCGCGCCGCTGATCTCCGTCGCGCACCCCAACGACTTCAACATCCTCGCGATCCGGCAGGCGCCTTCGTGGCACCACCTGTTCGGCACCACCGACCAGGGGAGCGACATCTTCTCCCAGGTCGTGCTCGGCGCCCGCCGCTCGCTGCTGCTGGGGGCCGCGGCGGGTCTGCTGGCCACCGCCCTCGCCGCCCTTCTCGGGATCACGGCGGCGTACTCGGGCGGGATCGTCGACGAGGGCATCAACTTCCTGACGAACATCTTCCTCACCATCCCGCCGATCCCGCTGCTCGTCGTCGTCTCCAGCTACCTGAAGGACCGCGGGATGGGGACGATGATCCTGGTCCTCGCGCTCGTCCTCTGGGCCTTCGAGGCCCGCATCCTGCGTGGGCAGGCGCTCTCGCTGAAGAACCGCGACTTCGTCCTCGCCGCGAAATCCGCGGGCGAGCCGACATGGCGCATCGTCCTGAGCGAGCTGATGCCGAACATGATCAGCCGGATCGCAGCAGCCTTCGTCCTCGTCTTCTACATCGCGCTGCTCACCGACGCCGGCCTCGAGTTCCTCGGCCTCGGCGACATGGCGAAGACGAGCTGGGGCGTGACGCTGTACTGGGCGCAGACGAACTCCACCGTGCTGCAGGGCGAGTGGTGGCCCTTCTTCTTCCCCGGCGCCGCGCTGGCCTTCACGGTGCTCGGGCTCGTGCTGGTGCTCGCCGGCATCGACGAGGTGAGCAACCCGCGTCTGCGCGCGGAGCGCGCGCGGCGGCGCCTCATGCGGGGCCTGCTCGTCGCATTCGTCGGCGGGCGCGCCTTCGCTCGCACGGAGAAGGCCTCGTGACGAGCGCCGCCCGGCAGGTCGAGACGGCGCCGATGACGCGGGTCGCAGGCGAGGCGCTGCTCGAGCTGCGGCACCTGACCGTCGAGTACGGCTTCGGCGGCAGTCGCGTCCGCGCGGTCGACGGGGTGGACCTCGAGATCCGCGCTGGCGAGATCGTCGGGCTCGCGGGCGAGTCGGGCTGCGGCAAGACCACGGTCGCGAACGCAGCGATGCAGATCCTGCGTCCGCCGGCGCACCTGACCGGGGGAAGCATCCTCTTCCAGGGCGAGGACCTCGTCGGCAAGAGCGTGGAGGAGCTGCGGCGCTTCCGCTGGCGCAACGTGTCGATGGTCTTCCAGAGCGCGATGAACGCCCTCAACCCCGTGATGCGCGTCGGCGACCAGTTCGTCGACACGATGCGCGCGCACGAGCGGATCGACCGCAGGCGCGCGCTCCGGCGCGCCGCCGAGCTGCTCGAGCTGGTCGGGATCGACCGGAGCCGCGTCCGCGCCTACCCGCACGAGCTCTCGGGAGGGATGCGCCAGCGCGTGATCATCGCCATCGCGCTCTCGCTCAACCCCGAGCTGCTCATCCTCGACGAGCCGACCACTGCGCTCGACGTCGTCGTGCAGCGGGAGATCCTGCAGCAGATCGAGGCGCTCAAGCGAGACTTCGGCTTTGCCGTCCTCTTCATCACGCACGACCTCTCGCTCCTGCTCGAGTTCGCCGACCGGATCGCGATCATGTACGCCGGCGAGATCGTCGAGAGCGCGCCTGCGGCGCTGCTCGCAGCCGACCCGCGTCATCCCTACACGCAGGGCCTGCTGCAGTCGTTCCCGCCGCTCAGCGGTCCCAAGCTGCCGCTGACCGGCATCCCCGGCTCTCCGCCCGACCTCAGGAATCCCCCGGCAGGCTGCCGCTTCCACCCGCGGTGCCCGCACTGCCTGCCGGAGCGGCCGGGCCTCTACCTGCGGCAGACGGCGGAGCGGCCCCGGCTGCGGGAGATCCAGGCCGGCCACCAGGTGGCATGCCATCTCGTCGAGGAAGGCGTCGCATGAGCACGGCGGCGCCGCTCGAGGTTCGCAACCTCACGAAGCGCTTCCCGCTCGGCGGCACGCTCCACCGCGCGTCCGTGCACGCCGTCGACGACGTCTCGTTCGAGCTGCGTCCGGGCACGATCACGGCCCTCGTCGGCGAGAGCGGGAGCGGCAAGAGCACGGTCGCCCGGCTGCTCGCGCGCCTGTACAGCCCCACCGCAGGCACCGTCCTCTTCGAGGGCGGCGACCTGTCCGCAGTTCGTCGGCGGCGGGACGTCCTCCACTACCGCTCGCACGTGCAGATCATCTTCCAGGACCCCTTCGCGTCCCTCAATCCGGTCAAGACGGTTCGCTACCACCTCGAGCGGCCCCTGCGGATCCACCACATCGTTCCTCACGACCAGCTCGAGGAGCGCGTCCACGAGCTGCTGCAGGACGCGGGCCTCGTTCCGCCCGCTGAGATCGCGGCGAAGTACCCGCACGAGCTCTCGGGCGGCCAGCGCCAGCGCGTCGCGATCGCGCGTGCGCTCGCAGTCGAGCCCAAGGTCGTCCTCGCCGACGAGCCGACGAGCATGCTCGACGTCTCGATCCGGATCGGGATCCTGAACCTGATGCTGAAGCTCAAGGAGGAGCACGAGATCGCGTTCCTGTACGTGACGCACGACCTGGCGAGCGCGCGGTATATCGCCGACGACATCCTCGTCATGTACGCCGGCCAGATCGTCGAGCGCGGTCCGGCGGAGGAGGTGCTCGCAGAGCCGCTGCACCCGTACACGCGGCTGCTGCTCTCGGCGGCGCCGGACTCGGCCGTGGGGCTGAAGGCCACCCGGATCGAGCAACGGCGAGGTCTCGCCGCCGCCGCCGTCGACCCGCCCGAGGGCTGCCGCTTCGTCGGCCGCTGTCCGCTCGCCGTCGCCGTCTGCTCCGAGCTCACCCCGGCCCTGATCGAGGCGCACCCGGGCCGCGCGGCACGCTGCCACGTCACCGCCCCCGCCCCTGGGCTGTCCACCACCCCAATCGAGAGGAAATCATGACCCCCGACAGCACCCACCCGTTCCCCGCCGACTTCCTCTGGGGAGCCGCGACCGCCTCCTACCAGATCGAAGGCGGCGCGCACGAGGACGGCCGCGGCGAGAGCGTGTGGGACCGGTTCTGCGCAACCCCAGGCAAGGTCCGCAACGGCGACTCCGGCGAGGTCGCGTGCGACTTCTACCACCGTTACCGTGACGACGTCGCGCTGATGCGGAACCTCGGGATCGACGCGTTCCGCTTCTCGATCGCCTGGCCGCGCGTGATGCCGCAGGGGCGCGGCCTGGTGAACGCGGCCGGGCTCGACTTCTACGACCGCCTCGTGGACGAGCTGCTCGCCCAGGGGATCGAGCCCTTCCCGACGCTCTTCCACTGGGACACGCCGCAGGCGCTGGAGGACGCCGGCGGCTGGCCGGCACGCGCGACCGCCGAGGCGTTCGTCGAGTACGTCGACGCGGTCGTCGGTCGCCTCGGCGATCGCGTTCGCCGCTGGACGACGCACAACGAGCCGTGGGTGGTCGCCTGGATCGGGCATGCCTGGGGCGAGCA
>Ga0137373_10008760_pt1 | contig 10668 bp, 8 predicted proteins | sample SagtaG_5_FD_104912 | JGI IMG/M metagenome (GOLD analysis project Ga0137373, IMG submission 104912) | Vadose zone soil microbial communities from Sagehorn Ranch, Mendocino, California, USA - Sage1_R_80_16 metaG | ecosystem: Environmental > Terrestrial > Soil > Vadose zone | place: USA: California...
CGGAGCGGTCGAGAAAGCGCGCGAACGACCCGCCTCGTCCGCGCCATGGTTCCTCGAGTGCGCCGAGACGAAATCGGGTCAGGCCCTGCCACGAGAGCTCCAGCGGAGGCAGGCGCGCCTCGATCATCCTCGCTTCGACCGCGGCCGCAGTCGGCCCGAGCCTCCTTGCCCGGCCGTCCTGGACGTAGACGCCCGCCGGGGTCGCCCAGAGCTTTCCCTCGATCCGCCCGCTCGCCGGCTCGAGGGCCCGGGAGAGGAAGAAGAACGCCAGGAAGGGAGTCAGGCAGGCCAGGGCCAGCAGGCCGTGGAGCAGACGGGCTCCGGCACCGCGCGGCCGCGCGGAGAGGGCGAAATCGGCGGCGTACAGGGCGGTGAGGAAGAAGAAGTAGGCGGCCGCCGCGCAGACGCGGGACAGGGGGGTCGCGGGACCGCCCAGTCCCAGCCACAGATAGACCGCAAGCGCGGCCCCCGCGACCGCAAGCGAGAGTAGGACGGAATAGAGCGCCGCCATCCGGGCGCGCCGTCCGCGCCCCTCGGCGGCCCGCGCGGAGCCCGGCGGGAAGGAGATCCGATGCCCGAAGGGACAGGCCGCCTGTCGTGGATCGGCCACGAGCCGTCCGCACGCCGGGCAGCGGACAATCCAGGCACGCTCCCAGCCATGGCGCCTTGCCGCCAGTGCCACGGCCGCGCGGACGAGGGCGATCGTGACCGCAGCGCCGAGCGCGATCGACGCCGCGCGAGCGAGGGTTGCCGCGACCGAGCCGAGCGACGGTCCGAAGAGGGACTCGAGCGCCTGGCCGAGTCGGGGAATCATCGGTGCGTCAGCGCGCCGTGGCTCCCTGAAGGACGATCTCGACGCGCCGGTTCTGCGCCTTGCCGGCCGCCGTCGCGTTGGAGGCCACTGGGCGAGTCTTCCCGTAGCCCGGGCTCTCGATCGACCGGAGTCGAGAGGAACCCGCCAGCAGCTGCGGCCCGCACGACCCTCATTCGCTCGTCTTGCGTTCGTCCCGCGCTGGTGCTCGCCGTAGCGCCAGGATGGACGAGAGCGGTCCGACGATGATGGTGCCGTCTTTCTCTTCAAACGTGAATCCAGGCGTCGCTGGCGCGCTCGTGGAGGTCTCTGCGCGGGCGTAGTCGCCGAGGTGGAGGGAGCTTCGAGCGACGGTATGCCAACCGTCTTGGAGAAGAACTTCGGAGACTGAGGAAGTATCCACCACGAGGCGCATTTGACCGTCCTCCGGGCTGATCGGACTCTATCAAGAGCGCGAAGCGAGGCCGCGAGCATCCAGCCAGCCGACAACAACTTGTACTTCCGGATCGTGGACTGCAAGTACATCTACAATCTGGATGTGAGCACACTGCTGGGTTCGGGCACGTACACTGTGCAGCCTGTCATCGGCGGCACCCCTGTGGCGGGCCCGGCCTTCTTCTCCCTAAAGTAGGCGGAGGTCGCCGACCTGCCCATTCGGGTGATGCACAACGCGCGACGCCTCGGCAGAATCGCGCCCATGAGCGACTCCACGCTTTTCGCGATTTCCACGGAGATGGCCGACGCGGTGGCCGCGGTTGCGGCGTCGGTGGTTCAGGTGCAAGGCCGGCGGCGTCCGGCGAGCGGCGTTGTTTTCGCGCGCGACGCCGTCCTGACGACGGCCCGGGCCCTGGGGGGCGAGGACGGCCTGCGCGTTCGGACCCATGGCGGGCGGGGGCTGGACGCCGAGCTCGCCGGCTGGGACCCGGCGACGAGCCTGGCCGTTCTCCGCGCGGGTGGTCTCGATGCGGCGCCGGCGGCCGTCGCGCAGGCTCCGGCTCGGGTCGGCCACCTCGCGCTGGCCGTCGCCCGGTCCTGGAGCAACGCCGTGACCGCGAGCGCGGGCATCGTGTCGGTGATCGGCGGTCCGTTGCCGACCGGGCGCGGCCGCGCCATCGACGAAGTGATCCGGACAACGGCCCCGATGCACGACGGCTTTGCCGGCGGGGCGTTCATCGACACGTCCGGCGGAGTCCTCGGAATCGCGACGGCTGCCGCGATCCGCGGACTGGGCGTCATCATCCCGGCGTCGATCGCGTGGAAGACGGCCGCGGCGGTGTTGGAGCACGGCCGCGTCAAGCGGGGCTACCTGGGCCTGGCCGGTCAACCCGTTCGGCTGACCGACCGCCAGCGTGGTGCCGAACTGCCCGAGGACGCGCTGCTGGTCGTCGGCGTCACGCCCGGCAGCCCGGCGGACGGAGCCGGTATCCTCGTCGGCGACGTGATGATCGAGTTCGATGGCCACCCGGTCGGATCGCCCGAGGACCTGCTCGAACTGCTGGCCGGCGACCGCGTCGGCCGCCGCGTTGCGCTCAGGGTCTCGCGAGGCGAGAAGATTCACGAGATCAACGTGACCGTCGGCGAGTGTCCCGAGTAACTGTTGCCTGAGCCGGTGCGTGTGGTTCTGATCGGCTCGGCTGCCGATCGCGCTCGCCTACGCCCGGTATTGGCGGGCGCCGCGATCGAGGTGGTCGGCGAAGCGCCGACGATTGCCGCTGCGCGCGCCGCCGGCTACTCCGCCGACGCCTTTCTCACCGCGCCGACCCTGAACGTGGATCCGGGGCCTGTCGCCGACATCGAGGAAGAGCCCTTGACGCGGCGTGAACTCGAAGTGCTCGAGCTTCTCGCGCTGGGGCTGCCGAACAAGGCGATCGCCGCGCGCCTCGACATCAGCGACCAGACCGTCAAGTCCCACGTCGCGTCGATCTGCGGGAAGCTTGGAGCGGCCAACCGCACCGACGCCGTCCGCATCGCCGTCCGGCACGGCCTCATCACTCTCTGACACTTCACCAGGTCCGCCTCAGGGGATGAGCCTCTGTGTTGAACACGACGCGGTCGAAAGCGCGAGGGCCGGCCCGGGTTTCACAGGCCGGTCCTTGAGCAGCGCCGCGACGAGCGCCCAGGTCGAGACGCGCCAGCCCGAGGTCGCAGACCATCGGAACCGCGTGGATGTCCGCCGAGGGCACCGACGCGCGACGACCGTTCGGGGGATGCGTTGCGCGCCCCGTACACGATTACTTCCTCAGCGCACGTGGGTTTTTCCCCGCCGACGGCCGAAGCCTTGACCCTCGCTCACAAGTCGAGCGGCGTCATCACTTGCACGAAACGATGGTGCAACGCTCGGTGAAGCAGGCCGTTCGGGAAGCCGAAGTCCGCCGCCCGGCCACCTGCCATACCTTCCGTCATTCCTTTACGCCGAACCGACGACCCCTTCGGCTGCATGGCCGTCACCTCGCTGGCCTCGCGGGGACGGTGGCACTCCAGGGAGTAGCTCTGTTGTTTTACGGACCGAACGCGACGATCGAATCGCGCTGCGGATCGAGCGGAGCAGCAAGGCGGTCACCGCCCGGCTCCAGACGCCAGGCCCGCAGGCTCGCCGAATGAGGCGGGATCGGGTCGAAGTCGAGGGCCACGACGAACGCCCGCCGCACGGCGCCTCGCGCAAGGTGCGTCTCGGCTGCCGCCCACGCGGCCTCCAATGCGTCGCTTTGACCGAGCCAGGTCGCATTCGGTCCGGTTATGCCGAACCGGCGAGCGAGCGCACCGCACGGCGCGTTGGCGAGGCACCACGGGAAGAGCTCGGGATTCGCGAGCGCGACGCCCGTGCGCTGCGCGTCGGCCCAGAAACGCAGGGCCGTGCGGCTGCCGGCATCATTCGACGCGACGAAGAGCGCGCTGAGGGGACCGCCGGCTGCGGCGAAGAGTTCGCTCAGGCTCTCCAACACCGTCCCGAGCGCATCCCGTTCCAGAGCATCGATCGGGAGCGCCATCACGTCGTGGGCGGCTAGCCGCATCACGCGTCCCAGGCACGCAGCAGAAGCGATGAGTTGAGACCACCGAACGCGAAGGCATTGTTGAGCACCCAGTCGAGCCTTCGGCGCAGCGGTTCGCGCGTGCATGCCACGGGGTTTTCGTTGTCGGGTTCCTCGTGACCCGCGGTCGGCGGCACGGTCTGTGCCCGCAGTCCTTGGACGCAGACCGCAAGCTCCAGGGCGGATGCCGCGCCCAGCGCATGGCCGAGAGCGCCTTTGCTGCCGCTCACCGGCGGCAGGCGAGCGCCGAACAGCGCGTGCAGCGCCTTCGCTTCGGCGCCATCGGACGCGCGTGTCCCGCTGCCATGGGCGTTGACCCAGTCAACGTCGCTCGCGGCGATGCGCGCCGCGTGCAGCGCCGTTTGCATCGATGCGAGCATGCCCGAACCGTCGGGCCTCGGAGCGGTCGGGTGGTAGGCATCGCAGGACAAGCCGAGCGAAACCACTTCGGCAAGCGGGACGGCGCCGCGCGCACGCGCGTCGGAGGCGCGCTCGAGCACGAACATTGCCGAGCCTTCGCCGAGCAGCATGCCGCTCCGCCGGCGGTCGAAGGGCCGGCATCGGTCGGCTGCCATCGCCCGAGCCCGGCTGAAGCCGACGAGCGACAGCACCGAGAACGGCTCCACGCCGCCCGCCAGGGCGACTGGCACGAGACCGTCGCGCAAGGCATCGAGCGCCGCGCCGACCGCGTAATTGCCCGCCGCGCACGCCGTCGCGAGCGACTGCTGCGGCCCGTCGAGCCCGAAGTGCGCGCGCAGGCCGCGGGTGAACGACGGAACGCGATGATCGGCGACATCGATCGCCGCGCCTTCGGCGGCCTGCTCGAAGGCCGCGCTCTCCCCGAGCGTGCTTCCGACGTATACGCCCGTGCCGCTCGGAAGGGGACACCCCGCCTGGGCCACGGCCTGCTCGGCCGCGGCGATCGCGAGCGCTCGCCCGCGACGGAGCGGGTCCGCTTCGAAATCCTCGATCCGGCAGCCCAGCGCGCAGCGATAACCGCCCGCTCGGAGATCGGGCAGCTCGCGAACCGCACTGTCGCCGGCAAGAAGGCGCAACCACATCGCGTCGGCCGATGCCCCGAGCGGCGACATCACGCCGACCCCGGTCACGACGACGCGCGCTTCGTTCATTTCGGTACCCGGGCCATCAGATAGTCGGCCGTCGCATCCAGCGAGACGAGGCTCGGCAGATCCTCGTCCGGAATCAGGAGACCGTATCGCTGCTCGATGCGCGCAACCAGTTCGACAAGATCGAGCGAGTCGAGGTCGAGGTCGTCGCTGTAATGCGCTGAGGTTGTCCACCCGGTGGGCAGGCGGGGCTTCATGCTGCGCAACTCGCTCCGCACGAAGTCGATGAGTGCCTCACGGTCGGTCATCGTTCCGGTCCCTGCGCATCTGAGGGTCAGTTGTAGGTCGGGACCGCCATCGCGCGTTCCACGGCGTCGGCGGCGGGGGTCAGCGGCGCGAGCGGGTCGCCGAACAGCCGATACGAGGCGACGGCGGATGGCGAGGGTGGCGCGGCGCGCACGACCAGTTCGCCGACGGTCGAAGCGCCTGAGGCCAGCGCGGCGCAGAAGCCCACCGCCCAGCTCGTGTTGTCGCGGTGCAGCGTGTCGCCGGTGGCGCCGAAGCTCGCGGCGGCCACGCCCTGCAACGGAATCGCTTCCGCGTACGACAGGCCGACCCGCCGCCGGCTCGCCGTTCGGCAGCAGAGCGACAGTAGCGCGCCGAGCGGCTCGCCCGCGAACGCATCGAAGTGATGACGACGAGTGCCGTGATAGCCGACCCAACCCACCGGCCGGCCGTGGCCGATGTACACGCCGAGACCGAGTCCGCTGCCCAGTGCCTCGACCATGCCTTCGCGCGTGATGACGTCGCTGGTCCAGCGAAACGTCGGGACACCGTGTTCGAGCAGGGTGGCGACGCGCTCGGCGACGCGCAGGTAGCGGGGATGCCATTGCCCGAGCACCGCGACCGCCCTGCCCTTGCCGTCCCGGCGGTGGACGCGCGCCGCGGTCGCGGCGAAGCGGCGGAGCCCGGCCGGCGACGTGACAGGCAGCCATGAGACCGGTATGCGGTGCCCGCGCCGGTCGAGTGCGAACGGCGCGCGCAGCACGGTTGCCGGCGCGCGCCGCGCGGGCCCGACGACGAGCGCGGCGTCCAGGTCATCCCGCACTCCGATGAGCACGTGCAGGTCCGGTACGTCTGCGTCGAACGGCGAGCGCTCGACGCGCACGCCTGCGTCGCGCCACGCGTGGACGAGCTCCGCGAGGTCACGCATCCGCGAACGCGGCGCTGCGAGGACCAGTCGGCGCTCCGGCATCAGGCGACCTGCGGATGCGTCTGCACCCAGGTGACGAACTTCTGCCACCGCGCGAAGTCGCCCGGCGGCCGGCCGAGCAGCACCCGGCGCACGAAATACTGCATCATGATCTGGCCCTGCTGCTCCGGACCGAAGTCCATGAAATCGTCGGTCCCATCGAGGTCGTCCTGTCCGCCTTCGCCGGTCGTAAACCCGCGGCTGATGTTGTTGACCGCCGTTCCGTCGTAGCGCGCGTTGGGAATGTTGATTGTGACATCCGGCGGTGAGGTCTCGTCGTAGCCGTAGTTGTAGGCGGCATCGCCCTGCGCGATCTGGTCGAAGATCGCATGCCCCATGTAGATCGGGCCGACGTTCTGGTTCTGCCAGACGTGCGTCATCTCATGGATGAACTGGAAGCGCTGAATCGGCCCGTCGTCGGCGTCGAAGTTGATCAGATTGCCCGTGACGAACGCGCGGGAATCGGGGTTGCCGGTGAAGAAGTCCTGGATGCCGAAGATGATGCTATTGGTCGGTGAGTCGGTGGCGATGTACGCGTGGTCGAGATCGACCGTATCGGCGAACACGAGCTCGGCGTCGGCCCGCTCGGCCGGCGTCAGGTGGCGGAAACCGTTGAGCAGGTTCATCAGGATGAAAATCACCGTGTCGAGCAAGCCGACGGCGACTTCGAGCACCGCGAGCAGCATGTCCTTCACGTTCTCGCCGATCGCCACCATCGTGCGAACGAACTCGTCGGCGAACTCGTCGCCGGCCTGCTTGAACGCGTCCACGACCTGGTTCAGCGTCTGGCCGAGCTGGCGCGCGGCACGCATCAGGTTCTGCATCGCCTGGTCGGGATGCTTGACGGTCTCGACGACGAGCTCGGCGAGCGTTACGCCGGCCTCGAGCAGCCCGCGCACGACCTCGAGGGTCACCTCGAAGGCCTTGCCCACGGTCCAGACGACGAGCTTCGCGAGCTCGAAGCCCGCCCCGAGCGCGCCCTTGACGAACTTGGCAATGCCCGGGATGAAATCGGTTTCGAGGTAGTTGAGCGCGTAGATGACGGAGTTGCCGACGCGCTCCCACAGGCCGCCCAGCAGGTCCAACGCGTCGGCGCCGCGCGCGACCGCCCAATCGATCACCTCGGTCACCGCCGAGCCGACGTCCTCGCACAGCTGAATGATCTTCTCGAACAGCGCCTGTGTCTGCGCGGCCGCCCAGTCGAGGACTTCGGCGATGCTCTTCTTGACGAAACGGATCGCGAGCACCGCCTCGCGCCACAGCCCGGAGGCGAGCGCCTCGCCGCGGTCGAGCAGCCAGCCCAGGATGTCGCCGACCGGCCCGAGCGCCTGGAGCACCGCGTTGATGATCTTGCGGAAGACAAAATAGGTCGCGCTGACGACGGCTTCGAGGATGTCAACGACCGCAGCGCCGACGGCCAGCGCGGCGTCGATCAGACGCGCCGCCGTGCGATACGTGAACGCGACCATCTGGCGGGTGAACTCGAGCACCGTCTTGCCGAGCGCGAACGCCGCCTTGACCACGGCCTTCAGCAGGTTCATCGCGAGGCTCAACGTCTCCTTGAGCAGCGTCAGCAGCGAGCGGCCCAGGTCGAAGAACGCCTGCACGACCTTCTTGATCGCGTTGATCGCGTGCGTGGCGATCGTGCGAATGACGTCGACGAGCAGCCTCCCGGCCTCGAGCAGGCCGTCGAGAACCTTTCGCACGACGTCGGCTGCGGCGCTGGCGATGTACTGCGTGAAATCGATCAGCGCCTGGCCGGCGCGCGCCGCGGCGCGCGCGATCTCCTTGACGAGGTCGAGGCCGGCGTTGAGCACTTCCGTGAAGATCGACGCGAGGCTGCGTCCGAGACCGAGCAGCGAGTTGACGACGGTGTCGAACAGGTCCCACGGGCGCGTCACGAGCGCGACGAAGATCTCCGCCACCGTCTTACCGAGGTCGAGCAGCGCGTGCACCATGCTCTGCACGAGCGTCGCGCTGAACGCGACCGCCTGGGCGAGCAGGTTGCCGATCGACTTGCCGATCGCGAGCAGCGCATCCACGCCGCGCTTGATGACGTCGAACGCGCGCCCCGCGAGGTAGCCCAGCAGCTCGCCCAGGGTCCGGCCGAGGTTGTCGATCGCCTTCAGCACGGTGACGAGGCCGTCGCGCGCGAGCGTGAACGCGGCGTCGAGCACGTTGAAGAGCCCGGTGCCGATCGCTTCGAGACCCGCGACGATCTTCTTCACCAGCTCGTAACCGGTTTCCAGGGCCGCCGTGAGGAGGTCGAGCACGGCCTTGCCCGCCTGCTCGATCAACGCCTTCACCAGGTTCGCGACGTCGTTGACCGCCCAGTCCACGACGTCGGCGATCGCCTGCCCGAGCGTCTTCGTCGCGTCGACGACGGCATCCACGACGGAGGTGATCGCGTTGGCGATGTCGTCGGCGACGTCCTCGAAGAAATCGACGACTGCGGCGTCCGTGTGCGGAGCGGGCGGCTTCCCCTGCTGCAGCCGCGCGACTTGGGCGCCCGCATCGCGCAGCCAGTAGAGCACCTCGCGCAGGGCGCTGTGGTCGATGCTCCGATCGCGCCGGAGGACGAGATCGCGCATGATCACGCGGCCCTGCTGGCGCGGCAGCTGCCCGATCGCATGCACGACGCCGCGAGCCTGGCCGGCGCGCCGGTACCCCGCGATCAGCGTGCGGCGCTCTTCCCGCGTCATCACCGCCGCCTGCTGGAAGAGCTCACGGTGGTGCAGCGCGTCGGGAATCGAGCGCGCGTACGACTCGGCGAGACGGGCCGCCTGAGTGCGATGGCGCGCGTAGAGCCGGCGGTACGTCGGGGCGAGGTCGACCGCGTGGTAAGGCGTGGCGCGGACGATCGCATCCACCGCGCGGGAGTTGGCGAGCGCCACGCCTTCGAGCGCGCGCGACAGGCGGTTGGGCCCCGCAACGAGCTCGACCTTGCCGGCGCGGCGCGGCGCGGCGCGCGGACGTGGCCTGCGGCGCTTCGCGGCCGGCTTGGCGGCCGCCCTGGCCGGACGCCGCGAGCGGCGCGCGGGGGATTTGCGTTTCCGTGCGGGCGCCTTGGACGTCTTGCGTGGCATGGCCACCTCCACATGAGGGCGAGGTCACTGATCCAGTTCGGAGCTCAAGAAGCTCAGACCGGGCGTGATGGGTTCAGGTTACATGAAGACGGGGGCACGCTTCCAGCATCGACGGCGGTGAGGTAGCCGTTGGAGCTGCGGCTGAGAACGGACATCGACCGCGTCGGAGTGCGGCGATATCGGTCGAAGGGGAGCCTTCCTACGCCGGGGAAGGCCCGGCGACTTCTCAGGTAGGGAGAATGCCCCCCCGATATCTCCTAAAATAGACTCTTCGGTCTCGTTCGGTCGTCCGTCTGCGCCCGCGCTCGGCGAAGGAGGGCCACATGGTCAGAGTCCGACTCGGATTTGTCCTCGGCGTTCTCTTCACCCTCCTCGTGGTAGGCGAAATCTCGTGCAAGAAGGCCGCGGAGCCGGTGAATCCTCCGCCAGGAGCGAAGGTCTTTCTACACGACGACAAGATGAAGGAGACCAAGGTCGAGGTGTTTCCGGGGATGGACGGTCCAAACCTCAATCTCACAGAGGACGATATCCGCGGGCGGGTGGTGTGGAACCTGTGGGTCGGCGACAGCGGCGAGATGTGGGACTTTCTCGCGCAGCACGGCTTCGGCACCGCTGATCTGATCAAGGCGATTGACTCGCGCCGACGCGCCCATCGCTTCGCGGAGATCGGCATTATCAACCAGCCGGGATTCCAGGCGGCTACAAAGCCCGATCAATACGGCCTGTTCATCGACGAGCCGAAGCCGGGCGATCCGGACGGGCAGATCGATCAGAAGATCGATGACTACACCTACGGCCGCTCATCCGGCGTGGTGGGCCTCCGCATTTCCGCCAACAAGAGGTTCGACTCCGCCGCGAAGGCCGAGTGGATGAAGCACGTCGCGCCCGACGGCATCAACCACGACTTCTACGAGAGCTCCGACTACTTCAACGATCCGAAGCTCGTCCGCCCGTACATCGTCGGCATGGCCTGCGCGTTCTGCCACGTGGGGCCCGACCCGGTGCGGCCGCCGGCCGACCCGGAGAATCCGAAGTGGGAGAACTTGAACGACTACGTCGGCGCGCAGTACTTCAAGGTCTGGGAGGTCTTTGTCCCGCGCCGTCCCGACGGCACGCCGCAAGAAGACAGCTTCGTCTGGCAGCTCATCCACTCGAACCCGCAGGGAACGCTCGACACGTCGTTCATCGCCACCGACTACCTGAACAACCCCGGAACGATGAACGGCGTTTACAGCCTGGTGGCGCGCCTCTCGCGTGCGCAGAGCGAACACATCACCGGTGGGGCGCTCAACCTGCTCAACGTGAAGGACCCCATGGTTGTCCCGCGCGTGCTCAAGCAGGGCGACGACTCGGTCGGCTTCGAGGCGGCCTTGAGCCGCGTCTACGTCAACATCGGTGAGGCGTGGCCGGAATGGCAGAAGCA
>Ga0137373_10008762_pt1 | contig 10667 bp, 8 predicted proteins | sample SagtaG_5_FD_104912 | JGI IMG/M metagenome (GOLD analysis project Ga0137373, IMG submission 104912) | Vadose zone soil microbial communities from Sagehorn Ranch, Mendocino, California, USA - Sage1_R_80_16 metaG | ecosystem: Environmental > Terrestrial > Soil > Vadose zone | place: USA: California...
GCACTCCAAAAACGCTCAAGGCAGTAGCCCGCGCGTAAGCAAGGGCTCGGTAGATTAGAACGCCAAAGGCGTTCGATCACAGAGCCCAGGGTTGCGCGTTGCGCGCTACCCTGGGATCGTGATCATTTCCAATATCAGTAGCCCGCTTTAGCGGGTGATCGCATAAGGGGCAGCATGCATCCTGTCCCTTTTTGCGGGTGGAAATTTTAGCAAAGATATTGCATGATTAGCGGACCTCAGCACCGTCTCGACTTACCCGAAATTCGATCAGTCACTAGCCGGTCTGAAGTCAATCTAGAACAAATCATTGCAGAACATTTTCGACAAAAAGAATCTCACCGAGCGCGATATTTGCACGAAGTTCATTACTCCCGCCACTGTGTAAACGGCAGGTTGGGACAGGAACACGCAGATTCGAGAAGAACTATCGTTAACGAAAGGTCGAATCGTGGTTAGAGGTAAGCTCCACACGCGCGGCAAGCAAAAACGCGCGGATTACGTTCTGTATCACAAGACCAATATTCCTCTCGCGGTCATTGAAGCTAAGGACAATACTCACACATTAAGATCCGGCATTCAGCAGGCAATTGAATATGCCGAACTGTTGGACGTTCCATTCGCCTATAGCTCGAATGGTGACGGTTTCATTGAACATGATCGTTCCGTTAGCTCTGGCCCAGTCGAGCGAGAGCTCTCATTAAGTGAATTCCCAACTACACAAGAGCTTTGGCGTCGATACTGCGAATATAAGGGAATCGAAGATCCTGGAGAGAAAAAGATTGTCGCCCAGGACTATTACCCGAGTCCTGAAAATAAAACACCGCGGTACTATCAGCTAACGGCGATCAATCGAAGTATCGAAGCTATAGCGAAAGGTCAAAATCGAGTCTTGCTTGTTATGGCTACCGGGACCGGGAAGACATTTACATCGTTTCAAATAATCTGGCGTCTATGGAAGTCAGGTGCAAAGAAGCGCATCTTGTTTCTGGCCGATCGAAACATTCTTGTCGATCAGACTCGGACCAACGATTTCAAACCGTTCGGCTCTGCCATGACAAAAATCCAAAATCGAACGGCTGACAAGTCATACGAAATCTATTTGGCTCTTTACCAGGCTGTCACTGGGACCGAGGAAGCGCAGAAGATTTACAAGAAGTTTTCGAGAGACTTCTTTGATTTGATCGTGGTGGACGAGTGTCATCGAGGAAGCGCAGAAGAAGACTCGGCTTGGCGCGAGATTCTCGAATACTTCTCCAATGCGACTCAGATCGGAATGACCGCTACTCCGAGGGAAACGAAGTACATGTCGAACATTGATTACTTTGGGGGATCCTGTCTTCACGTATTCTCTGAAGCAAGGTATCGAAGACGGATTCCTGGCGCCTTATAAAGTTGTGCGTATTGACTTGGACAAGGACCTTACCGGCTGGAGACCCGAAAAAGGCAAGCGGGACAAATACGGAAAAGAGATACCGGACCGCATCTACAACCAGAGCGATTTCGATCAGGAATTGGTTCTCGAAAAGCGCAACGAACTCGTAGCCAAGAAAATTTCGGAATATCTGAAGGCTACGGATCGGTTTGATAAGACGATAGTCTTTTGTGAAGACATACCGCACGCAGAGCGGATGCGCAGTTTGCTAATTAACGATAATAGTGATCTTTATTCGCAGAACAGCAAATACGTCATGCAGATAACGGGAGACAACAACGAAGGCAAAGCCGAACTTGATAACTTCATCTTGCCTGAAAGCAAATATCCTGTGATCGTTACGACATCGAAACTCTTATCGACCGGGGTCGATGTTCAGACCTGCAAACTGATCGTGCTGGACAAACGAATCGAGTCGATGACGGAGTTTAAGCAGATAATCGGAAGAGGGACTCGTATTAACGAAGCCTATGGCAAGGTCTATTTCACGATCATGGACTTCCGGAAGGCGACAGAGCTTTTCGCGGACAAGGATTTCGATGGCGACCCAGTACAAATCTATGAGCCCAGGGGAGACGATCCGGTTGTGCCCCCAGACGAACCAGGCGAAACTATCAACAGCGACGACACCATAGTTGATGAGGATGTGCAGATCGGGCCGAAAGGTAAAGGGCAAAGGCGCAAGAAGTATTATGTTGGAGACGTACAAGTTAACGTTGTTGCAGAGCGCATTCAATACTACGGAAAAGACGGAAAGCTAATTACTGAATCGCTCAACGACTACACTCGAAAAGCGGTAAACAAGAACTTCACCTCCCTTAACGACTTTCTCAAGAAATGGACCAGTGCGGAGCGCAAGCAAGCGATTGTCGAGGAACTTGAGAATGAAGGGATCTTGCTGGAGGCGCTCGCTAACGAAGTGGGGACTGATTTTGATCCATTCGACCTGGTGGCTCACGTGGCCTTCGGGCAGAAACCTCTAACGAGACGCGAGCGGGCAGAGAACGTGAAGAAACGGAACTATTTTGCGAAATACCAGGACAAAGCCCGCGCAGTGCTTGAAGCATTACTCGACAAATATGCCGACGAAGGACTTACAAATCTCGAAGATCCGAAGGTACTTAAGGTTCAGCCTTTTGATAAGTACGGCACGCCTCTCGAAATCATTCAGGCATTTGGCGGGAAGGACAAATACATGCAGGCAGTGAAAGAGCTTGAGCAACAGCTTTATCAGGTAGCCTGACCTATTTAAAACTCTATGTCAGTAAGTACAACAGTCAAAAGCATTCAGGACATCATGCGCAAAGACGCCGGCGTTGACGGCGACGCGCAGCGCATCAATCAACTCGTATGGATGTTCTTTCTCAAAATCTTTGACGATCGCGAATCAGAGAAGGAACTCTTAGAAGAAGGCTACCGCTCGCCAATGCCTGAGCGCCTGCGTTGGCGTAATTGGGCGGCAGATGCCGAAGGCATCACGGGTGAAGCATTGGCAGACTTCATCAATAATGACCTCTTCAAAACTCTCAAAGGGTTGACATCGCCGGATCCGCGCGCGCAGCTTGTGCGGCATGTTTTTGAAGAAGCGAACAACTATATGAAGTCCGGCACGTTGATGCGCCAGGTCATCAACAAGATCAATGAAGTTGACTTCAATCGAAAGAATGACCTGCACCTGTTCGGCGACATTTACGAACAGATCTTGCGCGACCTGCAAAGCGCGGGCAACGCCGGAGAGTTTTACACGCCGCGCGCCGTCACCCAGTTCATGGTCGAGATGGTTGACCCAAAGCTAGGCGAGAAGGTTTTAGACCCGGCTTGCGGGACAGGCGGATTCTTGACGAACACGATTGAGCATGTCAGACGGAAATACGTTCACAGCGTCGAAGACGAACAAATCCTGCAATCCTCGATCAAAGGCGTCGAGAAGAAGCAGCTTCCGTACTTCCTGTGTGTAACGAACCTGATGCTGCACGGCATCGACACGCCGAATCAGGTCTCGCACGACAATACCCTCGCGCGGCCCTATCGCGATTATCAGCCGGAAGATCGCGTTGATGCGATTGTCACGAATCCGCCATTCGGCGGCATGGAAGAGGATGGTATCGAAAAGAACTTTCCCAAAACATACAGCACCCGCGAGACGGCCGACCTCTTTCTAGTCCTAATCATCCACCTTTTGCGCGAAGAGGGGCGCGGCGCAATTGTCTTGCCTGACGGCACGCTCTTGCCTAACGGCGTGTTCAATCCTTACGCGGGCATCAAGACAAACCTGCTTTTCTTCACCAAAGGACAGCCGACTAAAGAGATATGGTATTACCAACATCCGTATCCGCCGGGCGTCAAGTCTTACAACAAGACCAAGCCAATTCGCATTGAAGAGTTTGACGCGGAAAAGGCCTGGTGGACGAATCGCGTTGAAAACGAAAGGGCTTGGCGCGTCTCTTTTGAGGAAATCACGGCGAACAATTTCAACCTGGACATCAAGAACCCGCATGCGCCCGACGTAGATCACGGTGACTTTGAAGAACTGCTCGCGGCGCACAATCAAATACTACTCGACCTAGCAGAGACGCGCGATACGCTCAAAAACGAACTGATGAAGGCATTGCGGGCGACGGCTGGAGGCCAAAGCTAAATGAGTCTGCACGCTTTCTTCGACAACTTCCCGCTTCTCGCAGACGCGCCGAATGGCGTTGCCAAACTGCGCGAGCTCATCTTGCAGCTAGCGATAAGAGGACAACTTGATACTCAGAATAATGATGACGAACCGGCAATGGATTTAGCCCGTAAGATTCAACTTCACAAAGCAAGGCTCATTAAAAACAAACAAATCAGGGACTCAAAACCACTCCCTGCCACTCAATCAAGTGAAATCCTTTTTGAGATTCCGCACAGCTGGCAATGGATAAGGCTTGGTGAAATCGGAGATTGGGGCGCAGGTGCGACGCCAGATCGTAAAAATCCGAAATATTATGGTGGAAACCTTAGATGGTTTAAATCTGGGGAACTAAACGACGGATATATCCATGAATCCGAAGAAACTATAACCGAGCTAGCATTGAAAGAATGCTCGCTTAGGCTCAATCAACCAGGCGATGTTTTTATCGCAATGTATGGCGCGACCATTGGAAAGCTGGCAATACTTGAGACAGAGGCTACAACTAATCAAGCAGTATGTGCGTGCACTTGCTTTAAAGGCTTTTACAATCAATTTCTCTTTGTACTCCTGAGAGCCTACAAGAGCCACTTCACAGGAAGAGGCGCCGGTGGAGCGCAGCCGAACATTTCGCGGGAGAAGATAATTCATACTATCGCACCGCTTCCTCCGCTTGAAGAACAAAAACGCATCGTCGCAAAGGTTAACGAATTGATGCGGTTGTGCGATGAGTTGGAAGCGCGACAGCATGCCAGAAGCGAAAGCCGCGTGCGGCTCAATAACGCCAAGCTCGCGCCCCTTAACAATGCGGCTTCGCTTGCGCTGGCAGAGTTTGACCACGCCTCTGTGCGTCTCGCAGATAACTTCGCCACGCTCTACGATTCCGCCGAAACCGTTGGCAACCTCCGCTCAACCATCCTCCAACTTGCCGTCCAAGGCAAACTCGTCCCGCAGGACCCACACCACGAACCCGCGTCCGCTTTGTTGGATAGATTTTCTGCTGAGATAAAGGAGCTTGCAGGTGAGAACGGACTTTTACAGGCGCTTGAGAGTCTTGAGCCTTCCTTGCTGATGCCTTCGGGATGGAAGAGCCTGAGATTGGGAGATTTAGTTAAATTCATTGGTGGTAGTCAACCACCGAAAAGCAAATTCATTTATGAGTCAAGAGAAGGCTTTACAAGGCTAGTTCAGATACGTGACTTCAAATCCGATACATTTAAGACCTATGTGCCAAATGAATATGCAAACCGATCATTCAGTAAAGACGATGTAATGATAGGAAGATATGGCCCACCTGTTTTTCAAATTCTTAGAGGCTTAAAAGGAACCTACAACGTCGCGCTAATGAAGGCTTCTCCAATTGAGAAAGTATTGAGCAAGGATTATTTATACTACTTACTCCAAGAGCCAAAGCTTCAAAATCTTGTAATTGCAGAGTCGGAAAGAACTGCAGGACAATCAGGCGTTAGAAAAGAACTTTTACATAATTACATTGTAGGATTGCCACCACTGGAAGAACAAAAACGCATCGTCGCCAGAGTCAATCAACTCATGGCGCTCTGCGACGAACTAGAAGCTAAACTGCGCCAAGCCGAAGCCGACGGTGAAAAGCTTATGAACGCCGCCGTGCAGCACGTGCTTGCTTCAATTAGCGAAACGTCAACGAGTGTTTCTGCCGGAGCATCGGTATAAAATAGTGCTTACCGTGGAAAGAGGAGCAAACGATATGGCCACAACTGCCGACAAGTTAGTTTCAGAGATTAGGGAGCTGCCCGACGTAGAGAAGCTGCGTCTGGTGGATGCGATTCTTACTGACCTCGACAAACCCGACCCGGAGATAGATCGCATCTGGGCCGAGGAGGCGCGGAAACGATGGGCAGCCTACAAAGCTGGCCGCATTCCCACAGTCTCTTATGAAGATGTAATGGCCAAGCACCGGCAATGATGGAAATCCGCTTCCTCAGTTTGGCTGACCAGGAAGTCGACAACGCAGTTGGGTGGTACGAGGAACAGGCAGAGGGTCTGAGTCGCGATTTCCTTGATGAACTGGATCGCGTTGTTCGACTCGTCAGAATCTACCCACTTCTGGCGACATAGATCGAGCCCGAGATTAGACGGTTCTTGTTTGCTCGCTTTCCTTATTCTTTGATTTATGGAATTGATGAAAATACGATCGTGGTAATAGCAATAGCCCATCAACATCGGCAACCGCGCTACTGGGCCGACCGCATCGACATGATGTGACACTCAACAAAGGTTACTCCCAGACCTATGAAAACAATCAAAGATATGCCCGAGCATAGCTGGCCGCGCGAGAAGCTGCGCGAAAGAGGCGCGGCTGCGTTGACGGATGAAGAGTTGGTCGCGGCAATTCTGGGGATGGGCACGGCGGGGATTGACGTGCGCACGATGGCGAGACAAGTAGCTAGCTTGATTCGCGAACGTGGCGAAGCTCTAACGCTTGAAAACTTGCTATCCGTCCCAGGCATGGGTCTCGCGAAAGGTGGTCAGATTCTTTCAGCCTTTGAACTCGCCCGACGCCATCTGCTTAAAGAGACCCTAAAGATAGAATGCGTGGAAGATGTGCTGCCTTTGCTTGACGATATCCGTTCGAAATCACAAGAACACTTTGTCTGCGTCACGCTTAACGGTGCCAACGAATTAATCGAAAAGCAGATTGTGACAATCGGTCTGCTGGATAAGAGCCTTATTCATCCGCGCGACGTTTTCGCAGATGTCATTGTGGATCGCGCGGCTGCCGTCATCTTCGCTCATAATCACCCCTCGGGTGATCTTCAGCCGAGCGACGCAGACTTGAAGACGCAGGATCAACTTGTTCAGGCAGCGAAGATTCTAGGCATCCGCGTACTTGATCACGTCATAATAAGCAAAAAAGGATACTTCAGTTTTCAGGAAGCTGGATTGATCTCGTGAGAACTAGAGACGATGAAGCTGCAATTCTTCGGCGCCTCCGACGATATCGTCAAGAAGTCACTGATTGTGTGGGCCTGGCGAATTCGGTCCGTGGGCGGCGCATCCGATGTTTACGGAAACAGTAAACCCGGAAACACTTCAGATTGGCGTCTCCTAGAATCTTTGCCGGTTTGCCTCGCCGCTCTAGCTTCCTAACAAGCTCTTGATGTTTAATCGTTCTGCAAATGTAAGAATATGCGTCTCGTTACTTTCCTCTTGCTTGTTGGTATCGCCGTTGGGCATACCTGCGCGCAATCTACGCCTCAGGTCGACCCAAATGTAGTCCTCAAAGTATCGATTGCCAGTAATCAGCGGGAGTTCCGCATCGGCGAAACGATTCCGCTGCAACTCAGCTTCAGCAGCACCGTCAAAGATCGTTACCAGGTTAACATGGCCCAGCACGACCGTGGCGGACGCATGAATTACGAGCACTTCAGCGTCTCGCCTTCAGAGGGAGCGGTCGATCCCTTGCCGACTTACACCGGAGGCATGGGCGGCTTAACAAACTTCGAATTTCTTACCACCGAACCCTGGACAATCAAGCTCAATCTTAATGAATGGGTGCGCTTCACTCAGCCTGGAGAGTATCGGCTCGTTATTTCCAGCAATAGGGTCGGCGTGCGCGCTCAATCAAGTTCATCGGGAACGTCGCCAGTCACCGCACGTTCAAATGAGCTCACGCTAAAGATCGTCGCGGCAGATCCGGTCTGGCAAAAGCGCATCTTTAAGGACGCCGTGGCAAGTCTGGACGCGCCGGCGCCGCAGAAAGCAGAACAGATGGAGGAATACGCGGCTTCGCGCCGGCAGGCGGTGGAAACGCTTCGCTTTCTGGGCACTCCGGACGCGGCGCGGGAGATGGCCAAACGCATGCGCGGCGAAGACTCCAGTGGACTCGACCACGTTTACATGCTGGGTCTGATCTCTTCGCCGGAGCGTTCAGTCGCTCGTACGGCTCTCGAAGAAGCGCTTGCTGATCCCGATCATCCCATCGACATTAACTTCCTCTATGCATTGCGAATGGTTAACTCCGATACCAACGGCACCAACACGAACTGGCGGGAAGCCCAACAGAGGGTCGTCGAAGAACTGCTTGCAGCCTTGCCCAGCAAGCGCGGCAAAGCTTTGTCAATTAGTCTCAGTACTGCCCTGAGTCAAGCCTGGGACCTGAATGCACTGCCGCAGCAAGCAACAGATAAGCTGGCCGGCCAGTTGGTGTCGATGTTCGAGCAACTGCCTCTGAATGAACAGAACACTTTGCTGAGTTTTCGTTGGGACAAGATCAAAAGCCCGGCGTTGCTTCCGATCCTGAAGCGCTACGCTCAGTCCTATCGTGATTTTCCGGAAATGAGGGAGGCCAACGCTTACAACTCCCTGCAACTGAGTGCCGCTGCATTACAACGATGGTATGAACTCGATCCGGCCGGCGCGCGTCCGGCTATCATTACGGAAATTACCAGACCACGTCCTCGATTTGGCGCGCGTGTCCTCGGCTTGTTGCCGGATAAAACGCTTCCCGAAGTTGACTTTGCCTTGGCTGAGCACCTGGTGGCCAGCGACGACCTGGATGTTGAATCAAATCTCGCATCGCTGATCGCACGCTACGCAACCGACGCGATCCTTCCACAGATTACTGAAAAGCTGGATCCCAGGATCGGCACATGGGCCTGCGCCATTCAAAACCCGATCCTCGCATATATTTTGCGCGTGAGCCCTGTGTCCGCCCGGCCGCGCCTTGAGAAAGCCATCGCTGCTCGCGGTGAAGGGTTCTCAGCTTGCAACCACAGCTTGTTTCAGCTCGTCTCCGAGATTCAGTACGATCCGCTGCTCGAGGAGATCGGCATTAAGAGCCTCGACGATCCAGACCCGGAAGTCGCGATGAGTGCCGCAACTATGCTCGGAAATTTTGGATCACCTGCCGCGGAATCCGCGCTCTGGCAGCGCTACGCGAGTTGGAGCGCGCAGTGGGCAGGACGTGAGCCGGAACTGGATATAACGTTTGCCGAGGGCCTCAATGAAAAAGTTTATCAGCTCGGCTTGGGCCTGAACTTGATGCGCGCTCTGGCCACGGGTAAGGCGTGGTTGTCGGACAAGACCGAGCTGCAGAGGCTTTCACAACTGACGAAGGTGCGGCGTATCCAACAACAACTGGATAGCTTTCTGAAGATCTGGGAAGACCAGCCACTGACCATCTTCCTTGATGATGGATCGTCGTGGGCCAGGTTTCATGCGCGAGTCGCTCAATATGAGTTTAATTCGAAGGATGCTCTGGAGCAGAAGCTCACCCAATTTCCTCCCGGAACAAAGTTCCTTCTCTCTATTTCACCGGTCCAGTCGCCAGCCAACGATCAAACCCTCACTGAACTCCGCACTTTTCTCAGCAGCCATGGAATGTCGTTGACAGGAGAAAAGCACGCCCATTGAAGCAGCGACCCTCGTCAAAACTGTCCGCAACGACTCTTGTGATTTCTAAAGGCATTCGCATCGACTCTTGTACGCATTCGCATCCACCTCTGTGAAAAATACCCGATTTGACCCCTTTCATTCGCATTCACTTCTAAAACTCACATTCTTCTTCTCGGCTGGAAACCGCCATTGCGTCGGCATCAAGTAACGCTTATTTGAATTAGATTGCGCGTGACCGCGCGGGACTGAGCACTCATCATAGCGGGGTTTTGTTCTGGGATTTCTTTTCAACTAATAATCAGATCGTAAGAATGAAGACCTAACAATCGTTGGGGTCCTAATTGCTGCGACGACGGGTTCACCTGTATTCAAGCTGAGCTACACTCACCACAACATACATGAAAAACCCAGGTGCACAGTGACGTATATGGTATCGGCGAGGCGAAGATGCAGACTGAGTCTGCTTTTGTTTAGATCCGGTGAGTTATTGTGCTGGTGGCCTCAAATTTCGGAGACTGCAAAGCATTTACGACTCAAAGGCCGAAGGCTGGCTAATCCTGTTTAGAGCGGAAGCAGAAGTAACTCACAGCGTCCGGCGTCAACTTCCTCTTCTCTTGCCGGGATTAGCTCAATTAGCATAATAACCTGGCCTTGCGTGAACGGTTAAGTCAGGGTGAGTGGGTATTTGCACTCTCACTACGCGCCAAGAACCATCTCGCTTCTGGTTCTTTGGTTTGTATCCCAGGCTGTAAATCCTGCCTAGATCGCTTATCGCCCGGTCGTAAACGCCATCCAGGTCTTTAATGTTTTGGGCCTCGTAGTAAAACCCGCCGCTGTCTTCCGCAAGCAGTGCCATTGTCTTGCGCCCGTTCTCATAGAAACTATGGAAAAGTCTGGGAGTTCGGGAAGTAACGGGAGTTTCGATGAACGGCGCATTAGATTCCGTATCGAGGTAGATAGATAGAATCAACGTGTCGCTTCGCCGGACGGTCTCGAGTAAATCCGCAAAGCTGGTCTGATTTGAAGCACTCGAGCCGAGTGTTTTCAAAGCCCAGTCGACGCCGTCGGACAGGAGCACAACGACCCTCCGCCTATTGACCGATTTCTGGTCAAAGACTTGATCGATGGTGAATCTTAGCGCCGCCCAAATGTAAGAGCCGTTGCCACTGTCCATCTTCTTGACGCTCTCTAATAGTTTCA
>Ga0137373_10008763_pt1 | contig 10666 bp, 9 predicted proteins | sample SagtaG_5_FD_104912 | JGI IMG/M metagenome (GOLD analysis project Ga0137373, IMG submission 104912) | Vadose zone soil microbial communities from Sagehorn Ranch, Mendocino, California, USA - Sage1_R_80_16 metaG | ecosystem: Environmental > Terrestrial > Soil > Vadose zone | place: USA: California...
AGACCAAGCTCCGTCATCGCACGGCGGAGCTCCACTACTGAGGCTTCCGGGTCGCACAGGGGAAGTGTCGCAAGAGCGGAGAATCGCGGCGCTCGCTCATGCGAGATTGCGGCGAACGCATCATTTACCTTGCTCGCCAGTCTTTTCGCTCTCTCTGGCGGCTCTACGTGCGTTCCGGGCGTTGTGAGCGTAAGGATCTGCGTATCAACCTGCTCGTGCTCCAGGACCTGCTGTCGGTAGACGATATCGCGATGTCCGAGGACCGCGACATTGTAGTCGCCAGGGTAATGCAGGCACGGGTTGCCTTCGGCGTCGACGGTGAGCCTGACCACGCTGTCGCCACCGCGAATTGCATCGAGGTACGATGGCGGATAGAAGTGATTGTGTACATCGATCAGCATGCCGGTTTGTTCTCACAAAGCGAGCGATTAAACTGCGACACTGATTCGCCGACGGTAAGCGGGGCCGGTTGCCAGTTCCCGGCTGGCAGTTCCCAGTTCCCAGTTGCACAAAGGATTCAAATGAACCGCAGAGCTATCATCGTTGGACTCGTGTCGATGTTGCCGCTTGTCGCGTCCTCGCAGGTGCCCACCGCGCCGGACCCGATCATTCAGCGGATTCGGGCCATTGGAATGGACAGCTCGCTAACCGAGCGGCTTTCGCATCAGCTGTTCGATTCCATCGGGCCGCGACTCACGGGGAGCCCGGACGCAAAGCGCGGAAACGACTGGCTCGTCCGGATGTACAAGTCGTGGGGTATCGACGCGAAGAACGAGCAATACGGGACATGGCGCGGATGGCGGCGCGGCTACTCCCACATCGACCTCGTGTACCCGCGAGTGCGGTCGCTCGAAGGAACGATGCTCGGCTACAGCCCGGGAACGGGAAAGAAGGATCTGACGGCCACGATAGTAATCCTCCCACGTTTCGCCGACAGCACGGAATTCGTGAAGTGGCTGCCGGCGGCGCGCGGGAAATTCGTGCTTGTCTCGGGGCCTCAGCCAACGTGCAGGCCGACTGAGGACTGGCAGCAGAACGCCACGCCGGAATCCAAAGCGCGGATGGATTCAATGCGCGCGGGAGTGCGGGCAGAATGGGGCGGACGAAACGTTCGAGGAACTGGCTACGGCCTCGCGATTGGAACAGGCGAGCTCGGACTGAGACTCGAGGAGGGGGGCGCCGCCGGCGTGGTAACGTCGCGTTCCAAGGACGCCTGGGGCACTATCGAGATCTTCGAGACGTACAACCTTCGGGCGCCGGCAATCGCGCTCAGCTGCGAGGATTACGGGCTGGTCTACCGACTCACGGAGAATGGTCAGCGACCGCGCATCACGATGAATCTCGATGCGCAGCCACTTGGCGAGCAGCCATCGTACAACACGGTCGCGATGGTTCGGGGAGCGGAAAAGCCCGACGAATACGTTGTGCTCTCGGCGCATTTCGATTCGTGGGATGGGTCGTCGGGGGCGACGGACAACGGGACCGGCACGCTGACGATGATGGAAGCGATGCGTATCCTGAAGACGGTGTACCCTCGGCCAAAGCGGACGATAATCGCCGGCCACTGGACGGGCGAAGAGCAGGGCGAAGTCGGATCGAAGGCGTTCACCGAAGATCATCCCGAGGTAATCAAGGGATTGCAGGTCCTGTTCAACCAGGACAACGGAACGGGCCGCATCCTTCGCCTGGGCGGAGCGGGATTGCCGAACGCGGCCGAGCACATCTCGCGCTGGCTCGGTCAGCTTCCGGCGTCTTTCAAAGAGCAGCTCGACTTTCGCGGACCGGGATTCCCCGCCGGCGGTGGAAGCGACGACTTTGCGTTCGCCTGCTACGGCACGCCGGCGATCGGTCTCAGCTCGCTCAACTGGAATTATTTCAACTACACCTGGCACACCAACCGCGATACCTACGACAAGATCGTGTTCGATGATCTCAGGTGGAACGCGACGCTGACGGCGATGCTGGCGTACCTCGCGTCGGAGGACCCGACGATGATCACGCGCGAGCGAGTGGATCTTGCGGCGGCAGCCGCAGCGGCGGCAGCGACACCTACGGCACCGGGGCGAGGTGGGCGCGGCATACCAACGACGTGGCCCGAGTGCGTCAAGGCGCCGCGAACAACGAAGCCGCGCCTCCGTTAGCAGAGAATCAAGTAACTCACTGCCTCATTTGTGCTGCATCTTTTTCTCGACAGCTTCCCGGACGTCGTCAACAGTCGGGAGAACTCCTAGAAAGGCAAGAGGTCCCGCGCTCAACACCTCTTCGCCGTCCACGAACACCTTGAACTCACCATACCGACCGGAGACTGTCTCGACGTCAACGCCGAGGTCCTTTCGCAGGGCGGCCGCCGCACGGGCGGCCTGGATTCCGGTGATTCAATAGCTGCAGCGGCGAATCGTGACTGACATTCAAGCTCTCCTCTAGCTGATCCACGTTCCCATGGCCATCCCGGCGACGCCAAAAACAAAGAACAGCGCTGCGGCGACACCGATCGTTACTGATACTGTCCGCAAAACGAGAAGGGAAGCGGCTACTGCCGGGCGCCGGCTGAATCCGCTCGGCTGATCGAGCGCGCGATCGGCCAGCCCCCACGCACCGAATGTCATGAGACAGAGCGCGGCACTCGCGATCACAGCCCATCCCGCCTGCCGCCAGAACGCTGCTCCCGCCGCGACGAGGAGGCCAGCCGTCACATCGAGAGTGAGCCGCAGATTGGATCGCGTGCGCGCGCGGTGAATGATGGCGGCAGCGAGGCTGAGAGAAGGGCGGGTAGCGTAGAATTCCATGGACAACCTCCTCACGCGATCGGCAAAAGAAGCGTGAACGTCGCGCCTTCACCCACGTTGCTGGTCGCGGTCAGGTCTCCTCCCATTCCACGTGCGAGGTCGCGACTGATCGACAACCCGAGGCCAAGCCCCACACTCGGATTCGCGGGACGACTCGCGAGCTGGACGAACGGCTCGAAGATTGTCTCGAGCTTTGCCGGAGGGATGCCAACCCCGCTGTCGGTTACGCGCACGGCTGCCATGGCGGGCGATCCGTCACACTTCCGGGCCTCCACGGTAATGCGTCCGCCCTCGGGAGTGAACTTGATTGCGTTGCTCATCAGGTTCAGCAGAATCTGCTGCGCTTTCTCGCGATCGGCCCGAACCACTATCGAAGGGTCCGGCGCATAGGGAGAATCGACCACGTCACACGTGAGCGTATTCGAGGAGAGCAGGGGCTCGATCATCGCCAATGCTTCGGCCACCAGCGGCTCGAGCGGGATCTCCGTGATGTCGTAGTCAACTCGACCGGTCTCGATGCGCGTGAGATTGAGGAGGTCGTTGATCAGTGACAGGAGATGCCGCTGGCTCCGCTGGACCCGAAGGAGCGCTTCGCGCTGCGCGTCGTTGACCGGACCGTGTACTCCCATCTCGATGAGCTGGATGTGTCCTCCGATCGCATTCAGAGGCGTGCGGAGCTCGTGACTCATTACCGCCAGAAATTCCGACTTCGCGCGGTTCGCGGCGGCTGCCACCGCGTGAGCGCGGCGAAGATCGACTTCGGCTCTGCGCTGAGCAGTCACGTCGCGGAACACGAGAACGCAGGCGACGATCTTTCCGTCCGCGTCCCGAACCGGGGCTGCGTTGGCCATCACTTCAACCGCCGGCGCGTTGCGCGGGACAATCCGGATGACTTCGTCCCTGACGATCTCGCCGCGACGCAGCGCGCGCGTCGTCGGCCACTCGTCTGCCGCGACCGGTTCTCCATTCGTGTGGAACCCGGTAAAACCAGCGGCATCAGAGTCGAGTGCGTTGCTCAACACCGGGCGCATCCCGAGGATTCGCTCCACCTCACCGTTGATGAAGAGGAAGCGTCCAGTAAACGCGTCCACGATTCCGATGGCAACCGGTGTCTGTTCGAGCACCGCGATCAGTCGCTGGTGAGCCTCGTCCCGCTCGGCGAGCATGAGCTGCTCGCCGGCGATCGCGGACTGGAGTCGCTCGACCGCTTCGCCACGCTCGGAGACAGAGGCGCCAAGCATGAGGAAGGTCGCGGCTGTCACCGCCATGAATGTCTGCAATGCGAAGAGGCTGAGATGCAGTTGCGGCTGAACGAACGGACCTCTGCCGGTCACCGTCGCCCAGATCGCTATGACCGAGACAATAAACGCTGTGGTTACCGATCCGCGCTGGCCGAACCGCACCGCTGCCCACATGAAGAGCGGGAAGAATAAATATGCCTCGCCGAATGCACCGCCATTCGCTGCTCCGGCGCTGCGGAAAACGACGAAGCTCACCGCAATCAGGCAAATTCCGAGCGTGGCGGCTTCGAGCCAACTCTCCCGGCTTGCGTGGGGCTTTCCGACCGACCAGACGAGAATCAGCGGTGCGACAAGGAGATCACCGATCAGGTCGCCGAGCCACCAGACGCGCCACGTCTTCGCAATTCCAGCTTCAGGCAGGATCCCGCCGAGGTACAAACCAAGGACGCCGACCGTGGCGCTGATGGCAGTGCTGAGTATCCCGGCGACTACAATCAGCGCAAACGCGTCGATGATTCGGTCGAGGGAGTGCCGGAATCCCGGAATCCGTTGCAGGGCGTACGCGGCGGCGACTGCCTCCAGCGTATTGCCCACCGAAATTGCGAGAGCCACAGGAATTGGAGCGCCATTCAACAGGTTGGCGAGGAACGCTCCGAGCATGATTCCCGGCCACAGGCGGTAGCCGCGCAGAATGAGAGCGCCAAGCGCAATCCCGGTGGGCGCCCAGACGAGCGCGGCGTATCCGGCGAGCGCGTCGAGCTCGAGCCCCGTTGTGGCGGCGACGACGTAAATGGACGCGAGTGCAGCCAGCTCGAGCCCATGCGCGAGACGCTTCTTTGTGGCGTCGCTCACACGCTCACCAGGCTCGGACGGCGCAACGATTGTCCCCGACAATGTTTCGCTCACAGCTCCACGGAACGGATTGGCGTGGATTCACTGATCAATGGCGTACAAAAACTGGCTGTGGGACGGCCGGTGCGGAATACCTGGGACGAACAAACGGCGGCGGTGGGAGATTCCCAACCGCCGCCGCATGTCGATCCGAAAAGTGCCTACTTCGTGGGTGTTACTGCGAACCCGTCGACGTGCAGGTCGAGATTGTGGTTCACTCGCACTCCGGCTACGCCGGTGGTTCCCTGGCCCATGCCATCGAGATTCGACCGTGGCATGCTGTTCACCTCGGTGCCATTGACGAGGAAGCTTACCTTGTCGGGCGCGACGACTACCGAAAGCTTGTTGGTCGCCTTGCCACTGGCGTCGATTGCCTTGACCGCATCGTTTGCCGTCCAGTCGGCGATCTTGTGGATGGTGGAAACGTTCGCCCGGTGGTTGATGAGATACTTTCCGTCCTGCCGCACGAGGAAATACGCGTAGGACTGATTCGGCGCTTTCAGATCCTTGCCGCCGATGAACAGGCCGTATGCCTCCGGATGCGTTGCGGCTTTTGTCTGCGTGAATGACGCGCTGACGGTGTAGTTGCCGCTCGCGGTATTCGCCGGGTTCCAGTAGATCGCCGCCGGTCCCGAGGTGACGTGAAAGCCGCTTCCCATTGCGACAACCTTGTCGTCGCTCAGCTTTCTGCCTCCCTTCGCGGCCTGAGGATCTATGCGGCCGGTCCATCCAGCCAACTTCACTCCGCCTTCCTTCACAACCTTGTCGGGATCGTTCCCCTGCGCGCGCAACGAGCCCGCGAAGAGTCCCAGTCCGGCGACTGTTATCGCAAGAATTTTCATCCAGCCTCCAGCAGAAGTGTTCGGTAAAAAGTGTGGGTCAGTACTCCGGATATCCATAGTCCGAACGAGAAAACCGTTCCTCAACGCGTTGCGAAAACGCCAGGCTCCACGTAGAGCGAGGCGAGGTCGCGGCGAAGGTTTTTCACCTTTGGCGCGTCGTTGATAACGATGTACGGCTGGTACGGGTGAAGCCTCGCGTAGTCCTGGTGATAATCCTCGGCGACGTTGAAGGCCTTCAGAGCCGATACCTCGGTGACGATCGGCTTGCCGAAGGCTTTTGCCTTGGTCAGCTGATCGATGTAGGCCGTTGCGATCCGTTTCTGAGCGTCGTTGGTGTAGAAGATCGCAGACCGATACTGAGTCCCGACGTCCGGTCCCTGGCGGTTGAGCTGGGTGGGATCGTGAGCGACCGAGAAGAACGCGCGAAGGAGTTGTCCGTAGGTGACCTGCGATGGATCGTACGTTACCCGGACTGATTCCGCGTGGCCCGTCGTACCGCTGCTCACTTCCTCGTATGACGGCGATGCTACCTTCCCGCCCGCGTACCCTGAGATGGCGGACTTTACTCCCTTGACGTGCTCGAAAACTGCCTGGACTCCCCAGAAGCAACCGCCGGCGAAGACCGCTGTCTGTTCGCCTTTCGTTGAGGCGAGGGGGTCATCGACGACCGGACTGGGCAGTGCCCCTGACCGGGCTGAGGCAGCAGTCGCGCGGTTTCCCAGCACCAGAACGGTACCCGCAACGATCAGTAGGCCGAGCAGCGCACGGCCGATGTTGGAAAGCATGAAGACCTCGGTGATTGAGCCTGTGTCCAACGTGTATCTATTGAACGCCGCAAGGGACGAATCGGTTCCATCTGGATAAACGACATCCGCTCATTCCATGAAAATTAATGGGCTCCCGCGCTTGGTGCCCGGAAGGCCGTTTCTCTGCCGGCGCGATTTCAGCACCTGCCGCTCCTCGTGCGTAGGGAGTGAGGACAGCTACGAACGGCGGCGGAGCCAGGCCGCCATTTTACATTGAGGTCAATGGAGCATTGATGTTTTCCAGGCGACATACACGAGCCTTGATTCTTCCTGCGACGATCGGAGCAATCGCGGTGAGGTGTGCCCCCGCCGACAGCGACGCGGCAACGGTCGCCTTGAAAGCAGCGACGCACGCAGACGTGTCCACGACAATCGTCGCTCCCGTCCTCGCCGGACTGCACCTGACCGTCGCGCCAACGGGTAACGAGGCACGCTATCGGATTCGGGAGCAGCTGGTACGGATGGACCTTCCCAATGACGCCATCGGCCGCACGGCGCAGATCAGTGGCGGAATCGGCGTTGGCGCCGACGGCCGGATAATTCCCGCCGAGTCGAAGTTCGTTGTGAATGTCGGGTCGCTGAAGAGCGATCGCGATATGCGGGATGGTTACGTACGCCGTCGCGTGCTGGAGGCCGATCAGTATCCGACGGTCGAGTTCACTCCAACTGGTTTTCGCGGGCTTCCCAAATCTCTGCCGACATCGGGTGCTCAGACATTCGACGTGATTGGCAACCTCACGGTTCACGGAGTGACTAAGCCGGTAACGTGGCATGTGGCGGCGGAGGCCAAGGACGGTCACGTGACGGGGAACGCATCCACACTCTTCACTTTTTCCGACTTCAACATTCAAGAGCCGCGGGTGCCGGTGCTGCTGAGCGTACAAGATACGATTCGACTCGAATACGATTTCAATCTCGTGGAGAAGGGCTGAGAGAGAGAGAGAGAGAGCAGAGATTGCAGGTTTTGCCGCAGAGGCGCGGAAACGCAGAGGTGGCCCGGCATCACGCGATGCCGGGCCACCTCTGCGTCTCCGCGCCTCTGCGGCAAAACTCTGTATCTCCGAATCTCTAGTGCACGTGCCCCTCGTCGACGTCTCTCAGAAAATCTCCGATTGCCTTGGTCATCGCTTCGGGGGCGTCCCACTCAGACATGTGTGCCGCCCCCGCCAGCATCGCGTATCGCGATCCTGGCGTGAGTGATGAGAATCGTTTGACGATCTTTGGATTCGCCTCGTCGAACTCACCTACGGTGTACAGCACCGGGACCTTAACGTCCTTGAGGAACGGGGTCGCGTCGTACCGCTTGAGCGTTCCCGTAATAGTGAATTCGCTCGGTCCCTGCATGTAGTTGTAGAGCGTCTGGTTGACGGTCTTGAAGATGCTGTCGAGGTTCACCGAGTCCGGGTGGCGCCAGACGTATTTACCGTAGAACTCCATCAGCGCGCTCTGGTAGTCTGGCGCGTCGTATTTCTTTTCGGCTTCCCGAATGCGAATCGCCCGCTGCGCGGAGTCGGAGAGCGTCGTTAGGAGCTGCCTCGCGTTTTTCTCCCATGCCGGAATGTCGAGCGCCGGACTGGCAAGTGTGAGGCTCGCCACATGCTCCGGATGCGCGCGATAGTACTCGAGGGCGAGAATGGTTCCCCAGGAGTGACCGACGAGATGCACCTTGTCGTAACCCAGGTGTGATCTCAGCGAATCGAGCTCAGCGACGAAGTGTGCGATCGTCATCTTCGTCGTGTCCGTGAGCCCTCCAGACGCTCCCGCTCCAAGCTGGTCGTAGCGGACGACGGGCCGGTCGCTGCCGAGTTTCTCCAGGGGTTTCATGTAATAGCTGCCGAAGCCTGGTCCCCCATGAAGGAGAATTGCCGGAGTTGCAGTGCCTGAGCCAACGACGCGGTACCAGATCCGGCCGCCGTCGACTGCGAGGTACGACTCGCCAGGCTGAAGGCCACTGCGAGCCGTGTCACCGGCGGGAGGTGCGGCCGAATCAGTGGTTGCCGCGGGTTTCTTTTCGGTGCACGCAACGGCTGCATAGGCAACCGTCGCTAGAACTGCGCTCCGAAGCAGGAGACTCATTCGATTCCTCCTCGCGATCGTCGGGGTCATGACTTTGCTCTGGTTTGTACCACGAATGGTAGCGGCCGTCAATCCGGAGTCGCCTGCCAAAAGGAAGCGACCACCAATGGTTGCTTCCGCTGGGTCGCTTCTGTATGGTCGCTTCCTCTAGCTGCTGGGCGCCTGACGGTCGATTTCCTCCTGCAGGGCCGTGGCTTCGGTCCAGTCGATATTGGGCGCAACCTCGTCGTCGGCGAGAGTGAGCGTTCCGAGTGCCCGCTCGATCACCGGCCGGCCAAGCTCGACAGGCAGCGCCCTGCCGAACTCCAGCTCTGCGCGGCGGCAGAGCCGTTCTTCCCTGGCGCGGTCACGCCCCTCGCGGCGGACTCCCATCCGATCGACCCGCGCGTGAATTCCTTCGTGCACAATCGACGATGCTACAGTCGCCGCGGTGATGTCGCGGCGAGCGAGAAACGTCAGCTCCAACATGCAGGTACGCTCGTCGGGGAAATACGCGCCGCGACAGGGGAAACGGGCCACGAGGATGTGTTTGAGATCGCGCCGCAGATGTTGCAGGCGCCACGGCTGATGGCACTCGATCAGACCGAGGGCCTCATCGAGCCGCTCGATCACGTCGCTCGTCGCGATGTCCGGGCGGGAATTCTCCACCAGTACGGTGAAGCCGCGCACATCATGCTGCTCAGAACGCGGCGGCGTTTCGGAACCGCCAAACCATTCGGCAACGGCTTCCATGGTACCGGCAACCATGTCGATGAGATCGTGGATCATCGAATTGCGCTGAACCAGCCGGGAGATGATTCCGGGCTGCCGAGCGTCAGCCGGAGCTCTGCGACAGCGCACTCTCGAGCAGCGCCACCGCCGCAGGCGGGTCCGCGACTTCGACAATAAGCCGCTGGTAATGCTCGTGATCGAGCTCGAGAACGATTGTCTTGGCGTAGTCGTGGACGTCGTAGAACACGAAACCGTCGCCCTGATAGAACGTTCCGACGGTGAGTATTCCCGGAATATCAGTCCCAGGAATACGGATTCCGTGCCACCATCCCCGTGCTGCTTCCGGGTCGGCACGCACCGACTTGATGTGTGAGAGCGGGATCTCGAGTTCACTTCGGAGGGCCCAGAATCTGTCCCACCCCTTCACGTCGAATCGAACGCGATCTCCTACGACTGTAATGTCGACCATTGGTCCCTCTGCCGGACTCGCAACCCGTGAGTGTCGCGAGCCCGGCTCGAATTCAGGATACCCTTCGCGAAGTCACGGGGCCGGTGGCGCCGGCGTGTTGGGATTAGTCGCCTTGACGGTGAACGGGTACGGCAGGTAGCGCACCTTGGCCAGCGTGATCTTCCCAAATCGCCGCTCATCGGCCCAATGCAGGCCAGTCGCAAAGAGTGAATACGTTCGCTGCTTGAAGATCTCATCCAGCACAGCAGCCTGAGTCGGAAGGTCACCGGCGGTCTTTGCCGGGAGTCCCGCACGGGCGCGGACGATGTTGATCTGATCTCTTGCTTCGCCAAGGCGGTTGAGCCTCGCCAACGCCTCAGCGCGAATGAGCGACAGCTCGTCCTGCGAGAATGCCGGAATCGGCTCGGCGTCGGTCAGGAAAATATTCGTCTCGAACAGTGTCGCTCCACCGAGAGGCGCAACCGCCGCAGTCTTGGTGAATTTGTCAACGCGTGTATCGCCCGCCTCCGCGTTCGATCTGTACGTGGAGATCGCGCCGAAGAATTTCTGTCCGTGAAAGAGATTGTTGAACGGGTTGATGTCGGCCCCCCCAAAGCTGATCAGGGCGCTGGCGGTCGCCGGTACCTCGTTCGCGAAGCCGAGCGCAGCGTCGTAGTTGCCGGCGGCGAGCGCGTAGCGCGCCTGCATCGCGCGAATCGTATTGAGCAGGTCGAAGCTGGGCGAGAGAATGGACCCCGTGAAATCAGTAGTGAGTGCCGTACCCGTCACGTCTGTTTTCGCACTTGCCAGCAACGACAGGATCTCCGAGAGAGCGGTAGGCCGATCCACGAATGTCGCGCCGCCA
>Ga0137373_10008769_pt1 | contig 10661 bp, 9 predicted proteins | sample SagtaG_5_FD_104912 | JGI IMG/M metagenome (GOLD analysis project Ga0137373, IMG submission 104912) | Vadose zone soil microbial communities from Sagehorn Ranch, Mendocino, California, USA - Sage1_R_80_16 metaG | ecosystem: Environmental > Terrestrial > Soil > Vadose zone | place: USA: California...
AAACCGGATCTGCTGCTCCTGTCGTACACGGGCTGCTTCACGTTCATGAAGTGGTTCGAGCTGCTGCGCCAGGAGTACGACTGTCCGGTCGCGATGCTGCACGTTCCATATCAGCCTGACGGAGTCATCGAGCCCCATCAGCGCGACTACGTCGTCCGGCAGCTTCGCACGGAAGTGATCCCGATGCTCGAGCAGGTGAGCGGGCGGCGCTACGACGAAGCGGCACTGCGGGAACGGCTCGCGCTGTCGGCGGAAGCGGAAGAGGACTTGGTGCGCGTCCTCGAAAGCGCGAAACACACGCCGTCGCCAATCGACGCGTACTTCGGCGGCGTTTATTACGTCGGCCCCATCTTCAGCGCGTTCCGCGGAACGCAGGAAGCCATCGACTACTACCGTCTCCTTCGCAAAGAAGTCGAAGCGCGCATGCGCGCGGGGGGCGGGCCGATTACGCCTGACGGCCCGATGGGGCAGGAGCGGTATCGGCTTGTCGTGGAAGGGCCGCCGAACTGGACCAGCTTCCGCGAATTCTGGAAGATGTTCTCCGACGAAGGCGCGGTCGTCGTTGCCAGCAGCTACACGAAGGTGGGCGGGTTGTACGATCAGGGGTTCCGCCACGATCCGGCGCATCCACTCGAGACGCTCGCGGACTATTGCCTCGGTTGCTACACGAACCTCGGACTTCCGTCGCGCGTCTCGCTGCTCGAGCGCTACGTCCGCGAGTACCGCGCCGACGGCTTCCTGATCAACAGCGTCAAGAGCTGCAATTCCTTCAGCGTCGGCCAGCTCCTGATGCTGCGCCAGCTGGAACAGCGCACCGGCGTTCCTGGTGGTTTCATCGAAAGCGACCTCGTCGATCCGCGCTATTTCTCAGCATCTAACATCAAGAACCGTGTCGAGAGTTACCTGCAGATGCTGGATCAGCGCCGAGGGGCAGCGGTCAGCGCATGAGCGCCATGGACGTTTTCGTCGGTATCGATCTCGGCTCGACGACGACGAAGGCCGTTGTGCTCGACGTAGAGGGGCAGGCGATCGGACGCGGAATCACGAACAGCCGCAGCAACTACGACGTCGCGTGTGGCATCGCGCGGCAGGAAGCATTTGTCGCCGCCAGGTTTCACCTGACGCAGGCGGCGCTGGGAGCAACCTCGATCCTCGCTGAGCGGGCGGGCGCGCTGCTGCCGGCGTTGTCGCGCAGCTTCCGGCTTCAACAGCATCTCGCGCAGCTGACGCTTCTGCGTAGTGCACTGCACGACGTCGCGTCCCTGCCGCGCTATCAAGCGTTCGCCGCCGCGCTCCATGCCATCGTCGACGCGATTGGCGACGAGATGCGCGATGGAGCGCCTGAGATGTACGGTCCGTTCAGTGCGCGAAAGAGCGATTTCTTCCGTGACGTTGCCGCCGCGGAGTATATGCACCTGGCCGAACGACGCGCCGAACCGAAAGGGATCACGTTCGACGTGCTCGCCAGCCTGTTCGATGCTGCCATCCTGCCTGTCGAGAACACGGCCGCGGACAACCTGTTCGAAACACACATTGGCCCAGCGCTGGACCGGATCCTCCAGAAGCGTGAGGATGCGAAGGTCGCCGGCGCGATACGCGATGTCGTGATTCGCGTTCGTGACCTGGAGTTTCACGAGGTCGCCAGCGTCGGCACAGGATACGGGCGTCAGCGGCTGCCGTTCCCGAAAGAACAGATCCGCAGCGAAATCCTGTGTCACGGGCTCGGCGCGCACGTGATGTTTCCTGCAACGCGCACGGTACTCGACATCGGCGGCCAGGACACGAAGGCCATTCAGGTCGATGCGAACGGCATCGTGACGAGTTTTCAGATGAACGATCGGTGCGCCGCCGGTTGCGGCCGCTACCTCGGATACATCGCCGACGAAATGAACGTCGGCGTGCACGAGCTCGGACCAATCGCCCAGGAAAGCCGGACGCGCGTCAAGATCAACAGCACGTGCACCGTCTTCGCCAGCGCGGAGCTGCGCGAGCGGCTGGCCCTGGGGCAGCGGCGTGAAGACATCCTCGCGGGGCTGCACCGCGCCATCGTCCTGCGGTCGATGTCGCTGCTGGCGAGGTCGGGGGGCGTGGCGGACGAGTTCACATTTACCGGCGGCGTCGCGCGCAATGCGGCAGCGGTGGCGGCGCTGACCACGCTGGTCCAGGAAAACTACGGCGATCGCCGCCTGAACATCTCTCCGGAGTCGATCTACACAGGCGCCCTCGGCGCGGCGCTGTTTGCACGCAGGGCCGAGGCGGCATGACCGTCGCTGCAGAGCGCGGCTGGATCACGGCTGGAATCGACGTCGGATCCAGCGCCGTGAAGATCGCGATCGTGCGGCAGCGATGCGATGACGGGCCGGAAGTGGCCGTCCTGCACTGCGATCGAATTCGGCGGCGCGAGCTGCGCAAGGTGATCGATGACGGGTATGCCGGCGCCCTTGCGGAGGCTTCGCTCACGCGCGACGACATCGCGTATGTTGCGAGCACCGGCGAAGGGGAGCTCGTGGACTTCCGGCGCGGACATTTCTATGGCATGACGACGCACGCGCGTGGCGCCAGCTTCCTTGTTCCCACGGCGCGTGCGGTTCTCGATGTCGGCGCGCTGCACGCGCGGGCGCTGCGCATCGACGAGCGGAGCCGCGTGCTCTCGTACCGGATGACCAATCAGTGCGCGTCCGGCTCGGGGCAGTTCCTCGAGAACGTCGCGCGTTATCTGGGTGTAACCCTGGACGACGTCGGACCGCTGTCGTGCAAGGCGACGAACCCGCAGCCGGTCAGCAGCATCTGCGCCGTCCTGGCCGAGACCGATGTCATCAACATGGTCAGCCGCGGAATCACCACATCCGACATCGTCCGGGGCATCCACCTTTCGATGGCGGGGCGTTACGTGAAGCTGCTGCAGGCAGCGGGCGCCGAAGGGGAAGTCCTGATCACTGGAGGCCTTGCCGCCGACGAGGGGCTCGCAAGCGCCCTGCGGGAGAGAGCGGCTTCCGAAAAGCTGAACATCACGATCCGTACGCATCCGCAGTCGATCTTCGCCGGCGCACTCGGTGCGGCGTTGTGGGCGCAGTATCGCCATGACCTGCTCTCGAAACGGGCCAGGGTGCCGGCGTGAGTCAACTTCCGCTCGCAAGCCGAGTCGCCGCCGTTACCGGTGGATCGGGCGGGATCGGGAGCGCCATCATCGAGCATCTTACGGCGGCGGGCGCGATCGCGTATTCGCTCGACGTGGCGAAGGCCGGCGCAGGGAACGGCTGGATCGACACGGACGTGCGCGACGACGCATCGATGAGCGCCGCAATGGCGGAAATCGACCGCCGCCACGGGCGCGTGGATCTGCTCGTTCACGCTGCGGGGATCTCGCACGATGCCGTGCTGTGGAAGATGCCGTTATACGAATGGGATCGAATCATGGCGGTCAACCTCCGCGGCGCGTTCCTGCTTCTGCGTCACGGGATTCCCGCGCTGCGACGCGCGGCGGGCGGACGCGCGGTCCTGATCGGATCGATCAATGGATCGCGCGGCAAGCTCGGCACGGGCGCTTACTCGGCCAGCAAGGCGGGGCTGATTGGACTGGCGCGCACGGCCGCGCGCGAGACCGGCCGCTTCGGAATCCGCGTCAACGTGATCGAACCAGGGTGGGTGCGCACACCGCTGACCGATGCGCTGCCGCGCGACGTGGTGGATGCGGCGGTCTCGGAGAGTCTGATGGGCAAGCTGCTCGAGCCCGCGGACGTGGCGAGGGCCGTGACGTTTCTCTGCGGACCCGGCGGAGAGGCGATTACGGGACAGGTACTGCGCGTCGATGGCGGTCAGTATCTCGGTGGCTGGTGAATCCCGGTGGATGGCTGGAGGTGATATATGGAGCTTCGTTACGGACAACGCTGCCAATGGGCCGAGCCAACGCTGTTTCTCGCGCATCCGTTCTGGATCGCGGCGGAAGAGTATCCCTGGAGCTGCCGCGTAGATAGCGTGCCGCGGCCGATCGAGGACACGACCGCGTGCCGCGCGTGCGACCGCTGGCTGCCCGTGAAGCCGCGCGTCAGGCTGTTACGCAACCGCGAACAGGTCTAACACCCGAGTGCGCTGGTCAGCGGACGCTCTCTGTGCAACATGCCGCTCCGCGACTGCCTGCTCGAACGTGGGACCGGGATCGGGATCGCGGTAGAACACGCCCGTGTAGAGCACCTTCCCGTAATCCTGCGCGAGCTCCATTGCCGCCAGACGATTCGACGAATCGTGGCCGCATGACGTCAGTGCACGCATCTCGGCCTTGTGCTGCTTCAGCTGTGCCTCGGGCTGGCCGTAGGTCACGCACGGCGACTGCACGTTTACGAATGCAAAGCCGGGAAATCGAATCGCTTCCTCGATGATCGACGCGAGTCCCGGCATGTCCGCCGGCGTGCCCTGCGCGACGAATCGCGCGCCGTACGCGAGCACGTAAAGGAGCGGATTCACCGGATCCTCGAGGCTGCCGTACACGGATGACGCCGTGGCGAGGCCGCGCGGCGAGGTCGGCGAGAGCTGACCCTTCGTCAGCCCGTAGATGTGATTGTCCATCACGATGTAGGTGATGTCCGGATTGCGGCGGATGGCATGAGGCACGTGACCGCCACCGATCGAGAAGCCGTCGCCGTCGCCGCCCGCGGCAAGTACCAGCAGATCGGGACGCGACAACTTGATTCCCTGCGCGATCGGCAGCGCGCGTCCATGGACGGTATTGAACCCGTAGGTCGTCGTATACCCGGGAATGCGGCTCGAGCAGCCGATTCCGGAGACGAATGCAATCTCATGCGGCGCCCTTCCGATATTCGCGAACGCGCGGTAGATCGCCTGCACGACTCCGTAGTCGCCGCATCCGGGACACCAGATCGGTTTCAGCTCCGACTTGTAATCTTTGGCCTGCATCAATCCACCGCCACCTGTAGCTCGGGGACGCGAGAGCGCTGCAGTTGCTGCGCGAGTCCGGCGAGGCGTTCCGCGATTTCCGCCGGCGTGAATGGGTTCGCGCCGCTCCTGGCAAATGAGGTGACGCCGGACGGAATCGTCACGAACATGCGCAGCAGCCGATAGAGCTGTCCCTGTGACGACTGCTCGACGATCAATCCCGCGCGGATCGACGCGAAGAAATCGTCATAGGCCGGCTGCGCAACGGGATACAGCAGTATGGGCACCAGCAGCTTCGCGTGCACGCCGAGCGCATCCGCGCGCTGCAGCGCGTCACGCGCGATGCCCGCGACGCTGCCCCAGGCGATGAGTCCGATTGGCGCATCGGGATCGCCGACGACAGTCGCCGCGCCACGCCAGCGGGTCAACGGATCGAGCTTGCGGATGCGCTTCTCGTTCATGCGAGCGTGGTTGGCGCCGCCTGAAGATGGCGCGCCGTGCTCGTTGTGCTCGATGCCGGCAGCCAGATAGTTGCCTCCCGCCATGCCGGGCTCGCTGATCGGACTGATTCCCGATTCCGTGAACGCGTAGCGCGCGTAGGACTCGAGCTCGCGCGGCGACGGACGGCGGCGATCGGCGATGGTGAATGCCGCCGGATCGATCCGATCGACGACTTCCTTGCGCAGCCCGATCTCGCCATCCGACAGGAGGATGACCGGCGTCTGGTACTGCTCCGCGATGTTGAACGCTTCGACCGTGGTCGCGAACATGTCCGCAACGCCGGTCGGCGCGAGCACGGGACGGACGACGTCACCATGCGCGGAGAAGACAGCCTGGAACAGATCCGATTGCTCGCTCTTCGTCGGCATTCCGGTTGAGGGTCCGCCGCGCTGAACGTTGACGCAGACGAGCGGCAGCTCTGCGATGCTCGCGAGGCCGAGCATCTCGGTCTTGAGCGACATGCCGGGGCCGGACGTCGCCGTCATGGCTTTCTTCCCGGCGAAGGACGCGCCGACCGCGGCGCCGGCGCCGGCGATCTCGTCCTCCGCCTGGAGGACCACGCCGCCGTGCTTCCACATCTCGCGCCCGAGGAAGTGCATGATTTCTGTCGAGGGCGTGATGGGGTAGCCGCCGAAGAAGGTGCAGCCGGCGGCGATCGCCGCAGCCGCGCACATCTCGTTGCCGTCGGCCAGCAGTGTCGGTCGCGCCGATTCTCCGGGCAATCGCGCAGGCGCCAGGCGTCGAGCGCTCGCGATCGGATGCTGCTCGGCGTACCGGCGTCCCGCGTCGAACGCGCGCTCGTTGCGCTCGAGAACCTCCTGGCTCTTTTTCGCGAATCGCTTGCGAAGCCCTGCGAGCAACGGATCCGGGATGAAGCCGAACCACTCGGCGAGCAGGCCGAGGACGACGGTGTTCTTTGCGCCGTCGTGGCCGGCGATCTCGCGCGCCAGTGCGGCGATGGGTGCGCCGACAATCTCGCCAGGCGTCATGCCCGCCAGCTGCGAGACGCCTGGGCCGGCGGCGTGCTGCGCGTCGTAGATCAGGATCGTCTGTCCGCCGACGGGCAGCTCCGCGCCGAAGCGCAGGAAGTCGTCCCAGTTCAGCGCGATCGCCACGTCGAGCATTCCTGCCGGCGTGTACACGGGCGCCGTCGAGATTCGAAGGCGGAATGACGACTCGCCGCCGCGGATCTGCGGTCCAAAGCTCTTGGTGAGGATCGCATGGTATCCCTCGAGGGCCGCGGCGGTGATGAGGGACTCGCCCGCCGAGACCACGCCGTCACCGCCGGCGCCCGCCATCCCGATGGTCAGCTCGCGCATGGCGCGGCAAGGCGCAAACGCGGTGCCTGCGGGATTTAATAACTATTTGTTCAGGGAATTCGCCGGTTGCCGGGAATCCGGCAGAGGCTGAGACTCTGGCGCATGCATCCCCCGCCCAACAGTAGCATCGCCGGCTCTGGCGCGTCATCCGCCTGCAACAGGAAGACGGCAACGACGATCTCCCACATTCATCCACCTCCACCGAGCCGTATGTCCTGCACCTTCTGCTCACCGTCCGCAAGCACGACTTTCATCGCAGTCGGAACCAGTCGTTGCAGCAGCGCCGGATCGAACCACTCATTCGGCTCCACGTCGTCTATCGCTGCCAGCAGGTACTCGCCCGGCGGCAGCACGGAAAAAGAGAACGCGCCATCGGCCGATGGCCGCAGTCCGTGGATACGCCGCGATTGTGCGAGCCAGAGCGCCTGGTCGGCGGGGAACAGGATCACGGTGAACTCGTTCGGCGCACCACCTGCGGCGTTCTGGACGGTTCCCGTGAGCTGTGCGGGATGGTCCGACAACGTGACGAGCGCATCGCGAATCAATTCGTTCGGGCGGATCTCGATCGGCATATCGATCGTGTCCTGGCCGTTGACGACCGCCGATCGCAAGTACCAGTTGCCCGGCCGTCCGAGTCCGGGCAGGGATGCCGTGAGACGATAGCGTCCCGGAAGGATTCCGGTAATCTCGAAACGTCCCGACGCATCGATGCGTGCGCCAGACGGTGCAAGGGTCACCGCTCCCTGCGACTGCACCGGTTGCAATGCGACGCGCATCGAACCGAGATCGGCTGGTAGCTTCAGCCGCATCGCGTCGAACTTCAATTGCCCGGTGAGCGTCATGCCTGGCTGCAGCCCGAGCGACAGGCCAGTAACGTTCTCGCCGTCAACCGCGATCTCCGCCGATGCCCACGTGAGAGGAGGGCCGCCACGGGCCAGCACCGTATAGGTGCCCGGCGCGACATCGACGAAGCTGAACGTGCCCTCTGTGCTCACTCCCGCAGAACGCAGTGCGCCGAATGCGGTCCCGGGAAACGTCGTCTGCGCGCTCGCGATCAGATTGACTTGTGTCCCGGCCAGCGCCGGCGATCCGTCCGTCGTCGTCACGCTACCCTCGACGCGCGCCGTGGGTACCAGCTGCAACGCGAAATCGACGCCGTCGCGCTCCTGCGCCGGACCGAGCGTGACCGCTATTGCCTGCGTCGCGACGGGTGTTCCGGGAAAGTACGTTGACGCGAGCGCCACGGTCCGTTCGGTTCCTCGCCGCTCGTCGAGCAGACGCAGTTCGCTGGAGGTGGACCCGAGGCTCGCGGCGCGCGCCGCCGCGCCCACGAAGTAATCACCAGGCGCGAGTCCGTAGATCCGGTAGACGCCGCGGTCGTCCGTCGTTGCCGACGCGACAGGAGAGAGTCGGCGGCTGCCGTCCTGCACGACGTATCGCAACGCGCTAACGGACGTGTCGGCTGCCGGCTGGTTGTTGTAATCGAGCAGGACGCCGGTAATCACGCTGCCGCGAATCATGGCTAACGTGATCGATGCAGTCTGGCCGTTCGCGAGTGGTATGGCGGATCCAGGACGCGATGGCCGCTTCGCGCCATACGCCGACGTCACCCACGCGTCCTTCGTGGCGGTGACCGTATAGCGCCCCGCCTTCAGTCCCGCAAACACGAATCTCCCACGATCGTCCGTAATCGCTGTTGCTGCAAAGCCGGAACCTGTGCACGTCACGCGGACGCGACGCACCGGCCGCGGTTCCGGCTCATAGCTGACCGCTGTTCCGAGGATCGTGGCAGTACCGAGACTGCTCGCCCTGTCACGGCTCTGAGCATGCGCGCCGGCGATCGACGTCAGCAACGCGATCGCGACGGCAGATCGTGAGGCGAAGCGGACCATCTATCGGATCACCGCTGTTGCGAGGTCCTGTATTTTGCGCTCTCCCTCGACGATCCGAATCTGTTGCGCGACACGCGCGATCGCGTCGAGGAGCGCCGGATCCTGCCAGTCCGCAAAGGTGTCCTCGTGAACGGCGATGACGTTGTATTCGCCGGGCGGCAGGCCCTGCAGCGCATAAGAGCCGGTCTTGGTGGCGCGCGCGGTGCGCATCCGGCGAGGAAACGGGCCGCGCATTCCCCATGTGGACGAATCGGTGGGGAAGATCAGGACGACGGCGTCGGGGTCGGCTGACTGGCCGGTACGCACGGTGCCGGACAGTTCGGCAGGACGATCGGTAAAAGTGATCGCCACGCCCGTAACGTCCCTTTTGCTCAAATCAAGAGGCACGTCGGTGAAATCGTCCGTGCCGGAGAACGCGCCTTTCAAGGTCCATCCGGCCGGGACATTCGAGATGCGCAGCACGTATTTGCCCGGCGACACGCCCAGCGTCCGGAACGTGCCGTCTTCTTCCGGATGCGACGGGTGTACCGCCACAATTTCCTGCGAGACGCGCGATCCGTCGGCAGGATCGAGATCGATGCGAATGCCGGTCAACTGAAAGCTCGCCAGCTTGTCGTTGGATCCTTCAAACTCGATCCGTCCTGTGATGCGTGGCGCCGGCGAGAGCGGAACCACCATCGCGGAAATCTCTGCTTCGCCGACGGACAACAGCACCTGCGCAAAGAGTGTTGCTTCCATCGGAATTGGTGGAGGCGATGGCGGAGCGGAATTGGGGGCCGCTACCGCGGTGCCAATCGTCACAGTCCCGCCAGGTGTCACCATCACGCGCGAGCTGTCTTGCAGATCGACAGGCTCGCGAGGCACCTGGAGGATTTTCAGCATGAATTGGCCGGCAGGCACAGCGGGAAGAGTGAAGTCGCCACTACTGTTGGTGATCGTTGTTGCAACCTCCCACGACTCGACACCGCCGTCCACGCCGGCAGGCAGGAGCCGGACGCCTATGTTGGACGCGGGGCCGTCCGGCGCCATGACGGTGCCCGACACGCGCACCGCCCGTGTCGGGCGCACCTGGAAGTCGATCGAGGCGCGTTCTTCCCCCGACTTGATGGTCAACACGCCCGCTTGCGAGAGCACTGTGGCCGCCGGGTAGAAAACCGTCGGATAGATCCACAATCCGCCGCGGGAATCCTGCTGCGGCACCAGCGTTCCGGGCGCCAGTGTGAACGTCTGATCCCCGAGCGCAAGTGCGTAATGGGAGCCTGCGGGAACTATCGGCGCGCCGATCTCGTTCAACTCGCGCGACAGCCGCATCCGTTGTTCCTGCGTCCCGCCACCGGATGCGCCGAAGAACACATCCATGGCTTCCGTTGGAATCGCCGTCTGCGTGAAGCGGATGCCGACCGCGTAGTCGCCCGGTGTGAGATTCGCGATTCTGTAGACCCCGCGATCGTCCGTGACGCCGCTGTAACTGGGAAGAAAACGTCTGAGACCGGCGCGGAATTCGCGCTCGAAGGCGCGCACCGTCACACCTACGGCCGGCTCGCCCGCCTCGTCAAGGACGGTGCCCGAAATCGACGCGTGCCGCCACATCCGGATCTCGACGCCGTTGAGACGCTGCCCGTCCTGGATCGCAATGCCCTGGCCGCTGCCGCCCGGCCGCCGCTGGTTGTACGTCGCATTCGCATAGCCGCTCTTCACTGCCGTGAAGAACACCATGCCTTTGCGCAGGCCGCGCAGGACGAATTCTCCCTGACCGTTTGTCAGGGCTCGGGGCGGAAGCGGATTCGTCGCGGTCAGTGGCACGGCGGCACCGGCGGGTGTGACGACGACGCCGGGAATCGGCCGGCCGCTGACAGCATCCACCACGCGTCCGCTGACCGTCGCCGGACGCGGCTCATCCGGCTGTTGCGCGAACGCGAGAAGAAGACAGAAAAGTGATGCCGCCGCACACATCGGGATCCTCCGGAGGGGTCCATGGTACGTCAGTCAACCGTTCATAGCGCGGTTCGTCTAAGGGGCATGGCGGACCTTCTTCACGACCTCCGGATCACTCTTCGCG
>Ga0137373_10008772_pt1 | contig 10660 bp, 9 predicted proteins | sample SagtaG_5_FD_104912 | JGI IMG/M metagenome (GOLD analysis project Ga0137373, IMG submission 104912) | Vadose zone soil microbial communities from Sagehorn Ranch, Mendocino, California, USA - Sage1_R_80_16 metaG | ecosystem: Environmental > Terrestrial > Soil > Vadose zone | place: USA: California...
CAGGCCGGCGCCCGCCGATCCGCAGTGAGTCTCTGCGCGCGTGTGGCGTCTCCAAGGGAACCTCCTATTTGCCAGCCACCGTCCCTGAGTGAGCCGCCAGGGGACCAGATTTAACGTGGGGTTGATTATAGCCTGAAAAGAGACGAGAAATAGGGCATCCGGGTGAGTCTGTTCAATACCGATTCAGAAAACGACTTCACTTTGCTGGAGGACAACGGGGAGTATTTCGTCACTTCGGCGACCAGACCGGCACCTATCGCGAATTCGTGCAGATGCTTTTCGAGGACAACGAGCTTTCGCCGGACCTGCTAACCGGCGACGTTCGGGCAAACTTTCTCGCGCTTATGAAGGTGGTAGCAGAGCGGTGGAATGACACGGATTGCGGCGGAATTTGTCCACGGCCAAGGCGAGTGAAATCGCGCGGTCCAGCTCGTTCACATTGGCCCAAGCTTTCCGATGTTTGCCCACAGCGGTTCAAGGTCGGGATCGTTAAGAGCGCGAGCTTTGATTTCCTTTTCGTCGCCCAGGTCCATCGCCTTCCGGACCCAGTCGCGCGCTTCTTCCAGCCTCCCAAGCTGGCAAGCGTAGCACGCCAGGTTGAACGCAATCATCGGCTGGCTTGGGAACCTGTCGGCTGCCGGTAGGAGCGCGTCCCAAGCGGCCTTGATGCCGCCGCCCGTCATGCGTCGCAGCGCATAGGCTTGGTGAATCCAGCCGAACGCATCGTCGGGGAGTTGTTCGAGGTAGAAGCGCGCAATCTCAAAAGCCGCGTCCCATTTCTTCGCCCTTTGACGCCGCGTCGGTGGGCCTCGGTCAGAGCCTTGGCAATCGGCGGGGAGGTAAACGAGTAAGCTTGCACCAGCACTGTCGTTTTGGCTTTGGAAAGCGCATCCACGACCGCCTCGGTGCAACCGCCCTTGGGCGAGAAATAAACCTCGATCTTGGGGTCAGCGAGGACAGTTGAAGCGGCCAACAGCAGCGCAAGAGCTGAGACTGAGAATTTCATGCACTCGAAGGATAGCAGGACCGCTTGGAGACTTCATTGAAATACTCCGGGTTGGTCAGCAGGGGCGTTTTGAATTCGTGTCGCCCCGATTGCGACGGCACGCGGAAACTCCGACTGCGCAACGGTAACGGGACCATGCCAAGGGGACGTTGCGGTGGAACTGGCCGCCAGGCCAGCGCCAAGCGCAGGACGCGTCATGCGCCACAGCCCGGTTGTGTCCTGATTTGAAATTGACGCATACTTGCCGCGGTGCAATAAACCCGGTTCGTGACCTTAAATGTTTCCTTGTGCGTTCCTGATGGGATTGTCCTAGCTTCGGATAGCCTATCGACCCTCATTGAACCGATAAGTAAGAAAGTAACTGTTGATGCAAAATGCCCAAAGTGCAATGAGACAATCCAACTTCAGGATGTCCAAATTCCACCATTTTCTGTGCCTAGCTCCACATTTCCATACGCCCAGAAATTATTTTCTCTAAAGGGCAAATTGGGTCTGGCCGTGTACGGACTGTCGGCTTTGAACAGTCGAAGCATGTATAACCACATTACCGAACTGAATGCAAAGCTGCCGGAGCCAGATGAACAGAAAGATTATTTGGACGCGGTTAGAAACTCGATTTTGGATTACTTCGACAAACAAATTGCCTCGGAATGCAAGAAAACTGGTTTCAACTTAGCCTTACAACCAGACGATTGGTTTCCTTTTGGATTTCAGTTGGCAGGCTTCACCAAAGACGCGAACGGTGATCCAACCGCGAGAGTGTATTGGATTCGCATGGGGAAAAAATCCGTCGCGGAACCAACGAACACTACAGCGTTCTGCACTGGTGATCCGAGCGTCGTAAATTTGCTCTGGCCAGGGGGCCAATTAACCGCTAACGTGGCCGCGTTCTCGTTGCAGGACGCTATTGATTATGCGAGATTTTTGATACGGACGACCGCTGACTACCAGCGTTTTTCGGGAAAATGGCAAACTGTGGGCGGAGACATTGACATAGCGTTGATTACAAACCGGAATGGATTTCAATGGATAGCACAAAAACCGCTGTACCAAATTCTGGAAAAGGCGACTTGATATGAGCTTCGCATACATCCAAGGGCAAGAGGCGGAGGCGTTGGTGTATTTCGAGAAAAGATTACAGACTTCGCGCGACCCAGAGGAGCGGGAGCAATTGGAGACGATAGTTCGCAGGTTGCGCATGGAAGTGAGAAAACAAAATCAACCGATGCCCGACTTTTCGATGAGTGGTTTATCGCTCAAGAGTGCCTGATTTGCGGGATCACTGAGAATTGCAGCTCACCGTGCGTCTTCACAGTGATACAATTATTGTGGGTTTCCAAGAGCGCGACAATGCGCTCTCCCTGCTAATCCTTAGAGGCTGCGATGACGAAAATTCAGATAAGCGTCTGACCTCCGAGGACAAATAAGTCTGAAAACTTCGTCGGTTGAAGCCGATTGAATTCGGTCTGTAGCACTTTCACGTAAGCCCACGGTTTGCCGGTAAACCTGCTGATGTTCTCGCACCACAACTGGGCCGCGCGATCCTTATTCACCACGTTGACATCTTCCAAACCTTTCGTCTCCGCAATGAAGTGCGTCCCGTCGCTCGTCAGCACGACGAAATCCGGTTCGTAATAACGCAGGTTGGTCGCGTTGTCTGTGTATTCGATTGCGAAGCCGAATTGCTCCGGCAGTTTGGCAAAACGCAACACGTCATCGGCTTTTTCAAGGAACCGCGCGAACTCCTTTTCAAACTCGTTGGCGCATGGCACGAGGTTGAAGATGCACTTGCTGGCGGCAAACGTCGGGCGCGACCACGGAAATGGGCGAGTCTCTGATAAGCTCCGTCCGGCGTGCAAGAGTTGCGGCTGCAATTCGTCCACAACCAGTTTACGCAATGCCTCCACGAAAGATTTCACCGTGACGTATTGGGCGACATTGCTGCTGATCGCTTTGAGTATCACCGGATCGTCAAGGTTCACGCGCTCCCCGAACGCCTTCTTTTCAAGAAACTCCCGCACTTTAGGTGCGAGCGCGGAGAACTGCGCCGGGAGCTTTACGTCCTGAGCGATGCGGCGTGCGTAGTAGCCAATCACTTCCTCTGCTGTCTGCGGTTCCGGGATTTTGTAATCCCTCTCAATCAGCTTTTGGAGCGTGATGATGTCGTAACCCTCGTAACGGAAAGTCTTGGCTACCGTGTCGCCTTCCTTGCGCGGAAGGACCGGGCAAGTGAACTTGTTCACGTCCATTTCGGCGATTTCCTCGGCCAGTGATTTCTTTCTGGTCAAAACCGGACTCAGCACCGGCACAGGAATGTCTTTGTCCCTTTTCTTTTCATCGGGCACAATCGTGACGATCACCACCTTCTCTTTCCCCACTTCAAAGGTTTCCAACTGCAAGTCTTCCTCGCGCTCCAACTGTTCGACGAACTCAATGAAGGTCTTGTTGCCGATCACGTCCACGTGCTCGATGTAGCTGCCGCGTTCAATCCCCCGAAACATCAGCCGAAGACCACGCCCAACTGTCTGTTCCGGCAGGATTTTCGCCTTGGAAGTGTACGGCCGGAGACCAACGATCACGGTGACGCTCTGCACGTCCCAGCCTTCACGCAACATTAAGACGCTCACAATGCAATTGATCGGACTGCTTTCCAAATCCACTTCACGCGAAGCCTTTCGCGCTTTGTCCAAAGACTTCTTGGATACCTCCCCCGAATTGTCCGTGTGAATAATCAGCAGCTTCTCGCCTCCGAACTCCGATGGGTATTTCCTTCGGAGCCAATCGCCCACGTCGTCCGCTTCCTCCGTGTCGTTCATCATCACGAACAAAACCGGTTTCTTGGCGAGCGGCTGTAATTGCTCCCGGTATTCCTTCCACCGTTCAACGCCTGCCACCAGATAAGCCTGATAGCGCGTGCTGGCAATGTCCGACCGCTGTTCGAGGATGCCCTTGGCGATGCCTTTCAACGGTCGCTTCACCACGTTGTCGATGATGGCCTGCTTGAGCGGGTAGTCGCACACCGTCCACGAAAACAACTGCCCCTTGCTATGCCGCGGCGTGGCAGTGAAATCCAGTTGCGCGGCCAGTCCGTTCGTGACGCTCGCATGGAGCTTGCGAATCATCTTGTTCCATTCGCTGTCTTCGTCGTGCGTATGATGCGCCTCGTCGTTGAGCACGACAACCGGCCCGCCACGGGCGGCGATCCGCTGGTCGAAGTCTTCCACCGCCAGCAGGTTTGCCGGCGGCTTCGGCCCCATCACCGCCGTCATCACGTCCGGCTCGTCTGCTTCGCCACCCTTCCCCTCATAGAACTTTTGAATGTTCGTCAGATATAGCGCGCCGAGCGAGCCTGCCCGCTCTCCCTCGCTGCGCATATAACACTGGAAATCCCAGTAGATGCGAAGCTCATTCGGAATGACGGGATCAGCGTCGAAAATCCGCCCGCCTTCAAAATCGGTCCGCAACCGCTCGAACACGATGACGTTGGGTGCGATGAGCAGGAACGTTTTCGCAAAATCGTCTCGAGCCTCCGCCACGGCATTGAAGAATTGCCACGCCATCGCTAGGGACATCACCTTAGTCTTACCGCTGCCCGTCGCCATCTTCACGCAATAACGGGCGAAATCATCGTATTGCAACAGGCGCAAATCGGTCCGCGTCGCAAAAGTCTCGACGAGGCTCTTGTGCCGCCGCACGTTCGCCACTTCGTAAAGATAAATCAGCGTTTCCACCGCATCGCGTTGAAAGTAATGATATTCAAACTTCCGGCCACTGGGCAGCCGGTGTTCTGTGGAAAACCAGTAATTCAGCAGAAGTCGAGTTGTAACCGTTACGCCTTTGTAACCGCCCTGGCGCCACTCCTGGACCTTCGGGCGGATCGCGGGGACGCAAGGCGCAGTTGCCACACGCGCTTCGAGCAAGCCAAGTTGTTCGGGATTCTCTTTGCGTTTGCGCGGCATGGCTATTTTACTTTCACCTTCACCGTCTTCGTTGTGTCATTGCCTAGGATGTCGATGACTTTCACTACCACCGTGTATTCCCCCGACGCGTCGTAAGTGTGGTTCGTTTCCAAATCCAGCTTCGGCTCCTTGCGCGTGCGGTACGTCTGCCACACGTTGTGGAACGTATCGCCCTTGTTGTCCCAATCCACCGCCCAATAATCAATCCACTGGCTCCAATGCTTCACCGTGCGCCGCACATCTTCCGGCACGTCATCGGGTGGGATGACGAAATTCGTCAGGCGCAACGTTACGTCTCGTTTCTCCAGCTTCACTTCCACGGCAAGCGCCGCAAGCTCAAAGAAATGAATTTCGCCGCGCTCGACCGCCCGCTTGTCCATCACGTCGCGTGGAATCCGCAGGAAACGCATCTGAATGTTGGCAGCCGCAGCTTGTTGCCTGGCGATTTCGTTCAACTCAAACGCAAAATCCCAGGCCAACACATCCACGCCGTTGGTTGTGGGCGCATCCTTGCCGGTGCCTATTGCCCGTTTGAACTCCGCCGCGATTTGCGTCACGTCGCCCACGCTGACGGGCGAATCCACTGCGCCGACGTGAACCATGCGCCCGGCTTTGACGCCGTGCAGCCAGTTGTAACCGTGCAACCGATCTGCGTGGTAAAGCTCAAGGATGAAGCAGACATAGGCACGTTGCCGCGCCGCCGTTTCTGGGATTTGACTCGCATCCGGGTTCTGATTTCTAAAGATTTCTGTTTGCCACAACTGCCGTTCGTATTTGCCGAGATTTTGAACGACGAAGGGACGGACACTGGGAACGCTCAGCAAGCGCTTGCGCGTGGTGTGAATCGCAAAACGACTCAAATCGCACGCAATCCAGCGTCGTTTGAATTTCTCCGCTACCGCTGCCGTCGTGCCGCTGCCGCAAAAACAATCAAGCACCAAGTCGCCTTCGTTCGACGAGGCTTTGATAATCCTTTCGAGCAATGCTTCGGGTTTTTGGGTGGGGTAGTTGACAGCCTCGATCGCTTGGGAATTAACGGGAGGAATGTCAATCCAGAGAGCTTGGACAGGTACGCCGGGAAGCTCGTCCAAGAAATACTTTCGTCGAGGAATGTCATTCCTCGTGTATTCGATCCTATCTTGACGTTCCAACTCCTCCATCTTTTCTCTCGTCAATGTCCACATGCGGCCACTAGGCGGCGCAATGCCTTTCCAGATGTAATTCGGAGGCCGCCCGTGGGCAGGCGCATCCAAGGTTACAAGTTGATAACGTCTTCCTCGCTCATCCAGTTTGTTGAAATGGCTTTTGATGTAAGACTCATCATAAGGTTGATAGGGCTGATTCCATGTGTGTGTTCCATTTGTCTTTTCGTAAAAGTAAAGACTGTCGAACGTGATACCATAACGACCTGGATCATTATGAGCGTATGTGCGCTTCCACACTATTTCGTTAACAAGGCACGGAGGGCCGAACACTTCGTCAAGGATCGCCTTGCAATAATGCGATACATGATAATCCAAGTGAACATACAAGCTCCCGGACTCGTGAAGCAGTTCATGGAGCAGCACGGCGGTTTCGTAGAACCATTGCAGGTAGGAATCGAGCCCACGGCCCCAGGTGTCCCGATAAGCCTTTTGCTCAATGATGCTCGGCTCTTTGGTGAAGTTGAATGAATCGTCGTCAGGCGTGTCTGGATGATCTGGCACTGTGGCTGTGAAGGAGAAATCCGCGCCGGTGTCGAACGGCGGGTCGATGTAAATGAGATTCACCTTGCCGGCTAAATCGGCCAGCAGGGACGGGAGCAAATATTTCTTGTCGCCCCAAATCAGCCGGTTGCGCCACTCGGTCTGCCGATTCTGCGCGAAAAGTTCCAAGGTGTGCCGCCTGTCTTCCGCTGACTCGTTGACCGCCTCAATGGTTTGAAAAGGCAGGGTAACTCGCAGCGGCGCCACGCGCTTTCCGTCGGCTTCGTATTTGGCCTCCCATACCAACTCCGCGCGAGCAGGACGGCGCGGCGTGGGCTTTGAAGCCCCTGCGCTGGGCGGTTCTGCTTTGGTTGTGTTCGCCGTGTCGGTCATTGCGCCCTTTAGCGCAACTGCCAGCCACGGAATAACAAGGGCGCGGACTTAACGCCCTTCCTTAGAGGCACCGCGAAGCGCCCGTCGAGAGAAGACGCCAAGCCGCGCCGTTTGGCGCGTGCTCGGTTGGTCTCTCGACTTGAAAATTCGCGGTTTTCTAAGGAGACCGTAGCCGAAGCTACGCTAAATTTTCACGTTTGTTTCACATAGGCATTTAACGGAACTTTTCGTAACTGAAAGGAACTCGCGAGACAAGGTTTGTTTGGTGCAGCCAGAGCAGGCAGGCGCATCGTCTGCCAAATTCTGATGGGCTTGCCGTTGCCGCGTGAAGCGCATTCGCGACGTGTACGTGGCACCGAAATCGCTTGTTGAAGCCGAACCAGCAACCGGGTAGCGTCGCTCCGTGAATTTCCGGTTCAAGATCACGAAAGCGACCGAGGCGGCATGTCAATTTGTCAGTCGGGAGGGCGGAACGATCAACATCATGAAGTTGGTCAAGCTGGTCTATCTGCTTGACCGCCTTTCAGTTGCCCGAAGAGGGATTCCGGTGGTGGGTGGAGCCTACTTCTCGCTGCCCAACGGGCCGATCACAAGCGAATTGCTGGACTTGGTTAATTCTGGGTGTCTCTGGGGACAGGCCGATTGCCACTGGGACGAGTACATCAGTGACCGGCAGGACCATGACGTAGCCTTGAAGGGCGAAGCGCCCAGCGACAATCTTTCACCTGCGGAAATGGACTTAATCGAGGAAGTTTATGGGGAACACGGCGCAAAAGACCAATGGGAGTTGCGCGATTGGTGCCACGAGCATTGCGAGGAGTGGACACCTTTGGAGAAAGGGCGCGACCTGATTCCGCTGGAAAAGATCGCACGGGCTGTGGGAAAGACTGACGAGCAGATTAAGCGCCTGACCGAAGACGCGGAGGAACTTAACTTCCTGGCGGCAGCTTTCGGGCGAGAATGATTGGGCTGGGAACAACGCTTCGCTGCAACCTGCCGCCACGTCACATCTGGATCGTATTGTCGGACCCAGCGCAGACGAACGGTCGAATTCTGGTGGCCAACTTAACCACGCTGACCGAAGACTGCGTGGACGATGTCTGCATACTTAAACCCTCGGACTACCCACTCTTGACGCAAGCGACAACGGTGGCTTATTCGCGGGCTGAAGCAGGTACGGCGAGCAAGTTGGAGGAACTCGTCGATGCTGGGGATTTCAGCGTGATAACAGCGGTTCCAATAACCGTCTTGGCGAACGTTTTGCGTGGTGCTCATCAAACTCGGCAACTCTCTACGAGCCAGAAACAATTGCTGGCTCCGGTGCCATCGTAGCCAGAAGAGTTGATGATTTAGCAGCGTCGCGGCACTTCAGGATTCTGCGGTTCGCCCCGCTTACGCTCGGTGGGGAAGCGAGAAGACACAAGCCGAGTGTCTCTGGGACGCGCGTGACACTGCGTGTTTAAGCTTCCAGCCTGGTGACAGAAGTGACAAAAGGGGCTTCTGTCACTTTTGTCACAGGAGCGACGGCTGTTTTTTACTTCCGCGCCTTGCTAAAGACGCGTTGCGGTCTCCCGCCTGTCGGCACCTCTGCGCTTTGGAGGACGCCTTCGGTCTCCATTTCTTCCATGAGCAACCGTGCCTCCTCTGCCGTGGCAAGGTGCAGAGCGCGTTGAACGTCGCGGCCAGAAATTCCCTTGGGGCAATCCACGAGCAAATCAAGGATGCTTGCCCGCTTCGCATCCTTGAATGCCTGCCGGCCTGCCGCCAGAATATCAAGTTGCTGCACGGAGAACCAGTCAGCGATTGTGATGGCCGCTTGCGATGTTTCTAGAGCAAGACTTTGCTCGCCCGCTCGCTTGCCCCATGTTCCGCCGTGGATGCAGACTGCGATCCGCCAAGCCTGTTCCGTCCAACGAAGGGCGTAGCTGGTTACGTCGCGGATTTCGCCATTGTGCCATCGGGCGACAATCGCATTGTAGTGATCGTTAAATGCCCGCAAGGCTTCGGGGCTGTGTTCTATCGTGACTGGTTCAGAAGCAAGCCGAAAGGTTTCCAGCAGTTCCCGGATGACTTTGCCATAAGCTTTTGCAATTCCAGTCGGAATGGCTTCCACACCGTCTTGAATGTAACGCGGTTGGCAATTGGTATGGCAGAGCAGGAGCCGGGGTATGGTGCCGCCTTCCGTTAAGCTGCGTTCTGAGAGGATCGTTTCAACCTTGTCGCGCTGCACAAGCCACAGAGCCGACAAGCAAGGCCGCCGGAGACTCACGGGCGGTCTTCCGATTCGGTCTTGCTGGAATCGGTCGCCCGTCCACGCCTTCACATACAGCCCATCGTCAGTGCGGTCCAGTTTGTTGTATCTCCCCAACAGGTTGTTGATGACTTCGCCCGCGTCAGCAGAGAAGCTAGCCAGACATTCACCGCGCGCTGCCAGACGCACAGCGAGTGCCTGTGAAGTAATATCCTCCACGCTCAGAACCGGGGCTTGAAGCTGGCTCTCGATTTGCAACAAAGCCCTGCGTCTGCGTTCCAGTTCCGCACGGATTTCCTCACGTTCCGTGGGGCTGTTGAATTTCTTTTTCTTTAAGCCGGCAATCTCGCTTTCGAGGAGTTCCTTCTCAGCCATTAAAGCCGGCCATTCATCCCATTCCCACTTCGCAATGAGTTCATCCTCAAAATCGCGGAAGGGCTGTGCTGTGTGCCGGTCGGTTTCGGATTTCCCGCTGCCCGATTCGCCGCTTGCGACGATGTAAAGGTTGGCGCGCGTGACGCGATTCGGGCCACTTCTGACCTGCAAGCCCGCGCCGACGGACGCGCTGAGTCGCCCCAGCAAACAGCAGCCGACCAGACTTTCGGGTACGCGTTCTGCCTTGCAAATGGCCTGACCCATCGCCGCAGCCGCCGGGGGAAGGCAGTGAAGCGGAAAAAGTTTAGCCCTAGCTTCCTCGCTTTCGCTTGGGATTTTCCCGGCAATTGGCTCCGCTGACTTACCGAACTTTTGAATTCGCCGATTCATACTCATGGAAGAATCCTTTCTCCGGCGTCCTTGAAGCTTGCTTCGTCGGCGTTCAGGAAATCGTTCACGTCCTTTATGGCTTTGCCGTTACTTTGGCAAAGTCCTTCAAAATCGAAGGCATCCACTTCCGCCCCTGCGCGCAAGAGCTGATCCGCCCAACGTTGGGTCGCCGTGCGGCCGGCTTTGTCGATGTGACCGAAGATGCGAACAATTTTACCCGCAAAAAGAGGCAGAGCTTCCGCATGAATTCGTTGACTCGCACCTACGATGGCGAAAGGAGCGCAATTCACATCGCGCTTGGCATAATGGTTCGCCTGTTCCCACAGGCTCAGGTAGTGCGCTGCCAAAAAATCCGGGCCGCCTTCACATAGGGCGATTGCCGGGAACGGCTGCGCCTCTTTGATGCCGATTGGCCAGCCAGCCCACGACCCGGGCAGGGTCCACACCTTCGGACTTCCGTCCAAGTGTTCCCACAGACCGCCATCAATGCGACGCGCTTGTGCATTAACTCGCTCGCCGTCGGTCACAATCCAAGCGCGAAGACCGCGCAGCGTGGCAAACCAAAGCAGCCCGCGCTCGATAGCGAATTGGAGTCCTTCCA
>Ga0137373_10008773_pt1 | contig 10659 bp, 7 predicted proteins | sample SagtaG_5_FD_104912 | JGI IMG/M metagenome (GOLD analysis project Ga0137373, IMG submission 104912) | Vadose zone soil microbial communities from Sagehorn Ranch, Mendocino, California, USA - Sage1_R_80_16 metaG | ecosystem: Environmental > Terrestrial > Soil > Vadose zone | place: USA: California...
CGCCCGCGATTTTCATGTAGGGAACCCAGTCAGGGTTTGTCATTCGAGTGACGAGGATGTCCTTGTTTTTCATCAGGCGTCCCGCTTCAGCTGTGGTTGGGACGATCTTGGCTCTGCCCGCGTGTAATCCCGGGCTCGCGGCTAGACCGTGGACGACTGCGACTCTGTGAACGATGTGGGAATCTGTTTCTCCACCTGGACCCTTCATTTTACTCCAGAAGGTCTCAGGCCTCGTCTGGACAACGTAGACTGAACTCCCAGTCGACCCGTGCTCGATGGCGAATTCGATATCCTGCGCAGTGTGGTAGTGATCCTCAATGTCCACGGCAGTCTTTGCAATTTCAATAACCTCGTCGTCCGTTAGGCTCGAAACATTTCGTCGCTCTGCAGGAACCTCGCTCTGCATCGTCAAACCGGTCTTTTCGTTCGGTAGGTGTTCGACCATCTTTGGGACGATCTCTTTGTGGATCAGCTGCATGGTGCCCTTGTCAACGATGAACCGATCAGGACGCACGATTCCGGCGACCAGGGCCTCTCCTAGACCCCATGTTGATTCGATGACGATCTTGGATGGGTCGCCGTTGATCGGGTCCAGCGTGAAAGCTACGCCAGAGCATTTTGACTGCACCATCTTTTGGACTCCGACGCTGATGAGGACTTTCTCGTGTGGGAAGCCTTTCTCTTCTCGATAGAATATTGCTCGAGGCGTGTAGAGGCTGCCCCAGCATTTCTGAACGTAGTGCACGAGCTGGTCCTCACCTCGGACATTGAGGTAGGTGTCCTGTTGTCCAGCGAACGAGGCGTCTGGCAAATCCTCGCTGGTGGCGGAGGATCTGACTGCGACGGTCACGTTCTTGTCTCCTGTTTTCTCGCATAGCTCGCGGTAGGCGCTCCGGACCTTGCTCGCGATATCCGGGGGCATTGGTGCGGATTCTAGAATCTTGCGGATTTCCTCGGAGGCTTCCTCGTACTGTTTCGGGTCCCGAGCAACGCTAGAGCTTCCTAACGTTTTGTGTATGATCTCACCAATTTTTGTTTTTTCGAGAAATTGGCGGAATGCTTCTGCGGTTACTGCGAATCCGGGAGGGACGCGGACTCCTTTGGCTGTTAGTTCGCCTAGGTTTGCGCATTTTCCACCGACTAGTGGAATGTCGTCTTTTCTTACATCTTCAAGCCGGACAACTATGGCGTCGGGCCTGGGCAAACGGTTAGGCTCCTGCTGGTATTTGTGGCGCGACTGGTTCTTCGACTAGGATCCGGGTTTTCATCGGGAGCTTTGTTCCGGCGACTTCCAGTGCTTTCTTCGCAGTGTCAACGCCGTCCTCGGGAACGTAGACGATAAAGATGGACTGGCCGTTTTCGACCCTTGCTGCTCGGCCGGTAGGTTTGCCGAAAGCTCGCCGCATACCCTCCTGTAGTCTGTCGGCACCGGCCGTGGCGATCATCTTGTTTTCTCGGAGGATAATGTGCGGGTACACGCACAGTTGTAGTCGATATCCCGTTTCTCCCCACCTATCAGTTAGAATCTTGTTCGCAGATACGCGGGCTGATTCCAGCGCGTTATGTCGGATCTGCACGTGCTCCTTGGCCACCAAGTGGGCTTTTCGAGCGAATTGAGTGGAAAGATCTCCCATGTTGAACTTTGAAACCTTTGGCGCGGGGGACCCGTGGATGTATTTCATCCGGGTGAAAGCCTGGCCTGAGGGGGAACGATAGTTGCGACCCTTCATGAGTAAATTCCATAGGGGCATTAGTTGAGGGTGCTAATGAGGGTTGTTGCGAGAGGAGGGCGTGGAGGATTCCGGAGATTCCCTAGTATGCCATTTTGTTCAGAATTATTATTCGGAAAGACGTCCATTCAGCTCGTTCACCGTTCAAAATCGTGGTCCCCAAGTTTTCCGAATATGGTCAGCTAGCCTATTCCAAGGGAAAATCGCCCATTATCAGCCCTGTTCTTCGATCTGAAACATGGCTCGACTCTCGCCCTTAATTCGTTCGGGAATGGTTCTAGATTTCCCGTCTTTTTGCCTTTTCGTCTAAGCCCGGATTGTGCCATGAATCGCGGGACTCGCCCATTATCCCTGACAGACGGGAAATTTTCTCCAGAAAAAAGGGAGGGGGTATTGTACAGCGCATCTCGTGACGCAAGAGCGGTTCCCGCTGACACAAGCGAAAGGAAAAGGCCAGCCTTGGCTTTCAATCGAAAATCGCACCACGATCAACTATGAGTCTTGAAACTATTTCCTGAATAATTTTTGAAACAGGTTTTGAAATAGGTACCGGTGAATTCTCATGACCCGCCGGGGGCCTACTCAAGTCTCGCGCCCCACCCTCCACGAAACGGTGACTCTAGGCTTCCCTGCTCTTGGTTCTCAGCTGGTCAAACAGGCCTGGCTCCAAGTCCTTGATCGTCGGGATGAACGCTCTAGCCCGAGAAACCTCGCCTAGATCGACTTTGCAGATCTGAAACTCCTCCAGATCATACTTACACTGGGCCAGAACCGAACCGTTAGGAGCTATGACTCTACTTCCACCCCAGAACTGCAAACCCTCCTCAATACCAACCCTGTTAACATAGGCGAGGTAGACAGCGTTCTCCATCGCCCGGCTTAAACAGAAACTCTCGAAAAACCTCCGTCTCAACCCAGGGCTCGCAGAAATACAGACAACTAGCTCTGCACTCTGCAGCGCCTGCAGACGAGTCAGCTCGGGAAAGTAGAGATCGTAGCAGATGTTCAAACCAATAGTTCCAATATCCGTCTTGAACACAGATGCCTCTTGCCCCGGACGATAGTACCGCCGCTCCTCGAAAACAGAGTGCGTCGGAAGATGGATCTTCCGGTATCTCCCAATCAGGCCCTTTGGTCCGACAAACACAGCAGTGTTGTGGATAACACCCTTTACCTCGCTCTCTTCGGGCATGCCGAAGACCACGTGGACGCCGTGTTCCCTCGCCAAGGTCTCAACCTTCCGTGTGCTGGGACCCGGAATCGACTCCGCCAAATGAGAGACCTCGTCCCTCATCGTATAGCCCGTCAACTGGAGCTCAGGAAAGATCAAAAGGTCAATATTCTTCTTTCGAGCCTTAGACGCCTGTTCAGAGATCTGCCTCAGGTTTCGTTCCTTGTTTCCCAATTTGGGACCAGTTTGGGCTAGTAGAAGGCCTACCGGCTTCATCCACACTCAACTAGGCTAGATTCCGGCTCAGTTTCGCCATATAGAGATACCCAACGCCCCAGATTAGCCCCGGCTCAGAGTTCAGGGTTACAGTACGGCTTTATGACGCTCAACCCGTTTCCGGCTCGTTTCACACCCTCAGAGAGGGAATGGATTGCTCTTCACAAGGCTAGCCCGTACTATCATCAAGCACAACCGGGCGGTCTTCGTAATCTGGCTAGTAGCCCTCGCGCTAAGCGTCCCGGCAATCCTACAGGTGCAGAGCGTCATTGTCTACACCGAGACAGCATACAACCCCAAGAATTCAGAATCCAGCATCGCTCAATCCATCGTCAGCAAAGAGTTCAGCATCAGCCAAGGCAGCAGCGTCGTCGTGGTAATCACGTCGACTGATGTCCGAGGAAACGACGTTCGCGACTTCACCCTAACGCTCAACAAGACCCTGCATAATGACCGAGCGATCACAAACCTCAGCAACGTCACAAGCATCTACGACATCTACTACCAGTTACTCGTCGGCTACACGAGCGAGGTTCACCTCCAGCTCTATCAGGAAAAGAATCTGACCAGCCTTGCAACCTCTCTCGAATTCGGCATACCCACAATTTATGTGAACCAGTGGACGACCCTGGTAAACTCCGGACCCTTCAACATAAACCAGTCACAAATCGCCGCCTACAACCAGAAAGCCAACCAGTCAGCATGGCTTATCATAGCTTCGCAAACCCCCCAAGCCTACCAGCCTATAGCTCTCGCGTACGAGAACCTGTTCTACCAGTCATGGAACAAGACGTTCAGCGCTGCCACCTACACTCAGACACAGCTCACGATAGTGGCGCCACCACTAGCCCGAGCGCAGAATGTGACAAAGGGAAGTCCTCTACTCGTAACTCAACCAACATACTACAACGTCACAACACCATTCTTCACGTCCAGCATAACCGACGCGTCAACTCGAACCCTGTTTGTCGGTGCCGCCAAATTCTTCAACCTCTACAACTTCTGCCCCAACACTTGCCCTAACAATTACTGGAACGACCCCGGAGCGACTCAGACCTTCGTTGTCAACACTTTCTCGCAAACGGTCCATGCAATCCCGACTCAGACCTTTATCATCGGTGAGATCTATTCACTAGGGGCTTCAGCGAGCCTTAGGGATTTTACAATTCTCGCAGGCACACTCCTTCGAAACTATAACATTAACAGTTATCCAGTCCAGCCAAGCCGCGCCGTCTACACCCAGTTCGTCTCAGGCTCCAACGACACAATGCTGGTCATTCTCGACTTCAAAACAACAGGACCGGACCCCAAGAACAGCATCGCAAGCATCAGGACGGACGTTCAACACGCGAACGTCTTCAGCAACACAAACCTCCTAGTCTACGTCACAGGCGCTCCAGCATTCAACTACGATATAGAAACAGAATCGATAAGAGACGTAGAACGGATAGATCCAATCACCGTCGTCCTGATCATCGTCATAGTCGGCCTCTTCTTCGCCTCTGTTACTGCTCCCCTAATACCTGTATCAGCTATTGGAATATCCGTAGGCATAGCCTTCGGCCTCGTCTATGTAATCGGCAGCACGTTCACCAGCATACACTTCCTTATCCTAACACTATTACCCGTCGCCATGTTCGGAGCTGGCTCAGACTACTGCATATTCCTCGTCAGCAGATACGCTGAGGAGAGACGAATGGGTCGAGGCAAGAAGGACTCTGTCGAACGAGCAGTCACATGGGCAGGCGAAAGCATCGCCACAAGCGGAGCAACAGTGGTCATTGCCTTTGGAAGCCTCGCCATAGCCGGCTTCGGAATGCTCCGATCCATCGGAATCGCAGTCATGATGGGAATATCCATAGCACTTCTAGTCGCCCTCACTCTAGTCCCCGCTATTCTGTCGATGTTCGGGGACAAGATGTTCTGGCCAGGCGGACTCGGCCTTTGGAGAAAGAAAAAAGCCAAGGGAAGCAGCTACTATGCTCGAGCCGCGAAATTTACTGCAAGGCACTCGAAGCTAATCCTCATAGTCGCTCTGGCCGTCAGCCTCCCCGCCACGAGTACGGTCCTTTCCTCCCAGACGAGCCACGACCTCATATCTCAGGTTCCAAACTCTCTTGAAAGCAGGGCCGGCTACAACAGCATGGTCCAAGGATTCGGACCAGGCACAATAACTCCAACCTACACAATCGTGCAGACACCCGTCCTGTTGGCCACGGACAATTGGATCAACGTTACCGCGTTACGATCCCTCTCATACGCTGAGAACTCGACACTGTCGATCCCGGGCGTTTCAAAAGTCTACGGGCTTACTCATCCCTCAGGCGATCCGATTCCCTACTCATCCTTCAGCCAGCTGAACGCTGCGCAACAACAAGCAATGATCAGAAGCATGAAGCCCTTCCTCGGAAGCGACGGAAAATCCGCAATGGTCTGGTCCAACCTGTCCAACGAGCCCTACACGGACCAGGCCATCTCCACACTCACGAAAATCAGGCAGAACATCAATAGTCTCCAGAGCAACGACAGACTTCTCGCTGCATCTACAATGCTTGTCGGGGGAGAAACCGCTTCCGTCGCAGACCTTGCCAACTCGAGCGCAGCTGACTACTTCAACATGACCGCACTAGTCCTCGTAGGGGTCTTCGTAGTTCTCATGATAGCCCTGGGATCGATCTTCACTCCGTTACGGCTTATCTTCACAATTCTTCTCAGCATCTCTTGGGCGATGGCCGCTGTCATTTACATTTTCCACACATACATTGGGATGGAGCTGATCTGGATACTACCAATCATGCTCCTAGTAATAATGCTCGGCCTGGGACTTGACTACGACATATTCCTGGTAACTAGAATCAGGGAGTATGTTGTCGAAGGCGCGAAGAATGATGAGGCCATCGAGACCGCAGTAGAGCGCACGGGAGGGATAATAACAGCCACAGGTCTAGTGACAGCAGGGGCCTTCGGAACCATGATGCTCTCGCAAATACCGATGCTCCAGCAGCTCGGACTCGCATTCTTCATAGTCGTCATTTTAGACGCGACCATTACCCGAGTCTACCTAGTTCCATCGATAATGCGACATATGAAGCGTCTCAACTGGTGGGCTCCAGGACGCATCAGACGAGTGCCAATCACTCCGGAGGAGAAACTGATACCTCCAATCCCAATGAGGACGAAGCTCACAGTTACAGTGGAAACCCTAGCTATCTTAGGGCTCACACTCGTACTGTATCTCGACTACATCAACAACCAGTATCTCCAAGGCTTCGTCAGCCAGACAAACTCCAAACTCCTTGCGGGGATCAACGTCTGGACAGGAGTGATACTAGGCGTGACATCCTTCTTGACAACTTACATTCTTCTCCGTGGCAAGCCGAAGACGAGTAAAACAGACTGGCCGCATTTGCTGCGTAAGGTAGGCCGGCAAATAGGAAAACTTCGTCCGAGACGTGCGAATATGCCGATAATCACGGCCACTTCCAGTCCCTCACCTAGCCTGTCCCAGCAGGGACCTGTTGCCGTTACGGAGACGCCTCTCCAACCAATGACTCAAAGCCAAGAACAACCTCCGACAAACCCTTCCGACTTAAGCGATGAAAAGAAGCAACAGTCCTAGGACATTATTCGATACAAGTCAACGTCGACTTTCTCCCATTTCTTTTGATGAAAAGGAAAGAGGTGGGGGATGTCTAGACTCATGCTACGCACTGCATCAATCCTCCGGTTTTTCCGTTCAATAACGCGTCTGAGAAATTCTCGAGTCGAACTTTTGTGAATAGAATAAGAAACGGGTGCAAGTTCGAAGGCTCGCTCTAGAAACTGGACATCAGCATGAGGAGAGCGAGTCCCGTATGGAGGATTCATGATCACGGTGTCGTATGCTCCCACGACTTCCTTGATGTCGGATACGACCCATTCGACTCGCACTCCTGCCGCTATCGCGTTCTCTCTTGCTAGGGCGATAGATCTCTCATCGATATCTACGCCCACGACTTGCTTGGATCCCATCGTAGCGGCGCCGATGGCCAGACGCCCGGTCCCTGTTCCGAGATCGATTGTTTCACCCTGCAAGTCATGATGTTCGAAGCCGGCCATATGGAGCAGTTCAGCTGCTACCTTGGCGGAAACGGGATATTGTTCTAGTCGTAGTTGTGGGGTCTGAAGGATCTTCAGTTTTCCTAGCTGGATCTCCAGTTGGCGTTTAGAGACTGTTCGTTCTTCTACCAATTATAGGCGGACCAGGCCCCGCTCGAGGAGTTGTTCCCAAGTCCAAGCCCCGACAGCAACCATGATCTCGTCTCTCGTGATGATAGGCTTCGGAAATCTTTCAGGATCGTCTAGGGCAAGGCGGGGACACGCAGTATCAACGAAGACGTCGATATCGGTGAAGTCGAGTAGTTTCTGTGGGACGACCTCATCCGCGTAGAGGATCACAGCTTTCTTGCCTGCTTCCTCGACCTGCTTTAGAATCGAAAGAGCAATCTGTGGGTTGCTCTGTCCCGGCTTCGTCGATACAATTATTCCGAAACTACTCGCTCTCCTCGCCTTGTCGACCATTGCGTATCGTTGCCGCACTATCCGGTCTCTGTCCTGGTCTAGGACCTTGACTGTTCCATCGTAGGGATCTGCCAGAATCGTCGGTTTCTCGACAGAGAGAGCAGCGCCGAGACCGTGGAAGTAGCTACCTATGATTAGGAATGAGTCGACCTGAGATTGAATCCTCCTAAGTCCGAAGTAGTCGCAGCCGAGAACTTGTCCAGTCTCGTGGACCCAGGGACCTCGTCCCGGCGATTGAACGTTGAAGCCTTTCGTTTCCAAGAGCTTTGTTGCTTCAGGTAGCTTGTGGAGGTGTTGAATTGTCGTGGCGAGACCGATGCTCTTGCCTTGGAGAAGGGAAATCGATCGTTCCACAACCGGGAGTATCTCATGATTGCTTTTTGCAGGAATGTAGACCACCGGGACTCCGTTGGAAGCGTCGCGAAGGAATTCGTTATGGCCATAATGTACGAGCAGGTCAGCTTTCAGCCGGGTTGCGGCATCTAAGGAGAGGTCGCATGCGCCCCAGGCAGGCACCGCGGAAACGAACACGTCCGCCCCTGTTTTCTCTCGAACTAGCCCCGCAAGCCTGGCGCCCTCGTTCTTCAGACCGTCGGGTAACTGGATCAGTATCCTTCGGGCACCTCTCCCCGTTATCTCAGCTAGGAGCTTGTTCTCTTCAAGGTCGAACATCGACATGTCAATTTCGCCGGGGAGAAGCTACCAAAAGGGTGGAGCCCAATATAAACACCCGAGAGACGGGGACGATTTCCTTCACGGTTGCGTGTTAGGTAACACGATTGTTAAGCCTGGTGTCGAGGGTGGGCTGAGTCTATGACAGAGAGTCAGAAGCCAGAGTCCAGACTTGACCTTGATCTAGTCGAACAAAGGTCCTTGGCAGCAATCGTTGACGCTTCATTGAGGCGCGGGTCTGGTTTGTCGATTGCGCTCTCTGATGCAACTGTAGGCGTCAGCCTTGACAAGCTTGGCGACTGGACCATAACGGTTGGCCTCTCATCAAGATCGGACCGACTCCGCCAATCGATATCCTCTCTCGAAAGATTGGGGTTTTTTCAAGCAACAGAGAACGAAGGTAGCGTGTACATGCTCTGGACGTCTCTTCTCTCCGAAGTCGGTGATGCCAAGATTGTTGCTGAGCAGACTCTTTTACAAGCTTTGAAGGCTCTGCAAGCACCTACCGTTTCACTGTACATTAGCTAGTCAAACGATCTTAGAGTGTCACGCGGGAACTGCGACTGGTTGTCGCGGTGGAGACTTTCTCCCGACAACTTCACGAATCGCGCCATTATCCATCTGGATTATCGTATCCGCCTCCGCTTCAAGATCTCCAACATGGCTAATGAGAAAGATCTGTTTGAAGTTCTGTGACAGTTCTTGATGGAGCAGTGCGAGAATTCCTTCCCGGCGAACTCTGTCCGAACTGCCCAGAGGCTCATCGAGGAATAGAAATTCAGGATTTTGACCCTTGGCCTGAGGTATCAATGCGAGAGCAAAAGCCAGCCTCATTGCCAGTAAGAGCTGGTCTTCTGTGCCCCCTGAGAAAACCTCCTTCGGCTTGAACTCTCCAGCTTCAGGGTCAAAGACTCTGACAGTATAGTCCTCATCGAGTTGTACTGCTTTGTATTTTCCCGAGGTTATCACTGGGAGAATGAGTCCCATGTAGCGTTCGACCTGGGGCTTGACACGGTTCCGCAACGACTCTGATGTTTGCTCCAATCCCTTGACAGAAAGCTTGACGACGGCACAATCCTTCTCAAGAATCATCACCTTCTTCATCTGGGTCTGAACTTGGTCGTCAAGATCGATGTTCTCCTCCAGTAACTGGCGTAGCTCTAGTTGTCGCGAGATCGAATCTTCGATCTGGGCCCTGTTTCTTGAAACTGATTCCTTTAGCGAATCTCTCGCTTCAGCGGTCTCTTCAAGGAGCGTCTCGGAGAAGGTCAGTCCTTCCGGGAGACCGGGTAACTGAGCCGACCTGAATTTCCTCTCGACCTGTTTAATCTCGTTCTGGATAAGGTCGAGCCGTTCTTTGACCTGCGGTTCTTCTCTCAACTGCTGGCCAAGTAATTTTACCTTAGCCTCGAGAGACTGTAGCGATTGTCTCTCCCTATCGAATAGGGCGGAAACGGTCTCGAAGACGGCCTTAGGACCCTTGGTCCCTTCGACCTTTGCAGAGTATCGCGAGATAGAACTTAGTCTTTCCAGAAGATTTTGGGATCTTCCAGCAAAGTCTGTTTCGATTGCCGTCAGGTTTTGTTGAGTCTCTGCAAGCTCGTTCTCCCATGAGCGGATTAACTGCTGGCCCGCCATTTGCTCTTGTTCAAGTCTCGAGCTGCTAGCTTGTTGCGAGAGAGAGACAATCTGTCGGGACAGCAAGAGGAGGGAGGCTATGGCCAAGGACCCGAAGGCAACCGCGACTTGGGGGAGTCCGAAGAAGAAGGAAAGGATAGCTCCAGTGCCCAGTGCCGAGGTGGAGATGAGATATGTCCAGACCCTTCTCGGCTTGGACTCGAACATTTTGGGGTTCCCAAGAACTGAAGCTTCCTTTGTCTTCTCGGCGATCTTGGCACGCAGGCTGTCTTTGGATTCCTCCAACTGAACTCGCCGAATTTCGGCGGACTGAAGTTCCTCAAGCATACTCGATGCCTGTGCAAGCTGGGATTCTATCTCGGGAAGTTCAGAGAACTGGTTGATTTCTGATCGAGCTTTCTCCAGTTCTTCTCTCTGAGAAGAAATCCCTGCGAGCTGTCGCTGGAGAGTCTCTGCTAGACGCGACTTGTCCTGAATCTCTTGATTAAGAGATTGTTGAAGCTTCACTGCGTCATCGTATTGTTTCAGAGTCTTGTGCAGAGAATCGGTGGTTGCGAACCTTTGCTCCACAACTGCAAGTTCTAACTTGAGCTTCTGAATCCTCTCAGCCAG
>Ga0137373_10008779_pt1 | contig 10656 bp, 10 predicted proteins | sample SagtaG_5_FD_104912 | JGI IMG/M metagenome (GOLD analysis project Ga0137373, IMG submission 104912) | Vadose zone soil microbial communities from Sagehorn Ranch, Mendocino, California, USA - Sage1_R_80_16 metaG | ecosystem: Environmental > Terrestrial > Soil > Vadose zone | place: USA...
AGCGTCGAGGTCCGGCCCCCTGAGCTCGTCGTAGGTGACGAAGCCGTCGCGGGCGGCGGCTGCGGCCTGCGTCTCAGGCGTCACGGCTTCCGCCCCCAGAGCAGACCGGGCACGATGCGTCGCCATGATCCGTCTCCTTTCGTTTACGCTCTCAAGGGGAAGACCCCCGGCGGCCCGGAGACGTGACGTCACCTTCAGCGCCCGGGACGGTCTACAGATCATGGACGAGCGCGACTGGCTGGCAGAACGATTCCAAGAGCACCGGCCCCGGCTGCGAGCCGTCGCCTACCGGATGCTGGGCTCCACGAGCGAGGCCGACGACGCCGTCCAGGAGGCGTGGATCCGGCTCAGCCGCTCCAACGCCGGCGAGATCGACAACCTCGAAGCCTGGCTTGTCACCGCAGTCGGTCGCGTGGCGCTCAACATGCTCCGCGCACGCAAGACGCGGCGCGAGGAGCCGCTCGACGCGCACCTGCCGGACCCGATCGTCGACCGCGCAGACGGCGCAGACGGCATCGACCCTGAGCACGAGGCGCTGCTCGCCGTGCTCGATCCCGCCATCGTGGTCCGCGAGGACACCGGCAGCGGGACCATCGTCGAGGTTCGCGGCGCCGAGAACGTCGCCCGCAGAGCGATGGCCTTCTCGCAGCTCGGCCTCGTCGCGCGGCCCGCGCGTGTCAACGGCGCGGCCGGCTGGGTCTCAGTGCTCGACGGAGACGTCTACGCGATCGGCGCCCTCACGCTGCAGAACGGGCGGATCACGACGATGGACATCCTCCTCGACCCCGCCCGCCTCGCCCGCCTCGACCTCACAGGCTTCGACTCCCGACCTTGACGGGACTCGAATCGTTCGACGCTGATCGCCAGGCTACGGATCTGGCGGTTGGGGTTCAGCTCGGCTGCGCGTCGAGGAAGGCGAGGGTGACGGCAGCGAACAGCGGGGAGGTGGTCATGTTGTAGTGGGTCAGGCCGGGCAGGATCGCGAGCGCGTGACCGCCCTCCGGTCGGCCCTCGCCCATCCAGCCGCCGTCGCGGAGGCCGCCGCCGAGCAGCTTGAAGACCTCGACGTAATGGCTCGGCGGCGCCATGTCGGCGTCGGCGGCGACGATCAGCGTCGGCACCTGGAGGCCGCGGACCTCCTCGGTGAAGTCGAAGTCCTTCGACATCGACTCGCCCATCTTGTCCAGCAGCCGAGGGAAGTCCTCGGGGCGTGGCGCAACCCGCTGGTACAGCTGGTACATCGGGGTGTCCTTCATGAACTCGGCCGCGGCCGCGCTCACCTGGACCTGCTGGGCGCGCATCTCCGGATAGATCGCGTCGGGCCGGATGTTGGCCGCGGCCACGACGAGCCGGCCGACCTTGGCCGGGTACCTCGCCGCGGTGTGGAGCGCGACCCCGCTGCCGAGCGAGTAGCCCACCAGGTCCGGCTCGTCCAGCCCGAGGTGGTCGATGAGCGCCGCGATGTCGTCGGCCATGAGCCGGACATCGATCGGGCGGTCGATGTCGGCGGTCCGGCCGTGCCCCTGCAGGTCGACGGCGATGACCTGGTGGCGCTCCGCTAGGGTGGGGAGGACCGGCCCGAACATCTCGCCCGACCCGAGCCCGCCGTGCAGCAGGATCATCGGGGGCCCGGCGCCGTGCGTCTCGAAGTAGAGGTTGATGCCGTTGACCTCGGCGTACTGGCCGGTGCCCCGCGCGTCAGCTGTCCAATCGCTAGCTGTCACGGTGCTGCTCCTCTCGCTCGCTGGTGCTGTGATGCCGTTACGGACCGGCGCTCGGCTGGACGTCATCGGTCTGCGACCCATCGTTCCGCTGCGGGCGGCCGCACCACTCTACGAACACGACGTGATGATCGCTTGACGATGCCGTCGGCGGAGTCGCGGGCCGGTCAGAGTCGGCAGGCAGATTCTGACCCCATGACCTCGGTACCTACGGTCACCAGCGACCTGCGGGAACCCAGGTGCGCACGGCGGTGACGGCGAGATCTATGGTGGCGAATGGCGTGGCAGGTCGAGCCCGGCGAGGCTGGTCAGGTGTGAACCACAAGCGAGTTCACAGCTTGACAGGCACTCCATCACGTCGTGTCGTAGCAACGGGTGCGGTTGCTCGCTGCGTTCCAGCGTCGGCAGGCCGCCGATCGAGCGGCGTCGCAGCGAGGTGGCGATGCCGCTCGTATTGCGAGGGAGGTGATGTCGGTGCGCGAGCCGCACGACCGGCCGTTCGTGCAGCCGGCCAAGGGAACCCTAGTTCGCCCGACCTCCCGCCGGCCCCGACGGGATCCCGAAAGGAGGGCCGATGAGCCTCAACCGGGCCTGTCCTGATGCCCCGGCGCCCGTCGTCGCCCCATCGGCGGTGGTGTTGGGCACGGCCTGGATCGGGGCGGGCGCGGTCCTGGCCCAGGGCACCGTGGTCCGCTCCCACCAGGAGGCGGTGTCGATCGGCAACCACTCCGCGGTGCTGGAAAACTCCAGCGTCGTCGGCACGCGGGCCCACGCGGCGGTGATCGGGCAGCGGACCGTGTTCGGGCACCGCTGCCAGGTCATCGGCGCCCAGGTCGGCGACCTGTGCGAGGTCGGCAACGGCACCATCCTGATGCCTGGGGCGCGGCTGGGTCACGGCTGCATCCTGGGCCGAGGGCACCCTCATCCCCTCGGGCACGGTCGTGCCCGACCAGGCGGTCGTGGTCGGGCGGCCCGGCCACGTCATCCGCACCGCCACCGACGCCGACCGCGAGCGGGTCGCCCGGCTGCGCGACTACGCCGTCGGGTTGACCACCCATCCCCGTGTCCCGATCAGGGGCCAGACCCCGGCAGGAGCGACTATGGGCCGTCTGTACGCCTACCAGGACAAGACCCCGCAGGTCGCGGCCAGTGCGCTGCTGCTGGACTCGGCCGAGCTCACCGGCGACGTGATCATCGGCGCCGAGACGATCATCGGCGCCGGCGTCAAGATCATCGGTGACTCCCACGGTCCGGTCCGGATCGGCGCCCGGGTGCAGATCCTGGAGAACACCGTGCTGCACCTGCTGCCGGACAACCAACTGGTGGTCGAGGACGACGTCATCATCGGGCCGGGGGCGATGATCCACGGCTGCCACCTGGAGGCGGGCACCGTGGTCGAGCCGGCCGCGATCGTCTGCGACTACAGCCGGGTCGGCCGCCAGTCCCTGGTCCGGGCCGGTGCCTGCGTCAAGCAGCGCGATCGCTTCCCGGTCCGGTCGGTGCTGGACGGGTTCCCCGCCCAGGTCGTCGGAACCTTGGACGCGCCGCCCGAGCGGCCGTCGTGGGCCCTGTCCCGCCCGGCGCTGCAGACCCTGGTGCGGGTGCGATGACCAGCGCCGAGCCGGCCGCGGAGAAGGTCGCCCGGGCCACTGCCACCATCGGCGCCATGCACTACCACGTCGAGGTGCGAGCACGCCGCCACCAGCTGGCCGCTGACGAGCCGACGCCGCATGGCGGGGCCGACACCGGACCGACTCCGTTCGAGCTGCTGTTGTCGGCGCTGGGCGCCTGCACGGCGATCACCCTGCGCATGTATGCCGACCGCAAGGGCTGGCCGCTTGCCGGGGTGGACGTCCGGCTGTTGCAAGAGCGCGCCGGCGACCGGAACCGGATCATCCGACAGATCCACCTGGACGGCGACCTGGACGACGCCCAGCGCGCCCGGCTCCTCGACGTCGCCGAGCGCACCCCCGTCACGCTCGCCATCAAACAGGGACTACCCATCGACACCAGCGAGGCCTAGCTGTACTGCCCGGGCAACACCTCCGAAGGCTGCCGGTCGAGTCGGAGCCCAGCGTCCGCTGCCCGGCCTGAGCCATACGCGGGGGAAGGGAAGCGCGCTGCGGTGCGTGATCAAAGCGTGTCGGCCCATTTGCGGGCCTTCGTGAGATCGATCGAGCCGCCGGCGGGGTCACCGAACCGCCACATCGTGCATGTCTCCGGGCTCAGGACGAGCGCGATCGACCCGAGTGGGCCTTGGGGGTCGGTATCGGCGGTGTAGAAGATGCCGAGCTCGAAGTCGCTTGGGTGGGGACGAGGGTTGCTGGTCGTGGGATCCAGGGCCTCCCTGACCAGTTCCTGGGTCACCGTGTGGGGGAAGTTGAATTCCCCGCCGCCCCCCACGCTTGATACAAGCGTCAGCTTGGGGTCGATCCGCTCGACCAGTTCGAGGTTGACCCCGTGCTTGGAGGCATGGTGGGAGACCTTGAAGACCTGGCTCTTGAGCAGGTCGACGTTGCCCTGCGCTGCGGCGATCGCCTTGGCGGCGGGGGTGTCCGACTTCCGGAGGAAGGGGAAGTCCGCCACGGCGTAGGCCCAGGAAAGGCTCTGGGCGTCCCCGCCAAGGATCAGGGACGCCGCCCGGGTGGCGGGGATGGGGTTGCCCTCCTCGATGTCCTGGCGGGCCGCCAGGAACCGGGACACCGGGAACTCCAGGCGAAGGGAGATCGACGCGTCGTTGATCTCGGTCCCGTAGCTGTCGAAGCGGTTGCGGATCTGCACCGAGGGAGCGAGGACGGAGACGGCGACCTCCCCGATCCAGCGGCGAAGCCCGCTGGTCGGCTGGGCGTACACGATGTTCGGCCGGGCCTCGATCGCCGCCATCATGCGGAAGTAGGCGGGGATGGCGTGGAAGTACCCGGGATCCCAGAACTCCGCGATGAGGTCGCCGAAGCGTTCCAGCAGCTCCACCATCCCCCCGATGTGGTCTTGGTGGGGGTGGGAGGCGACCACCAGCGCGATCGGATCCTCCTGGTCAGCCTGCAGGGAGATGATCCGTGCCGTGTCCAGGGACCGGAGCAGCCCAGGGACCTTCCCGGTCCGGGCGGCGTCGACCACCATGACCTGGCGTGGTGTTCCCGGCGCGGTGGTGGGCAGGAGGATGACCTGCGCGTCGCCGTCGCCGACGTTGCAGAGGAAGTAGACCAGGGCGTCCGAACGGTTGCGGACCTCCCGGAGGAAGTCCTGCCCGGCGAGGAGTTTGCCGGCAGGGATCTGGTTGGCGACGCCCATGTCAGATGGAGGGCTGGGCGACCGAGCCCGCTGTGCGCGCCGGCTGTGGGAGAGTCTGCGGGCCCGCCGCGAGGTCTGGTTCCGGACGCCGCCGACGCCGCGGCTGCCCCTTCACCTCTGGGCTGTGGGTAACCGCCCTGGCGACGGCGAGTTTCGCCAGCGCCCGCGCCCCGTGCGTGACGTCCAGGACGTAGTCCCACCCACCCAGCCGCCGGGCATCGCCGCGGACCAGGAACGCGTCGCCCACTCGAAGGGGCCGCTGGACCTGTCCTTGCCCCGCTCGGTGGCGGTCGACGAGGGCCTGCAGGGTCGTGGGTGCGTAGGGGCCACTCCGGCGTCCGAGGTCCTCGAAGTGCAGGCGCCCCTCGCGGTCCAGCCGGGGCCACGGCGCCACCACCAGCCTGACCCGCTCCTCCAGCACCTCGTCCACCACGACGTACGCGTCGCCGGCGCGAGGGTCGACCGGCATCCGCCTGCCGTCGGCATCCTTCACGAGCGGCGTCCACCACCGGCCGGTCGGGCGGAACGACTGTTCAGGCCGCTTCGTTCGCTGTGTGTACATGCGCGCCTCCCGCGGCCCTCATCCTGCTTTGTTGGGTTGGCCAGCGCAAGGTGCCCGGGGCTCCTTCTCGGGCTGATCAGGTGCCGGTTTCCAGGTGGGGGGCGGCAACCGGCTTGGACTCCGGCGAGCCGCGCTCGCGCAGGAAGATGCCGAGCACGACCAGGGCGAACACCGCGAGGAACTCGCTCTGCCAGTTCTGCATCGACTGGAACCAGAACTGCGAGCTGGTCACGAAGCCGAGCAGCGACACGGGGGCTTCGCCGTGCTGGAGCTGTTCCTGGTTGTACGCGGCATGGCCGCCGACGGCGTGGAGCAGGAACGACATCAGGAACAGGCCGGTGAGCGCCAGCGCCAGCGAGTGCTGGTACACGGCGAGGGCGAGGCCGCCGCGGCGGACCGGGCCGGGTACGCCCGGGCGGTCGCGGGCCTCGTTGGGGTCCTCGTCGACCGCCTCCCGCCCGTCGAGCGCCTTGGACTCGGGCGAGCCCTTCTGGCGCAGGAACACGGTGAACACGACGTAGCCCGCCATCTGCAGGAACTCGCTCTCCCAGTTCTCGAAGGTCGCCTCGACGAACGCCCCGCTGGTCAGGTAGCTGCCATAGCTCATGGCCGGTTGGCGGTGCTCCTCGGCCTCCTGGTTGTCGGTGCGCCAGCCGGCGATGCTCTGGATCAGCAGGAAGGTGAGGAAGAGCCCGAACATCGTGATGGAGAGGCCGTTCTGGCGAAGCATCCGGCGCATGGGCACTCCCTCCTCGGGCGGTTGTCGCCACCTGGGATACCCAACGCAACCAAGCCAACCCTCGCTCGGGCGCGCGCACGACGGAGCGGGCGCCGCTGCGGCGCGGCGCCCGCTCCGTCGCTGCCGGGAGGGTGGCTAGGCGCGCCGCCGCCGCGCGGCAGCGAGCAGGGTGGCCGTGCCGAGCCCGAAGAGGCTGAGGCCGGCACCCAGCAGGGCCGCCGTGTTGGCGCCGGTGCCGGCGAGCCCGGCGCCGGCCTCCGTGGAGGAGACCCCGCCGGCGGAGCCGCCAGCCGCCGAGGAGCTCGACCCGCCCACCGAGCTGCCAGGCTCCGAGGAGCTCGACCCGCCCCCGCCCGTGGTGCTGGTGGTCGACCCGCCCCCGCCCGTGGTGCTGGTGGTCGACCCGGAGCTCGACGTGGCACCCGTGGTCGTGGTGGTCTCCTCGCCGCCGCACCCCTGCACCCAGAACACCTTGTACTTGGTGTCGGCGCCCTGGGAGCCCTCGGCGTGGATGGTGAGCATGACGTGGAAGCCCTGGTTGGGGTGCGGCGCGATGCCGGTGAAGTCCAGGGTGTAGGTCTCCGAGGCGTCGAGCCCCGCCTCGCTGCCGCCGCCGGCGTTGTCATCCTCGCCGATGAACACCCGGTCAGTGAGCAACTCCTGGACCGGGCCGGTCGGCGGGTGCGACTCGAAGCTCACGTCGGCGAACAGGTCGCCCTCGTCGTAGCCGTAGAAGTCGACCTGGAAGGTGCAGCCGACGTGCGGCTCGTTGTTGGGATGGTCGTCGAACGGCAGGTCGTCGACCTTGATCGTGCCGTTGTTGCCCGGCGGGTTGGGGCCCGCGAAGGCGGGGCCACCGAGCAGCCACACTCCGCCGGCGACCATCGACGCCAGCGCGATCACGAACAGCCTGCTCCGCCGAGCCACGAACATCTGGACTGCCTCCCCCGCGGGAATTGGGATCCGCCGGCCAGGCGCGCACGGACGCCCGACCCTGCCTTGTAGGCACATCTGGGCCAAAGAGCGGCGGACGACCGCGATTCGTTACAGACCGTGCCCCGGCCCGGGCGGCGGCGCGCCGTCCCGCTCGCTTCGCTGATGCTCCTGAGCTGCGCGGGTAACGCGCTGGGCGGCAGGGGCGCTCTTCCCGGCGACATGCGCCCCCTGCTTGCCCTCCTGGGCTCCACGCCCGTCCTTGACGAGGACACCGCCGACCGGCTGCTCCGCGGCCGGCTCGACCCTGCCGACGCGCCGTCTGCCTATGCCCCCGTGGCCAGGCTGGTGAAGGCGGCCAGAGGCCCGGCGACGCCCGAGGAGCTGGCAGGCGAGGCGGCCGCGATCGCCGCGTTCACGGCCGTGGTGCATGCCGATCCATCAACCCTCGTCCCCCGGAGGGCGACCATGCCCAGCAAGTTGATCAGCGTCAAGGCCGCCGCTGCCGTGCTCGCGGCGGTCCTGTCGGTTGGTGGTGTGGCCGCCGCCGCCACCGGCCTCCTGCCCGACAGGGCAGCGCAGCAGGCGACCGACCATGCCAGCTCCGCCGCCGGCGGCGGCTCGGCCGCGCAGGCCCAGGGCAACGGCGGCCAGGGCACCGCCAACGGACCGGACGCGACCGGTGCGGCCAAGGACGGCCTGTGCCAGGCCTGGCAGTCCGGCCAGGGCTCGACCAACGGCAAGCGGATGGACTCGACGGCGTTCCAGGCGCTGGCCACGGCGGCCGGCGGGGCCGACAAGGTCGCCGCCTACTGCCAGACCAGCACGACCGCCAGCCATGGCAACGCCGCCAACGGACCGGACGCGACCGGTGCGGCCAAGGACGGCATGTGCCGGGCCTGGCAGGCCGCGCAGTCCGGGGAGGGTGCGACCAACGGCAAGCGGATGGACACGGCCGCGTTCCAGGCGCTGGCCAAGGCGGCCGGCGGAGCCGGCAACATCGCCGCCTACTGCCAGACGACCACCACCGTCGCCGGGAGTCACGGCCAGGGGCAGGAGCAGAGCAGCGGCTCGGCCAACGACCACGCCGGCGACAACGGGCAGGGCGGACCTCCCACGACCACCGGGTAACGGCCAACCGGCCGGCTGGCGTGCCGGCCGGACGGGCTTCCCTTACGGCGCTGACCAGCGGACCTGGTCAGCGCCGTTCCACGTGGAGCGGCCGGGTGCTCGCGGGCACGCCGACGGAGAGGCTGTGGCCCAGGCCTCGCGTCGACCGTGACGGATCTCACGGTCGCCGAGGAGAAGGGCTGGCTCTAGGGCGTCGAAGCTCCCGGCCGGGGTCCGGAGGCGGCAGAATCGCGCGGATGCCCCGCAGGCAGGGCGGCCGCGGGCTCGGCGGCGACTCGTGGCAGTGGTGCTAGCTTCATCGCATGGCCAGCGACGTGCGCATCGGCATCCTGGGCCCGCTGGAGGTGCGGGTCGGCTTCGGCGAGCCCGTCGAGGTCGCCGGACCGCGGCTGCGCAGCCTGCTGGTACGGCTCGCGCTCGACCCGGACCGGGTGGTGCTCGTCAGCCAGCTGGTCGACGCGGTCTGGGGCGAGGAGCCGCCCGCACAGGCCGCCAACGCGCTGCAGTCGCTCGTCTCCCGCCTGCGCCGGCTGCTGCCCGACGTGGTCGGGTCGCACCCCGCCGGCTACCGCCTGGCGCTCGACCCCGAGGCCGTCGACGCGGTCCAGTTCGAGGCGCTGGCCAGGGCCGGCCGGGGGGAGCTGCGCCGCGACCCGGGGCAGGCCGCGGCCACGCTGCGGGAGGCGCTGGCGCTGTGGCGGGGGCCGGCGCTCGCCGACGCGGCCGAGGCCGGCTTCGCCGAGCCCGCCGCCGTCCGGCTCGAGGCGCTGCGGCTCGGCGCGCTGGAGGACCGCATCGAGGCAGACCTCGCCCTCGGCGCCGACGACCTCGTCGCCGAGCTGGACGAGCTGGTCGCCCAGCACCCGCACCGCGAGCGGCTGCACGGCCAGCTCATGCGCGCCCTGGCCCGGGCCGGCCGGCAGGCCGACGCCCTGGCCGCGTACGAGCGGCTGCGCGTCCGGCTCGCCGACGAGCTCGGCGTCGACCCGTCCGAGGAGCTGCGGGCGGTCCACCTCGCGGTGCTGCGCGGCGAGGTCCCGCCCGCGGCCGCGGGCCAGGCGCCGCAGGTGCCGCCCCCGCCGTCGGGCGACACGGCACCGGCCACAGCCGCCCGCACCAACCTGCGCGCGCAGATCACCAGCTTCGTGGGACGGGACGACGACATCGCCCGGATCACCGGCGTCCTCGCCGACGCCCGCCTGGTGACGCTGACCGGGCCGGGCGGGGCGGGCAAGACCAGGCTCGCCGGCGAGGCCGCCGCGCGCCTGGTCGACCGGATGCCGGACGGGGTCTGGATGGTGGAGCTCGGCTCGGTGGTCGACCCGGCCGACCTGCCGCAGGCCGTGCTGGCGCTGTTCGGCGCGCGGGAGCTGGCGCTGCTGGCGCCGCGCGGCACCGGCGCCACGGCGCCGGCCGACCGGCTGGTGGAGGCGGTCGGCGACAAGCGGCTCCTGCTCGTGCTCGACAACTGCGAGCACCTGGTCGCCGGCGCCGCCGCCGTGACCGACCTGCTGCTCGGCCGCTGCCCAGGTCTGCGGGTGCTCGCCACCAGCCGCGAGCCCCTCGGCATCACCGGCGAGGTGCTGCACCCGGTCGGCCCGCTGGCCCTGCCCGGCGACGGCGTCACGCCGGCGGAGGCGCTGCGCTACCCGGCGGTGCGGCTGTTCGCCGACCGGGCCGCTGCGGCGCGGCCCGCATTCGGCGTGGACGGGACGACCCTCGGTCCGGTGCTGCGCATCTGCGGCGCGCTCGACGGCATCCCCCTGGCGATCGAGCTCGCCGCGGCGCGGCTGCGCTCGCTCACCCCCGAGCAGGTCGCCGCAAGGCTGGACGACCGCTTCCGGCTGCTGTCCGACGGCGGCAGGCCGGCGCCGCCACGCCACCAGACGCTGCGTGCGGTGATCGACTGGAGCTGGGACCTGCTCGGCGACGCCGAGCGGGTGCTGCTGCGCCGGCTGGCGGTCTTCGCCGGCGGCGCGACGCTGGACGCCGCCGAGCGGGTCTGCGCCGCGCCGGGGCTCGGCGGGCACGCCCCAGACGAGGTGCTCTACCTGCTGGCCTCGCTGGTGGACAAGTCGCTGGTGGTGGCCGACGAGCGCGCCGGCGAGGTGCGCTACGCGATGCTGGAGACGGTGCGGGCCTACGGCGAGGAGCGGCGCCGGGAGGCCGGCGAGGACGACGCGCTGCGGCGCGCCCACGCCGAGTACTTCCGCGACCTGGCCGAACAGGCCGACCCGCAGTTGCGCCGCGGCGACCAGCAGCGCTGGATCGAGCGGCTG
>Ga0137373_10008786_pt1 | contig 10652 bp, 8 predicted proteins | sample SagtaG_5_FD_104912 | JGI IMG/M metagenome (GOLD analysis project Ga0137373, IMG submission 104912) | Vadose zone soil microbial communities from Sagehorn Ranch, Mendocino, California, USA - Sage1_R_80_16 metaG | ecosystem: Environmental > Terrestrial > Soil > Vadose zone | place: USA: California...
ATTGGTTCGCTCGCAAGCTCGCTCACGGGAAGACCTCGCTGGCGCTCGGCGTCCGCGTTCGCGTGGCTGCTGTGCTCATTGGTTCGCTCGCAAGCTCGCTCACGCGGGCGCCGGGCGGGACTACCGGATAGGGCTACCCGCCAGGTCGGACGCGACGGTTAGGGTGTGCGCAGACGACACCGAAGCGCGACGGTAAGCGCGGAGGAGGGGCTGCCGTGCGGGCCGCACTCTACGAGGGACCGGGCAACATCAGGGTCGAGCAGGTCCCCGACCCGGAGATCATGCTCGACACCGATGCCCTGGTCCGGGTCACCCACGCGGCGATCAGCGGCAACGACCTGTGGTCCTACCGGGGGTACGGCCAGCGCTCGCCCGGCTCGCGGATCGGCCGGGAGTTCATCGGGGTGGTCGAGGAGGTCGGCGACGAGGTCCGCGCAGTGCGCCCCGGCGACGCGGTGATCGCCCCGTCGGCGTTCTCCGACGGCACCTGTGAGTACTGCCTGCGCGGCCTGCACACCTCCTGCGTGGACGGCGGGGTGTGGGCCGAGCCGGGCCATGACGGCGGCCAGGGCGAGGCCGTCCGGGTGCCGCACGCGGACGGCACGCTGGTCGTGGTGCCGCGGTCGCTGGCCGGCTCCTGGGCCCGGCTGCTGCCGCTGTCCGACGTGCTGCCGGCCGGCCACCACGCGGCGGTGAGCGCCGGCGTGGGGTACCGCAAGACGGTGGCCGTGGTGGGTGACGGCGCGGTCGGGCTGTCCGCGGTGCTGGCCAGTCGCCGGCTCGGCGCCGACCGGGTGATCCTGCTCGGGCACCACCCGGAGCGGCTGGAGACCGCGCAGAGCCTCGGTGTCACCGAGGCGGTGTACGGGCGCGGCGACGACACCATCGAGCAGTTCATGAGCGTGTCCGGCGGCGCCGACTGCGTGCTGGAGTGCGTCGGCGCCCAGTCCGCGCTGGACGCCGCCATCAAGATCGCCAAGGACGGCGCCGCGATCGGGTACGTGGGCACCCCGCACCTGGTCGAGGGGCTGGACCTGGAGCTGCTGTTCGGCCGCAACATCCGGCTGGCCGGCGGCGCCAGCCCGGCGCGGGCGTACCTGCCCGAACTGCTCGCCGACGTGCTGTCCGGGACGATCGACGCGAGCGGGCTGTTCGAGCTGAGCGTGCCGCTGCAGGACGTGGCCGACGGGTACGTGGCGATGGACACCCGCAAGGCGCTCAAGGTACACATCGAGGTGTGATCATCCGTGTAGCGGCCGTCGGGCTGGCCTTACTGGCCGCCGCCGGCTGCACCACCACCCCGACCGCGCCGACCGCCGCGCCGACCGCCGCGCCGCCGTCCGGCGCACCGGCCACGACGCCGGCGCCGCGCCCCACGGTCACCCCGCCCGATCCCACCTGCGGCCGGCTCGACATCCGGGTGCTCGGCGTACAGGGCGGCCGCCAGGTGATCGTGGGCACGCATGCGGAGTTCCCCTCGCACGCCGGCCAGTTCGTCCGGGTACGCATCTACGCCATCAACCTGGACGGCACGTTCCACACGTTCCACGCGATGCAGAGCCCGGTGATCGACGCGGACGGCACCAACACGCCGCCCAACCGTGAGGGCATGCGGATCAAGCGGCAGTCCGAGGAGGTGGTGCTCGGCGGGGAGAACCAGGCGCAGTTCGACCTGTGGTACGACCTGCCGACCTCGGCCCGGCCGGTGACGGTGGTGCTCCGGCAGGACCTGGAGTGCGCCCGCCCGATCCGGCTGCCGGCGATGGTGAACCGGTAGCGGCCGGGAGCGGTGGCGGCCGGGAGCGGTGGCGGCCGGGAGCGGTGGCGGCGCCGGGTCAGTTGGCGAACACCACGAACCAGACCGCGACGTAGTGGCACAGCGCGGCCACGACCGTGCACAGGTGGAACACCTCGTGGAAGCCGAACAGGTGCGGCAGCGGGTCCGGCCAGCGCAGCGCGTACACCACCGCGCCCAGGCTGTACAGCGCGCCGCCGATGGCCAGCAGCACCACGCCGGTCACCCCGACGCCGCGCAGCAGCGGCGGGAACACGAACACGCCGACCCAGCCGAGCGCCAGGTACAGCGGCACCCCGAGGGCGCGCGGCGCGTGCGGCCAGGCCATCTTGAGGATCACCCCGGCCGTCGCGCCGAGCCACACCACCGCCAGCACCACCCGGCCGATGTGCCACGGCAGCCCGAGCAGCGCGAAAGGGGTGTACGTGCCGGCGATCAGCACGAAGATCATGGAGTGGTCCAGCCGCTTCATCACCGAGTGGCCGCGGGTGGACCAGCGGACCCGGTGGTACGTCGCGCTGGTGCTGAACAGGGCGAGCACGCTGACCGCGTACACGGCGGTGGCCAGGCCGGCGCGTTCCCCCCGGACCGCACCCGCGACCGAGATCAGCGCCATGCCGGTGGCCACCGACACCGCGCCGGCCCACACGTGGAGCCAGCCGCGCAGGCGGGGGCGGAGGTCGGCGGCGGGTACGTCGACGATCGCGTTCACGTCGGTCAGGTTACGACACCGTAGGTTACGTTCGGGTGAGCGAGCGACGAACCCGACCGGGACGTGGACTGTCCGGTTCACGCGTACGCTCGAACCCCGTGGGTCCCCGACAGCTCGTCTACTCCCTGTACGAACGCCGGCTGCTCCGCCAGCTCGACGGCAAGCCGATGCCGCGACACGTGGCCGTGATGCTGGACGGCAACCGCCGGTGGGCACGCGAGGCGGGCTTCGAGGACGTCAGCCACGGCCACCGCCGCGGCGCCGAGAAGATCGCGCACCTGTTGAGCTGGTGCCGCGCGGCGCGGATCGACGTGGTGACCCTGTGGCTGCTGTCCACCGACAACCTGTCCCGCCCGGCGGCCGAGCTCGACCCGCTGCTGGAGATCATCGAGGACGTGGTCAACGACCTGGCCGCGGCGCAGGCGCCGTGGCGGGTGCGGGTGGTGGGCGCCCTGGACATTCTGCCGGCCCGGACCGCGCAGGTGCTCAAGGCGGCCGAGGAGCGCACCCTGACCAAGCCCGGCCTGGTGGTGAACGTCGCCGTCGGCTACGGCGGCCGGCAGGAGATCGCCGACGCGGTGCGGTCGCTGCTGTACGAGCAGGCCGGGCGCGGCACCTCGATCGAGGAGCTGGCCGAGGTGCTGGACGTGGACCACATCGCCGAGCACCTGTACACCCGGGGCCAGCCGGACCCGGACCTGGTGATCCGGACCAGCGGTGAGCAGCGGCTGTCCGGCTTCCTGCTGTGGCAGAGCGCGCACTCGGAGTACTACTTCTGCGACACGTACTGGCCGGACTTCCGCCGGGTGGACTTCCTGCGGGCGCTGCGCGACTACGCCCGCCGGCACCGCCGCTACGGCAACTAGGGCGTGTCCCATAGATCTTCAGCGGCGCGTCTGGGCGCCCAAACGGCGGCTGCCCAGACGACGACCGGCGGCGTTCGCACCCCACGAAAACGCTCCGCAAGCTCCGCGTTTCCGCGGGGATCCCGCCGCCTGGATCACCGCCCGCATCCACCAAGATCCACAGGACACACCCTGACCCCGCGCCCGGGTCTGGAAGACTGCGGGGCCATGGACGTCGCCGCCGAGTACCTGCGCCTTGGCCTGCGTTTCGACCGGCTGGAGGAGGGCTTCGTCGACGCCTTCACCGGCGACCCGGCGCTGCGCCGCGAGGTCGAGAACGAGCCGCCGCCGCAGCCGCGGGCGATGGCCGCGCAGGCGCGGGACCTGCTCGCCGCGCTGCCCGAGTCCGGGCTGCCGGCCGACCGGACGGCGTTCCTGACCGGGCAGCTCGCCGGCCTGGAGCTGTCCGCCCGCAAGTTCGCCGGCGACGACATCAACTTCGTGGAGGAGGTCACCACCTATTTCCAGGTACGGCCCGAGCCGGGCGAGCCGGAGCGGTACGCCCGGGCGCACGCCGAACTGGACGCGCTGCTGCCAGGCGACGGCACGCTGCTGGAGCGGTACGCCGCGTTCCGGCGCCGCGACCAGTGCCCGCCGGAGAAGCTGGAGCCGGCGGTGTGCGCGCTGCACAGCGCGCTGCGCGACCTGGTCCGCTCCGGGTACGGCCTGCCCGAGCAGGAGACCGTCGAGTTCGTGGTGGTCACCGACAAGCCGTGGAGCGGCTTCAACTACTACCTGGGCGGTTACCGGTCCCGGGTCGCGGTGAACTCCGACCTGCCGCAGCGGCTGTCCCACCTGCCGCACCTGGTGGCGCACGAGTCCTATCCCGGGCACCACACCGAGCACTGCCGCAAGGAGCGCGGCCTGGTGCTGCGGGACGGGCACGTCGAGCACCAGATCTTCCTGGTGAACACCCCGGAGTGCCTGATCGCCGAGGGGCTGGCCGACCTCGGCATCGCCGCGTCGGTCGGCAGGCACTGGGGGCCGTGGGCCGCGGAGATCTACGCCGACCTCGGGCTGCCGTTCGACGGGGAGCTCACCGAGCGGGTGCAGGCGGCGCTGCTCGGGCTGGACGCGGTACGCCAGGACGCCGCGCTGCTGCTGCACGACCGGGGGCGCGACCCCGACGAGGTGGTGGCGTACCTGACCCGGTGGCTGCTGACCAGCGAGGAACGGGCCCGGCAGTCGCTGCGGTTCCTGTCCCACCCGCTGTGGCGGGCGTACACCTCGACGTACGTCGAGGGGTACCGGCTGCTGTCGGCGTGGCTGGACGCGCGGCCGGCCGGGCAGCCGCTGGCTGACCGGTTCGTCCGGCTGCTGGACGAGCCGCTGACCCCGGCGGCGGTGCAGGCCGAGCTGGCGTGACCTCCGGCCCCGCTGCCCGACGGGGCACGGCTGGCCGATTCCGGCCCGCAGGCGGCGCTGGGCGCTTACCGTATCGATCATGGCGTTTGACCGGTTGTCCCGCGGTGGTTCGGTCACGCGGCCGCGGGGGAACGCCGCGACCACACCGACGGGGGGTCGCGTCGGGCTCGCCAGGACGCCCGACCGCCCGTACCGTCGGAGGCGGCGGCCCGCACCCAACGGGCCGTCCGGGGAGGTCCCTACGGTGTCGGTTGCTGATCGACGCGAAGCCGGGGGGGCCGGCATCAGCCCCCTGCGCGGCGGGGTCCCCACGCAGGCGCGTGGCGCGTCTTCGTGGGGTGCCTGGCGCTAGGGGAAGGTCCGGACCCTCGAGCGAAGCGGGCGAGGTGCTGCGCCCGCGGGGAGAGCCCATGGCTGCTCGCCGAACCGCAGACGACACCGGCCCTGGCGCGGCCCCGACCCCGCGGCGCACCCGCCCGGAGTCGGCCGCGGCGCCCGGGCCGGCCCGCCGCACCTACGTGCTGGACACCAGCGTGCTGCTGTCCGACCCGGGAGCCCTGTTCCGCTTCGCCGAGCACGAGGTCGTCCTGCCGCTGGTGGTGATCACCGAGCTGGAAGGCAAGCGCCATCACCCCGAGCTCGGCTGGTTCGCCCGGCAGACGCTGCGGATGCTGGACGACCTGCGGGTCAGGCACGGCCGGCTGGACGCCCCCGTTCCGATCGGCGATGACGGCGGCGAGCTGCACGTGGAGCTCAACCACTCCGACCCGGAGGTGCTGCCGCATGGCTTCCGGGCCGACACCAACGACGCCCGCATCCTGTCCGTCGCGCTCAACCTGGTCGCCGAGGGCCGCGACGTCACGCTGGTCACCAAGGACATGCCGCTGCGGGTGAAGGCCGCCGCGGTCGGCATCACCGCGGACGAGTACCGCGCGCTGAACGTGGTGCAGACCGGCTGGACCGGGATGGTCGAGCTGGACGTGTCCGCCGAGGACGTGTCCCGGCTGTACGACGGCGACCGGCTGGACCTGCCCGGCGCCGCCGGGCTGCCCTGCCACGCCGGTCTGGTGCTGTCCTCCCCGCGCGGCTCGGCGCTGGCCCGGGTCACCCCGGACAAGCAGGTACGGCTGGTGCGCGGCGACCGGGAGGCGTTCGGGCTGCACGGCCGGTCCGCCGAGCAGCGGATCGCGCTGGACCTGCTGCTCGACCCGGACGTCGGCATCATCTCGATGGGCGGCCGGGCCGGCACCGGCAAGTCCGCGCTGGCCCTGTGCGCGGGGCTGGAGTGCGTGCTGGAGCGGCGGCAGCACAAGAAGGTGGTGGTCTTCCGACCGCTGTACGCGGTGGGCGGCCAGGAGCTCGGGTACCTGCCCGGCTCCGAGGGCGAGAAGATGGCGCCGTGGGCGCAGGCGGTGTTCGACACGCTGAACGCGCTGGTGTCCCGGGACGTGATCGACGAGGTGCTGGACCGGGGCATGCTCGAGGTGCTCCCGCTGACCCACATCCGCGGCCGGTCGCTGCACGAGGCGTTCGTGATCGTGGACGAGGCGCAGTCGCTGGAGCGGCAGGTGCTGTTGACCGTGCTGTCCCGGCTGGGCACCGGCTCGCGGGTGGTGCTGACCCACGACGTGGCGCAGCGCGACAACCTGCGGGTGGGCCGGCATGACGGGGTGGCCGCGGTGATCGAGACGCTGAAGGGGCACCCGCTGTTCGCGCACGTCACGCTGACCCGGTCCGAGCGCTCCCCGATCGCCGCCCTGGTCACCGAGATGCTGGAGGACATGCCGTTCTGAGCGGCTCCCGGGCCGCCGACGGTCCTGGTGCGGGATAGTTGCCTGCCATGGAGCCGGGGCGGGCGCGCCTGCGGGGCGCCATGTGGGCGTTCCATCTCGCGCTGCCCCTGCTCGGGCTGTGGCTGCTGGTGGCCCGGCCCGCGGCCGACGTGCGCTGGGAGCACCACCCGAGCCATTTCTGGCTGATCGTCGGGGTCGCCGCGCTGAACGTGGCGATAGCGCTGGCCATCGCGCGGGCCGCGCTGCGGCGCACCGACGGGCGGCTGTACCTGGTCGCGTGCGCGTTCCTGGCCGGCGCCGGCTTCCTCGGCCTGCACGCGCTGGCCACTCCGGGGGTGCTGCTGGACGGCCCGAACGAGGGTTTCGCGCTGGCCTCGCCGGTCGGTCTGGCGGTGGCCGCCGTGTTCGCGGTGGCCTCGTCGCTGGACTTCACCCCGCAGCGTTCCGCCGCGCTGCTGCGGCACCGGAACCTGCTGCTCGGCGGCCTGGTCGCGCTGGTGCTCGCCTGGGGCACCGACTCGCTGCTCGGGCTGCCGCCGTTGTCGGCCGCGCCGGTGCTCGCGGACAACCGCGCCTACCTGCGCGGCCTGGCCGTACCCGCCGTGGCGCTGTACGGGGTCGCCGCGCTGCGGTACTACCTGGTCTACCGGCGGCGGCCTGCCGTGGTGCTGATGTCGGTGCTCACCGCATGGGCGCTGCTGGCCGAGTCGATGATCGCCATGGCGGCGTCCCGCAACTGGCACCTGTCCTGGTGGGAGTGGCACCTGCTGATGGCGGCCGGCTTCGGCCTGGTCGCGTACAGCGCGGAGGTGCAGTACCGCCGGGAGGGCACCGCGGCGGGGCTGTTCGACAGTGTCGGGTCCGAGCACACCGCGCGCCAGATCCGCGCCGAGTACGGCCAGGCGCTGGAACGGCTGGTCGGCGTGATCGAGCGGCACGAGCGCGCCGGCGGCTGGCCGGACGAGCGGCTCGCCGTGGTGACCGCGGGGCTGGCCAGCCGGTTCGGGCTGACCGAGCGGCAGAGCGACGTGCTGGGCCGGGCCGCCGAGGCGCTCGCCGCCGAGCGGGAGCAGATCCGGCATCTGGACGCGCTGGTCGCGGTGGGGGAGTCCGCCCGGGCGATCGAGACCGAGTCCGGGCTGCTGCGCGCCGCGCTGGCCCGGATCGGCGACGGCTTCGGCCGGGACGAGGTACGGATCGGGCTGGTCACCGACGGGCGGCTTGTCTTCCCGGCCGACCTCGGCGGGGCGCCGCCCGACACCGCCGCGGCGCAGCGCGCGCTGGCCACGAAGGCGCCGGTGGAGACGGCCGACGGCTGGGTGCTCCCGCTGCTGGTCAAGGACAACCCGGCCGGGGTGCTGGCGGCGCGGCGCACCCACGGGCGGTACGGCGAGCGGGACCGGCCGGTGCTGGCGTCGCTGGCGTCGCTGCTGTCGGTGACGCTGGAGAACGCCCGGTTGTACCACCAGCTCGACGGCCTGTTCCGGTCGTACCTGTCCCCGGATGTGGCCGCCGCGCTGATCGCCGATCCGGCGCAGGCCGCGCTCGGCGGCGCGGTGGTGGAGGTGACCGCGCTCTTCGCCGATCTGCGCGGCTTCACCACGTTCTCCGAGCGGTCCACGCCGGAGCAGATCGTGGTGCTGCTCAACCGGTACTTCGGCGCCGCGACCCGGTGCATCCTGGCCGAGGGGGGCACCGTGGTGCAGTTCGTAGGGGACGCGCTGATGGCCCTGTTCAACGCGCCGGTGCGGCAGCCGGACCACGCGCTGCGGGCCGGCCGGGCGGCGCTGGCCATGCAGGCCGCAGTGGGCGAGCTGGCGGCGCACGGCTCGCCGTTGTTCCGGGTCGGGATCAACACCGGCCCGGCCCTGGTCGGCAACATCGGCAGCGATCAGCTCCGGAACTTCAACGCGATGGGGGACGCGGTGAACGTCGCGGCCCGGCTGGAGTCGGTGGCGCAGCCCGGCCAGGTGGTGATGGGCGCCTCCACCTACGCCGCCATCGGGCCGGCCGGGCGGGTCAGGCCCCTCGGCGACCTGCAGGTCAAGGGCCGGGAGCAGACTGTGCGGGCGTACCAGCTCCTGGCTATCCGAGAGGTGAAGGGCGAGTGAGCATCGCGGCGAGGGACGAGCGAGCTGCGGGGGCCGCGCGGAAGGGCGGAGCTCGCGTACCGTCTTCGCGGGGTGCAGGTGCGGAGCGCGGCCGGAGCCGGCGTGTTGGCGTGGAGGCCCGGGGCCGGTGTGTGGGCGTGGTGGCTCGGGGCCGGCCTGTCGGCGTGGAGGCGACATGACCGCCGGCGCGCACGGGCCGGCGGTGGACCGGCACGAGTTCCTCGCGCTGCTGTCATTGGAGGAAATCGACGAGCTGCGCCGGCGCGGGCGGCGGCGGCATTGGCCCCGCGGCGCCGCCCTGTTCACCGAGGGCGCTCCGTCCGACGTCGTGATCATCCTGCTGTCCGGCCGGGTGAAGGTGTACTCGCTGACCGAGTTCGGCGGCGAGGTGGTGCTGGCCCTGCGCGGCCCTGGCGCGCTGCTCGGCGACCTGGCCGCCATCGACGGCCGGCCGCGGTCCGCCTCGGTGACGGCGTTGGAGCCGGTGGACGCGCTGGTGCTGACCGCCCCGGCCTTCATCGACTACCTGGAGACCACCCCGCGGGTGACCGTGGTGCTGCTGCGGATGCTCACCGGCCGGCTGCGGGACGCGGACCGCAAGCGGGTGGAGTTCGGCGCGCACGACACCGCGGGCCGGGTGGCCCGGCGGCTGGTCGAGCTGGCCGAGCGTTTCGGCGAGCGCGCCGAGGACGGGGTCCGCATCACCGTGCCGTTCACCCAGGACGAGCTCGCCGGCTGGGTCGGCTCCTCTCGCGAGGCGGTCACCAAGGCCCTGTCCCGGCTGCGCGCCCGCGGCTACATCCACACCCAGCGGCGCACCATCACCGTCCTCGACCTCGACGCGCTCCGCCGCCTGTAGCCGCAGGCCGGCCGCCAACCTCATCTTGCGTCGTCACCTTGCGTCGTCCACCGGGTGGCGGCCGTCCGGTCGAGCATTTGGGTGGTGGTGGCCGGCCTTGGTCGTGGATCGGTGAGTTGCCGCGGTTCCCGGGTCGGGTGACGGGCGGCGACGAGGGGTGGAGGGTTGTCTGGGTTGGGTTCCGGGGTTGGGTTCCGGCTCGGTCCTTTCTGTGGCCGGGGTTGGCCCGAGATCGGTGGGTTGGCGCCGTCCCCTGGGGTGACGAGGCGGCGACTAGGGGTGGGGGCTGGCTGGGTTGGGCCCCGGGGTTACGTTCCAGCTCGGGGATTTCGGCTGGGGTGGGTGCGTGGGGATGTCTCGCCTTTGTCGGTGGCGTTGCCGTGCGGCGGTGGGTGACCGCCGCGGGTGTGTCCTTTGTCGGACCGGGTCGGGTACGGCGGGTGAGGTCCGGCGTAAGTGCGGGAGGGGTATTCGGTGGAAAGCGCCCCGCTTTTGGGCGCTTTCCGGCGGACGCCCGGAACCCCGGTCCCAAGGTGACCGACCACAGGCGTCCGACGTACCCGACCACCCACCCAAGTAAATACGCAACCACAGCCTCAGGCGACCATTCCAACAAAGCAAATAACCCAGCCCCGGGCGGCCCTTTCGCTTGCGCCGGACCATTCGGATATGAGGTCATAGAACACATGTTCGACAGTGAGGCCGACCGGGACATGGCGACCCTGGCCACCACCGACCTCGACATCGAGGCCCTGTATGTGGCCGACCCCGACGCCCACCCGCTGGACCGCGGCTACACCGAACTGGACCTCCTGGCCGCCTGCGAACAACAAGTGGGTTTCCTACACGCCATGCAGTTCCGCGCGCTGGCCCGGTTCGCGGCGCTGCGGCCCAGCGACAAGGGCAACCTCTTCTCCGACTTCGCCCCCGATGAGGTCGCGCTGGCGTTGGGCTGGACCCGGGCGGTGGCCGGGATGCGACTGAGCCTCGCGCTGACCCTCACCGACCGGCTCCCGGCCACCCTGGCCGCCCTCGAACGCGGCGAGGTGGACCTGCGGCGGGTGCAGAAGCTGGCCGAGCTGACCGACCCGCTGCCGCCGGCGGTGGCCCGG
>Ga0137373_10008796_pt1 | contig 10644 bp, 4 predicted proteins | sample SagtaG_5_FD_104912 | JGI IMG/M metagenome (GOLD analysis project Ga0137373, IMG submission 104912) | Vadose zone soil microbial communities from Sagehorn Ranch, Mendocino, California, USA - Sage1_R_80_16 metaG | ecosystem: Environmental > Terrestrial > Soil > Vadose zone | place: USA: California...
CGCGAAACAGCGTGACAAAGCCCCTTGAATTCATGAGGCGTTCTACTGCTCCGCGCTGCTCATCATCCAATTGCTGATTGTTGCTCCGATACTCAGCCTGGAACGGCGCGAACCTGAAGCGCCCGTCCTTCGCCGCGCAAACGATGGCCCATTCGCGCTGCAGATGTTCGCGAATCGTGACTCGGCCCGGTTTGTTCTTCTCGCGGATATATCCGCGCTCGCGAGAGACGGCCTGAATCTCAGCGAGGCTGATATTTTCCCCTTGGGCGTATTCCAACGCATGACGCCAAATGTCATGCTCATTGACGAGGGACCGCCGCTCAAACAGATGTTCCTCGGCCCAAGTGACGGCTTTTTCAACCACCGCAGCGGGAGTGTAGATCATTGGCGCTTCGTGGACGCGGAGTTTCCGAAGCGAATCCCGTTCTGGCGCGGTTAATTGCTTGTCCCACAATCCTTGCAGTCGCGACAATTCAAGGTCGCGAACCTTCGGCTGACGCTCGCGATGCGCGATGTTCTCCCGAATTGCCGCGATGTTCTCTTTTGCTTTTTCAGGTTCTTTAGCGAGCAATTCCTTTGTTTTTTGGTCAATCTCCCGATGTCGCTTGGAGAACTTTTCGATCAGGGCTGGTGATATTCCCTGAATCTCAAAATCACCGCGCGGCTTGTTCTCGATGGCGTAACCAAACTCCCGCAGCTCGCGGGCCAGTTCGTGGTAATAGACGTTCTCAATGAACTTCTGCGCCACGAGCATGTCGTGGTTCTGGAGCGCCTTCCATTGGCCTTCGACCCGGTCGAACGTCGCGTTGAACACGATGCAATGACTGTGCAAATGCGGGTCGAGCGCACGGGAACTGTCGTGCCGGAACACGGCCGCGACGATGTTTTGAGTTGCCCGGTCGTTGCATTGGCCGTTTTTCCGTACGCGCGTGGCCGCGAACGGTTGCAATTCATTCAATGCCATCGCGACCGCCCGTTCATGCGCCTTGACGATTCGCGGCTCATCGCCGACGAGCGCCGCAATCGAAACCGATTTAGGCGGTGAAAACGTAAGATCGTAAAACACCCGGCGATTGGCCCTCTCGCGTTCCGTTCCATCAGCGCCCATTTCTGCGCGGGTGGTTTTCTGCCGCTGCGTCAATCGCTGGCCCGCTTGCGGATGAAGATTGTCACACAACCGCGCGAACTGTTCTTCGGTAGTCACGCCAGCCAATCCCAGGTCTTCCGCTCCCTTCCCAAACCAGTGGCCGGGCACCTGTTGGCTTTCGGTGTAGTAATCGCCAACGGCCAGATGCTCCCGGAAATACTTCTTGGCGTCACCCACACTGTATTGCGCTTTGGCTGCAAGCATACGCCTTACGGTAAGGCAGCCGGGCGCGCCTGCGTTAATAGATAGTGGGCGGATTAAGACCGATTACGCAGAATTGTTCTACTCAGTTTGCGTTGTCTCCCGCAGCGCTCCTGCCAATAGAAATTCGGGATTCCCAGCCTTTGCCGGCGAATGCACACCGTGGCGATGTGGCGGCCAAGGCGGGCGGCAATCTCGGTGTCGCTGGCTGTCCCCAGCAGCGCGTCTTCCGCCGTTGTCCAGGGCCGGCGGTGCGCGAAATAGACGGGGATGCCCAGCCGTTGGCGCCGATGTGCCACCGCACTCAGGGAGAGTCCCAGCCGCGACGCCAGTTGGCCGTCCGTCATCGTGCCGAGCAAAGCCTCTTCCCTCGGCGTCCACTGATGGAGCCTGGCGTCGAACTTTGGAATCTTCAATTGAATGCGCCGGGCCTGCACCGCCAGGCGCGTGCGGCCCAAAACTTCAGCAAGTTTCTCGTCGGGCATCGTCCCCATCAACTTGTCCTCCTCAGGGGTGTAAATCCCGAAATGCCCACCGGGCTTGCGACGGCCGACGAAAACTGCGCGAGCGAGACGCGCCTGGTCCAACTGCCGTGCGCAAGCAGGGACGCTGAATTTGCTGCGGCGATGACCGACCGCTTTGATCGTCGTCCCAATAAACGCCGCCACCTGATCGTCAGGACGCGTTCCCAGGAGTTTGTCATCCTCGGGTGTCCAAACATGGCGGGCAGAGTTGAAAACGGGAATGCCAAGCTGTATCCGCCGCTTCTTGACCGCCGTGAGGGCGCGGCTGAATTTCCGGGCGAACTTTCGATCATCCATCGAGCCAAGAATCGCCTCTTCTTCGTCCGTCCAGGGCTTGGGAGCGCCATAAGACGCGATGCGTCTTTGCGAACGGCGGCTTTGCACGCTCTTGATTGGCCGGTGTAATCGACGAGCGATTTCGGCATCCGGCGCAGTGCCCAACAATTTATCTTCATCCCGGATCCACGGCCGCCGTTGGCGCACAGCCAGGGGAATTCTCTTGGCATGGCGTCTTTGCAGCACACCGGAATGGGGATGGCCGGTGCGCGCCGCCACTTCTTCATCGCGCATTGTGCCGAGAAGCGCGTCTTCCGCAGCGGTCCACCGGCGAAAGGATGCCTTGAAAACCGGGCTGCGGATTCCCAGCGCGCGACGGCGTGCTCGAACACCGTGGAGCGGGCGCCTTAAGCGGCGTGCGACCTCCTCGTCCTTGGCCGTTCCCAGCAGCCGCTCCTCTTCAGCGGTCCAGGCATTGCGGGGCTTGAACGGCGCGGGCCAGATGCCGAGCACGTGACGTCGCGCCGCAACCGTTGCGGGCATACGGCCAATGCGCGCGCCGATCTCCCGATCCGATGCGGTTCCGAGCAACTTGTCTTCTTCCTCCGTCCAGAGCCGGGACTTCAAATAATATTTTCGGAGACCAAGAGAAATACGGTGGGCCTGAACGGAAACCACGCTGCGCCCAAGACGCTGGGCCAGTTGCTTGTCAGAAAACTCGCCCAACAACTTCTCTTCCGCGCGAGTCCAGCGCTTGATGCGCAAGGGTCGAAGGGATGGAATGTGCAGACTCAACCGCTGATGGCGCACATCATCGTAGGTGCGGCGCAGCCGGCGCGAGAGTTCCGCGTCGTTGTACCGGCCCAGCATTTTGACTTCGCGCGCCGTCCAGCGGCGTGGCCCTGTTTCCATCGCGATGCGGCGGTGTTCGCGCATGGCAACGACCTCCTTGATGGTGCGACCGGTGCGGCGGGCGAGAACGGAGTCTGGAACTTTGCCTAGTTGTTGAAGCTCCGCCAACTTCCAAGCAGCCCCACAGCGGCTTCTGGGTCTGGTCTTTTTGGCGCCAGCCATAATTTCAGTCAGGAATCAGTTCTCCGACATCCCGAACGAGATGGCGGTATTGCGAGAATCAATTGGATTGCCTTGGGCGGTTCGAGGTCCTTCAGTTGGATTCGCTCACGGTTGATCGTACCGTTGCCAGTTCTTCGCCACTCTTTTCGGTTAATGCAATTCATATCTCGACTCGCTTGTTCCAGCCGGAGCCACAGTAGTGCATATCTAACCAAATTTCCTCGCCAAGACCATTCCGGCCATTGGCAGTCCGCTTTGACGCGCGCTTACCGTGCGATTCGGAGAACGACATGACAAAGCGTCTGAAACCGAACCTATGCGGCGAAGCACCCAACGCTCGAAACCGCCTTGCCGCTTCATTCTCGCGCCACTTCCACTCCGCATTCAGAACCGCCGTTTAGCTCTGCCGTAAGCTTGCCTCCCGTCCCCGAATGTCGTATGTATCTTTACTGTGAAAAGGCTGTCATTCAGGGAAATGAAACGGCGGGAAGCACGGAACCGCATGGCGGCTGCTCGCAAAGCTCGCCGCAGTCGGCAAGGGGCCGCGGCGCTTCAGTATCGCGCTTCACTCGTAGGTGATGGCGCCAAGTGGCGTATCACCAATTTGAACCAGGTCGCTCGCGCCATTGCCAAATGGGCATAGTCGTGGGTTTTTCGCTCCGGGAGTTTTCGGAAGTCTTCAAGGTTCGTGATGCCTCTGGAAGGCCATATGTCCTGATCGGCGGCCAGGCGGTCAACTATTGGGCGGAGCGCTACCTGCGAACCGAGCCGCAACTGGAAAAATTGCAGCCGTTCACCAGCGAAGACATTGACTTCAAAGGCAATCGCGAAGATGTGCAGCGCATCGCCCGGCAGTTGGAATTGCTTCCAGCCTACCCACTCAAGGTGGAGATGACGGCGCTGGCAGGATTCATTCCCATTCGAATCGGCGACCTGAAATCAGCCATTGAAGTGGTTCGCCGCATTCCCGGAGTCTCCGATGCCGTGGACACCCCGGCGGTGCAGGCGGAGTGGGAAGGCAAAAGCATTCGCGTGCTAAACCCAATATCCCTGTTGGCTTGCAAGCTGGAATTGGCCGCAACGCTTCCTCAGGGAAAGAGGCGCGACGTGCCTCACCTGAAGATTCTGGCGCTGTGTGTCCGTGCCTTTCTGAGCGAACTGCTTCAACAAGTCGAACTGGGCGAGCTTCCGGCCAGAGATTGGCTGAAAGTTGCTAATCAAGTGCTCAAGTTGACGTCCGGGAATCGTGCCCGAAAAATCGGCACCAAGCATCAGATTAACTGGTCGGAAATTCTCCCGTTGAGGGCCATTGCCGAAAGCCGAAGCGAGAAAATCCGGCGCTTTCAGGAAAAGCAACTGGAACAGGGTTACAAAAAATCCAAGGGCGTTTCCATCTAACCTGATGGATGACGCTTTGACTGGCCCGCTTTCCTTGTGATGCAGAAACAGGCCAGACATAGCGCCTCGACAGCGAACCTATGCGGCGGCGCACTCAACGCCCGGAACCGCCTCGCCGCTTCACTCCGCCACCCCCGTCCCCACCGACTCCGTTCCGCTTCCCGATTCGGTTCCGGGCGCTCAGTGCGTCCAGCCATCAGCAAACCGATGGCGAACCCTAACCGGTCGCATTCTCCCCCCACCGCATGACCTCGCATTCACGAGGCAAACGTCAACAAATTCGCGCCATTCGCGCATCAGCTAAATCATTGGTGACGCTTCAAATCATACATTGAGCGCAGTCGCTTTTACACCAATTCCGGCTCAACTCTGAGCCAAGGGTTTTGCATCCGATGTGGATGCTTACAGGGATGACGCCCCACCCCTACTCAAAGCAGTAGGATTTTGGCCGAGCACCGGCCAGCATCCGACCAACCAATTGAACACTGTTGAAGCGCGTTGACCTCTTCAACGGCACTCCACGTCGTTCAACACGGCCCTTCAACGCCGTTCCACGCCTTTCAATTATGCGCTTCAACGCGCCTCAATGCCTTTCAATCAGGTCCTTGAAGTCTCGACCAGGCCAACGGGCCGCGCTCGTCATGGCGAAATGCGCACTTCTATCGAAGAGACCAATGCACCGCCGCTCTGCCGTTCAAGTCGATTGGGCGACATGATCCCCCTGCCGCCGTTCTTACCCCACGTACTCCAAAATTGGAATCCGTGAAGAAGTAACGCATTGAATCATCCAATTTTTCCGCCTGCATCAAAACTTCCAGGCCACTGGCCGATCTGGATGCGGATTGTAAGAGCAGAAATGCCCGGTCTTAACCCTCGCGGCGAGGTGGCGACCGAGCGCGGGAATTGCCTCGCCGATGCTGGCGATCGCCCCTTTGATCCGCTTGGTGACGGTCGAGCGCGCCCGCTCTGCATGCGACGCGGCGCGCCATTTCTTTCCACCGAGTCCGACGGCCGACGCCAGTTGTTCGGTGATAGAATTCATTTCCTCTTGAACCCTGGCGACGCATTCTTGATCACCAAATTGCTCTGCTTCCTCCAACCCTTGCCGCAAGTCTTGTAGCTGGCGTCTGTACTCGGTTTTGGCCCGTGCATCGACGGCTGGGCCAGGAAACGATCTCGGCTTCTGGCGACCGGAGTGTCCTCTGCCGCGACGCTCATGCATGCTACCGTGGCTACGGGTGAAGAGACCTCACGCTCTCGGCGGAACGGATTCTCGACGCGTTACCGATAACAGAGATGCGGCTCTGGAAAGTCCGTCTCGCACTTGTGACGCGACATCGCAACCGGTTGGCAATGAGTTTCGCACGACAGGGTTCGTGCCAAAACAGCACCATAGGCCGAAAAATTCTCTGAAAAATTCCGCAGTTGTGACGCGAAAATTCAACGCCATGTTAAGGAGCCATCCAATGGGAGGAAAACAGACTCAGAAAGAATTGTGCCAAACTTTTAGAGCGCGCAGAACGCGCGCCTGGCGCGTCTGTGAAAAAATATTTTTTGACTTCGCAACGGGAAGCATCAAATTTTACGACGAGCGAGGGAGTGAGGGCGTCCGTCACATTCAACCGTTAACCGGGAAATCAGGGGTATTGATCGTTTTGTATTGCGTATTATGACATCGAAACTTCTTCATACTTTCGATCGGATGCTTTTGTCCGCGGTTGGCTGCGCAATCTTGTCAGGGTCGCTTTCGCTTCCAATCGTCGCCACGACTTCCCCGTCACCCATCGAGCAAGTCGTGCAGATGTCGATAGCAGCGCACCGGGGCGGAAAGTCGCTCCGCCCCAATGGGCCATTGGGACGATGGACTCCGGACTCCGCGCTGCGGCACGAATGCTCCTCGCAATGGTCAGTTTGGTGTCGCCGATCATTTTCAAAACACGCGCTCAAGAGAGAAGGCCTTCTTGGTTTTGTAGCAGAACGGCGCAACCGGTTGGCAATGAGTATTGCGCTACAGCATTCGTGCCAAAAGGCAGGATAAGCCGAAAAATTCTCTGAAAAATTCTGCAGTTGTGACACGAAAATTCACAATGTGACACGAAAATTCACGCCTTAATAATAGGCGTGTTCACTCGATGAACGAAGTAAAAGAAACAATCGTGCCAAACTTTCAGAACAAGCTCAAGTCGCAGGATTTTCTGATCGCCGTCGGGGCAGTCGCGTCGCATCCAACGGATTATAGACCGAGCGACTTTTCGCCAGGCCGCCTGGAGTCGGTCGCAGCGAATCGTTTTGACATTCTCGGCGGCACAAAATTGACCGCTTTCACGCCAAGCGGCGAATTGCTCGAAAGCCGTTGCTGCGTCGAGGGTCAGGTGACAATCAGCGACGGATCACTGCACAATAAGCTCACATCCCGACCGACCACGGGGGCGAGCGACGGGCCGCCAAGGGAATCGTCATAAGCGGCAGGAATTCAAGTTCCCATCAGGTAACCGAAATAATGAAAACAAAAAGCTTTTCGCTTTGGCAGGCAGTGTATGTTTCTGTCCTCTTTGCGTTTTCGCAAAATTGCGCTGCCCAATCCTATCAATTAACCAACCTCGGCGCGTTGCTGGGCACCAACAGCTACGCGCACGGCATCAATAACCAGGGCCAGGTGGTCGGCTATTGGCGGACGACCAATGGCGTCCACGCCTTTCTCTACAGTGGTGGAGTGATGATCGACCTCGGGGCACTTGGGGATGCGAACGCTTACGCACTGAGCATTAACAATCCAGGGCAGGTGGTCGGCTTTGGAGAAACTCCTGACGGCATCCGGGCATTTTTGATGGGCAGTGGTGGGGTGACCAACTTGGGTTCGCTAGGCGGCTTGAACAGCTACGCTTTTGGGATTAACGGCAATGCCGAGGTCGTTGGTCACATCGACACGCCCGATGGCGCCCGCGCCTTTCTATACCGTGGCGGTGCCGTAACCAATCTGGGGACATTGGGAGGCACGAACAGTTACGCCTACGGGGTCAATAACCTTACGCAAGTCGCAGGATCGTCGGCGAACGGCGGTCATGCCGGTATGCATGCCTTTCTGTGGCAAAACGGAAGGCTCATCAACCTGAACAGTTTGGTGCCCGAGAATTCTGGTTGGGAACTGCAAGAAGCCCGGGGCATCAATGACAACGGCCAGATTGTGGGCTGGGGAAGCCATAATGGGCAGGAGCGCTCGTTTCTCTACGATAACGGGCGAATTACAGACTTGGGTCTGCTGCCTGGCGGAACCAATAGTTATGCCTTGGCCCTCAATAACTCCAACCAGGTGGTTGGCGTCTCTTCGATTGGCGATGGAACCCCGCACGCGTTTGTTTGGCGCAACGGCGTGATGAGTGACTTGAACGACTTTTTGCCGCCCGCTTCCGGCTGGGAACTGCGGGAAGCCAGAGGCATCAACGATGGAGGCGAGATTGTGGGCTGGGGCACAATCAATGGCGAAGAGCGCGCATTCCTTCTCACTCCACAGCCCGCACCAGAGGATCAAATCGCGCTTGATCCGGCAAATCACCGCGGCAAGTTGAGCGTCAGAGCGTTTTCCCTCGCTACAGAAAGCTTGGACAGCTCGGCCACGAACAGTCCCCTTGCGGATGCGCACGTTCGCGACGGCGCTTCCGCCAACACTAATTTTGGCACCAACACCGTGATGGAACTTCAAACCAGTTCCACGACCGGAAACAATCGCGATGTGTATTTCAAATTCGACATAAGCAACGCGCCTGTTCCTCTTGGAACTGCCAAACTGCGCGTATTTGCGAGTCTGTCCGGCAGTGGCTCCGTGATCACCACGGCCTATTCGGTTTCCGACACCAACTGGACTGAGTCCGGGATCACCTGGAATAACAAGCCTGCTTTGGGTTCGGCGCTCACCAACCAAACGTTTAACGTTAAGACGGGGGCATCCTATGACATCGACGTAAGCGCCTTCATCCGATCCGAGCAGAATGCGGGACGAGGCACGATCACGTTGGCGTTGCATTGCACGAACAATACTACCTTGCTGGCAAGCATCAACTCGAAGGAGAACGCGTCGAACAAACCGCAACTGATCCTCAATACCAACACGTTTCCGACTGTCAGCATCTCCAGCCCCACAAATAACAGCAGCTTTCCGGCGCCCACCAATCTCACGATCAGCGCCACGGCCTCCGATCCCGATGGCGCGATCACCAATGTAGAATTTTTTGCAGGCGCCCTCTTGATCGACCGAGATGCCACCAGCCCCTACAGCATTATTTGGAGCAATGCTCCCGTCGGCACCTATGCGCTAACCGCGCGGGCGACCGACAATTTCGGGGCCACCAGCACTTCGACTGTCGTGAATATCACGATCACCACGAACCTGATCACCATCGCGGACGCGCATGTTACGAGTGCCAGTCCAACCAACAATTTCGGAACGAATACCCTACTGGAAGTTCAAACGAACGGCGTTGCTGGCCCGACGCGGGACACCTACCTGAAATTTGATTTGAGCAGTGTCACCAACCTGAGCAGCGCCAAGCTGCGCATTTTTGGTTCTCTCTCCGGCAGCGGCACGGTTGGCACCACGGTGTATTCAGTTACCGACACCAGTTGGGGTGAAACCAACATTACTTGGAACAACAAGCCGGCCCGCAGCAACGCGCTCAACAGTGTGAACATAAGCGGAACCACCGCCACGTGGTATGTGATTGATGTCAGCAGTTTCGTGCAGTCGGAAAAGGCGGCCGGACGGGACCTCATCACGCTCGCGCTTCATTGCCAGACAAACTCCACGCCTTACATCAAGATCAATTCTCGACAGGCCGCTTCCAACAAGCCCGAACTGTTGATTGCGGAAACCAACAGCGCCCCGTCCGTCAGCATCACCAACCCGGCCAACAACGCCATTTTTGTCGCGCCAGTCGATGTTCAGATTAGTGCGACGGCTTCTGACAACGACGGCGCTATCAGCCAGGTGGAGTTTTTTCAAGGCTCAAACAGTTTGGGAGTAAGAACCTCCCCTCCCTATAGCTTGACCTGGGGTAACGTGGGGAGCGGAACTTATACGCTGACGGCCCGCGCCACCGACAACTATGGACTGACGACTACCTCAACGGTAGTAAGTGTGACGGTCGATATGGCGCCGGCGGTGAGTCTTACCGCGCCGACCAACGGCGCGAACTTCCCCGCGTACCCCACGAATATCACGTTAAGCGCCAACGCTACGGATGGCGACGGTGTCATCAGCCAGGTGGAATTCTTTCAAGGCTCTACCAGTCTTGGAGTTGCTGCCACTTCCCCTTACCAGATAACCTGGAGTAACGTAGTGGGTGGCGTTTATGCTTTGACTGCGCGCGCCACCGACAATCTCGGCGTCGTTTCCACATCCGCTGTCAATAAAGTCACTGTCGGCGTGCCGCCGGGCGTCACGCTGACCTCGCCCACGAACGGTTCCACGTTTACGTCGCCCACTAACATCGTCCTCACGGCCACCGCCTCGGACACCGACGGCACGGTCAGCCGAGTGGATTTCTACGCCTGGAACATTTGGATTGGCTCATCGTCGGTTAGCCCATACAGCGTGACCTGGAGCAACGTTGCTGTGGGAGCCTACGCGTTGACGACTGTGGCGACCGACAATGACGGTCTGAGCGCGACTTCTTCGGTGGTCAACATCACGGTTACTTTGCCACAAACTGGATCGATCAAATTATGGCTGCGGGCTGATGCGATTTCTGGACTCACCAACGGAGCGCGGGTGGCTACTTGGCCAGACAGTAGTGGACTTAACAATAATGCATCGCAAGGCACAACCAGCTATCAACCTTTATTCTGGACAAATGTTGTCAATGCTATGCCGGTGGTGCGGTTCGACGGGGCGGATGATTACTTCGGGCTGCCGAACTTTTTGAACGGCACCACGCAGGCCGAGGCGTTTGTAGTGTTGAAAGCAACCGTCGACACACCGAGCACTCCGCGCAGTTTGTGGCGCATGGGTACAGGGAGTTATGGGGACTA
>Ga0137373_10008802_pt1 | contig 10641 bp, 5 predicted proteins | sample SagtaG_5_FD_104912 | JGI IMG/M metagenome (GOLD analysis project Ga0137373, IMG submission 104912) | Vadose zone soil microbial communities from Sagehorn Ranch, Mendocino, California, USA - Sage1_R_80_16 metaG | ecosystem: Environmental > Terrestrial > Soil > Vadose zone | place: USA: California...
CGGTGGCGGCCGTGTCATCAAGCAGAGCCTCGCGATCCAGTGGCGCGAGGCTCCGCAGGTCGAGCACCGCGGCCTCGATCCCGTCCCTGCCGAGCTTCTCGGCCACGCGCAGAGCGATGTGGACGTAGGCGCCGTAGGAAACGATCGCAAGGTTCTTGCCGCCGCGGCGCAGCGCCGCCTTGCCGAGCGGAATCGGGGCCGGCGGCGCCTCCGGCAGCGCCTGCTTGATCCGAGGGTCGCGGTAAAGCGCGATGTGCTCGTAGTAGAGGACGGGGTCCGGATCGGCCACGGCCGAGGCCAGCAGCGCCCGCGCATCGTGCGGCGTCGAGGGCACGACGATCTTCAGGCCCGGCGTTCGGTAAAACCAGGGCTCCGTGTTCTGGCTGTGGTACGGCCCGGCGTGCCGGAGTCCTCCCCAGGGCATACGCACGACCATGGGCACCGAGGCGCCCCAGCGATAGCGGATCTTGGCGGCGTTGTTGACGAGCTGGTTGAAGCCCGTGGCCACGAAATCGTTGAATTGCATTTCGCCGATGGGCCGCTGCCCCGCGAGCGCCGCGCCCACGCAGACGCCGAGGACGGCGCCCTCGGCCAGCGGCGAGTTCAAGATCCGGTCGCCGAAGTCTTTCAAGAGCGGCTTCAAGAGCAGGAAGGCATTGCCGTATTTGCCGCCGACGTCCTCGCCGTAAACGAAGACCCGCGGGTCGGCGCGCAGAACGTCCCCGATGCCCAGAGCGACGGCCTCGAGGAAGGTCTTCCCTCTCGGATCGAAGGGCGGGCCGGCCTCGACGGGAGCAAGCGCGGCCGCGGTGCTCGCGCGTCCGGCGGGATCGAGCGGCTCGACCTTGCGGCACGGTGGCTCGTTGGCGAAGACGTTGGCGCCCGCCAGCTCCGGCTTCGGCCACGGGGACTCGATGACGCGGCGGGCCTCCCTCTCGACGCTCTTCTCGGCCTCGTCCAAAAACCGCGACCCATCGCCCTTGGCGATCAAGCCTTCTGCTTCGAGCCGCGCGGCATAGGTCTTGAGGGGATCCCGCTGCGACCAGAACTCATAGAGCTCTCGGTCGGCGTAGCCCTGTTCGGTCAGGGGGGGATAGTCCCAGGAGATCGGCGGCTCCTTGCCGAGGTAGAGCATGTCGTCGTGGTGCGCGTGCCCGCACATCCGCATGGCCACGAGCTCGATCAGCGCCGGTCCCAGGCCCGCCCGCGCCCGCTCGGCCGCCCAGGCGAAAGCCGCGGCGATCGCCTCGGCATCCGTGCCGTCGAGCGTGATCCCGGGGATACCGTAGCCCGAGGCCTTTTCGGCGAAGACGCGCACGGCCGACTGGTCGGAGACCGGCGTCGAGAGGGCCGTCTGGTTGTTCTGGACGCAGAAGATCGCGGGCAGCTTGCGCGCCGCGCAGAGGTTGATCGCCTCGTGCCACTCTCCCAGGGACGTGCCGCCCTCGCCGATGAAGCTGACGGCGACGCGCCGCGACCCATCGCGCGCGAAAGCCATGGCCAACCCGGCGATCGTCAGGCTGGAGATGGCCAGAGGCGCCGACGCGGGCAGCACGCCCCACCCAAAGTCGCCGACGTGCAGGTCCTTGCCGTCCATGGGCGGCCCCGCCTTGCCCATCTGCGCGGCGAGCACCATCCGGACGCTCTCGCCCTCGGGGCGCATCGCAAGCGCGGCGCCCAGGTCGCGAATCAAGGGCGCGACGACGTCGCCTCGCCAGGAGCCGTCGGAGGCGCGGTAGCCCGGCCCGCGCCTCAAACGCAGGGGCGCGGCATAGATCGCCTCTTGCCCGAGCGACCGAAAACCCTTGCCCTGAAACGAGACGCCTCTGTAGCGCACCTCACCGCCGGAGAAGAGCGCCTTCAATCGATTGTCGGTGGCCCGGGTCAGGATCATCCCGCGCAGGATCTCGAGGCGCTCTTCCTTCGTCAGAGACGCTGCGATCGCCTCGCGCCGCAGGAAGCCGTCGCAGGCTTCCGCGAGCTCCTGCTTGGCGAGGACGAGACGCTCTTCGACCGACACCCCCGGCGTCGTCTCCGGAAGATTGTCTGGCGCCGCCCCGGCCAGAAGGCGCTTGAGCTCCTTGCCGAACGGCTCGCGCAGCTGTTCGATCGCGGCGCTGTGGCGGCCAGGATCGCGCCGGCACGTCAGCGCGAAAGCTTCCAGGACGGGCGCCAGCGCAAACGGGTGCCTCTCCGCCACGAACGCCGCGAAGCGCTGGGAAAGCGTCGCGGCTGCCCGAGTGACCGCCTTCGGTTCCAGAGTGCGAGACATCGAAGAGCGATGCTAACCCGGGACGATCCGGAAAAGCCGCCCCGCCTCAGCAGCAAGGGGCTGCCGGCGGGGCTTCAGGCGTCCGGCAGCTCGCAGCTGTCGGTCGGCTCGACCCGCAGGCCGTCGGAGAAGAGGGTGGACTCCTGCGCGTGGAGGCAGAACGGCCTCGACTCCCGCGGCCGCTCGAGGACGCCGTTGCGCCCGCACCGCGGGCAGCGCACGACGAATCCCTCGATCGGGACCTCGAAACCCTCCGGCAACGTCGTGAAGTTCTCCATCGTCATGGCGCCCTCCCCGGCCCGCGGCGCGCTCACCAAGACCCGTCCTCATGCCGCCAGCTCTGCAGCACCCTCATGTAGTTCGCTCTCTCGAGTGCGCCCGGATTCGGGCTGCGCCCGTAGCTCATGTTGCCCTGCATCTGCTCGAGCGATTCGTAGCCGTGCTCTTCGAGCCAGCGCTCCGTCTCCTGCCGCACCCGAGCGAGGACTTCGGGCCCCCGGCGCAGCAGCGCGGAGACCATCTGCACCGCGTTGGCTCCGGCCATGACCGCCTTGACCGCGTCGAGGGCGCTGTGAACACCGCCCGAGACGGCGAGCGAGCCGTTGAAACGGCCGGAGAGGATCGCGATCCAGCGCAGCCTCAACAGCAGCTCGCCGGGGCTCGAAAGATAGAGCTTCGGCACGATGTCGAGGTTTTCCGGGTCGATGTCGGGCTGGTAGAACCGGTTGAAGAGGACGAGACCGTCGGCTCCCACCTCTTCGAGGCGCCGGGCCAGATTGGCGAGCGAGGAGTAGAAAGGGGAAAGCTTGACGGCGAGCGGCAGGCGCACGGCCGCCCGGACGGCGGCGACGACTTCGATCGTGCGCCGCTCGACGTCTTCCCCCGTCTCGAGCGGATCGGTGGCCAGGTGGTAGACGTTGATCTCGAGCGCGTCCGCGCCGGCCTGCTCGATCAGCCGGGCGTACTCGATCCAGCTCGCCGGCGTCGTCCCGTTCAAGGAAGCGATGACCGGAACCGAGACGGCTGCTTTCAAGCGCGCGATGTGCTCGAGGTAATCCTGCGGGCCCAGCGAAAAGATCTTCAGGTTGGGAAGATACGAGCGCGCCTCCGGGTGCGACTCCCCCGGAGCTTCCACGGCCATGTACTGGGCCAGCTCCTCGCCGACGATCTGCTCCTCGAAGAGGGAGTGCATCACGATCGCGGCCGCGCCCGCGTCCTCGAGGCGGCGCACGACATCGAGGTCGGCCGCCAGAGGCGAGGCGCCCGGCATGAAGGGGTGAGGCAGGCGCAAGCCGAGGTAAGTGGTGGAGAGATCCATCACTTCTTGATAGCCGGCGGGGCGTCTGCGGGCGAGCCGCCGGCGTGCCACTCCGAAAGGTGTCGGTAAAGGGTGAGGCGCCGCTCGGCTTCACGCGAGGCGGCGGCCTGGAGCTGCTTGGCGCGGTCAGGCCCCAGACCCTCGAGCATCCGGAAGCGGCTCTCGTTCTTCATGTACTGCTCCAGGGTCGCTTTTGCCGGGCCCGAGTCGAGCTGCAGAGGCGGCTGCCCCTGCGCGACCCGGCGAGGGTCGAAGCGATAGAGCGGCCAGGCGCCCGAGTCCACGGCGAGCTTCTGCTGTTCGCAGCCGTACGCCATGTCGTAGCCGTGCGCGATGCAGTGGCTGTAGGCAATCAGGAGCGACGGCCCCGGATACGTCTCGGCCTCGAGGAACGCCTTGACCGTCTGGTGGTCCTTCGAGCCGAAGGCGATTCGGGCCACGTAGGCGCTGCCGTAGGACATCGCCATCAAGCCCAGATCCTTCTTGGGCGTCTCCTTGCCCGCGACCGCGAACTTGGCTGTGGCTCCCAGGGGAGTCGCCTTCGACTGCTGGCCGCCGGTGTTCGAGTACACCTCGGTGTCGAGCACGAGGATGTTCACGTCGAGGCCCGTCGAGAGGACGTGGTCCAGTCCGCCGAAGCCGATGTCGTAGGCCCACCCGTCACCGCCCACGATCCAGACGGTCTTTCGAACGAGGTCGTCGGCCAGGATGCCGAGGTGCAGCGCGTCCGCGTCCTTGTAAGTCGTCAGCCCGCGCCTCAACTCCTCGACCCGCAGGCGCTGCGCGGCGATCCCGGCATCGGTCGTCTGATCGGCTTTCCGGAGGGCCTCCACGAGATCCTCGGGAAGCCGACCCGCCAGACGCTCGAGCAGCAAGCGCGCCTGCGCGGCGCGGCTGTCGAGGGCGAGCCGCATTCCGAGGCCGAACTCGGCGTTGTCTTCGAAGAGCGAGTTCGACCACGCGGGCCCGCGCCCCTCGCGGTTGACCGTGTATGGAGTCGTCGGCAGGTTGCCTCCGTAGATCGAGCTGCAGCCGGTGGCATTGGCGACTAAGGCCCGATCACCGAAGAGTTGCGTGAAGAGCTTGATGTACGGCGTCTCCCCGCATCCCGCGCAGGCGCCCGAGTACTCGAAGAGAGGCTGCAGGAATTGAGAGCCCTTGACGTCCATCACCCGGATCTTCGAGCGATCGGGCTCGGGTAGGTCCAGGAAGAAAGCGTAGTTCTCGCGTTCGCGGTCGCGGATCGGCCGCTGCGGCGCCATGTCGATGGCCTTGTGCTTCGGGTTCGACTTGTCCTTGGCGGGACAGAACTGGACGCAGAGCGTGCAGCCCGTGCAGTCCTCGGGCGCGATCTGGATCGTGTAGCGGAAGCCCTGAAAGTCCGCGGCCCGGAACGTGTCCGACTGAAACGCGGACGGAGCCTTTTCCAAGAGCGCCGGCTCGTAGACCTTCGCTCGGATCGCCGCGTGCGGGCAGACCAGGGCGCACTTGTTGCACTGGATGCAGATCTTCGGATCCCAGACCGGAATCTCGGCCGCGAGGTTGCGTTTTTCCCACATCGACGTGGCGGTGGGCCAGGTTCCGTCTACCGGGAAAGCGGAGACGGGCAGCCGGTCGCCGTGACCGCCCAGCATGACCGCGGTGACCTTCTGGACGAAGTCGGGTGCGTCGCCGGGCACGACGGGCGGGCGCAGGCGCGTCGCGGTGGCCTTCTGCGGCACCTTCACGAGAGCCAGCCCTTCGAGGGCCGCATCGACGCCCGCGAAGTTCTTCCGCAGGATGTCGGGCCCCTTCTTCGCGTAGGTCTCCTCGATTGCCTTCTTGATCCGCTCGATGGCGTCGGCCTTGGGCAGGATCGCGGTGATCGCGAAGAAGCAGGTCTGCATGATCGTGTTGATCCGGCCCTTCAAGCCCGCTTCGCGCGCGACCTTCTGCGCGTCGACCACGTAGAAGAGAAGCTGCTTCTCGACAATCTGTTCCTGGACTTCCCGCGGCAGATGGTCCCAGACCTCGTCCGGCCCGTAGGGGGCGTTCAAGAGGAAGTCGGCTCCCTCCGAGGCGGTCTCGAGCACGTCGTAGCGCTCGAGCAGGTCGAACTGATGGCAGGCGACGAACTCGGCCTTGCGCACGAGGTAGGACGAGCGGATCGGCTTCGGCCCGAACCGCAGGTGCGAGACGGTGACCGCGCCCGATTTCTTCGAGTCGTAGACGAAATAGCCCTGCGCGTAGTTTTTCGTCTCCTCGCCGAGGATCTTGATCGTGTTGCGGTTGGCGCCGACGGTGCCGTCAGATCCGAGACCCCAGAAAACGGCGCGCGTCACCTCGGGTGACTCGACATCGAGCTCCGCGTCCCAGGAAAGCGACGTGTGCGTGACGTCGTCCACGATGCCCACCGTAAAGTGATTTTTCGGCGTCTCGCGGGAAAGCTCGTCGAACACGGCGGCGACCATGCCGGGCGTGAACTCCTTCGAGGAGAGGCCGTACCGCCCGCCGACGACCCGGGGCATCGGCGTGCCGTTGCGCGCTTCGACCAGAGCGGTCAGAACGTCCTGGTAGAGCGGCTCGCCGATGGAGCCCGGCTCCTTGGTCCGATCCAGAACGGCGATCGAACGGACGGTCGGCGGCAGCGCCGCGACCAGATGACGCGTCGAGAAGGGGCGGTAGAGCCGAACCTTCACGAGCCCGACCCTTTCCCCGCGTGCGACGAGCGCGTCGACGGTCTCGTGGGCCGCCTCGGCGCCCGAGCCCATCATGACGAGAACCCGCTCGGCCTGCGGGTGGCCGACGTAGTCGAAGAGGCCGTAGGAGCGCCCGGTCAGGGCGGCGAGCTTCTCCATCGTCTGAAAAACGATGTCGGGGCAAACGGCGTAGAAGGAGTTGATCGCCTCGCGTGCCTGGAAGAAAGCGTCGGGGTTCTGCGCCGTCCCTCGCAGGACGGGGCGGTCGGGCGAGAGCGCCCGGCGGTGGTGCGCGGCGACGTCCCCCGGCTCGAGCAACGCCATCAAGTCCGGGTCCGACAGCTCGTCGATCTTCGACACCTCGTGCGAGGTGCGGAAGCCGTCGAAGAAATGGAGGAAGGGGACGCGGGAAGCGAGCGTGGCGGCCTGGGCGATCGCGGCGAAGTCCTGCGCCTCCTGCACGGAACCAGAGCACAAGAGCGCGAACCCCGTCTGCCGGCAGGCCATGACGTCCGAGTGATCGCCGAAGATCGAAAGGGCGTGCGTGGCCAGCGTGCGCGCCGCCACGTGCATCGCGCAGGGCGTCAGCTCGCCCGCGATCTTGTACAGGTTGGGGATCATCAGGAGCAGGCCCTGCGACGACGTGAACGTCGTGGCGAGGGCGCCGCCCTGGAGCGCGCCGTGCACCGCGCCCGCGGCGCCGGCTTCGGACTGCATCTCGATGACTTTGGGGATCTTGCCCCACAGGTTCGTCCGCCCGGCGGCAGACCAGGCGTCAGCCAGCTCTCCCATCGTGGACGAAGGCGTGATGGGATAGATGGCGATGACTTCGTTTAACCGATGGGCGACGGAAGCGACGGCTTCGTTGGCGTCGAGGGTGACCTGCCGGGAATTTGCCATGATGGAAAGACGGTAGCGGCCGCCCGGAGGCATGGGCATGATGCGGTTGCATCAGCGCGAGTCGTGAGGCGCGAAAACCCCGGCCAGCTCGGTCTTTTCGGGACACCGGCGAAGGCCGAACGCGGCGGCGATTCGGAGTCAGCCGAGCGGCTCGCTCGAGAGCACGCCGAAACGGCCGAGATCGCGGCGCGCCTGCCTTCCGGGATCCGCTTTGGCACGAGCTCCTGGAGCTTCCCGGGCTGGAAGGGGATCGTCTATTCGCACCGCACGACGACGGCCGTCCTGGCACGGGAAGGATTGGCCGAGTACGCCCGGCATCCGCTGCTCACGACCGTCGGCATCGACCGCGGCTACTACGGGCCGATCCCGGGGGCGGACCTGGCCCGCTACGCCTCGCAACTGCCGCCGGGTTTTCCCTGCTGTGCCAAGGCTCCCGAGGCTGTCTGCGCGGCGGCGCGCTCGCCGAGACCGGGCGAAGCCGTCCGCGAGAACCCCGATTTCTTGAACGCCGAGCGATTCGTCGATGAGATGGTGGGCCCCTTTCTGGAGGTCTTCCGCGAGCACACCGGGCCTTTTCTGCTCCAGATGCCGCCGGTTGCGCGCGAAAAGCGGCCCGCTCCGCCGGCGTTTGCCGAGAGGCTCGACCGGTTCCTCGGGGGGCTTCCGAAAGGCGCGCGCTACGCGGTCGAGCTCCGCGACCCGGTGCTCTTGACCGCCGAATACCGCGAGGTGCTGGCCGCGCGCGGCGCCGCGCACGTCTACAACTACGTCACGGCGATGCCGATGCCGGAGGAACAGACCGCTTCGGTGCCGGTCGAGTCGGCGTCTTTCGCCGTGATCCGTCTGTTGCTCGCCCCCGGCACCCGCTACAACGACCGCCGCGAGGAGTTCGCGCCGTTCGACAAGCTCGTGGCGCCCGACCTCGAAATGCGCCGCCAGGTCGTCTCGCTCGCCCGCGCGGCGGTTTCCCTCGGTCGCGAGGTCTTTGTCCTGGTCAACAACAAAGCCGAGGGCTGCTCGCCTTTGACGATCCGAGCTCTCGCCGAGATGCTCGCCGACGAGTCTGCCCCCTCTCCCTCCGGGACGTCGGGGTGAGCGCGGTGGCCCCACGCGTTCTTGGTACGATCCGCCGACGCCGAATCTCCCGAACAGATCGAGGAGCTCCATGCCGTCGTCGATCATCAAGGATTCGAAGCTCGCTCCCGAGGGGCGCCTCAAGATCCGCTGGGTCGAGCAGCACGCGCCCGTCCTGAACGCGATTTATGAGAAGTATCTCGCGGACGGAACGCTCCGCGGGCTCTCGGTTGCGGTGTGCGTGCCGCTCGAAGCCAAGACCGCGTATCTGACTCTGCTGCTCCACCGTGCCGGCGCGCGCGTTTCGCTTGCCGGCACGGCGCCGGGCTACGTGCAGGACGACGTGGCGGCTGCGATCGCGGAAGAAGGCGTCACCGTCTTCTCCGTCGGAGACGCCTCGGCGGAAGAGTTCGAGGCGAATCTCGTCCGCACGGTCGAGGCGGACCCGGTTCTTTTAGTCGACGACCGCGCGGAGTTGACACGCATCCTCCACACGACGCAGAGGCATCGCCTCGGAGGCGTCTGGGGAGCCTCAGAGCAGACGACTTCAGGCGTGACGAAACTCCGAAACATGGAGCGGGAGGGGAAGCTCGCCTTTCCCGTCATCGCGGGCAACGACGCGATGTGCAAGCACCTGTTTGACAACCGCTACGGCACCGGCCAGTCCGTCTTCACGGCCATCATGGCCCTGACCAACCTGTTCCTGGGGGGCAAGACCGTGGTCGTGGCGGGATACGGATGGTGCGGCAAGGGGCTCGCGCGCCGCGCCGTGGGGCTCGGCGCGCGCGTGGTGGTCTGCGAGGTGGATCCGGTGCGCGCGCTCGAGGCCGTCGCGGACGGGTTCGCCGTCATGCCTCTTACGCAGGCCGCCGAGGCGGGAGACTTTTTCATCACCTCCACGGGATCGCACACCGTCTACCGGAGCGAGCATTTCGAAAAGATGAAAGACGGCGCCGTCCTGGCCAACGCCGGAGGGCTCGACACGGAGATCGACGTGCCGGCCCTCGAAGCGCTGGCGAGCGAAAAACACGAAGCGCGACGGCAGATCACGGAGTACAGGATCCCGGGCGGCCGGCGGCTGCATCTTCTGTGCAGCGGGCGCCTGGTCAACCTCGCCGGCGGCGACGGGCATCCGGTCGAGATCATGGATCTCTCCTTTTCGGTTCAGGCCCTCGCGATCCATCACCTGGCGCGCCACCGCGGAGAGATCCCCTGTGGTGTCCATGCGTTGCCCGTCGAGATCGACCGGGAGATCGCGCGCATCAAGCTCGAGACTCTGGGCGTGTCGATCGACTCCCTCACTCCCGAGCAGGAAGAACACCGGCGCCGCTGGCAGTGACGTTTCGGCGATGACGAAGAGACGCTCCGCTCCCGTCACGAAAGGCCCGGAGCGCGTGGACCTGCTCGTCTCGGGCGGGACCGTCCTGACGCTCGACGCCGCCGACACGGTCATCGCCGACGGCGCGGTCGCCGTCGCGGCCGGCCGCATCGTGGCGGTCGGGCCGCGCCGAAACCTCTCCCGCCGCTATCGCGCCCGCCGGTCGATCGAAGCCCCGGGGCATCTCGTCCTGCCGGGCCTCGTCAACGCGCACACGCACGTCGCCATGACCCTTCTGCGCGGAATCAAGGACGACCAGGACCTGATGACCTGGCTGACGAAATACGTGTTTCCGATCGAGGCCCGGTTCGTCTCGCCGGAGTTCGTTCGAGCGGGCGCCCTCCTCGCCTGCTGGGAGATGATCGCCTCCGGGACGACGACGTTTGCCGACGGCTATTTCTTCGAGGAGGAAGTGGCTCGGGCCGCCGACGAGACGGGGCTGCGCGCGATTCCCGGCCAGGGAATTCTGGATGTCCCCACCCCCGACGCGCAGAACGGCGCGGAAGGGTTGTCTCGGGCGGAGAAGTTCCTGGCCGACTGGAAAGGGCATGCCCGGGTGACGCCGGCGCTCTGTCCCCATTCCTGTTACACGGTCGGTCCGGAGACGTTTCGAAGAACACGCGAGCTTGCGGCACGCTTTGGAGCACCCGTCATGACGCATCTGGCCGAGTCCGCGGCGGAGCTCGCGCTGGTGCGCGAGCGCTTCGCGACGACTCCCGTCCGGTACCTGGCGGGGCTCGGAGTGCTCGATGCCTCGCTGACGGCCGCCCACTGCGTGGCCGTCGACGAGGAGGAGATCGGCCTGCTCGCCGGCACGAAGGTGGGCGTCGTGCACTGCGTCGAGAGCAACATGAAGCTCGCGTGCGGCGTGGCTCCCGTTGCAAAGATGCTCGCGGCCGGCGTGGCGGTGGGGATGGGAACCGACGGCGCCGCGAGCAACAACGACCTCGATCTCTTCGGCGAAATGGGGAGCGTCGCGAGGCTTCACAAGGTGCACTCTTTGGACCCCACCGCCATGCCC
>Ga0137373_10008807_pt1 | contig 10636 bp, 11 predicted proteins | sample SagtaG_5_FD_104912 | JGI IMG/M metagenome (GOLD analysis project Ga0137373, IMG submission 104912) | Vadose zone soil microbial communities from Sagehorn Ranch, Mendocino, California, USA - Sage1_R_80_16 metaG | ecosystem: Environmental > Terrestrial > Soil > Vadose zone | place: USA...
GCGGGTGGCCGTGACGGGGCGCCCCACGCCGCAGGCCCGAGCCACTCCCGTGATCACCGCCCTTGGCGAGGGACCGGCGTGGGGCTGTCACGGCCAGGCCCCGCGGGAGGGTTTGAAACGCGGCGACACGTACGCGTGGTCCTATCAGCCGGCGCGTGCGGACGTCGGCTCCGCCAGGCTCAGGCGGATGCCAGCCGTGCGAGGTAGGCACGCACCCGCGCCGCGTTCGTTCCAATATCGCCCTTTCCGACGCGCGAGACCGACCGGACGTCGATGCGGGAGCCAGCGCTGTCGGGACGGATGCGCACCACGATGTCGTCCTTGAAGCCGAACCATGCCGTGGTCGCCGTGGCCTCGATTCGCCCCGCGGTCGAATCCGCCGCATCGATCGTCCAGCCCATGGCCCGCGCCCCTGCCAGCGCCCGATCGAACGCTTTCGCCGGCGGTATGTCGAGCTCGAGCGGTTTGATGTCGGGATAGGCGCGGCGCTGCTGTTCGGCCACGCTGTCTCCGCCGTACGTCGCCGGATTCAGCGCGTCCTTTCGAAGCGGAAGAACCGCGACGAACGTTGGTGGATTCTGCGTGTCGGTCGTAATGTCGTGAATCGGCGGCGTGCCCTTCGCTTTCTGGAGAAACCCCCAGGGGACGAGGAACGCCGCCGCACCGAAGACGAACGCCACGATGAGCAGACCGAGCCCGGCACCATGGGGCCGGGTGGCGGCGAGCACGACGAGGACCAGGACGACCGCCGCGACGCCGAGGTAAGCCGCGTAGCGAAGCAGCGAGAGTCCGAAACGAAAGTTCCACAGACCGAATCGGGTGCCGGGGCCCGCTAGAAGCAGCGCCAGCACGGCGATCATGGCGACGAGCACTGCGAGCGCGCGAAACCATCTCATGAGCCACTCCTTCCTGAACAATGACCGGCGAGCCGACTACTACAATCGAGGCGGTCAGGCGGTGCACGATACACCGAGATCCTCATCGAGCAAACACAGCCTTCGGCGTGGATCAAGACGCTACCGCTCGATGATGGGTTGACCCTGTCGGCGGACGTGCACCGCGAGCCGGAGGTGAAGGGTTTTGGTCTCTCGCTCGCGTCGGGAGGGTGGTTTGCGACGAACACTTTAGGAACGAATCGTTCCATGTGTGGGTCAGACGCGAAGGGCGCGCATCATGATCGTCGCCGGGAGGCCGAGGTATTCCGTCTGCTCGACGTTGTTCCATCCGTTCACAACGTTCTTCCGCACTTCAGCGGCTTCAAGCCTCTCTGCGGGACGCATGTTGCGGAGGCACCTAATTCGATACGTCGAACTCCGCGATGTTCGAGTACACGACCCCCGACCAGAAATTCAGGAGCGCCACGCCCTGCATGTCCAGGTTCACTCCGGTAGCCCGGCGCCCCGGGAGCTGTGCCGCGATCTTGTACCGGCCCGTGGGCATTTTCATGTCGACACCACGCGTGTAGTCCTCCAGCGAGAGGCGCAGCGTGTACACCGAGCCCGCGCGCAGTGCGACGAGATAATCGTCGATACGGCCGGCGATTCCCGCGTTCGGGCTCCGGTAATGCAGCTCGCGACTTTGCCCGGCCGGGTCGGTCAGCAACAACCGAATCGCGTCCGGCCACATCACCTTTCCATTGCCGAGCATGGTTCCAAGGTTCAGAACGAAATCGGAGTCACCGGTGTTCTGGAGCGCGACGTCGAACTTGACGTTCGGCGGCGCACCGCTGCCGGACGTGACGGGGGTGATTCTCAGCTGCAGGCCGTTGACAGCGGCGGCGAACTTGCCGCCGGGACCCGCCGTCGGCTGTGCGGATGTACTGAGCGGCACGGCGACGGCGATCGTAATGAAGCAGAAGGTGAACGCGTTCATATCGTCATCTGATTAGACACCAATCACGACCACCTGGTATCGGCACGCGAACCGCGAGCCGCAAGCGCGAGTTGCGGCATCGGATCCCGCATCCCGGATCCCTCGGCCCGACTTGCAATACTATTCGGCCTGTGAGCTCCCGCCGCCCCATCATTCTTTCTCTCGCGCTCGCGTGCGTTGCCGCCGTGGCCGCGCTGCGGGCGTCCCCACCGCTGCCGCAGCAGAAGCCGCAACCCGCCGCCACGGCGTGGGCCGACTGGGTCGAGCCGGACTTTCCGTTCTTCTCGTCAGTCCTCGACGCCCGTCACGCCCGTGGCGCGCTCGCTCTCGACAATCTCACACCACGCGCGCTCGTCCTGAACCTCGGGCACGGGCTGTGGGCCGCCTTTGACGTTGACCTGCTGCGAGTGGCCGCCATGTGGCGTGGTAACGGGGTCACGCCGAAGGCGCTTGCGCCAGGGTCATACCATCAGCCGGACAAGAAGACACCCGGCGGTCAGACGCCGGCGCCGGAACCGGACGGCGCCGTCTGGATCGCAAACGGGATCTATCCGGGGTGGCAGAGTGGATGGGGCACTTCAGTACGGGATCCGCGCGAGCCGGCGCCGAGCACGGAAGAGGTCGGGCGCGGTCCGCTGCCGGACAAGAGTGGCCGGTTCAACGCCGTTCGTCTCGTGTCCGGCGGAGCGTTTCTGGAGTACACCGCTGTCGGGACTGACATCCGTGAGTGGATCACGGCGCCGCGAGATGGCCGCATAGTCCGGCAGTTCAGAGTGGCGCCCTCCAGGACCGTGCTTCACCTGATGGTCGGTACAGCGGATCCATCAACGACCGTGGCGGTGACCGGCTGGTCAGGCGCGAAGTTGACGCAGACCTGGTTTTCCTTAACGACCGTAGCAGGCGCCGTCCAGATTGTTGAGATTCCGCCCCACGAAGAACCGGTGGAGTTTGCGATCGCGATCGCCGACCAGTCCGTCGGCGCCGGTGACCTGCAAACGATTCCGTGGCCCACGACGACCTCGAGACGCTGGCCGCAGGCAGTCACGACGCACGTCACGCGCTCAAAGGAGAGGGACGCGTTCGTGGTCGACGACATCGCACTGCCGGTCGACAACCCCTGGCGGCGCGCGATCAGGATTGGGGACATCCAGTTTCTGAAAGACGGTACCGGCGTCGGCGTGACGCTCGACGGCGATGTGTGGACGATGCGTGGGCTCAACGATCCCTCGGGCGTCGTCCACTGGCGCCGGTTCACGTCCGGGCTGCACGAGCCGTTGACGCTGGCGATTCGCGACGAGCAGATTTACGTGTTCGACCGCAACGGGATCTGGCGCATCCGCGATACCAACGGCGACGGCGAAGCGGACGTGCACGAGCTCTTCTCGAGCGCATTTGCACAGACCGCCGACATGCGCGAGTTCCCGAGCGTCATTCGTCTCGCGCCCAACGGCGAGTTCGTCATTGCCAAAGGCAACCAGCAGGCCACGACGATCGGAAAACACAACGGCACGGTCCTCCGGATCTCGTCAGACGGCAAACACGCGACGCAGCTTGGCTACGGATTCCGGCAGCCGAACATCAGCGTGAACCCGAAGACGGGACTGGTGATCGCGAGCGATCAGCAAGGCAATTACGTTCCGAGCACGCCGCTCCACATCGTGCGCGACAATCAGTTCTACGGTTTCCTCAGCGAGAAGCTGCCGCGCGAGGTCTATCCCGCGCCGATCGCCGATCCCATCACGTGGATTCCGCACACGGTGAACGCGTCCGGAACGTCGCAGGTATGGCTCTACGGCGCGAAGATGGGGCCGCTCACCGACAGCCTCGTGCACATCGGGTTCAACCGGCCGGAGCTCTTTCGCGTGATCCTGAACAACCGCGCGGAGAAGCCGCAGGCCGCCGTGGTCAGCGTCATCCATGCGTTCGAGTATCCGCCGCTCCACGGATCGGTGAATCCGATCGACGGACAGCTCTATATCGCGGGTTTCCAGATTCTGGGGTGGGGCACGACGGCGACACGGCTCGCCGGCCTCGGCCGCGTGCGATACACCGGCGCGCCCTCGACGGTCCCACGCGACGTCATCGCGACCGACAAGGGAGTGCTCCTGCGGTTCGACGTGCCGCTCGACCGCACGAAAGCGGCCGACGTGGACAACTATTCGATCACGACGTGGCACTACAAGCGCACGTATCAGTACGGCTCGCCGAATTTCCGCGAGGACGAGACGCCCGGCATCGATCGCGTCGCGCCCAGCCGCGGCTACGTTTCCCGGGACGCCCGCGCGGTCTTCATCGCAATACCGGGGATCAAGCCGGTCATGCAGATGCGCGTGGCGTGGTCGATTGCGACGGCGTCAGGCACGCCCTTCCAGGAGAGCGCGTACTTCACGCCGTACGAGCTCACTCCGTTCGATCCGAAAAAGGAAGGGTTTGGCGACATCGCCATTGACCTCACGCCGCGAGCGATAACGACAACGACCGCTGCCACGCCGGTCAACGCGGAGGAGGGCCGCCGCATCGCGCAGATGTACGGGTGCGCGGCGTGCCATGCCGCGGAGGACACGACGATCGCGAAGCTCGGGCCCCCGTGGAAAGGGCTCTACGGCCGCGAGCGCACGGTCGCGAACGGCACCGTGCGGATCACGGCGGACGACGCATACATTCGCGAGTCGATTCTGAATCCCGCGGCGAAAGTCGTGACCGGCTACGAACCCGGTATGCCGAGCTTCGCGGGTGTGTTGACCGACGCGCAAATCGACTCGGTGATCCTCTATATCAAGAGCCTCAGGTGACCAGATGATGACGATGCTGCTGATTGCGCTGGCGATGCTGTCCGGTGCTGCGCCGCAATCCTTGCGTCCACCAGACCACCCGCACGTCGCCTTCATGATCGGCGAGGACGAGTACCACACGTGGGAGACGCTGCCAGAATTCGCGAAGAAAGAGCTCGAGCCGCGAGGCTACCGCGTCACGATCATCAACGAGGAGTCAACGGACAAGAACAATTTTCCGGGGCTTGTCGACGCGCTGCGGACAGCCGACCTGCTTGTGTTGAGCACGCGGCGCCGCACGCCGCCCGCCGATCAGCTCAATGCCGTCCGTGCATATCTCGCGGCGGGGAAGCCGCTCGTCGGCATTCGGACCGCCTGCCATGCCTTCGCGCTCCGGCCGAACGATCCGCCGCTGCCCGCCAATCGCGCCTCATGGCAGGAATTCGATCCGGAGGTGCTCGGCGGCCACTACAGCAATCATCATCCCGCCGGCCCGAAGACCGTCGTCACGCTCGGGCCTGCGGCCGCGAAGCATCCAATCCTGAAGGACGTTCACGTCGACGCGCTGGTCGGCAACGGATCGTTATATAAGGTGAGTCCTCTTGCGGCCGGGGTGATGCCGCTGCTGATCGGCACGATTCCCGGAGAGTCGCCGGAGCCAATCGCGTGGACCCACGAATACGGCCCGAAGCACGCGCGCATCTTCTACACGTCACTCGGCCATCCCGACGATTTCCAGAATGCCGAGTTCCGGCACTTGTTGCTGAATGCCATGCGCTGGGCACTCGGAAATTGATGCCGGCGGCTTCGAACCCGCTCACAATCAACGACGTTCACTGCCACGCTGTCTTCGCTGCCAAGACCAAACAGAAGGATGGGAGAAGCGGAGAACTTGTTCTTAAGAGCGTGTAACAAAATCTCCAAAACCTGATGATCCGGATTAGAAAAGACTATGGCGTTTATGAGGACCTGACGACCGGCGGTACGCGAAACAATCATGCCTCTTCCCCTCAGTTGCCCAAGAACGGATTCGGGCTAAACGGTCAGGCTCGACGAACGTTTCCTGAACGAGATCCAGAGCATCGAGGGGAGAGGTCGGGCGAAGACGTGACAGTGTGTCTGCGTGCAGCTCGATCAGACCCCAGGCGGTCGGCCTGCCCCGCCAACATGTCCGGCAGCGCACTCGTCGCGGGACGCTCCCAGGTCACGCCAATCCTGATCTCCCTGTTGAACGATTAGCGACTTGGGTTGCGAAAGATCAGGATGTGCTGCATGGGCAAGCCATCGAGTAGACGGTCAAGAACGAGGCCTTCCGCTTCGAGTTCGGTGCGCACCTCGGAAACGCTCATCTTGTGGTTTGGATGAATGGGCAGTTTCGGGTCCTCTTTTCGATACTCCAGCAACACCAGTTGCCCATTCGGCTTAAGCGCACGCCGGATGCTGCGCAGCATCTCCTGCGGGTACCAGAATTCGTGGTAAACGTCCACGAGCAGCGCCAAGTCAATGGCCGCAGCGGGCAGGCGCACATCCTTGTCCGTCCCTTGCACGAACTTTATGTTGGCTACGTGCTGTGTCGAGGCCCTTTGTTCAAGGAGCTGGAGCATGGACGGCTGAAGATCATTCGCGTAGACCATTCCTCCGGGACTGACCAAGCGTGCAAGCCGCATCGTCATGAATCCGCTGCCGGCCCCCACATCGGCGACGATCATTTCGGGCTTGATCCCGATCAGCTCCAACGCTCGATCGGGTTGTTCCTCTTGCTCGCGGGTGGGGCGATCGAGCCAAGCGGCATCCGTGTAGACGTCCGCAATCTGCCGTCCCGTCAGGGGATGCTTGGGCGGGGACTGTGCGGCGTGAATGCATTGGGCCGTGAGGCCGAGAAGCAGACCGAGGGCAATCGTAGAGGCCAGACGCCGCGTAGTCCGTAGTCTAAGAATCATCAGATGCCTTCCTGCGTCCGCTGCGATATGAAGTCATACGATACCGCATGCAGCCGCTCGAACGGCTCCTCACTGCGCTTCGCGAATGGGCGAGCGACGCCCCCGTGTTAAATGGGCAAATCGGTCATCCCTACGGCGTTTGAACGAAGCCGCTGGCGCGGCGGACGCTACGCGTGAGGCACGCTCGAACGGTCGGGTAGCGTCTGGGTCACAAGCAGGTTCCTGTGACCCATCTCCGACAAGCGATGCTGGACGAGCTCCAGCGTCGCAACTACGCGAAGACCACTATTCAGTACTACATCCAAGCCGTCGAGCGGTTCGCGAGGCATTTTCACCGGCCGCCGGACCAACTCAATCAAACCCACCTCCGCGAGTATCAGGCCTACCTGCTGCGCGACCGCAAACTCGAGCCGCGAACGGTGAAGGCTCCATCTCTCGGCGCTTCGGTTTTTCTTCGTGAAGACGCTGAAGCGGCGGTACCTGCTCGACGACATTCCGTATCCGAAGGTGCCGAGCCGCCTGCCGACCATTCTGACCGTCGAGGAAGTCACCCGATTGATTGACGCCGCTCGCACGCTGACGGACCGGACGATGCTGATGGTGCTGTACTCCACGGGCATGCGGAACGCCGAGCTGCGGAGCCTGCAGGTCAAGAATATCGATAGTCGGTCGATGCTGATTGACATCGAGCGCGGCAAGGGCGGTCGCGATCGGTACGTCCCGCTCAGTGCAACGCTGCTGGAGACCCTGCGGGGGTACTGGCGCTGGATGAAGCCGAAGACCTGGCTGTTCCCGGGCACGATCGCGGGCTGGCGCGCCGACAAACCGATCACGCCCAAGGGGTGTGGGATGCCTGTCAATCGGTGGCGACGCGCGCGCAGATTGAGAAGCGGGTCTCGGCGCACCTCTTGCGGCATTCGTACGCGACCCACCTGCTGGAGGCCGGTGCGGACTTGCGCACGATCCAGCTCCTGCTCGGTCACGTCAAACTCGAACACACCGTGATCTACTTGCATCTGTCGCGGCGGCACCTCCACGCCGTCACCAACCCGCTGGACACGATGCCGGTCTCGGCGCCCGACACGGCGCGTCGCTCGCGTCGACTGCAGAAGCGGTGACCCGGCCACCCTTCGAGGTGGCCGACATCATTCGCCAATACGGGACACGCTTCATCGAGATCCATCGCGACTGGCTCACCGCGCAGCACCTCCGTGTGCTCCGCGCCATCGCGCACTGCCGGACCGCGGCCCTGGGCGGGCATCTCGATCAGTGTGCCGTCTGTGGCCATCGCGCCATCTCGTTCAGTTCGTGTCGCAATCGGCATTGCCCAAAGTGCCTGACGCACGCGCGCAATCAGTGGCTCGAGAACCGTGAACGCGAGCTGCTGCCGGTCGGGTACGCCCACGTCATCTTCACCCTGCCGCACGCCCTCGCTGGGTTGGCCTTGCAGAACAAACGCGTGGTCTACGACCTGTTCTTCCACTCGAGTGCGGCGACGCTCCTCGACGTCGCCCGGACGCCGAAGCACCTCGGCGCCGCACTCGGCTTTCTCAGCGTCCTCCACACGTGGGGCCAGACGCTGCTGCATCATCCGCACGTGCACTGCGTCGTGCCCGCGGGCGGACTCTCACGCGACGGCACGCGGTGGGTGCATGCGCGTCCGTCGTTCTTTCTGCCGGTGAAGGTCCTCAGTCGCGTGTTTCGCGGGAAATTCGTCGCGGGTCTCCGAGCCGCGTTTCGCGCGGGCACGCTCACGATGCCGAGAGACCTCCAGCGCCTCAACAACGAGCCCGCCTTCGCGGCGTGGCTGCGCACACTCTTTCGCCACGAGTGGGTCGTCTACGCCAAGCCCCCATTCGGCGGCCCGAGCCACGTACTGCACTATCTGGCCCGGTATACGCATCGGGTCGCGATCTCTAACCATCGACTCGTCGCTGTGACGGACGACCACGTGACGTTTCGGTGGAAGGACTACCGCCACGGGAGTCAGGTCCGACTGATGACCCTCAGCGCGGAGGAATTCCTCCGGCGCTTCTGCCTCCACGTGCTCCCGAAGGGCTTCGTCCGGATTCGCTTCTACGGCTTCTTGGCGCCTCGGTGCCGTACCGAGCGCCTGCCAACCTGTCGGCACGCGCTCGGTGTGAATCCACCACCAGTGCAAACAACCGCCGTCGACGACACGTCTACCCCTGTGTCCTTGCCGCCGTGTCCTGCCTGCGGTGGGGTGATGATCGCCGTCGAACGACTCACCGTCCGCCAACTCGCCGTGCAGGTCTGGATCGAGGGACTCGCGCTTGACTCCTCCTGATCGCCACACGCCGTCGACCCCGTCGCGCCCGCCGAGCCCACGCCCGATCAGGACACGTGTGCGTGCCGTCCCTCGCACGCGACCCGGGAGCCCTGATCACCGCGCGCATCCTGCCGACTTTCGCGCCCAGGAATTCTTCGGACGACAACCGGCGCGCGGAACTGGCACACATCACCGCGCCCGCACCGGCCCCCGTACGATTCAACGCCCATAGTCATCCGCCGCGTCCGCCGCAAACGCCAGCGGCTTCGTTCAAACGGCTCTATCGAGAGTGACCCCGAACGTCGAGCCGGTGCCCATCCGTCCACGTGATTGGTTGCGGATTACGACTAGACTCAGCGTAGGCTGCGATCGTAATCAGCAGGTAGAGCCATCATGGTCAGTCCTCTTCGAGCCTTGATTCTTGATTTTGGTGAAGTGCTGACCGGGCCCCAGCCACGCCAGATCATCGAGGGAATGGCCTCGATGGCGAGGCTCCCTGTCGAGGAGTTCCTGTCGCGCTACTGGCGACACCGCAAAGCGTACGACTGCGGCCTGACAGGTCCGGAGTATTGGTCCCGGGTTGTCGAAGGAAACGAAGATGTGCCCCCAAGCCTCTTGTCGGAGCTCATCGAGATGGATGCGTTGTCGTGGAGCGATTACCGCGAGACCGTGTGGGATATCGCTGCGGAGTTTCGGGCACGTGGTAACCGGGTCGCAATGCTCTCGAATGGCGTCGCAGACATCATCTGTCGAGTGCGAGCTGAGCGGCGCTTGAACGAGTTGTTCGATGCCGTGATCGTGTCCTGTGAGATCGGCCAGTGCAAGCCGGAGCCCGAGATCTATCGGATGTGCATCAATCGACTGGGAGTTCCGGCAGATGTGACATTGTTCGTAGACGATCGGGTTGAGAATCTAGCGGCTGCCGAGAACGTCGGGCTGCGGACGTTCCATTTCACCGGCGATCAGAGTGTCGACGCGCTCAGAACCACGCTCGACCTCCCAGTCGAGCCCTTCTCGAACACCACGAACGGCGCGTGATAAGTCGACAAGTATTTGCGAGCCGCTCGTCAGATTCGTTGGGAGGCACTACCGTTACTCGGGACCTAGCGTTGATCGTCCCCGAATCCTGGGTACCACCCAGAGAAAACGACATCTCCATCTTGCGGCGTGGACACGCTGCGCAACCAGCAGAAGGCCTCAGCGCAACCTATTCCGCGCGTAGTGCGATGACCGGCTCGACGCGTGTGGCGCGGCGCGTGGGGACGTAGACCGCGATGAACGCCACTGCGATCAGGGCCGCCGCAGCCGAGGCAATGGGCACCGCCCCGCCAGCCGGAAGATTCTCGACGCTGCGTGCGGCGAATCGTGTACTCCAGAACGCCGTCGGCGCGCCAAGAAGGAATCCCACGCTGACTAACCAGCCCGCGCTCGTCGCCACCATGCGGCTCACGCGACCGCGGGTGGCGCCGAGAGCCATACGAATGCCGATCTCCTTCGTTTGGCGTGCGACCGTGTAGGCGAGCAACCCAAACAGACCAATCGCCGCCAGCAGCGCGGCGACCGCGCCGAAGAACCCCGCCAGGGTTGCCAACAACCGCTCGGGAACGATCGAGGCGTCGACGCTCGGCCAGGGTGGTCACTCGTCCGACGGAATTCGTACCAAATACGTCGTTGACGAGGCGGCGGGCGTCGTCCGCGAGGCCCGCCCGACGGCCGCTCGTCCGCAGCGAGAGGTCGCTCGACCCGCTGGACATCAGGGCGAA
>Ga0137373_10008813_pt1 | contig 10629 bp, 10 predicted proteins | sample SagtaG_5_FD_104912 | JGI IMG/M metagenome (GOLD analysis project Ga0137373, IMG submission 104912) | Vadose zone soil microbial communities from Sagehorn Ranch, Mendocino, California, USA - Sage1_R_80_16 metaG | ecosystem: Environmental > Terrestrial > Soil > Vadose zone | place: USA...
CTGCGCCCGCGCCGCGCCGGAGCAGCTCTCGCGCGGCCTGCTCCCCGGCCGGCATCCCCGTCAGAAGCTCGGTCTCGGGCTCGTTCGGGCAGAGCACGTCGCTCAGCCGGTACAGCTCGTCCGAGAGCTTCTCGCGCGCGGGCGCCGGGTTGAGGATCGTGCGCACGCCCTCCTCGCGCGCGATCCGCAGCGCAGCGAGCGTCGTCTCGACCGGCAGCTCGAGCTGGGCGACCAGCACGTCGGCCGCGGCGATTGCCGGCCGCGCTCGCTCGAGGTCCTCGAACGAGAGCAGGTCGTTGGCGCCCGTCACGATGACGATCGAGTTGCGGCCCTCGGGATCGACCGCGATCGGCGCCACGCCCGAGAAAGCCTCCTCGGTGAAGCCGACGTGCGTCGTGTCCACGCCCGCCTGCCGGAAATTCTCGAGCGTCCCCTCGCCGAAGACGTCGCGGCCGAGCTTGCACACCATCGCCACCTCGGCGCCGAGCTTCGCCGCCATGACGGCCTGATTCGCGCCCTTCCCGCCGTACCCCATCCGGAACGAGGTCCCGTGCAGCGTCTCGCCGACGCGCGGCAGGCGCGGCACGTAGCTGATCAGGTCGATGTTGGCCGCCCCGACGACCGCGACTCTCACCGCAGGACGAACTCCTCGGTGTAGATATGCGTGCGGACGACGGTGAAGGTGTCGGCGTCCGCGACCGCAACCGCGGCCTCCTCGGACGCGAAGTCCTCCTGCATCTCCTCGAGCGAGTCCCACCAGAGCTCGGCGGTGCCGTCGTACGGCAGCTCGCCCTCGAGCTCTTGGTACTCCTCCATGCGGACGTTGATCCGGTAGCCCGTGAGGTTCTTGAACTTCAGCGTCAGCGGCGCGTGACCCTCGACCCAGCGCCGCGCGAACTCGTCGCGGCTCATGCCCGGAACCGCCTTCAGCAGCGCGATCAGCTTGACCGGCTTCGACACGTCCCTCCTCTCATCCCTTGACGGCGCCGAAGGCCAGTCCGCGCACGACGTACCGCTGGAGGGCAAGCGCGAGCACCACGACGGGGACGATCGCGACCACGGTGAGCGCACCGATCTCACCCCATTGGATCTCGTGGCCACCGACGAGGTTGGCGAGCGCGACCGGCAGCGTCCGAACCTGCGACCGCGTTAGGAAGAGGGCGAGCAGGAACTCGTTCCACGAGAACACGAAGGCGAGGAGCGCGCTCGTGACGATCCCGGGCACGGCCAGCCGGAGCGCGATTCCCGTGAAGGCTCGCCAGCGGGTGGCGCCGTCGACGAGCGCCGCTTCCTCGAGGTCGCGCGGCAGGTCGTCGAAGAAGCCCTTCACGAACCAGACCACGAACGGGACGTTGAAGGTCAGGTAGGCGATGATCAGTGCCCAGTAGCTGTCGAGCAGCTGGTACTTGCGGAATAGCAGGAAGAGCGGCACCGCCGAGGCGACGGGCGGGAACATCCGGATGCTGAGAATCCAGAAGGCGAGGTTCTGCCCGCCCACGCGGAAGCGGCTGATGCTGTAGGCGGTGGGGACGCCGACGAGCAGCGCGAGTGCGGTGTTCGCGGATGCGACCACGAGGCTGTCCTTGAGCGCGTGGCCGCCGGGCCCCTGCAGCACCGACGAGTAGTGTCGGAAGTCGATGTTCTTCGGCCAGAAGACCGGCGGATAGTGGAATACCTCTCCCTGCGCCTTGAACGAGGTGAGGAGGATCCAGACCACCGGCAGGAGGAAGAACGCGAGCGCGACGGCGATGACCAGCCAGGTCAGGCCGTCCTTGGCAATCCGCCGGCTCACCCGAGCCCCTTCCGCATCCGCCGGACGAGCAGCGTCGCGACGACGGTGATCACGATCAGCTGGATGTAGCTGATCGCCGCCGCGTAGCCGAAGCTGAAGAACTGGAGCCCCTGGAGGTACGTGTAGAAGCTTGCCGTCTCCGTCGCGGAGCCGGGGCCGCCGCCGGTCATCACGTAGATGGTGTCGAAGGTCTTGAAGATGTCCATCGCGCGGATCAGGACAGTGACGATGATCAGCGGCTGGAGCAGCGGCAGCGTCATCGTCCGGAAGAGCTGCCAGCGCCCCGCGCCGTCGACCGCGGCCGCCTCGTACTGCTCCTCGGGCAGCGTTCGCAGACCCGCGGCGATGATGATCGCGACGAACGGCGTCCACTGCCAGCCGTCGGCGAGCAGGATCGAGTTCAGCGCGACGGAGCGGTCGCCGAGCCAGACGGGGCCGTGGACGCCGATCTGCGCCAGCAGGTAGTTGAGCGGCCCCCAGGAGTTGTTGAAGATGACGACGCCCTCTATCGCCACCGCGACCGGCGCGATCATCACCGGCACGAGCAGCAGCGCCGTCACAACCGTGCGGGCGCGGCCGAGTCGGTTCAGGACGAGCGCGAGCGCGAAGCCGAGGATCAGCTCGATCGCCACTCCGAGACCGACGAGATAGAAGCTCCGTCCCATCGCCGGCCAGAAACGCGGGTCGTGCGTGAATGCGTCGACGTAGTTCTGGAGCCCGACCCAGTGCGGGATCGGCGAGAACGAGAGCTCGATCCGGTAGAAGCTCTCGCGTAGCGAGTAGATCAGCGGATAGATCGTCACCGCGAGCAGCACGATCACCGTCGGCAGCACCATCAACCACGCGAAGAGCGGCGCGCTCGTGCCGTGCGGCCGCGGGAGTCGCGCGACCAGGGCGGCCGGACCCCGCCCTGCCGCCGTCCCCGTCCCCTGTCGCCTCGTCGTCGCCATCGGAGCGCTCCCCCCCGCCGGCCCGCGGACCGGCGGGGGAGCTTAGCGCGTGCCTACTTGATCAGACCGACGGACTTGTACTGCTTGAGTGCGTTCCGCCAGAGCTCGGTCTGGTGCTTTCTGTCGAGCTTGTCGGTGATGTCGTTCCACGCGTTCGCGGCATCGTGGAGCGCCTTCGCCGGATCTTCCTGACCCGAGATCGCCTTGTTCACGGCGAGGTCGAGAGCGTCCTCGTACTGCGCCGCCCCCGGGATGTAGATCTCCGGGAAGCCGTGCTCGAGCACGCCCTTGACCGTGGCCAGGTAGCTCCTCGCGTCCGCCGGCTTGAACTCCTTGTAGTACTGCGGCTTCAGCTGGCTGTACCGATACGGATCGAGGCCGTCGAGCGGTGTCGAGACGTTGAAGCGGCTGACGGTGTCGCTGATGTACTTCGCCATGAAGTAGGCGGCGTCGGCGTGCTTGCTGTTCTTCGTGATCGCGAGCACGCGGCCCACCGGCATCATCGAGCGGGTGATCAGCTTGCCGCCGACCATCGTCCCCGGAAGCAGTGCGTAGCCGAGCTTGCCGGCTACCTCGCTCTGCGACGAATCGGCGCCCTTCTTCGGCACGTCGGTCCACTGCACGACCATGAACGTCTGCTTCTTGAGCAGCGAGTCGCGCAGCTGGTCGTAGCCGAAGTTGAGCACGTCGGGCGGCGAGCAGGTCTTCACGGCCGCGACCATGTTCCTCAGCGCGGCGATCGCCTGCGGGGAGTCGATCTCCGGCTTCATGTTGCGGTCGAAGTAGACCTGGCCGCTGCTGGCCCAGCGGTCGGCGAACCAGGCCCAGGAGAAGCCGCGCTGGCCATACTCCGCACAGCCGTAGAACGGCCGCGTGAGCGTCTTGCCGGCCAGCTTCTGCCCGGCCCTGCGCGTGAAGAACTGACCGACGCGGAGGTAGTCGCCCCACGTCTTCGGGACCGTCAGCTTCTTGTGGTACTTCGCCTTGAAGGCCTTCTGCTCGGCCGGATTGTTGAGCAGGTCCTTGCGGTAGATGAAGATGTGCACGTCGCCGTCCTCGGGGAGGGCGTACGTGTGGCCGGCCCAGCCGAGGTAGAGCTTCCGGAACGCCGTGATGACGTCGTTCAGGTGCGGGTTGTCCTTCTTGATGTAGGAGTCGAGCGGCAGCAGGTAGCCGTTGCTCGCGAAGTCGCCGATGTACGCCGGGTAGAACACGACGAGGTCGACGGCGCTCGTGCCGGCGATGAACTCGGCCTTTTCCTTGCTGTAGACGTCGGCGAACGGCACCTCGATCGCCTTCAGGTTGATGCCGGCCTTCTTCCACTCGGGCATCCAGAAGCCGAAGACGTTCATGTTGTGGCCGCCGTCGCCCATCACGGTCACGGTCTGACCGTGGAAGTTGGGGAGATGCTTGGGCACCGGGATCGACTTGCGCGCGGCGATCATCGCCTTCAGCGGCATGTCGCCAAATCCTGGGGTGCCTGCCTCCTTCCTTACGCGGTGCCCGCTCGCACTCCCGGCGCCCGCGGCCAGCGACACGGCGGCGAGAGCGAGGACTGCGGCTGCGAGGGCGGTGCTGCGGTGCCTGCGCTGATGCTTGCCGGATTGGAGCACTCTGCACCCCTTCCAGTCGTGGACGACCGACGTTTACGAACCATACTGGGCAGATCAAGAAGTCGGCGAGACGACCCAAGCCGCACCGCCGGGGAAGCGGTGGCGATCGAGCGAGTCAAGCTTCATCTCGGCGCTGTAGCCCGGCTCCTCGGGCGGCACGTAGCGGCCTTCCCGCAGCACCGCCGGACAGACGAAGTGCTCGTGCAGGTGGTCGACGTACTCGATCACGCGGTCGGTGAGGTCGGCGCTGACGGCGACGTAGTCGAACAGCGACAGGTGCTGGACGTACTCGCAGAGGCCGACCCCGCCGGCGTGCGGACAGACGGGAACGCCGAACTTCGCAGCGAGCAGGAGCACCGCAATCACCTCGTTGACGCCGCCGAGCCGGCAGCTGTCGACCTGGCAGAAGCCGATCGCGCCCGCCTGGAGGAACTGCTTGAACATGACGCGGTTGTGCACGTGCTCGCCCGTGGCGACGCGGATCGGCGCGATCGCTGCGGCGATCGCAGCGTGGCCGAGCACGTCGTCCGGGCTCGTCGGCTCCTCGATCCACCAGGGGTCGAACTCGGCCAGCCGGCGCATGTTCGCGATCGCCTCGCCGACGTCCCACGCCTGGTTCGCGTCCATCATCAGCTTCCGCTCGAGCCCGATCTCCTCCCGGAGAAGCGCCGCGCGCCGGACGTCGTCCTCGAGGCTGACCCCGACCTTCATCTTGAAGTACTTCCAGCCCTGGGCGACCGCCTCGCGCGTCAGCCGCCCCACCTTCTCGTCGGAGTAGCCGAGCCAGCCGACCGAGGTCGTGTAGGCGGGAAAACCGTCCCGGCGCATCTCCGCCTCGCGCTCGGCCTTCGTCGGCTCGTGCCGCCGCAGCAGCTCGAGCGCCTCCTCGGGCGTGAGGACGTCCGTCAGGTAGCGGAAGTCGACGCAGGCGACGACCTCCTCCGGGCTGAGGTCGACCAGCAGCTTCCAGAGCGGCTTGGTCTCCCGCTTCGCGTACAGGTCCCACACCGCGTTCACGACCGCGGCGGTGGCGAGGTGGATCGCACCCTTCTCCGGGCCGATCCAGCGGAGCTGACTGTCGCCGGCGAGTGAGCGCCAGAAACCCGCCAGGTCGGCAACGATTCCATCGAGCGAGCGGCCGACGACGAGAGGCCGCAGCGCTTCGATCGCCGCGACGCAGACCTCGTTCCCGCGCCCGATCGTGAACGTGAACCCGTGTCCGGTCAGCGAATCGTCGTCGGTGCGGAGGATTGCGTAGGCCGCGGAGTAATCCGGAGCCGGGTTCATCGCGTCCGACCCGTCCAGTGCACGAGAGGTCGGGAAGCGGACGTCGAGCGCGTCGAGAGCGGTGATACTGGTCATCGGGCATTATCCTGCCGCAGCGTGAGCCGGATCGTCTTCGACGGCGTGAGCAAGGTGTTCCCGGGCGGCGTGGTCGCGGTCGACGACGTCAGCCTGACGATCGAGAGCGGCGAGTTCATGGTCCTGGTCGGGCCCTCCGGCTGCGGCAAGACCACGCTCCTGCGGATGCTCGCGGGGCTCGAGACGACCTCCGCCGGTCGGATCGAGATCGGCGACCGCGACGTCACGGCTCTCTCGCCGCGCGAGCGCGACGTCGCGATGGTCTTCCAGAACTACGCGCTCTACCCGCACATGAGCGTGCGGGACAACCTCGCCTACGGCCTCAAGATGCGCCACACGTCGAAGGCGGAGATCCGCCGCCGCGTGCAGGAGACGGCGCTGCTGCTCGGGCTGGACGAGATGCTCGACCGGCGCCCGCGCGCACTCTCGGGCGGCCAGCGGCAGCGGGTGGCGATGGGCCGCGCGATCGTGCGCGAGCCGACTGCGTACCTGATGGACGAGCCGCTCTCCAACCTGGACGCGAAGCTGCGGGTCGGCATGCGTGCGGAGCTCGCCCGCCTGCACGAGCGGCTCGGCACGACCACGGTCTACGTCACCCACGACCAGGTCGAGGCGATGACGCTCGGCCAGCGCGTGGCCGTCATGCGCGACGGCCGCCTCCAGCAGGTCGACGAGCCGCAGGCGCTCTACAGCGACCCCGTCAACCTCTTCGTCGCCGCCTTCATCGGCTCGCCCTCGATGAACCTCGCCGACGCCGTCGTCGCGGAGGGGGCGGTAGAAGTCGGCGGCTACCGGATCCCGCTCGACCCGGCGCGGCGCCCGGACGCGCAGAAGGGAGCGCGGATGATCGTCGGCATCCGCCCAGAGGACTTCGAGGACGCCGCCTTCGCTGACGGCGACCTACCGCGGATCGACGTCTCGGTCGTCGTCCTGGAGGAGCTCGGCTCGGACACGCACGTCATCTTCGAGGTCGAGACGCCGCCGGTGGAGACCGAGGAGTTGCGCGCCGCGGTCGAGGAGGAGGACCGCAGCCTGATCGCCGACTCGGGGACGTCACTCTTCAACGCGCGGGTCAACCCGCGCACGCGGGGGAAAGCGGGCGACCGGTTGACGCTGGCCGTGCGGCCCGCGGGATTCCACTTCTTCGACCCGGCGACCGGCGAGAACCTCCTCGCCGCAGCCCCCGCCGTGGCCTGACCGAGTCACGCCGAACGACGGCGGAACAGCTCGATTGTCTCGCGCACGCCCTCGGCGATCGGCGTGACCGCCGTCGCCAGGCCCCCAGTTGCAAACTGTTGCGGGAACGGCAGCACGCTTTCCTCGTAGTCGATGCGGGCCTCCGGCGCCGCAGCCTCGATCGCCGCGACGACCTCGCTCATGTGCACGGTCTCGCCCGGGACGTTGTAGACGGGCGCGCCGTCGGTCGCGGCGCGCGCCGCGTCGACGAATGCGCGCGCGGTGTCCGGCGCGTAGTTGAGCGTCGCGCGGCCCGACCAGCCGATCGTGAAGTGCTCGCCGCGGGCGGCGGCCGCCATCGCGAGCGTCGGCCCCGCCGTCATCCCCGTGTCGCGCCCGGGGCCGTAGACGACATACGGGCGCAAGCCGACGCTCGGGACGCGGTCCTCGAGCCAGTAGACGCGCGCCGTCCCCTCGTTCGCGAGCTTGTGCACGCCGTAGAGGGTGACCGGGTGGCCGACCGCGTCCTCGGCGGCGAGCGCGGCGGCCGAGTCGGCGACGTCGTAGACGGCGGCCGAGCTGGCGTAGGCAAGACCGCGGATGCGCTCGCGGCGCGCCTTCACGACCTCGAAGACGTTGGTCGTGCCGACGACGTTCACGAGGGCACCGCGGGGCGGATCGGCACGCGCGAGCGGGACGAGCAGCGCCGCCAGGTGCACGACGTGCGTGACTTCGTGCTCGTCGAGCGCGCGCCCGAGCTGCGCGGAATCGGTCACGTCGCCGCCGAGCAGAGTCACGCGCGCGAGCTCGTCCGGCTCCATGATCAAGCGGAGCCGGGAGTCGTCGTTGCCGAGGTCGAACCCGACGACCGCCGCATCCTCGTCGACGAGCGTCCGCGCGATCCAGGCGCCGATGCACCCGAGCGCCCCGGTGACGAGCCAACGCTCGTCGCTCATGCATCCTCGTAAATGGTGACGAGCTCCGTGTAGAACTCCAGCGCCGCGCGGCCCTGCTCGTGCGGGCCCCAGCCGGACGACTTGATCCCGCCGAACGGTACGTGCACCTCCGCGCCGGCCGTCTGCGAGTTCACGTGCAGGATCCCGGCCTGGAGCTCGTTCGTGAAGCGGTGCACCGCCTCGAGGCTCTGCGTGTAGATCTTCACGATCGGGCCGACCTCCGTCTCCGGATCGGCCGGGTCGCCGACCCTGCCTTGCGCGATCCGGTCGAGGAAGCGGCCCCGGAACTCGTCGTAGACCCCGTCCTGGACGTAGATGCGGCGGGTCGCAGTGCAATCCGCCACCTTCACGAGCAGGTTCCCGCGCTGCGGCGCCGGCGCCGCCGCCCAGCCCGGGAACGCCTCGTGCGCCGCGGCGACGGCGGCGCCGGCGTCGCACGCGGGGACCTCGGCGACGACCTCGTCCGGCCGCATCGGGTTGCGCTGCTCGTACATCTCCCCGGGCGCGGCCGCCCGCCGCTCGCCACCGATGTAATCGCGGAGTGAGACGCGCGTCGCAGCCGCGACTGTCTCAGCCATCCCCGGCGCTCCTTTCGTCTCTGAGCAGGTCGGCGGCCGCGCCGACAGCGTTGACGAGTGTCCCGATCCCGGTCACCGAGATCTCGACCCGCTGCCCCGGCACGAGCGAAATCGCGTCCGGCGGGACGAGCCCGGTCCCCGTGAGGAGGACGCTGCCCGGCGGGACGGGATTATCACGCACGAGCCAGGCCACGAGCTCCTCGAAAGTGCGACGCATCGAGCCGGTCGACGTCTCGCCCGCCCAGACGTTGGCGCCGTCACGGTCGAGAATCCGGCATGAGATCGCGAACGACTCCGGCCACTCGTCGGACGTCAGCACTGCCGGACCGATCGCGCACGCGCCCGCGAAGATCTTCGCCTGCGGTAGGTAGAGCGGATTCTCGGCTTCGATGTCGCGTGCCGTCACGTCGTTCGCCGCGGTCGCGCCGACGATCCGGCCGCCGCGCCCGATCACGAGCGCAAGCTCGGGCTCCGGCACGGTCCAGCGGCCGTCGGAGCGGACGCCGATCGTCGCCCCCGGGCCGACCGTGCGGCGGCAGGCTGCGTCCTTGAGGAAGAGCTCGGGGCGGACGGCGTCGTAGACGCGGCTGTAGACGTCGTCGGCGAGCCGGGACTCCTCGATCCGCGCCTGGCGGCTGCGGTCGTACGTGACGCCGGCCGCCCAGACCTCAGGTGGGTCCAGCGGTCTCACCAGCCCCTCCGCGTCCGGCTCCGCCCCGTTCGCCGGCGGCCCGCCCGCCTCGAGCGCGGCAAGCGCATCGGAGCCGATCCATTCGACGCCGCCGGCCGTCACCCAGCCGCAGCGAGACGTGCCGCCGCCCTCGGTTCTCCGCACGAGCTTCGCCATCAGCGCAGCGACCGACTCTACCCCTGCCGCGCGAGTGGAGCGCGATGACCCACCACGGTCGCCGTTGGCCAAGAGTGGCGGGCTTGCTTCATCGGACGCGCGCGGGGTTACAGCGGCGCTGCGCGAGCGCGCTCTCACCCGATGACCGGCTCTTCTGTTGTCCATGCCTGCAAATGGGCGATTCGTTTCTCGCGAAATTCGGGGGAAATGACCCTGGCCAACTTTCGGTTGTTGACCCAACCCAGCACGCCCGAGAAGGCCCGAACCAGCGCGAGCGAGTACGAGACGCCACAGCGCATCTTGAATCCCAAGGTCAGCCGAAAGTGGGCGCAGATGAACGCCGGTATTTCCCGGACATCCCCTTCGAGGATTGTCAGGCGGAAACCTGTGACTGGTCCTGGGGTGCTGTTGCCAAGGCTCTCCCGAGCCATGGCGATGCGCCGAGCCGTTCGAAGATCTCGCGCGCCTCTGCACGTGACGTCTCGCTTCCCGTCAGCTCGGCGTGCTCGAGAAGTGTTACGCCCAGCGAGAACGGAATCTCGAGCTCGCGGAACAGGCGCGCGGCAACCTCCAAGCCCGCCGCGTCATTGGCCATCCGAGCGCGGAAGCGATGCGCCTGCGCCTCGAAAAATGGCGGCCGTATGCCCGGCGACAGACCGTCGATGAACGCAAGGAGCGCCTGTGCGCCCGCGGAGTCGCCGAGCGCCAACGCCGCCTCGAGCGCGTCGACGACCCCGTGCTTCACGCCCTGGAAATCGGCGCCCAGGGTCGGCCCCGCCTCGATCGTGGCAGTGCCGTCGGAGAGCGCCTCCGCGAAGCGTCCTTCTGCGCGCTTCAGCGCAGCCGTAGCAGCCAAGTACGTGCTTCGATCCTGGACATCGGTCGAGTCGGCGAGCCGCGAGAAGAGCGACAAGATGCGACGGGCCTCGTCGAGCTCGCCGCGCTCGATGTGGACGTAGACCCCGGACTGCAGGACGCTGAGCACGACCCCACCGGAATCGACCTGCTCCTGGGTGAACTCATCGGTCGTCGCCACGACGTCGTCCCAGCGACCGGCCATGAAGAGCGGGTACGTCCTCTCCGCCAGGACACCGTACTCGAGTGGGCGGCTTCCCATTTTGTTTGCAAGAACAAGCGACTCCTCGAGGTAGCCGAGGGCCTCCGCGTAGCGGTCGCGGCGGAAGCAGCGGTCGGAGAGGAGGAAGTAGCAGGTGCTCGCGTCCTCGGCGAGGTCGTGCTCGAGCGCGACCTCGAGCGCGTGCTTCATGACCGCGAACGCCTCCTCCCGGTGGCCACGGCTGAACAAGACGGCCCCCTTGGCCCGCAGCGCGGCCGCCAGCGCTCCCGGCAACCCC
>Ga0137373_10008815_pt1 | contig 10625 bp, 9 predicted proteins | sample SagtaG_5_FD_104912 | JGI IMG/M metagenome (GOLD analysis project Ga0137373, IMG submission 104912) | Vadose zone soil microbial communities from Sagehorn Ranch, Mendocino, California, USA - Sage1_R_80_16 metaG | ecosystem: Environmental > Terrestrial > Soil > Vadose zone | place: USA: California...
AATGTCCGATAGACGCTTGAGAAACTTATCCAGAGTCCGACCATCATTGCCCAGCGTCAACAGGCCCACGCAGTGTAGCATCCAATGGAACAAGCAAAAACCGCTTCCCGGCAGTCTGTCGGTCGTTTATGCTTCCAAACACCTGATCCAATGAGGCTGTTCCTGCCATATAGGTGGATGCTTAGGCTGGCCGACTCGCAACGCGCTCAATGAGCGCTGGACACAGTAAGCTCACCCAGACTTATGAGCATGCAGGAGGTACTGAGTTAGAACCTCTTTAACAAAAAAGAGAACGAAATCCCCGAATGCCTTAACTCCATAGCGGTCTTCCCGCTGAGCGGGCTGGTTTCATTAACGCCTCAAGTGACTTTAATGTGCCATATGCCGCGCCCATATGTGGCCGCCCACAAAGTTCCCTCACCCTGGTGGTACACCAGATCCACCACCATTACGTTCGGCAAGTTCCGAGTGACATTAGTCCAGGAGTTCCCGCCGTCATGGGACAGATAAACTCCTGCGTCATTCGCGACATAGAGCGCACTAGGGTCGTCGGGAGGCACCACCGCGGCACTGTGTGGAACGGCGGGGAGTTTTCCCTGATCGAGGTCGGTCCAAGTGGAACCACCGTTGATGGAGCAGAATACGTGCGAAGACCCGGTTCCCGCAACCGTGACGAACACCGTCTGCGCTTTCGTGGGATGCGTTTCGATCCGCGTGATCTGGCGCCCTGGCAGTGTGGCGCCCGCGATATTTCCGGACCAGATCTTGCCACCATCGACGCTGCGGAACAGACCGCCATTTTCCGTCCCCACGTAAACGAATTTCGAATTTGCCGGGGCTACTTCGATCGCGCTGATAGGGCTGCCGTCGAGGTCGCCCGAAATCGGCTTCCACAGATCTCCTTCGTTGGAGGTTTTCCAGACCCGGGACGATCCCGTGAAGATCGTCTTGGGCTGGTTAGGATCGTAGGTGATGTAACACATCCAAACGCTGTTCTGCTCGCTCTTGGATGCGGGAGGCGAGACATTCTTCGGCAGTGTTGATCCGCGAAACCGGTAGATGTGAAAGTTGTAATAGGAGGCGAACAGTTTTCCGGCGTTCTGCGGATTATAGACCATCCACCCACCGTCGCCACCCAGTATCTCGAAGTGCGTGTCCGGCTTGCCGTCGGAAGTAACGTTCGTGCCGTTATCCTGAGCGCCGCCACCGAAGTTCCCGGCGTCGCTAGGCGCGACATCCAGGTCATAGAACTCGGTCACGGCCAGGCCGCTGCTGCAATTGTGCCAATTGCTGCCGCCGTCGTTGGAACGATCCAGCCCGCCGTCATTGCAGTCGTAGACGCGGTCCGGAGCTCCCGCCGGCATCATCAAACAATGATGGTCGGCATGCGCGTATTGGGCGTTCCCCCGGTCAAGATCCCAACGCGTAACCTGCTGCCAGTTCGATCCACCGTTCGTGGACCGGTGCAGATCCACGCCACCACACAGCACATGATCGGGGTTGGTGGGATGCACGACGATCGTGTTGCCGTAAGACATCTGTCCTTCCTCGCCGAAGTACGACCCGCCGATGCTGGTCCATGTGTTGCCCATGTTCTTGCTTACAAACACGCCCAATACGCCTTCATTCGCATCGGACGCTAGCGCGTAGATTGTGTCCGGTTTTGAAGGCGCTATAGCCATACTTGCGCGGCGGAACAGGTCCGGGGTGGGAAGTCCTGTGGTTAGGTGTGTCCAGTTTGCGCCCTCGTTGGTGGTGCGCCAAATCCCGCTCTGCATGCCGCGCTCGAAGATTCCGGCGAAGATCACCCCCTGTTTTTGCGGATGAAAAACAATAGCACGGCAGAAATAACCCTGCGGTGAAACGAAGTTCTCGCGCTTCCAGGTAACACCGCCGTCAGTGGTGACGAACATACCAGAGGGGTCGTTATCAGTGTGGGCTACGCCGCCGATGCAGATGTGTGACGAGTTGAACGGATCGATCGCGATCACTCCGATGCGCCGCGGCAGATTGAACTGTTTGGCGCTAGCCCACAAAGTCCAGGTGGCGCCGCCGTCCGTGGAACGATACACACCCACCCCTGGATACGAATCCGCAGAAAGGTCCGCTTCGCCGGTTGCAGCATAGACCACCTCCGGAGCATTGGGGTCCACCGCTACCGCGCCGACATTCAAACTGTCCTGCTCATGCCACAGGCTCTTCCATGTGGCGCCGCCGTCTTCGGTTTTCCACACGCCGCCTCCGGCTGCGCCTACCCACAAAACATCTGGTTGGCCAGGATGAACGGCCAAGCTGGTGAGCCGCCCGCCGATGTTGGTGGGACCCATGGATTCCCATTGGCGATCGGCTGGCCACGTAGGAGGCTGGAGCTTGATTTTTTCGCGCTGTCTAGCGAGGTGCTCGCCGCTGGCATCGCGATACGGCCACGCCGCTCGCGCACGAAACCACTGAGCGCGCGCCTTGTGGGTGCTCTTGCGCGGCGCCGGCGGTCCCTTTTGTCGTTTCTTTCGAGGTCCGGCCGCCAACTTCAATCCATTAGTGGGTTTCTTGCTTTTCGCCATCTGTGCACAAGTACGAGGAATTTTCGGGACTGTGAAGTCGTCCAGCCAAGGTTGTGAGCCAGCATCATTGAAACCAGGGCGCTCCACGCCACTAGCAGAACATCGACCAAAAGGTAGCCCCAGCTCACACTGAACTCACCGCTCGAAACGGTCGCGATGCTTCCAAGCACGATCGCAAGAGCTGCTCCGATGCGCAGCCGCAACCCGGGACGAAGATAAACCAGGATGGACCCCATTACAAGGCCGCTCACTGCGGGAAGGAGTTCGCCCCACATTGCATCTCCCCTCCAGAACCACGAGAAATTAAACATCTTCTCGTTGGACTCAACATCGTACTCCCGTCCGGTCTTGGACGCATATTGGTTTCTCCTTACAACTGGCACTTCATGAAAGCTTAGCGACGCTTACGAACTGGGATTCCCCTCTTTCCTGGCTTTTGCCTTGATTTCTTCTTTCTTCTGCTGTACCTCGGCGTACTTCTGAAGTGCTTTTCCGCCGAGGGCGGCGGTAACGAGCCAAACCCAATTCCCTTGTTGCTCCAAAGAGGGAAGTTCCCCGTCGTTCCAGCCATTGCGCAACATAATTGCGCAGAATGTCAGAGCGATCGCTAGCGACAGGATCCGCATTGTGGACTGTTCGCCACCTTCCTCTGGGACGTCGTCCATGATCAACGATGGACGAGCAATAACCAACGCGACCACCGTGAGAAAAAGTACCGCAGCGGCAGCGCTCCCGCTTGAGTAACCTGGAGGAGTTCTCGTGAATGCCCACCATGCGGCGGTCCCAAGAGTCACAGCACAAAAGCCACGCTTCGGCGCGGCTTTTTCCTCAATCACGAGGCGCACAATCCGTGACCCAAGGCACCTAAAAAAGTTGAGCTCCGAGGACGCAAAAATCGTGGCCACTCAACCCTATTTCAGTTCCTCATTTAGCAAGTTCGCGAGTCTTACGCCAGCAAGAGCAACGCGTTCGCGAGCGAGTGCCTTCGCCTGAGCCCGATATGACGGAGTGATCGTGAACGGTCCGTCACCCTCTCCGATCGGGGAGATGTACACGTTCTGCTTTGCGTCCTCAAAGCTTTCCTTGATCCAGTCTGCCGCGTCTCTTTTTACAGCCAAGGCCGAATCTTCAGCGGGTAACGAGCGGCCCACAGTGATGGCACTTGCTGCGCTGGAGCCGGTACCCAGCAGATCATCCCAAAATGCATGTAACTCCTTCCGGCATGGTGGTGCACATAGCTTCACTAAATTGCCGCCGTGGTCCCCTTGCAGATCACCGCTGCTCACGCGGGTTGCAGCATGCAGCGGCTGGTGTACGTCCCCAACGAGGTGCTCCAGCCAGACGAGATCATACGACTTCTTTTCGTCAGGATCATTCGACGCCAACACCGAACGAAAGGCTGCGATCTGGGTCTCGGCATTTGGGCTCGGAAGCGAGGGCAGTGTCGTACTATTAGTTGAAAACGGCGTGTCGACGAAATGCCAGTACTTGTGGTGCAGGTGGTCAGAGTATCCGATATTCTGCACCGACGTCGCTCCATCGGGCCGATTGCCGCCCTCGGTTCCGTCATCTGTGTATCCCGGCTTGCTCTTAATGAAATCCGGCCAAGTCGCCGCCATCATGAAGATCATGAGCTTCCGCTTTGCCTGCGATGTTCCTGTAGGGATCCGCGACTTCCACACGTCATAGTCCGGATTCAACTTGAGAAGGGTGTTCACGCGTGCTTTCGTCGCCGTATTCAAGTGCTGGTATGCCACGTAAGCAACAGCCATGTGGCCCAGGTTGTCCCAACCGAACATCGGCACATTCAGCGCCAAGACAAATACCAGAAGGAATACGAGGAATCTCTGAGCAGTAGCCATGATCGTCTCCTATCTGAAAGCGGACGTTTCGTGCCACGTTTCCTGACAGCTCTCAGTAAACGGGGATCTGATTGAAAAGTATGGCGCGAGGAAGCGCCAACATTGAATTTCGCTACGCAAGCGATTTCTTGCCTTGTTCCGTTTTCGTAACAAAAAGATAAAGCTGTTTCATCTGGTGGGCAGAGTGCTATAAGGCCGCATCACGCGTTCGGGAATCCGTCAAGGGCTGCAAACAGTCAAGCCTCGCGAGCTGCATCACGATCTCTCGCCAGAGCCCATTATGCGCCACTGGAAACGTCAGGTATTGTCTGCATTCTTTACCGTGTTGGTAGGGTTGGTGTCATGTGCACGAGCCTCAGCCCAAGCGGAGGCGGGTAACAACGGTGGGAAACCGGGTTCCATTTGCATACGACTTCTCAATACTCCGGTTCTTACGGTGAATCAGGCAACAGGAACCGGGGAAGCGCTCTTGTACGTGAGGAATCAAACAGACAAGGATACTTTCTTGGCGCTGACGGGGGCAGTATCGTCTCCAGCTAATTCGCCTGTGATAATTGATTTTTCGCCGGATCAGCAAATACCATCGACCCGCCTCTACGAGGCACCACTGAAAGCCAAAGCGACCACTGTTCTCCACATGGCAGTGCGGAATGACTGGGAGGACGGCGAATTCGACGTTGACCTGGCGAATCATTATGGCGCCGAACGAGTGGCAAAAGTACATGTACGCCGCTTTCCGGTTTCAATAAAGTTGGATGGTGCAGACCGATTAAAGCTGAACCTAGTAGATAGGGCTACTACGCGACTCTACTTAAGGAATGATGATCCGCTTAGCTATGTGGTGTCCTGGAAGCTCGTGAATGGAGAGGAGGTCTGCCGTAACACGACGGAAACGGAATTCCGGCCAAAGTCGACGATAATTCTCGAATGTACCCCCAATCTCCGCTTCGAGGCAAGCACGCTTACCAACTTACTAAAGCAATCCTCAAGCCGCGATGGGTATCGACTGTTGTTGATGCCAGGGTCTACGTCGAGAGCTGGTGCAGGTGTTGTGTTACCGCTCAAGACATTTGTAGGGGAAGCTACTCTTGATTACTTCACACCACTAAGCCGAGGAGTTGCAAGTTACATTGTTATCCTAGGTCTACTCCTCGCTGGGGGACTCTCATCTCTGCTGCTCAGCTACTCGCTACCTAACAAGCTACAAAGACTAGACCTCCGAGACAGATTGCTTGAGCTGGCGGCACGGACGGCTGATCTCAGCACCAGAATTGACTCTCGATTGGCGGTACTCGTACGGCTGGAACGCAGTCGGCTGACTAACCTGCTCAAGTCGAGAAGCGTCGTATTGCCAGATTTCGCTACCGTCGCCGCACAATGCCGTACCGGTATCGCCCGTCTTGCTTCAAAAGTTGCCGTCTTGGAGCAGATGGATCTTGTACTGGGTCGGCTCGGCAAGAAGCTGGCACTTGGCGTTCCGCCATCTCAGGTTGACGAGATCAATACATCACTGCAAGACGTTACGGTGCTCATTGGGAAGGGCGAGGTCACTGATGCCGAGATCCAAGCTGCAGCCGGCGCGGTTGCGATCGCGGCGGCTCAGGTCGACAAGCTCAGCCAACCCAACGACGAGTTCGGACGGGACTTGGCTGAGAGAATTCACGCGCTAATCCAAGATCTCGATCAAACAGTTGCAACAAGCCCTACATACCAGGGATTGCTGGCGGCGGTACCTGGTCCGAATCGTATACTGCGCGCAGTCGCTCCCAATGTGCAACTTATCGGTCCCGATAAGTACGTGGAAGTAGACAGTGCAGTTCACAAGATGACGTTAATCCGGGAATACGTTCTTTTGACGGACGGCACCAGCAACGCCGACTTGCACTCGCGGCTGCAAGAACGAACTGACCGACTAATTCAATTTGTACAGACCCAGAGCTGGGAAGGACTACGATGTGCGCGGCTACTGCTTCGCGAAATGAAGGATGATGTGTATCCGGAAAGGCTATTAGAGCTCCTAAAGGTTCCAACGGAAGTATTTATCGAGATGGATCCGCCCATTGCATATGAACGAGCGCCGTTGGAATTCGCTGTGCGATTCCGCAAGCCTGTGTTCGACACGGCGGCAGCGAGGGATGAACTGTCTGTGGAGTGGGATTTCGGCGACGGTCTTACCGGCAAGGGGTGGGTGGTCTCGCATTATTTCCAGTTCAAAAAGAAGCAGGATACGTACGAAGTGCAAGCTCGCATTTACTATTCGACCGGGGATGTGAAGACAGAGACGCAGAGGGAGCCGATCGATCTTGTTCCCCGCACCGTAAAAGTCATTCGTAGCGAACTCGGCGGCCGAGTCGGAGAACGTACGCTAGCCGAGGCCCTAAAACTGTTTGCTGCTTTACTTATCGCGGTCTTCGGTCTGGTCTCTGGCGCTCAGGATCAGATTTCAAAATTAGACATCCTTCCGGGGTTAGTAGCAGTGTTTCTGGTCGGGTTTAGCGCCGATTCGATTAAACGCTTACTCACAACGAACGCGGAACAGTAGTGTTGTGCGACATGGAACTGCATAACCCGGACAGAAGACAAGGGGGTTAGACGTGAAGAAGGGTGTCGGGATACTTCCTGGATTTGTTCTGCTTATCCTCGTTCTGGGATGCGACATTTGTAGCTGGGCACAGAGGTTACACGATAGCACAGCCGACCAGTTGATGCAGACGACCGAGACAAGGTTCAAAGAATTAACAGCCAAGGACCATGATGCGTTCGCGGCAGCGGCTGACAACCTAAAGTCGATTCATGAACATGATCTCGACATTTTGCGCGAGAAGAATGTTGCGAAGGTGAATGCAGTCATAAACCGGCTTCCATTCCAAACCTGGCAACGTTTCTTGGATCGTGCCCGTTTGAAACGTCGTCAGTTGCTCGGTCTGGGCGCACAAGACCCAGATTTTCCAGGAGAAAGCGAGCCCGATCTCAAACAGGCTCGAGACCAGACAAATAAGAATATAGAGAACCTCTCCAAGGAGCTGACCTCGGCACAGGCTGAGGCCGAGAAGACGTTGCCTATCGTGGGAGATATCGAAAAGGCAATACAAAATATCATTGCGTCGGGCAAGATCGGCCAAGCAGATTTAGAAACGATCAAAAGCGAAGCACAAAAGGTCCCTAATGTGTTCTCAAGTCTAAAAAGCCTCGCCAACTCAGTGACGCAGCCGGAAGGATTAACACCGCTGATTCTAGACGCGAGGTTGCGCCGGCTGAAAATCGAACAGGAGAGGATCGATCTACGGTTGGAGTACAAGCGGAGCGAGATCCAGGCGTTGACCGACCTGCGCGACAGGATTGCCATAGTCGTGGGCGATCCGGCAGAAACCGGCTGGTGTGATCCAGCACCAGCAGAGGCATCCAACCTTGGGTTGTTTAGATACTTTTTGTCAGCCTGTCCAAAGCCCGCTTTGGCAACTTGCAGAGAAGGGAGCAATGTGAATGGGTACGGTGCCTGTCCGAAGGAGAAAATCATCACAACAATTGCGAGCTTGGCTAAGGCCTCCCATGGATTTGATGAAGACGCGCTAGGGGCGCGGGAGGGTCTGACCGACCTTTTGAGCATTCTAGGGTTTTATACCAGCACGATAGGCACTCAGCAATTCCTCTTGGAGTCAGCTGACATAGAACAGCAGTACTCTGCGACGCTGTTTCAACTCAGGATGTTGGAACTGGACAGCGAAGAACACGTGATCATGCTCGGCGCTGGAATAGACGGCCTAGCGATATATGAAAAAGGTGGAATTCGCAGTGAAGATATGGGTCACCTCATTCAAGCGGCACAGGCAGCAGCTGTGGCAGCAATTGCAGGACGGAGCAAATAACGCCGCAAACGGGAGGAGTCCGATGAGGAAGCTAAACTTTCTACTACTGCTCTGCACAACCGCATCATGCATGTTAAGCGGCTGTGCGCAGCGGGCAGCGGTGCGGGAATCAGCTAGGACCCTGCAGCACAGCATGATGCTTTATGAGCAGCGGCTTGATGGCCTCATTACCAGCCAGCAGACCTACTATCAAGCAAGAAGTAGTGAATACCGAAAGGCGCACTCCCTCCTGATCAAAGAAGGCGGCCAGCAGAAAGTTATTCAACAGGCCGCCCAGCTGGCAGACCGATTCAGTTCCAATCCCGGGTCAAACGTTAGCATTCCGGAGTTGATTTCGTTTTTACATGAATCTGATCAGTCTGAGTATGAATTGCAAACCCGGATCCGTAAGGACTTGGCTGACAAAGAATCGGAATTCCAGAGTAGTCTCCGAAATCTGGAACGTGACCGTGACACTGCAACTCTGGTCCGTCAGAATCTCGGGCGCATCGGTAGAAAGCAAAACCTCAAAGACGAGGTGCTGCACCTAAAGGACTACGCAAAAGACGTCCACGCCAACATGGAAAAACCGAAAACTCAGGATAACAAATGACAAGCCAAGAATATGTACAACAGCAACTGACCGCCCTCGATAACGTCCGGTCCGAGTTACAGCATTTTTACAACAATTGCGCCAGTCCGACGGAATCAGCGGATATTTTTGCAGACCAAAGCGACGTGGATGAACTCTACTTTGCTAAAAAAGCAAAGTACGATTTGATCGTTGCCGGTCAGGGTTTGAAAGATGCCGCTCTGGTTCCCACCGATATTTCGGCTTTGGAGAGCGTACTTGCCACTTTGAACAAGTACGTTCGAAATGATCAGGCAGTCCAAATGTCGATTTCTTTTCTGTTACAGGTAGTAGACAAGATCGGAACACTTAAGGCGTAAAACGGCGCGGTGACAAAATGTGATACAACGCTGATGTGCCGCACCTCCCGCTCTGTTTCTATGTGCCTTACGGCCAGCACTACGCTGCCTTCTTTCTTTGCTGTGCCCGCACTCTCGCCCACCGCGCCCGCTGAGCCGCTGCCATCTTTCGACGCGCTGCGGCAGATACCATTCGTGTGCGAGATCTCTTTGTAGCGGTTCCTGTCTTTCCAGACTTTATCTTCGCCCACCGTGCTCGTTGCGCCGTCGCGATTCGCTGGCGCACGGCTGCGGACAACGTGCGTCCCGGACGTCTTGCCGTCCTAGTCGCCGGCGGCTGCCCATCCACTCCTGCCAGTGGCTTCAATGCCGCAATCGCCCTATCCAATCGATCCCGCTCCTGCTCAAGCTCCTTCAATACCTCGGCGATATTCGCCATATGCCCCCCTCGTTAGTTGTATTACAGCGACTGCGAACACATACTACCCGCTTACTGCCCTGTTACGCTAGGCAGCAACTCTTCGCTCTGGACCGAACTTATTGGTTCTAGTTATCTCGCCCGCAAAATCCTAACCCGAACCTAGAACCTTCCCAACCAAAATATCGCAGTTCATCTTCCCGCATGACCCCAAAGGAGACTGACTATGCGCAAAGAAGGCCGAGCTGCGATTCTCCAGGCCGCAGCGAAAACCCTCGCCTGGGAACTCTTCGCCGTGGCCTGGTACGGTCGCACGTACGCACGGATCGACCTGGAAAGGTTCGACCGTGAACTGCGTTCTGCCATACGCCACTGGAGCGTGATCCACAAGAACCTCAACCAACGAGCAGTAACCATGAACACGACCGAAACCACGCGTCCCTTCTGGCGACAAGGGGACATCTACTTCGTGAAGCTCGACCAAGGTCCCGACTTGGACGATGCCAAGACCGTCAAGACTGGAGTCATTGCCCATGGTGAGCAGACCGGGCACATGCACCGAGTATCGAACGCGTCCCTTGCGACTGGGGCGTTACTGACAACGCTCGGGCCATCCATGTATCTCCGCTCTCCCGAGTCAGGCACGACCATCGTGCACGACGAGCACGGCGCGCTCGAACTCCCGGTGGGCTTCTACGCGGTCGTTAACCAGCAGGAACTCGACGGCCTCCGCTGGCGAACGGTGATCGACTGAGCCATGAAGGCCATCTCGAAAGACCGGAAAGCCGTGCGGGAGGCGCTTGCCCAGGAAGGCTGGCGCTTCTCGCTGGTTTCTTCCATCAAGGAGTTCAATGCGCACCGCAATTCCTGTCGGACGCTGACCCTGCGTGCTGGGAACGAATCCGACAACCGCATCCGGACCATCCGGGAAGCTCTTCTGCGGCCCGTGCCCTGGGAGTTTCGCAGCCAACCCTTGCCGCGCTGGTTGAGCTATGTCTCCTAAGCAGCC
>Ga0137373_10008817_pt1 | contig 10622 bp, 13 predicted proteins | sample SagtaG_5_FD_104912 | JGI IMG/M metagenome (GOLD analysis project Ga0137373, IMG submission 104912) | Vadose zone soil microbial communities from Sagehorn Ranch, Mendocino, California, USA - Sage1_R_80_16 metaG | ecosystem: Environmental > Terrestrial > Soil > Vadose zone | place: USA...
ACACAGCTTGCACCGCCCGTGGTAGCGGCCTCTGCGTGCGATGCGCTGGAAGATCTCGGACGTCAGCGGCTTCGTCTCGCCGCACTCTGTACAGGCACGCACGGTCGACGATGCCCAAGGCTTACCGACTCGCGGCACCAGAGTCAAGGCAGGCGACATGTCGTGGCCGATGACGGTCAAGCCCTTCCGCCACCGCTGGCCTTCAGCTCATGGCGATCTTGGATGCCAGTAGGCCAGGCATCGCAGAGCTGTGCCGCCTGCTTGCGACAGGTTGGCGTTCCGGGCTTCGACGCCCCGAGGGAGCAGGTGACTCCATCACCGACTCTACATCCTGCATCGCACTACGCTGGCATACACGCGCGTAGCATGCAAGGGATGAACATCAGCGAAGGGCCGATGGTGCTACACCCGGAGCAGATCGAGCCGTTCGATCGCGGCTCGGGCGTCAAGACCATTCCGTTGGTCGGGAAGTGGAACGCCGAGACGAATAAGGTCACCACGGGCATCACCGTCTTCGGGCCGGGTACCGGCATTCCCCTGCACACGCACAACGTCCAAGAGACGGTGTTGATCCTCGAGGGCGACGCGCTCGTGGAGCTGGGCGAACAGACGCTCGAGCTGAGCGCCGGGGACGCGACCTGGGCACCGGCCGGCGTGCCGCACCGCTTTGCCAATCGCGGCGCTGGCGAGATGCGGATCTACTGGGTGTACGGCGGGCGCTACGTCACGCGGACCAACTGCGCCACGGGCGTCACGGTCGAGCATCTTTCGGAGCGGGACCGCGGCGCGACGCGCGGCTAAATTGAGTTAGTGAGTCGCCTTGAGTTTCTTGGAGGCTCGGCGGCTCGGAATCACGTCGCGTTGGCGGCGTCGCGCATCGAACTTCGACTGGTCGAATGTCGCCAATCGCGCCATGCATGCCGATGATGGTGTCGTTCTCGAACGACGAACACTGCGTCTCAAGTCGGTTCGGGTCGGCCGCGACTCGTCACCGGATGTAAACGACATCGTCGTACCTGATGAATTCGCAGTGGTTTCGCGCAGCCACTGCTCGATCACGCCGGGCGCCCGAGGCGGCTAGACGATTCGTGATAACGGCAGCACCAACGGTACATTTCTGTGCATCGACAACCAGCACTTCCGTGTCATCAAGCCGACGCCGCTGGGTCCAAACGGCCGCGTGTGTCTACCAGCATCACCACGTACCGTGGGCAGCTACTGGGTCCTACAAGTGTTGGACTCGGACCCGCACGCCGCCACAGACACTGGCAGAGGCGTGCCCACGCTCGAGTACGACTGAAACGCGGCGCGCCTGTCTGTGAGACACCCACGCGGGCCGGTTCCCGTGCACCTGGGCCCCACAGCTCACCGCCTTGTCCGTCACATGGCCGGCCGCAATCGAGCGGTGGGGGCTGGCTGCAAAGGCGGTCGCAGATCCGTGAGCACGTTGCGTGGCTTAATCGTCAGATGGATGAACTGGACCGCGACATCGGCCAGCGCGTGCGTTCCAGCCCGGCATGGCGGGAGCGAAACCAGCTGTTGCGCTCGACGCCCGGTGTTGGACCGGTGCTGAGTGCGACGCTACTAGCGGACCTCTCCGAGCTGGGCACCGTCAGCCACAAAGAGATCGCGGCGCTCGTCGGTCTGGCGCCATTGAATCAGGACAGTGGCAAGAAGCGCGGTAAACGCGTGATCTGGGGTGGCCGCGCCAGCGTGCGGGCCGCGCTGTACATGGCCACCCTCGTAGCGACCAGGCGGAACCCACAGATCCGTGCGTTCTACCAGCGCCTCCTGAGCATGCATAAGCCCAAGAAGCTCGCGCTTTCCGCCTGCATGCACAAGATGCTGACCATCCTGAACGCCATGGTTCGACGACAAGCCTGCTGGGCTGTGGCCACGCCCGCCAGCGCTGAATGATCCGCTCATCCGGGCTCGAAAAGCTTGACAACCAAACAGTTGCTAATGCTTTTGGTGAAACCCGTCGCCGCTGGCCTAATCGTCGTCACGGTGAATGACAGCACGCGTGTTCCACGGATCGGGTGCCTCAGGCGGTGCACGGTACAGGGACCATGCACCACGAGAGTTCGATTGCAATGCACGCCTCCGAACAACTGGTCGATATCGGCGGCCGGCTCCTTGCCATCGTCTGTGCTGGTGCAGGCAGCCCAGTGGTTGTCCTGGAGAGTGGCCTGGGTGCGCCGAGCGACGGCTGGGTACCCGTTCAGACCGCACTGGCGCACGATGCGCGCGTATGTCGGTACAACCGTGCTGGCCGCGGCCAGAGCGATCCATGCCCGACACCGCGTACGGCCACGGACATGGTTACCGACCTGCGACACCTGCTACATGCTGCGGGCATCGCGCCACCGTACGTGCTCGTTGGCCATTCCGTCGGTGGCATGAATGCACGTATGTATGCTCACCTGCACCCTGCTGAGGTGGTCGGGCTGATCCTGGTCGATCCAACTCACCAGGACCAGTTTGAGCGGATCGGGCCGCTCCTCCCGCCAATCTTTGATGGCGCATCGGAACAATTCCGTACAGCCCGAAGGGTATGGGCTGAAGGTGGCTGGCGCGACGCCAGTTGCAACGCGGAGGGCGTGGATCTGGTAGCTATCGGCCAGGAGATGAACACGATTCACAGCCTCGGCGACCTGCCTCTGCGCGTACTCGTGTCCGGCCATTTCCTGAGCCTGGTGCCACAACGCGACGTCGCGCGCCGGCTACATGAGAAGTTTCTGGAGCTGCAGCAGGATCTGGCTCGCCTCTCAAGTCGCAGTCGACTGATGGTTGTAGAAGAAAGCGCATTTCATTCATCACGAGCGACCTGATGCGGTCATCAACGCGGTCAGGGAGGTGTTGACCGACGCGGGCTAGCTGGGGCACCGCGGCTTGTGCGTAACCTGGCTGGGGTGATCGCGGACAGATCGACTCGTCGCGTGCCTAGCCAAGCTCCCGCGCGGCCCGGCAGCGCGTCCCGAGCGATCTCCCGAATATGGTCGAGATCGGATAAATCGAGCATCTGAAGGTAGACGCGCTGGGTGCCGATCGCACGCAGCTGCTCGAGCAGTTCGAGCACCTCGGCCGATAGCTGCAGCCCGCCGCCGCAGCGTCGTGGGATCATTCGCGCAGCACACCGCCTTTGCGGTGGAGTACACCAGCGTCGCCGGGTCGCGCCCGACCGCTTCACACGCAGCGCGCACCCGCGCGAAGCGATCAGCAACGTCCTGAACAGGCATGTAGCCAGCATTGAAGCCGTCGGCATACAGCCGCCAGTTGCGGCGTCCGCCTCGTACCACCACCGCCGATCACGATAGGTGGACGCGGCTGCTGCAATGGGTTTGGCAATCCCGGCGAATCGTTCAGTTGATAGTGTCGTCGGCCTTGGAACGAAAACGCCTCGCCGACCGGTGTGGTCCACAGGTCGGTGATGATCGCCAGCTGCTCCTCGAGCATGTCGAACCGCTCACATAAGGGCAGAAAGGGGATAGCTTAGGCGCGGTGCTCGGCGGCGTACCACCGGTGCCGAGGCCCAGTTCCACGCGTCCAGCACTCATGGCATCTACCTGGGCGACGCTGATCGCCAATACCGCCGGCGGGCGGAAGGTGACCGACGACACCAGCGTACCGACCGAATTCGTGTCGTATCCCGCGCCAATCCGGCTAGGGTGACCCAGGCGTCAGTAGGCCCTGGCAGGCCGTAGCTGCCGGCCATCGCCCGGCCGCCCATGTGGTGGTCCGCGGGAAACGCGAGATAGTGCTCGGATCGAAAGAAGGCGTCGAAACCGCACTGTTCCGCCGTGCGCGCGACTGCCAGCAGGTCCGCATACGACGCGCCCATATGCGGCTCGGTCTAGATCCGAAGCCGCACGCCCGCATTCTAGGGAGCTTGATGGCTCCCGAGTCTCCCAGATCACAGCGGCCTTCGCGGTCAGAGTTGGAGCGCGTAGAAGACGTTGAACGGGTTATTGGGAAAGTCCAATCGATCCACCTTGCCGAAACCCGCTTCCGCGGCGACTGCGCGGATGCGCTCCTCGCCCATGCACGTACCAGTCCCCTCGCCACTGGCGGCCAGCGCCTGCGTCATGCAGTAATTGAGGCTCGCGGAATAGCCGAAGGCGCCAAGTTGGAGCGGGTGCTCCAGGTTGCGAGCGAGATCGCCGAAGAGATTGAGCTCGAGCACAAAGCACGTGCCACCCGGCCGGAGTGCGCGCGCGATAGCAGCCAGCGCTGGCTTCGGATGTGGCATATCGTGGAGGACGTCGAACAGCGTGACCAGGTCGTATGTCCCCGGCAATCCCTGAACAACATCGCACACTTCAAAGTGAACACGATGGTCGAGACCCGCGGCGCGCGCGTTGGTGGTCGCGGCCGAAATCGCCGGCGCGGAGCTGTCGTAGCCAACAAGGCTCGCGTTCGGATAGCCGCGGGCGAGCGCCAGCAGCGCTTGACCATTACCGCACCCAACGTCGGCAACAGAGCCGCCGGCGCGCAGCGCGCCGTCCACGCTCGGCACGGCTGGTATCCAGTCCTGGCACAGGAAGTTGCGGAACGCGGGCCCGGTGAACTGCTCGAAACCACACCAGAACCGCTCACCGAAGTCGGCCTGGGGCACACCGCCGCCGTCCCGAAAGGCCTGAGCGAGCTGGTCGACGTGCCGCCAGAACGGCTCGGCCATGCTGAACAGCGAGCCAAGATAGAAGGGACTTTCGGAGTCAGCCAGCACGAAGGCATGCTCCGACGGTAGCCGGAACGTATCCGTGAGCTTGTCATAGACCACGTAGCCGTGGCACGCCATTGCTGACAGCCACTCGCGCACGTAGCGCTCCTGGAAGCCCGTACGCTCTGCGAACTCCGTGGCGCTGACGGTGCCCAGTATGGCCAGGCTTTGGAAGAGTCCAAGGCGATCGGCTACCGCGCTGAGCGGACCCATCTGCTCGGCCGTGAGGTCGCCGAGTACTTTGAACGCGAACGTCTGGACAATGCCCATGTCCAGTTCGGTGCTCGTAGTCGCCATCAGGCGACTCCTCGTGTCAACGGCGCGTTGACCTGCGCGCGCGAATGGTCGGGGAAGAACCGGATGACTGGCCAACGAAGGCGGCCTAGCGGCGTTTCACGCACTGCCGAGCGTTCAGCCTGGGCGACCAGGCGCTGCTGCGCAGCCCGGCGTTCGCAATTGGCATGGTGGGCCTTCTCGATCTCGAATTGCATTGCGTGGATCACGAGTAATGACCTCCTGGCGAGAGTCGCGGGTTACGAATAGCCCGGAAACGGCTCGGGATTTCGAGGCAGCGGTAGAGGCCGCAGTTCTGGCGCCGCACCGAAGAACGTGTCCCACTGATCCGCGGTGGCGGCAGGAATGGCATCGATCACCTGGTCGCCGAGCTCAGCGAGTTGAACCGCAAATTTGAGTCCGGCGTGGTACACGTAGAACGTGCCTGTCGTGTGCTGCAGCAGGCGCCCATCGAGGGGGTTCACGACCGTCGGAGCAGTGAGCACGACCGTCGCGTTCTGCACCAGCAAGAGGCCGGCTCCCAGCCAGCCCGCCCAGCGTAATCGCTTCATGAGGAAGTCCTCCCACGCGAGTTGTCTTGTGTGCCATTTGGCGCGCCCGCTAGCCACGTGCGAACTGCCCGAAGCAGGCCGCCCGCGCCCCGGAAGCGCACCCAGCGTTCGGTCGGCTCGTTCGCTACCAGGCTGCCGACCTCGCCCTGCACCCAGCTCGCCCTCGCGGTTGACCAAAAGACGCACGGTCAGAGTGACGTAGTGCGATTCCGAGAGTTGCTCGGGCGCTGAAAGGTTGGCCACAACGAAGCCACTTTCCGCTGACTGCGAACCGTCTGGAAACCCCCAGGTCGCCTGGTTACCCGCCTAGTTCGTGGAAATCGGCAGGTAAGCAGTGGTGGTATGCTGCGCGGGCTGCCGCGGGAGGGTAGCGGCGCCTTCGAGGGGATCGATTGATGGCGGACAGCCGCACTGTGCAGTTCGGGGACTTGCTTCGCCAGCATCGCATGGCAGCGGGGCTGACCCAGGAGGCGTTGGCCGAGCGAGCGGGGCTGAGCGTTCACGGCGTCCAGAAGCTGGAACGCGGCGTCACACGTCCCTATCGTGACACCGTCCAGCGGCTCGTTTCGGGACTCGAGCTCGGCGACGAGGAGGCCGAGCGCCTGCGAGCGGCAGGTGCCCCACAGCCGCGCCACCGCTTCGGCCAGGCAGGGGCCCCGTGGCGGTTCGACATGCCCGTTGAATTGACGAGCTTCGTCGGACGGGAGAGCGAGTTGGCACGTTTGACCGAGCAGCTGCCTTCGGTCCGCTTGTTGACGCTCGTCGGCCCAGGGGGTGTAGGCAAAACACGCCTGGCCGCACGTCTGGGGTCGCGGCTGATGGATCGCTTCCGCGACGGTGCCGCGCTGGTCGGCCTCGGCAACCTATCCGATCCACAGACTGTGCCCAACGCTGTAGCGACTGGACTCGGCATCACCGAGCGAGGACGCACGCCGCTGCGCATGAGCCTGCTCGAGGCTCTGCGTGATCGCGCGCTGCTGCTGGTGATAGACAACTGCGAGCATGTGCTCGACGGATGCACCGAGCTCGCGCACGACATCCTCGTGACGTGCCCAGGAGTGACGCTGCTGTCAACAAGCCGTGAGCCGCTGCGAGTCTCGGGCGAGGTGACCTGGCCTGTGCCACCGCTGTCGCTCGACAGTGCCGAAGTCTCGACCGCTGCAACGTCCGAAGCGGTTCAGCTGTTCGTCGAACGCGCTCGAACGGTCGACCCGCAGTTCCATCTCGATCCGGCCAATCGGCAAGCAGTCATCGGCATTTGTCGACACCTCGAAGGGCTGCCGCTGGCGATCGAACTGGCGGCAGCGCGCGTCCGGTCAATGCCTGCTCGGCGGCTCCTTGAAGACCTGCAGGCGTCATCAGGTGTTCTCCCGCTTCTGACGGGGGGTCCGCGAGATGCGCCCATCCGACAGCAAACGCTGCGCGCGACGATCGCTTGGAGCTACGAGCTGTTGTCGGCCGAGGAGCAGGCGTTGTTTCGGAGGCTTGCCCCGTTCCGTGGCTGCACGCTCGCCGCGGTCGATGCCGTGTGTTCGACGCCCAGCCTGGGGTCACGAGGCGCCACGCTTGCGCTCACGAGCCTGAACCTCGACGCGCGTGTCGGCCTCGAATCATTGGTCAACAGGAGCCTGCTCCGATTGGAAGAGGACGAGCAGGGCCAGCCCTGGTACGTGATGCTCGAGACCGTACGCGAGTTTGCGCTCGAGCAGTTGGCGGCGACACACGAGGCGGACGCTGTCTGGCGCCGCCACACCTGGTATTGCCTCCAACTTGCAAAGCTGAGTGCACCTGTGCTCGAAGGTATGCGCCAAAGTCACCAGGTGCGTCGCCTGGAGCGTGAGCTCGGGAACTTTCGCGTGGCACTCGACTGGTGCCAGCATCACGGTTACGCGGATGCAAGCCTCCGCCTTGCGGTGGACTTGTTGTGGCTCTGGGGCGCGCGCGGCCACATCGCCGAGGGACGATCGCGGCTCGAGGCATTGCTCGAGCGCTTCCCGTTGCGGACGGCACACGCTCCGCGGGTGCTCGTCCATGCCTCAGCCTTGCAAGCGGTCGGTCGGCTGGCCACATTGCAGCGGGATTTCGGTGCGGCCTTCGCGTACCAGCAGCAAAGCCTCGAGCTGAGCGAGGCGAGTGGCGACGCCGGGAGCATGTGCGATGCGCTGTACGGGCTCGGATTCGCCGCCCACGAGCAAGGCGACTATGCAGCAGCACAGAAATACCTGGACCGCGGAGTTGCGCTGTGCCGATCGCTGGCGGCATCAAACGAAGCCACCACGATGTTCCGGCTCGGCCAGGGGCTGGTCGGCCTGGGGGTGCTCGCGCACGATCAGGGCGATGACCACGCCGCGCTTGCGCTGTTTGGCGAAAGCACCATCTGGTTCGAACGCGCCGGAGACACGGTGTCGGTGGCGCTGAATAACGTAGAACTGGGTGCCATTGCCCAAGAAGGGGCGACGACAAGCGCGCCCGCGAGCTTATCGAGCGCGGGCTCGGGGTTCTCGAGCAGATCGACGAGCCGCGTGGCGTTGGGATCGCGATCGCGCGCCTGGCTGATGCTGCCATCGCCGTCGGCGATTTCTCGACCGCGTATCAACACCTGGCCCGCTGTCTGCAGATCAACGAGGAGCTTGGCGAGCCAGCCGGAATCGCCTTCGTATTGGTCCGATTCGCAAATCTTGCAGCGGCGCAGGGGCAGGCGGCTCGGGCTCTCCGGCTGGCCGGTGCGGCCGCGGTTTTGCGCGAGGAGGCGGAGACGGTCCTCGCGCCTGTGGTTCAGCGCCGGCTCGAGGAGCAGATCGCTCCGGCGCGCCGGGCTCTCGGACGCAGAGCGGAGGACGCCCTCCGCGATGGTCGCGCGCCGTCTCTTGATAGGGCCATCGCCGAAGCGCTCGCAACCGACGCGGGCGAGCCGGAGAGTGGCATGCTGGACCATCTGAGCCCGCGTGAGCGCGAAGTAGCCACCCTGATCGGGCGCGGGTACACCAATCGACGCGTCGCGGAGGAGTTGATGATCGGCGAAGCGACTGTCGCCACGCATGTGCAGCACATCCTGGCCAAGCTGGAGCTCGGCTCGCGCGCGCAGATCGCCGTCTGGGCGGATCGACGTCAGCTCATCGACCAACCCGCACTCGAGGGAAGGACTCCGTAGATGCCCTGGTTCCTGGATAGCCACATTGTTCCCGACGACCTCTCGGCTGGACTTCAGCGATCTCTCGACGAAGCTGCGCGGATCGCTGATCTTGCCATCGGACAGGGACTATGACAGCGCCCGAGCGGTATACAACGTAATGATCGACAAACACCCGGCCGCGATCGCGCGGTGCCTCGACGTGGCCGACGTCATCGCCGCCGTGCAGTTCGCGCGCGAGCAGCGCCTCGCGCTCGCCGTGCGCGGCGGGGGACACAACGGCGCGGGTTCGGGCACGTGTGATGATGGCCTGGTGCTTGATCTGTCATTGCTGAAGGGTGTCAGGGTCGATCCGGTCGGCTGTAGGGTGACCGTGGCGGGCGGCTGCACGTGGGGCGACGTCGACCACGCGACCCACGCGTTCGGACTCGCAACCCCGAGCGGCATCGTTGCGAGCACCGGCGTGGGCGGTCTCACCCTCGGCGGTGGCCTCGGCCACCTCACGCGTGCCTGTGGCTTGAGCATCGACAACCTGCTCGAAGCAGACATGGTGCTCGCGGATGGCTCGTTCGTAACCGTGAATGCCGAGCGACACCAAGACCTGTTCTGGGCGATTCGCGGCGGAGGCGGCAACTTCGGTGTCGTTACCTCGTTCACGTTCAAGCTGCATCCGATCAGTACCGTGGTGGGCGGTCCGATGCTGTGGCCGATGGACCGTGCCCGAGAGGTCATGCACTGGTACCGCGAGTTCATCGCAACGGCGCCAGACGAGATCAACGGCTTCTTTGCATTCCTCAAAGTACCGCCTGGTCCTCCCTTTCCGGAGGAGCTTCACTTCCGCACCATGTGCGGGATCGTCTGGTGTTTCATCGGTGCTCCGGCGGAAGCGGACGTGGTGTTCGCACCGATCCGGAGCATCGCTGGCGGGCCCCTGGTCGACCTGGTGAGTGTGTTGCCCTACCCTGCGCTGCAGTCGCTGTTCGATGCTCTGTATCCAGCCGGCCTGCAATGGTACTGGCGCGCCGATTTCGTGAACGAACTCAGCGATGCCGCCATCGACCTGCACATCGAGCACGCCTCACGGATGCCGAGTGTGCAATCAGGCATGCACCTCTATCCCATCAACGGCGCCGCCGGCCGCGTCGACAAGCACCACACAGCATGGAGCTACCGCGATTCCACCTGGGGCTCCGTCATCGCCGGTGTCGATCCAGATCCGGCTAACGCCGACCGCCTTCGGGATTGGACCGTTGCATATTGGGAGGCCCTCCATCCGCACTCCGCGGGCGGAGCGTACGTCAACATGATGATGGATGAGGGTGTTGATCGCGTTCGATCCGCCTACCGCGACAATTACGACCGTCTGGTCGAAATCAAGAACCGTTACGACCCAACCAACCTCTTCCATGTGAATCAAAACATCAAACCAACCGTGTGACAGGCGACTCAGGCATTTTCTTCGAATTGCGCCAGTACCGTATCTTTCCGGGCAAGCGCGAGCAGTGGGTCAAGTTCATGGAGGAGCGGATCATGCCCGGTCAGCTGGCGCACGGCGTCGCGATCGCGGGCAGCTTCGTGGGCCATTACGAGGCGAACCTCTATGTCTGGATTCGCCGTTTCGAGAGCCAGGCACACCATTGCGGCGTTCAATGAGACTTATAACCAGTCAGATGAGTGGATAGGAGGTCCGAGTGTACAACGAATCGCACGGGTCCGATTGTGAACCGCTGAAATGAACTCTAGGTTCGGCCACCCTTTAGGGGATCGCGCGTGTCCGTAAAGAGACCTGTGAGCTCGACTAATGACGGCAGGTTCGTCCAGCACCGGGTACATGTCCTACTATTCGACGTTACTGGCATTCCTTGACGGATGCGTGCGCCGCCCCGCCCGCCAACCTCGTGGCGCACTTGGACATTGGTCTGGCGCT
>Ga0137373_10008822_pt1 | contig 10619 bp, 16 predicted proteins | sample SagtaG_5_FD_104912 | JGI IMG/M metagenome (GOLD analysis project Ga0137373, IMG submission 104912) | Vadose zone soil microbial communities from Sagehorn Ranch, Mendocino, California, USA - Sage1_R_80_16 metaG | ecosystem: Environmental > Terrestrial > Soil > Vadose zone | place: USA...
CCTCTCCTTTGACACGCCAACGCCCGCTGAACTGGCATGACACCAGACCATGATCACGTGCGCACATCTGGTTCCCCTCTAGGCAGAAGTTGCGTGATCTTGGATAGGTGAAGCCCCGGCGTGAGCTGGGGCTTCATGGTTGTTGGGGTCTTGTGGTGTGGGTCTGGTTCTGGCTAGGCGAGGCTGAGTGGGACGGTTGTGCCGAGTAGGTCGAACGCGCGGCGTTGGGTGGGTGTGGGGATGGTGAGGGTGGCCACGATGGTGTGGTCGCCGTGTTGGATGTCGTTGCGGGTGAGGGTGGCGAGGTGGTCGAGCAGGCCTGGGAAGCCGCGTAGGGGTTGGCCGTGTTCGTCGCGGTGGCGGGAGGCCTTGCGGGCGGCGTGGCTGGAGCGTTGGGCGGGGGCGACGGGGTTGTCGCGGGTGGGTGGGTGTTCGTCGGTGTAGGTCAGCTCTGCCCAGGCCTGGCGGAGGTGCCAGACGAGGTAGGCGGCGAGCATGCAGATGAGCACGTGGGCTTTGCCGCGGTCTTCGAGGCGGTGGTGGATGGGCCGTAGGTCGAGGTCGTCGACTTTGATGGTGCGGAAGTCTCGCTCGACGTGGGACAGGTTCTTGTAGGCGGTCACCATGCCGGCCGCGTCGAGCTGGTCGGCGGGCACGCTGGTGCGGATGAGGTAGATGCCGTCAAGGGCGGCTTCGGCGTCGATGCTGGCCTGGCGGCGGGTGATTGTCAGGGTGGTGTCGGTGATGGCCACGTCGAGGTGTTTGGCCATCTTGTACTTGTTGACCAGCTTGCCGACCCGTAGCCCGATCGCGGCGGCGCCGGTGAGGCGAGCCTCGGCCACCGCGGTCAGGGTGGGGGCGAGCAGGTTGTCGGTGGCGTCCAGCAGGTCGGCGCGTTTGCGGGCCCGTTCGCCGGCCAGGACGGGGTTGCGGCAGGCGACCAGGCGCTCGCCGGGGTAGTCGGGGTGGGCGATCTCGGCGAGGTCTTGCTGGTCGAACAGCGACATCTGCAGCGGCCCGTCATCGGCGGCCAGCGCGGCGATGGCTGGGGCGCGCAGGCAGGTCAGCCAGCCGAACCCGTCCTCGGCGGAATGTACGCGAAGCGTGTCGATCCGTGCGGATGTGATCATGCCGCGGTCGCCGACCATGACCATCTGCCGCAGGCCGAACGTGTCGCGCACGACGCTGACCGCCTCGATGAACGCCGTCGGGTCGCCGGTGTTGCCGGCGAAGACCCGTACCGCGACCGGCCGTCCGGCCGGGTCGGTGAGCAGCCCGTACTCGATTTGCAGTTTGCCTTTCTTGCCATCGCGGGAGTAGCCGCGCGCCGCGAGTGGGCAGTGTCGTCCCTCCACCCAGGACGAGGACAGGTCAAACAGCGCCATCCGGTGCGGGTTGTCGTCGCTTTGCAGGTGCCGGCGGGCCAGTTTCGCCTTCGATGGCCTCTTGCCGGGTCAGCAGCCAGTCCATCGCGGCGTAGACCTCGTCGGTGGACGCCTCGGCCAGGTCGAAGTCCACGCCGAGTGTGGTGTCCGGCCACCAGGACAGGGTGGACAGTTTCGTGCGTGGGCGGATCACTCGCGAGACGACCAGGGCCAATGCCAGGTCCCGTTGCCTGCCGGCCGGGCCGAGCAGCTGCGGCAGACCCAGCGCCCGGGCCTGCGCCATCACCGCCGCCACATGCCCGTGCGGCAACGACCGAAGCACCCTGCTCGCGGCGTCGGCGGGCACGAAAGCCTCGCCCTTCAACGACCGGCGCACAAGCTCGATCTGCTCGTCGGGCAACGCCGAGAGATTCGCTAACGTCTCGTGTTTGACCTTGCCGTCCTCGCGGAACGTGCGTCGCAGCAGATGCGACTCGTACACCCGCTCCTGGCCCGACTTGCCGACATAACGGCTCTTCACCGTGGCTACGTGCATCGCGTCGGTACGCCTCGCCATGTCTGTACCGTACACGAATGTCAGCGACAGACATCACGACACGCCGACGATTCGCTGGCTACAGCCAACCCGCTAAGAGAACCAGCTTCCCTTACACGCCAAGGGAAGACGGCCTCACATCAGACGTAACTTCGGTCTAGTCAAGGGTCACGGCACAAGCGCATCTTCACAGTCGAGCCTGCTCAGGGGATGAGCACGATCTTCCTGCCGCCGGCCCGTCCGGCGGCCACGCGGGTGAAAGCGGCCGGCCCCTCACGCAGCGGGACAGGTTCCGGCGCCAGGTGCAACGTCCCTTCACCGACCTGCTCGGCCAGCCGGGCCAGCTGTGCGGCATCGGGTCGCACGTACAGGTTCGTGCTGGTGATGCCCCGCTCCGATGCAGGCGCGTCCGAGGTCAGCGAGCACAGCCACCCGCCGTCGCGCACCAGGGACAGGGCCGTCGCCGCCGTGCCGATGGCGGCGATCAGCGCACCGTCGAACCCACCGCGTACCTGACCCGGCCAATTCGGGTCGTGGTAGTCGACGACCTGCATCGCGCCGAGGCCGCGCACGCGGTCGGCGGCGGACGCGGACGCGGTCGCGGTCACCTCGACGCCCTGGCCGCAGCGAGTTGAACGGCCAGGGAACCGGTGGCCCCGCCTCCGTTGGTGACCAGCAGCCGCTGCCGTCGACCGAGTCCCAGCATCGCCAGGGCCTGCCACGCGGTGAGGCCGTTGACCGGCAACGCCGCCGCTTCCACAGAATCCAGCCCGGACGGGCAAGCCGCTGCGTGAGCCGCGGTGAGCAGGACGCGTTCGGCCCAGAAGCCGCTTCCACCGGGCAATGGAGCCTCGTGCGCGAACACCCGATCGCCGACGGCGACCTCACCCACATCGGCACCGACCGCCAGCACCCGGCCCGCACCCTCCACCCCCAGCGCCGCCGGAGGCCGCAGCCCCACGTCCCAGCCGCCGTCCAGCAGCCGATCCCACGGCCCGGCGCCAGCCGCCTCGACCGCCACCAGGATCTGACCGGGACCGGGAGATGGTGGGTCGGGCAGCTCCAGCAGGACGACGTCCCCGCCCGCCTCGGACACTCCGCACGCCTTCATGGATATCCCTTTCGCTCGGCCCGGCTGACCGGGGGTGCAGGCCGCAATCCCGATGCCGGGAGCAGCGCCGACCGTCTCCTGCGTGGCCGGTGGCCCTGGCCATCCCGGCCAGTCTGACCGCATTGCATACTGACCTCGCGCGCAATGCCCCGGCTACTCGCCCGCTAACCCCGCGCCCGCAGCGGCGGACCGATCCAGCCCGCGCCAGCCTGCTGGTCGCAACTGCTCCCATCTACAGCGTCTCCCCATCTACAGCGTCCTGCTCGCCGCCGCACTGCTCGGCGAGCGCCCCTACCGTGCGGCGCTGTGTCGGCAGCCTCGTGGCCTTCGCCGGCTCCGCCCTCATCGCCGTCAGCCACGGTGGCGTCCAATTCGGTACGGCCGCACTCATCGTGCTGGCCGCCGCCGTGGTCCTGGGCATCTACCACACCGCCCACAGGCCGCTATGTCCCGCTACACCGGGTTCGAGGTCACCGTATACGCGGATGTGGCCGGCACCCTGTTCGTCCTGCCGTGGTCGCCAGCCCTCGTGCGGGCACTACCGCCCGCCGGCACCGCAGCTCGCTCCGGGCTGTGTGTCGTCGTCTCCGCCCCGGTGATCCTCGGATTCGCCAACGCCGGCCGCTGACGGATGACCCAGCTGAGCATGGGACCGCCAAACGCACGCTCATGGCTAAGTAGCCGCAAGCCGAGCACACGACCGCTTGCATGACCATCACGGTCGATGTTTGCTGTTGAAGCCCCCGACGCGCGCTCGTGCCAATGACCGTACACGGCCGCGCTGATCGCATGATGCTTTCAGGGGTTCAACTGGGCTGTGTGTCCCACCACCGTGGAAGGTCGATATCCGGCGTCGCGGGGCTGGTGAAGTGGAAGGGTACGCCGAGGTGCTGGGCGAGAGCCTGACCCTGCTCGGTTGCCCGCTGCGTCTCCGGCCAGGGTGGCACCCCGCGGTTGAACAGGCGAATGTCGCCGCCGTCTCGAAGCAGGGTCGGTGATACCTCGTCGAACTGGACGTTGTCGGGACCTGGCCGTCGCACGATCGCGACCAGTCGGACGAGCCAGCCTTGCGTGTCACCGTCCCACACGGCTTCGACGGCAGCGACCGGTGCGGTGATGGCGCCCACCTTCTCGATCAGCTGCGCAATGGTCGGTGGTGGCGGCTCCGGCTGGACCAGCCCTCGCCGATCCAGTTCGTCACGTCGCAGCACCAGCAGATTCTGGGCCTCGAACAGACCGAGCGATGGCTGCTGCCCGCCTTCTTGGCGGACGAGGACGATGGCCGGAAGCATCTGCCGCGCGCACAGCAGTTCGTCGATTCGGTGCCGCAACTGCGGATCAAGCGAATCCCACGAGACGTCCCGCCCGCGCATACCGCCATTGTCCCTGATCAAGCCCGGCGACGGTTCGCGACCCAACCAGACACCACCGCATTTGCCGCTCGGGGCGCGCTGGCGTTCGTCGAGGCCGGCGACGCACGGTGATGTTGGCTGCTCTTCCTGTTCCCGATGTCAGTGACCCGCTACGGTCTTGTAGGGCACAACATGTCCGTCTGCATGCCGCAGAAGCCAGCGTTCTGGGTGGTCAAGGAGTTCCTCCGCATCAGGCACCATCAGGATGTCGCCGTCAATCAGCCGGGTGCGCCAGTCCGCGGGGATGAGGTCCCAGTCCGGCGGGTAGTCCGGAAGGTACAGTCCGATCCAGCCCGCCTTGTGCCAGGTTCTCAGGACAGCCGCGCAGCTGGCCGTCGGCCACGGCCCGTGGGTCACGGGTGGCGTCACCAAATCGACCGAACCCATTGGGATCTCGTACAACGGTGTCTCCTCCAGCGTGGCTAGCTCCATCTGGAGGAGGAAGTCCTCGATTTCGTCCACAGCGATCATCATGCCGTCCGGCACAATCGCGGCATCCGCACATGCGCGCGGAGTAGCGGGCGCAGGCAAACGCGCTGGATGTCTGTGCCGATGGCCTTACGGGCGATGAGGGTGGACGTCAACCGACGGTCAGGGTGGTGCCGGTGGCCTCGTCGAGGATGACGAGCTGATCGTCGGCGGCGAGGTGGAAGTGGGGGCTCCCGAAGATATGTTGCAGGCGAGCCGGTCCATCCTGCCACCACAGCTCGGGCCCTATGCCGATCAGTTGCGCGTCCAGCTCCAGCCGTACCTCGATGGCCAGATCGCTCCAGACCAACCGATCGTCGACATGCTCTGGCTCAGCGGTGTCCGTGCCGGCTTGGCCGACCGCGATCGTCGTGGACCGGGCCAGTTCGTGCCACCACATCCGACGCCGAATGATGTGATCGATCGGCAACTGCTGCGCCGTGGCCGGCCGCTCTATCCGTGCCCTGGCTACGCTCGCAGATAGATCACCGTTGCCGTGCAGGGTCACGGTGGCCTGCCGCCGCGGTGGAACCAGGTAGTCCAGCATCTCGTGCGCCGTCCACGCGGCCATGACCAACGGCCAATCCGGCTGCTGGTACTCGCCGAAGTACATGCCCGGTCGCCGCGACACTGCCTCGCGGAGCGTCATCACCTGGATGTCTGTCCGCGAGTAGTCCAGGTAGCGCCTCACACGACCATCTTCGTCGGCCGCGATGATCAGCGGTAGACGCCCTGATCTCCCGCGAAGCGGCTCACTACAGGGCGTGACGCTGATCTACTCGCCGCGACATGCGCTCGTGCCGATGAGCGCGCACGTGATCATGGCTGAACGGATCCGTCGGTCGGACCGTCCGGCGGCCGGGTCGCCTACGCCTACGACGAACCGTCGGGACCCAGCCGGCGCAGGTTCGCGGCGATCTCGCGACTGTGCGCGTGGTCCGGGCCGAACGCCGCTTGTGGCTCGCCGCCACGGCCTCGAGGTGCGGCTGCGGCGGTTGCGGTGAACCGATCCGGGCCGTCCCGACGACAGGCAGGGTGTCAGCACCAGCCCTCACGGAAGATGGCAGTCATGTTCGACCACCGGGACGGGCGCGCCGACGCCGAGTTGCTGGCGGCGACGGGCGACGGGGATCGCACGGCGCTGGAGGCGCTGTACGTCCGGCACGCGCCGTGGCTGCTGGTGCGCTTGTCCCGGCGGTGCGCCGACAGGACGATCGTGGACGAGGTCGTCCAGGACACATTTGTCGAGGTATGGCGGGGCGCGCGGCGCTGGTCGGGTCGCGGTGAGGTCGGTGCCTGGATCTGGGGTATCGGCGTACACCGGCTGCTCGACCGGCTGCGGCGCCGCCCGCCGGCGCTGCTGATCGTCGGCGAGCACGACGAGCTGGTGGCCTCCGCCGAGGAAGAGGTCCTGCTGGCGGTCCAATTCGGTGATCTTGGCAGGGCGCTGGATCGGCTGTCGCCGGAGTTGCGGGCGGTGGTGCAGGCGACCGTCCTCGACGGCCTGACCGCGCGGGAAGCGGGCCGGCTGCTCGGCATCCCGGCCGGCACGGTCAAGACGCGGATGATGCGCGCGCGGGCCGTGCTCAGGGAGGAGTTGTCATGACCGGTTGGCACGTGGCCGACGACACCATGATCGGGTACGCCCGGGGCCGGGTGCCGTTGTCACTGGGCGCGTCGGTGGAGACGCATCTGCTGGCCTGCGCCGAGTGCCGGGATCTGCTGCGGGCGGTGGTGGCGGGCGGTGAGGTGGACCGGTTGGAGCGGCTGTGGGACGAGGTCGTGGCGCGGGTGGACGCTCCCCGGCCGCGGCCGCTGGAGCGGCTGCTGCGGCTGGCCGGGGTGTCGGAGGACACGGCGCGGCTGCTGGCGGCGACGCCGACCCTGGGAGCCTCGTGGCTGGCGGCGATGTCTGCGGCGCTCGGCTTCGCCGTGTTCGCGGCGCTGGCGGCCGGTGCGAACGACCGCGGCACGCTGCTGTTCCTCACCGTTGCCCCGATCCTGCCGGTGCTGGGTGTGGCGGCCGCTTTCCATCGGGGCGTGGACCCGACCTACGAGATCGCGCTGGCTGCGCCGTACTCCGCATTCCGGCTGCTGCTGTTGCGCTCGGCCGCGGTCGCGGCTGTGACCTGCACCGCGGCGGTGGTCGCGGGTCTGCTGCTGCCAGACCGGTCATTGACTGCGGCGGCCTGGCTGCTGCCGGCGCTCGCCCTGACCTTGCTGACGCTGGTCGTGGCGCGGCGCGTCGACGTCGTGTATGCCGCGGCCGGCGTCGTCGCGGTATGGGTGCCCACTGTGGTGTTGAGCCATCTCAACGTCGGGCGGTTCGCCGCGTTCGGTCCGGCCGCGCAGCTGATCTGCCTGGCCGTCGCAGCGGTGTCGCTGGTCGTTCTCGTCGCGGGCCGCGATCGGTACGCGACCACGCTGGGAGGTGTGTGATGGCCGGATCCGTCGTCGTGGAAGGCGTCACCAGGTCGTTCCGTGGCCACGCCGCGGTGGCCGGCGTGGACCTGTGCGCCGGGTCCGGGGTAACCGGTCTGCTCGGCCCGAACGGCGCCGGCAAGACGACGCTACTGCGGATCCTGGCCACCGTGCTCGCGCCGGACCGGGGGCGGCTGCGGCTGCTCGGCCACGACCCGGGCACGCCCGCCGGGCGGCTGGCGATCCGGCGTCGCCTCGGCTACCTGCCCCAGGAGCCCGGCTTTCACCGCGGCATGACCGTCTTCGACTTCATCGACTACGTCGCCATCCTCAAGGAGATGACGGACCGGCGGGCCCGCCACGACGAGGTGCGTCGGGTCATCGAGCTGGTCGGCCTCGCTCAGGTCAGTGGAAAGCGGATCCGGGCGCTGTCCGGCGGGATGCGCCGCCGGGTGGGCCTGGCCCAGGCACTGCTCGGCGACCCCGACCTGGTGATCCTCGACGAGCCGACGGCCGGCCTGGATCCGGAGCAGCGGCTGCGCTTCCGGGAGATCGTGTCACGGATCGGCGAGGGCCGGACGTTCATCCTCTCGACCCACCAGACCGAGGACGTCGCGGCCGTCTGCCAGACCGTGGTGGTGCTCCACGAGGGGCGCTGCCTGTTCACCGGTACCCCGGCCGGGCTGATCGAGCAGGCCGCCGGGCGGGTGTGGCTGGACAGCACCCGGGGGCCGGACGCGCGGGTGGCATGGCGCAACGGGGACGGGTTGATGCGCAACGTGGGTGACCCGCCGGCCGACGCCCAACTGGTCGCGCCGACGCTGGAGGACGCGTATCTGCTGCTGGTCGCGGACCGCGGACTCGCGGAGGTGTCCCGATGAGCGCGATCACGGTCACTATGACCGGTGGCGAGGTCGCCCGCAGCGGCTCCAGGACGATTGGCGCGCTGGCGCGGCGCGAGGCGTACCGCATCGGCGCCCACCCGGTCGGTCTTGTCCTGCTGCTCTACTTCCTCGCGCTCGGCGGGGCGCAGGCGACCAGCGACGGGCTGGCCGGCCGGGACGCCGTGCATCACGTGCTGCTCATCGTGGGGTTGCTGTGGTTCGGGCCGGCCACGTTCTTCGTGACCAATTTGGTCGCATCCAGCGCCCGCCGGTCGAACGCCGAGTCGCAACTGGCCGCCGCGCCGCTCAGCGCGTCGGCCCGGACGTTGGCGACCTGCCTCGGCGTCCTGGGCCCGACCGCGGTCGCGACCGGGTTCGCCGCCGTCCTATGGCTGGTGGAGCGCTCCGGCGACTCGGTGAGCCGGGTGCAGGGCGTCGCCGAGCTGGCGGTGATCCCGCTCTGCACGCTCGGCGGCGGCCTGCTCGGCGCCGCGGTGGCCCGCTGGTTGCCGTGGCGCGGCCTCCCGCTGGTGGTGCTGTTCGCGCTGATCGCCTGGGTGGTGGCGGTCATGGAGCACGGTGCCGTCTGGTGGATCGCGCCGTGGACCATGTCGCCGGCGTACTACCAGACGTACACCATGGGCGCCGGTTCGCACGCCTGGCATGCGGTGTACCTTTCGGCCTGTCGCTGCTCGCCGGCGTCGCGGCGCTGCTGCGCCACCGTCCGCACCGGCGGCTGCTGCTGGCGTTCGCGGCCGTCGCGTGGATCGGGACGATCGCCGCGTGCTGGGCGCAGCTTCCGTGACACCGGCGGCTCTGCGCGGCCGGGTGCTGCGCGAGCTCGTGCTGGCCGGCGCGCTGCCCCGCACCACCCGGTGGCCGCCGGTGCTCGCCGGCTGGCTGATGGCCGCCGGCCTGCTGGCCTGGAAGGCCGGCGACGTGCGCGACGCGGCCGGCGCGGTCACCGTGCTGCGGGTCGTCGCGGTGCTGCTGGCCACCAGCGTGGTGGCGCTGGCCGACGACGCGGCCGAGAACCAACTCGCCGCCGCACCCGTGCCGCTCGCCTGGCGGTACGGTGTGCGCTGCGGCGTCGCTGCGCTGGCCGTAGCCATCCCCTGGGCGGGGGCGCTGCTGTGGGTAAGGCCAGGCGATCTGGCGGCGGCGCTCAGCCTTGGAGTGCGCGGCGCTGACCGCGGTCGCGCTCGCCGTCGCCGGTGGCGTCGCCCGCTGGTCCGGCGCCCGCGATGCCAGCGTGGCCGCGGGACCCGCGGTGTTCGCCGCCGCGGTCCTCGCCTCCGTGCTGCCCAGCGGCTGGGCCTTGTACGCGACGCCGGGGGACGGCTGGGCAGCCGCGCACCTGCGGTGGGCCTGCGTACTGGCCGGGGCGCTCGCGCTGCTCGTCCCAACCGTGCGGGATCCGGCGCAACGACGCTGGTCGCGAGATCGTCGGCGGCGACATCCACACGTCCTCGCCGAGCCGCTGGACCCGGTCGGACGCGCCAGGCGACCCCCGGCAGGACGGCGCGACCCGGCCGTGACAGTGATGCGGCTGCCCTGAGTCCTGACCGATACGCACGACGGCGACGGCACGCACGGAGCCGCCGACCGTGCGCTACACAGCGTCATTGGGGACGGACCCGGCGGCGTCCGCACGCGCCGAGGACAGGTCGGTTCAGGTCGGTGCTGGAGCAAGCGCTCTACGCGGCATTATGGATGCAGTAGTCGCCCGGCGGTTAGGCCTGGTTCCTGCCACGCCGACGTTCCCCTCGCCCTGAGTCAACCGCGCAGCAGCTGCTGTGCCAGCAGGTCCCGGAACCACTGTGCGTACTCGTCGGGGGTCCAATCCCTGCGGAGGGTGAGCTCGACGTAGGACTCGAAGGTGTCGATAGCCCGCATGATGTCCAGCGCACGGCTCCGGTTGATGCCGGGTCGCAACGCGCCGAGTTCATCGAGGCGGTCGCGCGGTCGCCCGTTCCCCAGTAGAACGGGCCCGAGGTTGGATGAACCGTCATGCGCCAACCCAACCCATCCGCACCACACGTCACCCGTGCCGGGAAAATTCCCTGCACGCAGTGAAACTTTTCCGACCCCGGGACGCGACAGTTGGCCATGACAACTTCTTCCTCTCGGGCGCGGGCGGGCCTCGCGCTGCTGGCCGTCACCGGCCTGCTCGACCTCGCTGCCCTGTTCGCGCTCGGCGATCCCGACTCCCCGAAGCCGGTCGTGATCGCCAGCTGCCTGATCGGCCTCGTCACGCTGGCCGGCGTCGCCTACGCCTGGCGCCTGCGTTCCGCGTAATTCGGGGGTTCTGGAGACGGGATCGGGGCATCACCGCAGGTAGGAAGGCCGGAAGCCTTCGTCAGGCGCGAAAACGCCTAGAGAAACGCCTGCCAATATTGTCCC
>Ga0137373_10008829_pt1 | contig 10615 bp, 6 predicted proteins | sample SagtaG_5_FD_104912 | JGI IMG/M metagenome (GOLD analysis project Ga0137373, IMG submission 104912) | Vadose zone soil microbial communities from Sagehorn Ranch, Mendocino, California, USA - Sage1_R_80_16 metaG | ecosystem: Environmental > Terrestrial > Soil > Vadose zone | place: USA: California...
GGCACGTCACTCGGCGGGGGAACGGTCATGCACGGCTCCTCTGTTGAAAGACAACAGGAGAGTGCCAGATGTCCTGTTGAAAGTCAACACGAGCGCACACGCTGGGCACACGGAGCAATGGGTTATCCTGTCACTGTTGCATCCGCCATTGATCCTCGTGGTCGCCGATGACTGCCTGCCGAAGCCAGTCGACTTCGATCGCCTGCTCGAGACGACCCGCACGCGCCTGCCGCCGATTGACACGGTGTAGCGCCGAACGCGGATGCCGGACAAGCCCACGGTGGCTACTCGTACTCGATGATGAATCGGGGGTCCGCACGGCCATGGCGCGGCTGCTGGGACGGTATGGTTACGAAGCGGTGACCGCAGCCACGCTCGACGAAGCGCGGGCGCTGCTGCGGTCCCGTTCAATCCAGGCGCTGATCCTCGACGTGCGCCTGCAGGAGGAGGGCACCGGCCTCGATCTGCTCGGCACGATCCGCGGCGAGGCCGAATTCCAGAAAGCGCCGATCCTGATTTTCACCGGCTCCTTCCTTACCGAGGCGGACCAGATGTTCATCACGCGCCATCGCGCGTTCCTCTTTTACAAGCCGGAAGGGATCGACACGCTGGTGAAGTTTCTCGACAATCTCACCGGACGCGACAGGCCTCATTAGGCTGGCCTGAAGGCCAGCACCACCGAGTTCGGCTGGCCTGAAGGCCAGCACCACCGAAACGCTACCGCGACCCTGTGCCGCCGCGTCGGGCGACTGGCGCGGACAATGGGTGACGCGGCCGCCCGAGGGACGCCGCGAGCGACGAAAATGGTGCGCTCATGTAACGCTCCAGGTCTGCGTGGAAATGCTCGATATATCGCGGTTCGCGGTATAATGAATGGTTCCACTCCTCATAACAGCGTAGGCAGAGAGCTCATGATTTCAGTTCACGGCATATCCATGCGTTACGGCTCGAAGGTGCTCTTCGAGGACGTGACGACGACTTTTTCGACGGGGCGACGCTACGGCCTGACGGGCCCGAACGGCGCCGGCAAATCCACGTTCATGAAGCTGCTGACCGGCGAGCTCCAGCCGCAGCAGGGGACGGTCGTTCGCCCGAACAAGCTGGGGATCCTCCGGCAGGACCAGTTCGCGTTCGATCAGTTCCGCGTGATCGACACCGTCATCATGGGGAACCACCGGCTGTGGACGGCGCTCGCCGAACGGGAGGAGCTCTACAGCAAGGCCGACATGACGCACGACGACGGCATGCGCCTCGGCGAGCTCGAGGGAGTCGTCGGCGAAGAGGACGGCTACACCGCGGAGAGCGATGCAGCGATCCTGCTGCAGGGTCTGGACATTCCCGACGAGCTGCACGAGCGGCAAATGGGAGAGCTGCAGGGGGGCCAGAAGGTGCGCGTGCTGCTCGCGCAGGCGCTCTTCGGACACCCGCAGGCGCTGCTGCTCGACGAGCCGACGAACCACCTGGATCTCGACTCGATCCACTGGCTCCGCGAGTTCCTCGTTCGCTACGAAGGCGCGCTGATCGTCATCTCGCACGACCGGCACTTCCTGAACTCGGTCTGCACGCACATCGCGGATATCGACTACCAGACGATCATCAGCTACACCGGCGGGTACGACGACATGGTGGTCGCAAAGACGCAGATCCGCTCGCGGATCGAGTCGGAGAACGCGCAGCGCGAGAAGAAGATCGCGCAGCTGAACGACTTCATCGCGCGGTTCGGCGCCGGCACGCGCGCCAGCCAGGTCACGTCGCGCCGCAAAGAAGTCGAGCGGCTCCAGACGACCGAGCTCGCGCGGTCGAACATCCAGCGCCCCTATATCAAGTTCCCGATGAATCGCCCCTCGGGTCGCACGGCGATCGAGATTAAAGGGGTCAGCAAGGCACACGGCGGCACGCCGGTCATCTCGGACTTCAGCGCGATCGTCAATCGCGGTGAGAAGATCGTGCTCGTGGGACGGAACGCCCAGGGCAAGACGACGCTGCTGAAGGCGCTGCTGGCGGACACGCCAAACCTGCCGGCGTCACCGGGCGATATCGACTCGGGCTGCGTCCGCTGGGGACACGAGGTCTCGATCGGCTATTTTGCGCAGGATCACACCGGCGCGATCGAGAAGGGGCTGACCGCAGTCGAATGGCTGCACCGTTTCGATCCCGACGCGGCGCGGCAGGATATTCACGGGCTGCTCGGGCAGATGCTCTTCAGCGGCGAAGAGGGGCTCAAGCCGACTGAGGCATTGTCCGGCGGTGAGGCGGCGCGCCTGCTCTTCTGCCGCATCATGCTGCAGAAGCCCAACGTGCTCGTGCTCGACGAGCCCACGAACCACCTCGATCTGGAATCAATCAATGCGCTGAACATCGCGCTGCAGAAGTTCGAGGGGACAGTGCTGCTGGTTACGCACGACCAGGACCTCATCGAAGAAGTCGGCACGCGGATCTGGCACTTCGACAACGGCCAGATCACCGACTTCAAGGGCACGTACGAGGAATACACGTCGACGCTCGCAAGCGCATGACACAGAAGAAGACAGGCACGGCCTCGGGTTTCTCCCAGCTCGGGCTTGGCGAGGGCACCCTGAGCGCGCTGACGGCGCTCGGATACGAAGAGCCGACGCCCGTTCAGCGCGAAACAATTCCGCTGCTTCTCGACGGCCGCGATGTGCTGGCGCAGGCCGCCACGGGCACGGGGAAGACGGCGGCCTTTGCGCTGCCGATGCTCCAGCGCATCAGCACCGATCTGAAACAGCGCGTCGCCGGCCTCGTCCTGGTCCCGACGCGTGAGCTCGCGATGCAGGTGGCCGAAGCGGTGCACAAGTACGGGCGCGCTGCCGGCATCAGCGTGCTGCCGCTCTACGGCGGCGCTCCCATGCTGCAGCAGATTCGCGCGCTCGAACGCGGTCCGCACGTGATTGTCGCGACGCCGGGACGTGCGCTCGATCATCTCCGCCGCGGGACGCTCAAGCTGGATCGCCTCTCCGTGCTCGTGCTGGACGAGGCGGACGAAATGCTCGACATGGGGTTCGCCGACGATCTGGAGGCGATCCTCGAGACCACGCCGACAGGACGCCAGACGGCGCTCTTCTCGGCGACGATGCCCTCGCGAATCACCGCGATTGCGGGACGGCATTTGAAGGATCCCGCCCGTATCACGATCGCGCGCGAGAAGCCGGTGGCCGGCAAGCTCCCGCGCGTCAGGCAGATCGCCTACATCGTCGCGCGCCCGCACAAGCCGGCGGCGCTGGAGCGCGTGCTCGAGATGGAAAGCCCTGCCTCCACCCTCGTCTTCTGCCGCACCCGTCTCGAAGTCGACACGCTGGTGGAGATGCTGAACGCGCACGGCCATCGCGCGGAAGCGCTGCACGGCGGTATGGAGCAGCGGCTGCGCGATCGGGTGATGGGACGGTTTCGCGAAGGCGCCGCGGAGCTGCTCGTTGCCACCGACGTCGCGGCTCGCGGGCTCGATATCGAACGCCTGTCGCACGTGGTCAACTACGACGTGCCCGCGGCGGCCGAGGCCTACGTGCACCGGATCGGACGGACCGGCCGCGCCGGGCGCGGCGGCACCGCCATCACGCTCGCCGAACCGCGCGAGCACCGCCTGCTTCGCAGCATCGAGGCGATGACCAAGCAGAAGATCGAGGTCGCGACCGTGCCGACTGTTGCCGATCTGCGAACGAAGCGGCTCGACATCACCCGGGCGGCGCTCCGCGAGCGGCTGCTCGCGGGCAACGTCGACGGCACGCGCGTCGTCGTCGAAGCACTGGCGACCGAATTCGACATCGTCGACATTGCGGCCGCGGCGGTGCAACTGGCGCACGTCGCCGTCGCCGGCGAAGGGGATGACCACGAGATCCCGGCGGTCACCGCGGCGCCGGATCACCGGTCGATCCGCCGAGAGCCGCGGCCGTTGAAGTCCGCACGCGGCCGCGTCACCGGCCAGGGCCATGAAGGCGGAGATCACGGTTTCGCGCGCATTTTTGTCGGCGCCGGACGCCGTGGCGGCGTGAGGCCGGGCGATCTCGTCGGCGCGATCACCGGTGAAGCCGGCGTCGAATCGCGCGCCATCGGCGCGATTGAGATCGCCGACGGCTTCTCACTCGTGGAAGTGCCGGAGCAGATGGCCGACGAGATTATCGCCGCGCTTCGCGCAACGAAGATCCGCGGACTTAAACCCGCGGTTCGCCGCGACCGCAGCTGAAAAGGTCGAACGTAAAAAGGGTAAAAGGTAAAAACGCATCAAGAATGACGTGGTCATCGTCGGCGCAGGCGCGGCAGGCCTCGCGACTGCGATCTTCACGCGTCGGCTGAACCCGTCGCGAACGGTGGTGATCGTCGACGGCGCCGCGAAACCTGGCGCCAAGATTCTCGTCAGCGGCGGCTCGCGCTGCAACGTCACGAACATCGCTGTCACCGAGCGCGACTTCTCCGGCGGCAAGCCTTCCATCATTCGTCGCGTGCTGCGAGCCTTCCCTGTCGCCGAGACGGTCGCGTGGTTCACGTCAATCGGCGTGTCCCTGCACGAGGAGCCGCACGGCAAACTTTTTCCCGACAGCAACAGATCTCGCGACGTGCTCGACGCCCTTCTGCACGAGCTCCACGCCAGCGGCGCAGTGCTCCAGCCGTCAACGCGCGTGAGTGCCGTGCGCAAGAATGGTGACGACTTCACGCTCGAGACGAACCAGGATGCGATCCTGGCGCAGCGCGTGGTACTTGCCACGGGTGGGCAATCGCTGCCGAAGACCGGGAGCGACGGCGCCGGATTCGAGATGGCGCGCGCGCTTGGACACACGGTGATTCCGACAACGCCTGCGCTCGTGCCCCTCACGGCGGACCGCGGCTTTCACGCGCAGGTCGCAGGAGTTGCGCAGGATGTAGAGCTCGCGCTCTGGATCGATGGACGGATTGCCAACCGGATTACGGGTGCGCTGCTGTGGACGCATTTCGGCGTCAGCGGCCCCGCGGCACTGGACATGTCGCGGCACTGGCTGCGCGCCCGCCTTGAAGGCCGGGACACGGCGCTCACCGTCAACTTCGTCCCCGGACACACATTCGAGGAGGTCGACCACCGGCTCACGGACCTGAGCGCGGCGCAGCCAAGAACATCGCTGCAGAACGCGCTCGCTCAGTGGCTGCCCGCGTCCGTCGCACAGGTGTTCCTCGAGCATCTCGGCATCACAGGATCGACGGTCCTGGCGCAGCTCTCGCGGGACGATCGACGCCGCGTCACGCGCGCGCTGGTCGAGCGGCCGCTGGAGATCACCGAGAGCCGCGGCTACAACTACGCGGAGGCAACGGCCGGCGGCATCGTGCTGGACGAGATCGATCCGTCAACCATGGCATCCCGGCGATGCGCCGGGCTGCATCTCGTCGGCGAGATGCTCGATGTCGATGGCCGCATTGGCGGGTTCAATTTCCAGTGGGCGTGGGCCAGTGGACGGGTTGCGGCTCAGGCCCTCAAGAACAATCCCTGATTGGGAATCGCTCATCCGCCATCGGGAATCCCTGATCGCGAATCTCCGAATCCGGTATCCGCGAATCACGATCCAAGGATCAGGGATTCGCCGATCACAGACGAGGGATTGAGCTTCGGCCTTTTTCTATGCGCCGGTGTCCTTCAGCCGTATCGCGAGCCAGGTAATCGCGGAGCCAGATATCTTCGATGCAGGGGTACATCGCCGCCACCGGGAGCGCCAGCAGCGCGCCGATGACGCCGAACAGCTCCGCGCCGGCGGCAAACGCGAGCAATACGGCCAGGTTGGACAGGCGCAGCTGGTTGCCATACACGCGCGGCGCGATGAGGTAATTCTCGACCGCGTGGTAGGCAGCGTAGATCCCGCCGACGATGAGCGTGACGGGCATCGAAACGGTCAGCGCGAGCAGCACCGCGGGCACGGCCGAGATGATGAAGCCGATGACGGGCACGAAGTCACAGATCCCCGCGAGCGCGGCCAGCAGCAGCGCGGCCGGCACCTTCAACACGGTCAGCGCCACGAACACGACGACGGCGGCGAACATTGACGTGGCGATGTTGCCGACGACGTAGTGGAGCACGGCCCCATAAGCGGCGGCAGCCGTCTCCTCGACCTTGTCGCGGTTCCGCGCCGGGACATACGCAACCAGCCACGCCCACGTCCTCCGCCCCTCGATGAGCAGGTAGAGCGTGAAGATGCCGACAATGACCGCACCGATAATGGCCACGGCGACGATGCGGCCCGCTTCGACGGCATAGCCAGCGATCGTCACCGCATCGGAGTTCGGCGTGCCGCTGCCTCGAACGACTTGCGCGAGCGGCCGCGGCAGCACCTTCGCGAGCGACTGGCGGAACCGCAGAAGGCTCTCGAGCAGCTGGCGGCCTTGTGACACCAGCGAGGTCCCCGAGAGCGTGAAGAAGACGATCAGCGCGGCCGCAATCACACCAACGACAAGCGTCGCGGCGAGCCACCGCGGCAGGCGCCTGCGTTCCAGCCACGCGACGACCGGCTCGCAGGCGATCGCGAGCACGACGCTGACGAGCACCAGCGCACTCAGCGTTGCCAGCTTGACGAGCGCCCAGATCGCCACCGCCACGAGCAGGATCTTGACGATCGTTGCCAGCGGGATGTGCAGCTGGCGGCTTTGCTCCATTACGCCTTTCGATGCACCCCGACGTAGAGCGCGGGAATCAGGTAAATCGTAATCAGCGTCGATAACGTCAGACCGCCGATGACTGCGAGCGCCAGCGGCCGCTGCAGCTCCGCTCCAGCCCCGAGACCGAGCGCCAGCGGCACCAGGCCGAAGAGCGTGCACAGCGTGGTCATGAGAATGGGCCGCAGCCGCACGCGCGCTGCGCCATAGACGGCTTCGAGCGCCGGCACTCCGCGCCCCCGCTCGCGGTCGGCATAATCGAGCAGCACGATCCCGTTCTTGACGACCAGCCCGATCAGCAGCACGAGCCCCATCGCGGACGACACGTTCAGTTCAGTGCCGGTCGCGAGCAGCGCGAGCAGCGCGCCCGCGAGCGACAGCGGCGCCGCGCCAAGGATCAGGATCGCCGGTCTGAACGCCCGGAAGTGCACCACGAGAATCACGAACACCAGCGCGGATGCAATCGCGAGCACCTGGAGCAGCTCTCGAAACGCCTGCCGCTGCGCGAGGTACTGGCCACCCACTTCCCACGTGTAGCCGACCGGCAGCGTGAGCTTGCGAAGCTTCGCCCTGATCTCGGCGGCCGTGCTTCCGAGATCGCGGCCCTCGAGCCGCGCACTCACGAGCGCCACCTGCCGCAGGTTCTCGCGCGTCAGCAGCGTTTGTCCTGTCGACGGCTGAATCGTCGCGAGCGCCGACACCGGCGCGGTGCGCCCCTCCGGCCCGCGGACGATCGTTTCGCCGAGCCGCGCCGGATTGAAACGGATCGGGTCCGGATACCGTACGCGCACCGGGATGTTCCGGTCGAGCGCGAGATAGTCGGTCGCAATTTCTCCGAGCCAGGCGGCCGAAATCTGCTGCTGCACGTCAGCAACCGTCAAGCCAAGGCGTCCCGCAGCGGTCGGATCGATCTGCCACGTCAACTCCGGATTCCCCTGCTGGACTCCCACGATATCGACGAGCCCTTCGGTCTTTTTGAGGAGCCCCTCGACCTCGTCGCCGAGCTCCGCGAGGACGCTCGCATCGTCTCCAAAAATCTTGACCTCGATCGGCGTCGGATTTCCCTCGAGGTCGCCCAGCATGTCCTGCAGCAACTGCACGAATTCGATGTCCATCCCGGGCGCGGCCTGCGCGAGCTTGTCGCGCAGATCGGAGATGATCTCGTTGGAGGAACGGCTGCGCTGATTGCGCGCCTTGAGGCGCACGAGCACGTCGCCCGTGTTCTGCTGCGTTGCGAACAGCCCCAGCTCCGATCCTGTTCGCCGCTGGATCGACGCGACCTCCGGCGTCTTGAGCAGCACGGCTTCGACGTGCTTCAGCTGCCGGTCCGTCTCCTCGAGCGCCGTGCCGGCGGGGGTCAGGTAATCGATGATGAAGCCTCCTTCGTCCGCCCGCGGCAGAAAGCCGGTGCCGACGACGAAGTACAGGGCCGCGCCGGCGGCGGCGAGCAGAATGACTGCGAACAGGGCGAGCAACGGGCGCCCCACGAAGGGTCGCAGGGTGCGGGCGTAGAGCGCGTCGATGCGGTTCCGTTGATGCGGCGCGGCGGGACGATCGCGGATGATGCCCCAGCGCGCGAGGTGAGGAATCACGGTCAGCGAAAGGATGAGCGACGCGAGCACCGCGGCGGACAACGTCAGGGACAACGCGCGGAAGAATTGCCCCACGACGCCGGACAACAGGCCAAGCGGCGCAAACACCACGACGGTCGTCAACGTGGAGCTGACGATCGGTGCGGTCAGATCGCCAATGGCATCCGCGACCGGCGTCGGCGATCCGTCCTGGACGCGCCGATGGATTCCTTCCACCACGACAACCGCGTCATCGATGACCAGCCCGATCGCGACCGCGAGACCGCCCATCGACATCAGGTTGATCGACTCGCCGAAGAAACGCATGACGACGAACGCCATGAGGACGGCCAGCGGCAGCGTCACTGCGGCGACGAGCGTGAGCCGCCAGTCGCGCAGGAACAGCAGCAGGATCACGACGGCAAGGAATCCGCCGATCAGGATCGCGTCGCGCACGTTCGCGATCGACGCCCGCACGAACTCCGCAAGGTCGTACACCTTCGTGATGTGAAGCCCGGCGGGAAGCGCGCGCGCGAGCTCGTCGACCGCCTGCTGCACACCCGCTTCGATCTCGAGGATGTTCGCGCCGACCTGCTGGGAGACGCTGATGCTCGCGACGTCACGGCCGTTGCCGGTGATCAACCCGACGCGATCGGGGGAACCCGGGAAGACCGTCGCGACGTCACTGACCCGCACGACCCCCTCGGGACGCACGGACACCGGCGTCTGCGCGATGTCCGGTATCGACGGCCAGAGACCGGACGCGAGCACCAGCTGCTGAACTCCACCTGTCGCATAACGTCCAACCGGCGCAAGCTGATTCGCCTCTTTCAGCCTGACCGCGACGTCGTGGACCGTCAGGCCCGCGGCAAGCAGCTTCGACGGATCCGCGACCACTTCGATCTCGCGCGTGTCGCTTGCGCTAACCGAGACCTGCGCTGCGCCGGCAACGCGAGCGAGGCGCGGCCGCATCACGTAAAACCCGTAGTCGTACAGATCCGCCGTGGGCACAGACCCGCTGAGATTCAGGATGTACATCGGGAACGCCGCGGGCGTCAGGCGCTCGACGATCAGGTCGGTGCCTTCCGGCAGCGATGGACGTTCGTCGTCCACTTTCCCCTGCACCTGCTGGAGCGCGACGACCATGTCGGTGGAGGGCTCGAACTGCGCCGAGATCTCGGCGGCGCCGCGGAAGGTGGTCGAGCGCACGCGACGGATGCCGGGCACCTCCATCACCGCCTGTTCGAGCGGCCGCGTGACCGACAGCATCATCGCGCGCGCCGGCAACGTTCCGCTGTGGCCAATGATGACCACACGCGGAAACTCGAGGCGGGGATAGATGCTGCTCGGAAGGGTCCAGCCGGCGGCGAGTCCGGCCACCGCCATCAGGCCGACGGCGAGCAGGATTGCACGTCCGTACCGATCGACCAGGCCGGAGAGGCTCATGACCCGATCGTGACGGACGCGCCGTCAGGAAGTCCGTTGTGCCCGCGAACGATCACGCGATCGCCGGGCTTGATGCCTTTGCGGATCTCCGCGGCATCGGACGTGACGACGCCGACCTCGACTTCGTTGCGGTGAGCCTTCGAATCGCCGCTCACCGTCATCACGATCGAATCTTCGCCGTCGTGAATGACGGCGGCGGGCGGCACAAGGACCACACCGGCTCGCTCGGGACCGAGGATCTCCACCTGCACGGAAGTCCCGGCGGTCAGACGGGCGGCCGACGCTGGACGCAATCGCACCGGCGCGGTGACAGTTCCCGGCTCCACCGCCGCGGGCCGGGCGATGACGGACGCTTCGATCGGTTCGCCGGCCGGATCGATGATGCGGGCCGGCGCCGCCGCAGCGACGCGCGCAAGGCTGCCGACCGGCACCGCCGCGACGATTTCGAGACGATTCGGATCGATGACGCGGAGAATCGGATCCGAGGGCCCGGGCTCCACGAGGTCTCCCGGATTGTGCCAGCGTTTCGCGATCACGCCCGCGAACCGCGCGCGCACGATCGTCCGTCCCGCGAGCGTGTTCGCGGCGCCGCTCGCGCTCCGCGCCCGGGCGAGCGCCGCGTTGGCCTCCCGCAACTCGCGCTCGGCATCCTCGACCTCTTTCCTCGCCGCGACGCCGCGCTCGAACAGGCCGGACAGCCGCTCCCTCGCGGCCCTGGCGTTTTCGACGCGCGCTTCGGCCTGCTCGATCTCCGCGCGGCCGGCGGCAGCGCCCGCCGTCAGGGACGGGATCTCGAAGCGCACCAGCAGGTCGCCTGCGCGAACGCGGTCCCCTTCAGCCTTCGGCATCTCGATGATGCGCGCCCCTTCGGGCGCAGTGACGAGGAGCTCGGCCCCTGGCGCGGCGTTGACGACGCCGCTTGCGGCGATCGCTTCGCGCAAGCCAGCGCCGCCCCCCACAAGGGAGCTGCAGCC
>Ga0137373_10008830_pt1 | contig 10614 bp, 12 predicted proteins | sample SagtaG_5_FD_104912 | JGI IMG/M metagenome (GOLD analysis project Ga0137373, IMG submission 104912) | Vadose zone soil microbial communities from Sagehorn Ranch, Mendocino, California, USA - Sage1_R_80_16 metaG | ecosystem: Environmental > Terrestrial > Soil > Vadose zone | place: USA...
ATCCTTCTGTTTGAATGGACTTACTGGCGCTGGGTCGCGTTCTGTGGAAATCGCTATGTATGTCGGTTCATTTTCGCGTTTCATAAGTGGAAATCTCCCAAATCAGTGGAAATCTTAGCATGAGCCTTTTGGCTTGACAAGGACAAAATCGTGGACTAAGTTGTCTATGTTCGCATGTCTGTAACCTTCACAAAACTTTTCAGTTCTATCACTGAATCAACCATTTGGTGCGAGGATAGCGACACTCGCGTGGTTTGGGTAACGATGCTCGCCATGTCGGACAAATACGGACGTGTATGGGCGTCAATCCCAGGTCTCGCTAAACGTGCTTCTGTTTCACTATCGTCAACAGAATCAGCACTTTCAAAATTCTTAGCTCCTGATAAGTATTCTCGTTCAAATACTTATGATCCAGCAGAAGAAGGACGCCGTATAAAACCAATTCAAGGGGGCTGGAAGCTTATCAATTACCCCCACTATCGAGGTCTACGAGACGAAGATGAACGACGAGCATATAAAGCTGAATGGGCTCGTAAAAATAGAGAAAAACAAAGGATTTCGCGTGGACAACAAATGTGGACAAATTCGACAAATGTAGATTCAAGTGGACATAATGCAGAAGCAGAAGCAGATAAATCTAATACAAACCCCCCCCTACCCCCCCCTCCCTCCCGGAGTAAAGTGGCTCTTACTGTTCGAGACCGAAGAAAACTCAACGACGAGATTTGGCGGTTGATGGAGAAAAATTGCTCCATGCCTTTTGAAGAAGCTTTACGAACGGCTTGCGCTGAAATGCTCATTCCGCTCGATGCGGCAAAATTAGCAGTATCAGAAGCGGGCCTGAAAGATGCATTGCCAACAAGAAAGCGAAACCAAGTGGAATTCTAAAGTCTGAGCTGGTGGGTAGGAGAAAAATGAGCCAGCTTTATTTTCTAGAAAGTTGAGCACGGCAAGAAGTGTCAACGGGTCCCTGCCCGAAAAACTAGGGAGAAATGGTGGTGAGCAAGTGAGTTGGATCGCATCGTTCGTAAAGCCTGTTCCTAAACGTCAAGCAGCAGCTGCAATTTCAGCATTGTCCACAGGTAGGCAGACCGAAGGGCCGGCCATTGACCAGTGCGAACTAGCGAAGCATGTAGCCCATTCAATTCTGCCGATCATACCGGGGCCGTTTATCCAAGTCACACTTAGCGGCCATGCGAACGGCGTCGGCTGGCAAAAGAAAGAGGGATGCTCGAATGACTGCATCAGTGTAAGCGTGGTGCAGATCACAGAAGAACCGGCTTAACTCTCCGTGCGGGCTCTACTCACTGCTGGGCAGGGCCCCGTACAGAGGACGTTGACGGAGACGAGTTCAGAGAAGAAAAGGTTGAGGAGGTCTAATGGTTGATCCCCCTTTTATTCTCCGAAACACAACTTTTGGTGAAAGCAGATTGGGTCCCTACCCCCAAGCGTAGGAGAAGGTGGTCAGCGATGGACAACACAGCAACCGATGTCAGGCCAATTTACAGGAAAGTTGAAGAAGGCAAGGGAAAGGCTACGCAAATTTTTATGATCGTGTGCGACGAAGGTTGGCGCGAGTCAATTGTCTGCACCGGAATGTACGGATGGGCTGCTGATTGGCTCCTGCGGCAAATTCAGGGCAAGCCCTATGCAGTGGCAGAGCAGGACCTTTCCATCAGTAAGGTTGGTTGAGGGTAGGGCCCCGTTCGGGTCAAAGTTCAGAGAGTAAAAGCGTAGAAGAAAAGAGGTTGGAATGACAGATTGGCTAGTATTGGCGCAGGCTGCGCTCGCTCCCCTCTCAGGTGCGGTCGAATGAAATGGTCCACCCGCTCGATGCGGCAAAATTAGCAGTATCAGAAGCAGGTTTGAAAGATGCACTGCCAACACGGAACAGGCAGACAGTCAGCGTTGAGTGAGTAAGCAGGGAGACAACCAATGACCGTCCAACAAGCAATTGAATGGCTACAAAAGCTACCCGACAAGCAGATCGAGATGATGGTGGACTGTCCGCATTGTGGCCGTGGGAATCAACTGGCTAAGATCGAAGAAGCTGTGATTTTACGTGGGGAGCAGGGAGACAACCCATGAGGAATGGCTAGAAGAAAACGGACTCCGGATGATGCAGGATGCAATGCGGCGGTTTGAAAAGCGCATAGCAAAGGATTGACACGCGGTTCACGACACCATCAGACAAAAGGAGGAAAACAATGTCCGACTTAACAGATGTTCCCGAAGAAAGAGTCAATAGTCCCGCCCATCAAGAATGGCTAAAGCAGCGCAAGCTACAACCTGCTTGCGACCCGCAACCGATTCCGAAGAAACGTAAGGCGCACCGATGCCCAGAATGTAACTGTGCCGCTGGCCGTCACACCAACCTGTGCAGCAAGAGCAAAACACGAAATATGGGATGCGGAGGGCTGGCCGAACGAAAAAGGCAACCGCCATGCGATCCCCGACCGATAAACAACTCCGGCTGTGGTGCCCCTTGCGAAGCTCCTTGTACATGCGGAGAAGAGGAAGATCGCAGGTACGAAAGTTGGGCGGCTCCCCTCTCTAAATCTACCAAATGAAATGGTCCACTCGCCAAGCTCTCAAACTAATCTACACTTGGAAAGAATCACATCCCTGCGTTGATTGCCATTTCTACTACCGCTATTTCCAAATAGAGGCCGATCATGTCCCGGAACGCGGCAAAAAGCTCTACGTCCTCGGCGCCAGACAAGCCCGCTATCTCGACCAAGCAACACTCCTCTGCGAATTGGGCAAATGTGATGCGGTTTGTCGCAACTGTCATTCGATGCGAACGTGGAGTCGCTTGCGTAGATCTGGACTCCGTTCTCCTACACCACAACCCCGAGGACGGAATCTCCCGCCTGGGGCATCCCTTACCCCTTGGTCGAAAACTCACACACTTACTCAAACACAAGGGATTCCGCGTAATCGTGTTAACATCTCGCCCAGCCCGATACCAGCACGGGCGGATTCATCAACATCTCGAATCTCTCGGTTTCATGGTTGATCATGTAACCAATGTGAAACCAGCAGCGGATGCATATTTCGATGACAAAGCATTCAGGATTCCAAAGAACTGGCGATGATGACCGAAAGTGAAATATCCACACTCGGATCAGTCGAAACACTCGGCGGCGCAATTGACAAATACGACATCGCCACTTTCATGGAAGATGATCCCGAGCGATTCATGGAACTCGTAACTCATCTCTCGCCGCGTGATCAGGAAATCATTTTATGTTTTTCTGTACTGCGAAAACGACCTACAGATTTGTCAATACTATTTGGAAAGGCTGGACACCGTGCCGAAGAAGATCTCCACAAAGCAGCGCATAAACTCGCCGGTCTCGCGCAATTCGGGCCATTGCCGGAAATCGAGAAAATTCAGCCTATCATTCAGCGTTGCGGACTTGCACAATTTGGCAATCATGTACTGTCGGCCTGTCTTAGAGAATATGCGAGATGCCGAGACTTTGTCGCTATTTCGCGCCTTCTCGCTACGAGAGGCTTGCGACAGCAAATGCTTCGTGCCTTCAAAATCCTCCACGCAGCGCAAGGCAGGGAAGAGGGCCTCTTAGCTGGTTGGATTCTCTGGCTTGTCGATGGCTCTGATCCAAATGGGAAAGGCTGGCGTAAACGCACTCGAGGAAGGCGTGATAGAAAACTTGGCCCAACGACATTCCGCACTTCAGGTGCTCCCATTGAACAATTGCAAGCTAGTCGAGCTGCTAATCAAAAAGGTGGCTACGGTCAGCGCACGGCCAATGTTAAAATCCAGCGCCGCATGAAATTCATACTGCGAGGAATGTCATGTACGGATTAGGAACACGGAGTTACAACCGAAGCACGGAGGCTCGCCAAAACAAGAAAGCGCAAAAAGAAGCAACAGTAAAATATCTTAAGCAACCCAGACGTGAAGTTGTGGTTGGGCCGATCTGCAAATGTTTGAGTTTCAATCTTCCCCATGGACTTGAGCGACATAAAGAACTGCGCTCAGAGCACGATTGGTCACGACAAGAAAGTCGCTACAATCCGGGATGGTGCTACTAAATGCCTGACAACGGTCAGATGATGACCAAGAAACTTGCCAGAGAGCAACTCGTCTACTGGCGGCAGATGCTTGCTATGCGACCCGAGGACGCCGAAGCGATCCAAAATGTCGCCTCTTGCCTATTCACTATCGGCGAAACTGATGAAGCTCTGCAACTCTATCCCCGCGCCTACGAGATGAATCGATCTTCCTCCGCTATTGCCATGAATTACGGCATGGTGCTGAAAGACATGGGACGCTTCGCAGAGAGCGCGCATATCGTGCAACACGCCTATACACTCGATCCCGATTTCTTTTACCTCCGTCTGGGTTGGTCTGAATCACTACTCAGAAATGGAAATTGGTTGGATGCTTGGCCCCTTTACGATGAGGCTCGACCGGGAACGAAAGAGGGCGCTCGCAACATGCTCAACCTTCCAGATCAAATCCAACTTTGGAAAGGCGAAGCACTCACCGCACCAGAAAACAAGTTACTTGTCATTGGCGAAGGTGGCACCGGAGATCGCATCACGTATTCCCGTTGGTTGCCGGAATTGGATAAGCGTGGCATCGAATGGATTTACTTTCCCGATTGCAATCCCCCGATTCCGGGGCTGCAATCATTAATGGAACGGGTCCCATGGCTTCAGGGTAAAGTCCGCAAATTCGGCGATACTTATGATGTCTCCCATTGGACAACCGTTTTCAGTTTGCCCGCATGTTTAGGTGCAATTCCCACAACCATTCCCAAATTCCCTGACTGGTTTCTTCCCGATCCAGAATTAAAAAAACGCTATAGCATCACGAAGCCGGAAGGCGATACGCGCCCGATCTATGGCTTGATCTGGGGAGCAAATGAATTGTTTGAAGGCGGGATGAAATTCCGATCTCTTCTCGAATCGCAAGCGATGCGACTTGTTTTGCAAACCTGTGATTTGTGCCATTGGGTAAACTGCTGGGCAGGAGACGCGCATGGAAACAATTTCAAACTTGGCGAGCCAGTGCTCAATCCAAAATTTGAGAACTGGGAAGAAACTGCCGCTCTGCTTTCCAACATGGACGGCATCGTCACAACTGACAATGGCGCCGGATGGTTGGCTCAAGCTCTGGGCAAGCCATGTTCGATTCTCTTGTCGGGCAATTCCGATTGGAAGTTTTTGCGCGGGACGGGAAAATCCTATTGGTCGGAAAGGGCACGACTCTTCCGCAATTCTGGCCAAGGATTCGAAGATGCGGTAACTAAGTGCATCCTAGCTATCAGAAATGGTGAAGCCGTCGGTCGTGCCCTCTAATTACCAATATGACTTGGTTTTACGAACAATTAACGGGGCGATTGCTTGATCCGGCTGGTGAAGTCGTGGCGATTGGATATTCCGGGCAACCTCCACATTCCAACGATCCTGATGCTCAAGACCTACACAACTTCGGGCCAATTCCCCAAGGGTTTTGGCAAGCAGTTGAACTGATTCCCGAATCGCTATCCCATGGGCCCTATGTGATTCGACTCGAACCATATTCAACAACCCAAACATTTGGGCGTACTGGGTTTTTGATTCACGGAGAGCGCATCGCGCCTCCTCCGGGATTGGCGAGCAATGGTTGTATCATCCTGTCACGCGATGTGCGAGAAAAGTTTTGGACTTCGCGAGATCGTGACTTGCAAGTGATTCGAGGCGGTCAATGAGTTTTTCCAACATTACGCAAAATCCGCCACTCGGCCAGATGAATATCGAACCAATGGACGAGTGGTATGCGGCAATTGAAAATCTTACTGCCGTGGGCGATGCCAGCTCGATCAACATCCCATGGTTACTCTCGATTTCGCTTTCGATTGGCAATGCAACTACGCAAGCCATCGCCAGAAATGCCGTTGTTTTCTCCGAGCCGGAATGGGCCGATGGCACGGGCGGCGGGCAGGGATCGATGTACGGGAATGGCGGAACGGGGTCAGGCGAAGGAGGGCTCTGTGTCTCTTGGTAGCGTACTTATAATTTGCGCCGCCATCGTGAATCTGTATTGGACATTCTGCAATTGGCGTATTCGCACTAATGACCGGAACCAGCATTTGCAATTTTTAAGCGATGCTGCGGAACTCAAGCAAGAAGCGCAAAACTGCTTGAATCGAGCACGGAAAATTGTTGCCATGGCAAGCATCGAACACGACTTCGCCGTCTGCAAGGAATGTCAAAAGATCACTTCGAAATACATTACGGAACATGGCATTACGATCTGTATTGATTGCGCAGCGGCTATTGCCATGAAAGGGTAATTCATGCCGGCAACTTTTTCGAGTATCGCGGTTTCGCCTTCTGGCGCGACCCTTTTGAATTCGCTTACCGTCACCACGACTGCGGGCACGGTGCTCAGTGAGATCGTAATGCAGCCCGCCGCAGCAACGCTCGGCTATGGGCAAGTAACGGTCCTCAGCACTACGGCCACGACTATCGTGGCGGCACGTCCAACGCGAACCTCGTTAACTATTTCCATCGCAGGGACGGCATCTTCGAATCTCTATGTGGGAGATGCTTCTGTGCTTTCAACTACGGGGCTGCTCATTCTCGGAATCCAAGGCGCGAATGCGGTAATCCCGACATCAGGGGCCGTCGTAGGAGTGACGGATGGCACAGCGAATCAACTCGTCAGCTTTTTGGAGACGTACCTGTGAAAAAACTTTGGTTCTTGCTCTTGATTGTTGCTGCCGCGCATGCCCAAATCACTTATCCAGGCACGATCAAAAAAGCCGACCAATACAGTTGGCCGTACTATTCCAAAGCTGGCTCGGCCTATACGATCAGCGGTGCATCGCCGCTCACAACGCCAGCAGGTGTACCTGTCATTCCTTGCCAAACCCCCAGCGGCGGTATTGCTACGACGCCAACCAATTGTCTGCCCGGAATCAATGGCCGTGCCATCACAGGCACAACTGCAACGGATACGATTCTCGCGACCGATTGCAATCCTTACCGAGTCGAATACAAAGGCTCTGTCGCGGTGGCAATTACTTTGCCTACGGCCACAACGTTTGGTGTCTCGAAGTGCTCATTCAAACTTGTCAACAATTTGAGTACGGTGAACGATCTCACCATTACAACTACCACTTGGACATGCAATGGGAATGCAACCTGTGTGATTCATAATGGACAGGAAGGAATATTTTTCACCGACCCAAACAGCGCAACCAACTGGGTTGCTGACATCCATGAGCAGGCATTGACGCTCACCACAACCGGGTCGGGAGCTTCAACGCTGACTCGCGCCGCGACCGGAATAACACTCAACGTTCCGACGCCAAATCAAAAGACTTCAGTTGCTAATACAACGCCGGTAACGGCCAGCGCCAATACTACAGGTGCTCAGGCCTTAATGGAATTGTCACTCGGTGCCGGACTACTCAATACTTTGAATGCTCCAGTGAAGCTGCATGGTTCTGGGATCTACTCAACTGCACTGGGGCAAACTCCCACGCTCACTTTTGTCGTGAAATTGTGCACGGTTAGCGGATGCGGCTCGGGGACTGTGGTGACTCTTGCCAGCATCATCACGACAGCTACAGTAGCTTCGATCACAAACAATGGCTGGAGTATAAATCTTGTGGCCGTGCCGAATGTGGTCGGTTCTTCGGGGACACTGCTTGTCCATGGACCATTAACGATTGATCTCGGCGCGCTCACCACAACCGCCGATTCGGTTTTCAATGATGTGAATACCGCAGCATCCTCCACCATCAATCTAACTTCGGCGTTATTCCTAGATTTCTTCGTGACCACTTCGACGGGAAGTGCCAGCAATTCAATCACCCAGCAGATTGGTGGAGTGATGCTGTGGCTCTGATTCGCTATTTCATCTTTGCGCTTCTGATCGGTTCAGCATTCGCTCAATGTGGACCTCCAAATTACGCCTGCTCCACAACCTCCACTGCGAATCCTGGTTCCATCGCGCCGATTTTTACTGCGACCTCGCCCACTGCAACTACATGTAGCGGCATGTGTCAAAATTCGACTGCCTACGATACGACGCTAAATCCAGCGGGGCATGATTGCATCACGCGGATTACGGATGGGACCACGTTTCCCAGTGGGGCATCAGTTGGAAACTTCACATTTTCGGGTGGCGACAACGACATCATGGGGTCGGTGAATGAAACTTATCTTGGTGTGAATTCAGGGCAAGTTTACATCTTGCACATGAATAACTCCGGGAACTGTGCGCAAGTCGTCAACACCGGCGCACCGGGGATTCATGTGGCAGGACCATTTGGATTTTCCAAGGTCATCGATACGCGATTTTATTTTCTAGTAGGGAAAACCGCTTTGCACCAAGGCGACATCACCAGCGATATGACATACACAGATACGACTCTGGTAGATATTTCGGCAGCCGGTATTTGCCCTGGTGTTAATTGGGGAACATTCGGAACACCTACCAGCGCCAGCATCATGGGCATTAAGTCAAACGATGGACGCTTTGGTTGGTCAGTTGGACCGAATACGCAAGGCAGTGCGGATTGGGTTTTCGTTTACGACAAAACGCTCGGCTGCTCCACAGTCAACATGGCGACAGGAGACTATTGGGATTTCTGCACCGGAGGCAGTTGCAATTCGAGTACACCAAGGACAGGAGTTCTAAGCACGGCGACTGGAACGTGCTGGGGATCCCAAGGCAGTGTTGGAAGTTTTCATGGCATCCACGATTCGCAGATGTCAGGCGACGGTAATTACATGCTGCTCGCTTTGCAAATCACGGGCACGGCGAATGTGGCATGGACTCAAGGTTCATGCGCGGGAGATACCACATCAAACCAGCAAACGATCTGGACGATTGGCACTGCTACAACCCAATGGGCATCGACCAAAACCACTGGGCCCGGGGGCTTGCAGTCCGGTTCGCACAATAGCGCCGGCCAGACGCATTATCTAACGCCATATTTCAATGGACCGAATATTCGCCCATTTTCCAATGTGACGGCATTTACGTCATTCTTCGGACCTCTCCCCGCTACTCTTTTTACCGGGGATTCGCATAATTCATGGCCGAATCCGCTCGCCGATGACAGCTATCCATGGGTAGGGGCATCCGATCTCGTAACCGTTGCCAATGGCGGACCCATCGCTCCCAACTATCTCGGCAATACCGTATTTGCGTGGTATCCCAATGCGGTTAATCAGAATCCTGTCATCTTCTCGCACACTTTCAGTTGCAATACGACTGCGACGACAAACTGTCCTAGTGGAGTAGGAGATTCATATTTCGGAGCACAACAATCGATCGGGTTTGCTACGCAGAAAGGAAATTATTTCTGCTGGGCCTCGACTCATTTACAAAGCCTGGGAAACGATAATCTTGGGCATTCCCGTTCTGATGGGTTTTGCGTCCATCTCGATGGATTTTCTTCTAGTGCCGGGTTTTTTAATTCAAGTTGGAATCATGTTCCGCCTGTCGTATGGCCTCCGACCGATTCCAACGGAACGACAGCTTCTCTCTCTGGATTCCGTATCTGGGATGACGGCCAAAAATGGGGGCAGATTGAAACTTCTGCCGGCGTCTTCAACTGGACGGGTATGGATACGATCATCAACACGCTCGTCATCAATCCAGTCATGAGTACGATTTATGTATTCGGAGATGTTCCGAAATGGGCGGGCCGGTGTTCGGCTGCTGCTGATCCCAGTACGTGTTTGCCAGGACCAACGGGCAGTGGGTTTGGTGGCGGAACCCAGTGCGCGAGTCCAAGCAATTACAGTTGCGTGCCACCTACCGATGTGAACAATGATGGAACGGGAACTGATGCCAGCTTCAACACGTTTGTGGCTACACTTGCAGGTCGCTATCCGAACAAAATTTCCTATTACGAGATCATAAACGAAGCCGACTCCGCAAACTTTTGGTGTGCGGGCGGAGGCGCTACCGGATGTGGAACCTCACAGCAAAGTCTGAATATCTTGGTCCGCATGTCATGGGATGCGCGGCAAATTGTTGCATGTCTCAGTCCAACCTCCAAAATTGTTGGCCCTGCCTTCCATAGTGCTACCGCTCTTGTTTGGGGTCACAACTATGCGGTGACTTCGATTAGTGCACCTGCGGGCGTGTCCGGCGTGAACGGTGTGCCTGTGGGATGCAATTGGTCCGCCCAGACGGTTACGGGCAAGATGACATTCGACATCACCAATTTCCACGATCATTTCACCGCGCCCGATTCGCCATACATTTCGACCTACAACAACGTGGTGACGGAAATCAACAATGACGGATTGCCGACTGCTTTGATTGAAGATGAATTCGGATGCACGACTTGCAGCAATGTTGATTCGCGAGCCGCTTATTATGGGGCAGCCTTCGCAATTCGAGCATCAACGATTTCGATCCCACTGCTTTCGGCGTGGCAATATCAGTGGGATTCAGGCGGCGGCTATGAGCTGCAGGGCAACATTGCAGGCTTGGCCGTGGATGTGGTTGCCGGATGGATCACAGGTGCTTATGTTGGCACGTATACGCACAGCGGCACGATCTATAGCGTTCCGGTAACAACTGCCACGGGCGCGAGCGGGCTGATTGCATGGGACACGGCACAATCG
>Ga0137373_10008839_pt1 | contig 10610 bp, 8 predicted proteins | sample SagtaG_5_FD_104912 | JGI IMG/M metagenome (GOLD analysis project Ga0137373, IMG submission 104912) | Vadose zone soil microbial communities from Sagehorn Ranch, Mendocino, California, USA - Sage1_R_80_16 metaG | ecosystem: Environmental > Terrestrial > Soil > Vadose zone | place: USA: California...
CCAGACGCACGACGTCATCGTGCGCCACCTGCGCTTCCGTCCCGGCGACATCGCCAAATCGGAGGTTGACGCGCTGAACATCGTCGGCGACAGCCACGACGTCATCGTCGATCACTGTTCCGCGTCGTGGTCGGTGGACGAGGCGCTGTCGCCGAGCGGCGCGATTCACAACATCACGGTGCAGTGGAGCATCATCGCCGAGGCGCTGAACCACAGCATCCACAGCAAGGGGACGCACGGCTACGGCTCGCTCGTCCGCGCCAACGGCGGCGTGACGCTGCATCACAACCTGTGGGCCCACAACTCCGCGCGCAATCCGCGGCTGGGCGACAACTATGGCCGGGAGCCATGGCCGACCTTCGACGTTCGCAACAACGCGATCTACGACTACGGCGAGATGGCAAGCGGCATGACGGGCGATCGCCTCAGCGTAAATTACGTCGCGAACTACGTGCGGCCGGGACCGAGCAGAAACCGCTCGCGGGGGATCGTGGTGCTGACGGACACGGCATCCGCGTCCTATTACCTCGAGGGCAACGTCGCGGATGGACTGCCGGGACGCCGCAACGATGCGACGTGGTTCGACAGGACCGAGAAGGACGGCAAGCCGCTGGTCACCATGGTTCGCGAGCCGTTCACTGTGCCGCCGGTCCGGACGACCAGCGCGGAGGATGCACTCGAGGCCGTGCTGCGCGATGCGGGCGCGACGCGGCCGCGCCGCGACGCGGTTGACGCCCGTATCGTTCGCAGCGTGAGGGAGCGCACCGGCTCGATCATCGACTCCCAGGCGCAGGTCGGCGGATGGCCGGAGTACAAGGGAGGCCCCGCGCCGGCAGATGCGGACGAGGACGGGATGGCCGACGCGTGGGAGCGCGCGCACGGGCTCAATCCGCGCGACCCCGGCGATGCCGCGCGCACCTCGGCTTCGGGTTACACGAATATCGAGCTGTATCTGAACGAGCTCGCTAGCGGTCCACTGTCTCGTTCCGGACGGTCCCGTTGATGCGGACGTTGGTCAGCACGAGGCCGCGGACAGATTCGAGCACGTCCGGTTTCGCGACGCCGTCAAAGGTGCAATCCGTCACCCGGATGTTTGTGATCGGCGCGTTGTCGAAGCCGCGCAGCAGGAACGCGTACTGGCTCTTGCGGCTCGTGACGTGGCGGACGTCGACATCGCGCAGCACGGGCGTAAACGCGCCGTTCTTGCCTTCCTCGTAATAGAAGTCCGCGGCCACCACCGCTTCGGCGAGGTCGCCGATGGTGACGTCGCGCATCGCGATGCGCTCGATGACGCCGCCGCGCGCGGCGTTGTTCTTGAACCTGAGCGCGCGCTCCAAACGAGGGCTGTCCATGCGGCAGCGCTCGGCAAAGATGTTCCGCGCGCCACCCGAGATCTCGCTGCCAATGGTCACGCCGCCGTGGCCGTCCTTCATCTCGCAGTCGCGGACGATCACGTTCTCGATCGGCCGGTTGATCCGCCGTCCATCTTCGTTGCGGCCCGACTTCAGCGCGATGCAGTCGTCGCCGGTGTCGAACGAGCATCGTTCGATGAGCACGTCGCGGCACGACTCCGGATCGCAGCCGTCGTTGTTCGGACCGTGGCTGCTGATCTTCAGTCCGCGAATCGTCACGTTCGTGCACAGCACCGGATGCACTTCCCACATCGGGGAGTTCACGATCGCGACGCCTTCGACCAGCACGTTCGTGCAGCGATAGGGCTGAATGAAGTTGGGCCGCAGCCATGCATCGGGACCGAAGCGCCGCTCGCCGGGCGGCACGCCCTTCGCGCTCATCTCGAGCAAACGGTTTCGCGCCGGGGTCTGCCCGGGCCGGCCCGCTCCACGCGCGCGCCACGACCACCAGAACTCATCGTTGGCCTGACCGTCGAGCGTGCCGCTGCCGGTGATGGCGACGTCGTGCTCGCCGAGCGCATAGATGAACGGCGAGTAGTTCATTAGCTCGACCCCCTCGAACCGCGTGAGCACGAGCGGCAGGTACGCATGCGCGTCACGGCTGAATGCCAGCGTCGCGTCCGCCTCGAGATGGAGGTTCACGCGCGACTGCAGCCGCACCGCGCCCGTAACGAATCGTCCCGCAGGAACGACGACACGGCCGCCGCCCGCAGCGGCGCACGCGGAAACGGCGTCGCGAATCGCGGCCGTCGAGTCGGCCTGTCCGTCTCCTCTTGCGCCGAACTTCGTGATGTCGAAGTCACGATGTGGAAACGATGGCGGTCGTATACGCCGCAGGATCTCGTCAGCGGTACTCCACGGATCCAGGCGGCCTGCGCTGTCCTGCTGCGTGTCGACTCGGAAATCGAGGGCGGCGACCGCGGTGCCTGCAAAAGCAGCGTGGGTCAGAAATGCACGGCGCGAGAACGGTGCGCCCGTCAGTGGTCGTTTGACCATGTCGTCACCGCGATAATAAGCTGCGGCCTTGGCAGGGACACATGCTGACCGACACTCTGTATAGAAAACCGCGCGTGGATGGCGTGCAGCCGCTGCAGCGCCGCGGCGACGGCGGCGCGCGCGAGCTGAGCACGTGGAGGCTGCGGGTGCCGTCTGGCGGCGAGGAACGGCACGCGGTGCCCGGCGAAGAAGGCGTGCTGGTCGTCCAGAGCGGCGCGGCGACAATCAGGGTCGGCGGGCAGCAGTTCTCCGTCAGCCGCAAAGGCGTCTTCGAGGAGCGCGCGACCGCGATCTACATTCCGCCCGGGGCCGAGATCCTCGTCCTTCCGTCGTCGGATTTCGAAGCCGTCCTGTTTTCGACGCCCGCAAAAGTCGATAGCGCCGAGCCCGCCATCGTGCAGCCGTCCGAGGTGCGCGTGAACGCGCGCGGCAAAGACATCTACTCGCGCGAAGTGCACGATATCTTCGTGACCGACGACCATGCCTCGCGCCTCATGGTCGGCGAGACGTTCAACCCGCCGGGGCACTGGAGCAGTTTCCCGCCGCACAAGCACGACGGCCGCGACGGCGAGCCGGTGCTCGAGGAGGTCTACTACTTCCGCATCTCGCCGCCGCAGGGATTTGGGCAGCAGATGCTCTACACGGAGGACGGCGAGTGCGTCGCGCACGTCGTCCGCGACGGCGACACGGTGCTGCTGCCGTACGGCTACCACCCGGTCGCCGCCGCGCCGGGATATCGCCTCTATTACCTGTGGGGGATGGCGGGCGAGCGCCGCAAGCTCGCGCTGCATGAAGACCCCGCGCACAAGTGGATTCATACGTCATGACACGAGTGAAGCTCGATCGCGCCGAGATCGTCCGTCAGATCGAACAGCTGGGGGTCGTGGCCGTCATCCGGCTGCGCGATCCCGAAAAGCTTCGCGCGGTCGTCGACGCGCTGATGGCGGGCGGCGTGAAGGCGCTCGAAGTGACGATGACGGTGCCCGGCGCCGTCGATTTGATCCGCGACCTTGCGCCCACGCTCCCCGAAGGCTTCCTCCTCGGCGCGGGAACCGTCCTGAACGCATCCATCGCGCACGCGGTGATTGGCGCCGGCGCGCAGTTCGTGATCTCTCCCGTGTTCCGCCGCGAAGTGATCGCCGCGTGCCACGAGCACGACGTGCCGGCGGCGCCCGGCTGTTTCACGCCGACCGAGATCCTGGAAGCACACGACGCGGGCGCCGACATCGTGAAAATCTTTCCTGCGACCGCGCTCGGGCCCCAATACATAAAGGATGTGCGTGCGCCGCTGCCGCAGGTGAGGCTGATGCCGACCGGCGGCGTCTCCCCGGACAACGCGGGCGACTGGATTCGCGCCGGAGCGATCGCGGTGGCGGCGGGGTCGTCGCTGCTTGACTCCAAGGCCATCGAGAGCGGCCGGTTCGAAGTGATCACCAACAACGCGCGCCGGATCGTTGCGAACGTCGCGGAGGCGAGAGAGGCAAAGTGAGCGCGAAGGTCATCACGTTTGGCGAGCTGATGCTGCGGCTCGGCCCGCCGGGATTCGAGCGGCTGCTGCAATCGCCCATGCTGGTGGCGACGTTCGGCGGCGGCGAAGCCAATGTCGCGGTCAGCCTGGCGCAGTTCGGGCTCGACAGCCACTATGTCACGCGGCTTCCGCAGAACGCGATCGGCGACGCGGCGGTGCGGGCGCTGCGCGCCGAAGGGGTCGCGACGGATCTGATCGTCCGCGGCGGCAGCCGCATGGGCATTTACTTCACGGAGACCGGTGCCAGCCAGCGCGCGTCGACCGTGCTCTACGACCGCGCGAACTCCGCGATCAGCGAGATTCCTCCCGACGCCCTCGACTGGGATCGCGTGATGGGTGGCGCGGCGTGGTTTCACGTCACGGGGATCACGCCGGCGCTCGGCGAGAAGGGCACCACGGCGACGATCGCGGCGGTAGCGGCCGCGAAACGCGCGGGCGCGCGCATCAGCGTCGACCTGAACTATCGGAAGAAGCTGTGGACCGTCGCGCAGGCGCAGAAAACCATGCGTCCGCTGATGCGCGACGTCGATGTGGTCATCGCGAACGAGGAAGATTTGCAATGCGTCCTCGGGATCGACGTGGCGGGCGCCGACGTCACGTCCGGCACGCTCGACGTGAACGCGTACCGCGGCGCCGCCGAGCGTGTCACGAAAGAGCTCGGACCGCCCATGGTCGCGATCACGCTGCGCGAAAGCCTCTCCGCCAGCGACAACGGCTGGAGTGCGGTGCTCTGGGACGGAAAGGCAGTGCATCAGAGCCAGCGGTACGTTGTGCGCCTCGTCGATCGCATCGGCGGCGGCGATAGCTTCGCTGCGGGACTGATCTACGGTCTCATCACGGGCCGCTCTCATGATGCCGCGCTTCGATTTGCGGTGGCTGCGAGTGCGCTGAAGCAGACCATCCCCGGCGACTTCAACCGCGCGAGCGTCGGAGAAGTCGACGCGCTCGCCGGGGGCGACGCGTCCGGCCGCGTTCAGCGTTAAGGCGAACCAAAAGCGAACAAAAGGTGCCAGGCACCGAAAGTGCCAGCCACCAACGGTGCCAGCCACCAAAAGTGCCAGCCACTTCGCACAGGATGACGGACCTCCAAGAGCAATTCGGCGAAATCGACATCTACCTGTTCGACCAGTTGCTCCGCGGGCGCATTCGTCCGGGCATGCGCGTGATAGACGCGGGGTGCGGCGGCGGACGCAATCTGGTCTATTTCCTCCGAAACGGGTACGACGTGTCCGGATGCGATCACGACCGCGCGGCGGTCGAATCGGTGCGCGCCATGGTGTCCCGGATGGCGCCGGCCCTTCCGGCAGAAAACTTCCGTGTCGAAGCGATCGAGTCGATGAGTTTTCCGGACGCGAGCGCTGATGTCGTCCTTGCCAGCGCCGTCCTGCACTTTGCCGACAGCGATGACCAGTTCGACGCGATGGTGAGCAGTGCCTGGCGCGTGCTCAAACCTGGCGGCCTGTTCTTCGCGCGCCTTGCGTCGTCTATCGGGATCGAAGATCAAGTGCACCGGATCGTCGGTCGCCGCCATCGACTGCCGGATGGCAGCGATCGATACCTTGTCGACGTTCCATTACTTCTGCGGTTGACCAGCCGACTGGGCGGCGACCTGCTCGATCCGATCAAGACTACTGTCGTCCATGACCAGCGGTCGATGACGACGTGGGTGGCGCGTAAACGAGCGATCTGACCGCAGGGATAAACCCTGCGCTATGGGGCCGCCCTTTACGGGACGTCGAAGCACCTATGCACAACGACGAAGCACGAGCACTGCTCCGGCACACGGTTGCGACCATCGCGTACCGCGGCGGGAAGGCAGTGCGCGACGCTCCGGAGTCGTTCGCCGCGTATCGCGTGGCGCCGGCATCGCGAACACCGGCCGACATTCTTGCGCACATTGGCGACCTGTTCGACTGGGCGATGTCCCTGGTCGACGGGCAGCACGTATGGCACGACTCGACGCCGCTTCCGTGGCAATCGGAGGTCGCGCGCTTCTTCGACGTGCTCCGCCGGTTCGACGACAAACTCGGGTCGGGGACGCCTCTCGGCTGTGCACCGGAGAAGCTGGTTCAGGGGCCGATCGCAGATGCGCTCACCCACATCGGCCAGATCGCGATGTTGCGCCGGATCGCAGACGTGCCGATCCGCGGCGAGAGCTACTACCGCGCAGATATCGTCGTGGGCCGCGTCGGCCCAGAGCAGACTCCACCGAAGCTGGAATTCGACTAGACGTCGAGCTCGCCGCGTCCGACGAGCACCGACTGCCCTCCAACCCTGACGCGCGTGATCGCGTCGTCTCGCGTGTCGATTGAGATGTGGATCCTGCTCGGCCGCCGCATCGCGACCCCCTGCAGACTGACGATGTTCTGCGCCGCGGCGGCTGACACCACGGCATGGTGGAACAGATAGCAGCCGAGCGGACCGCTCGCGCCGCCGGTCGCCGGATCTTCAGCGATCCCGAATCCGGGCGCGAGCATGCGGCTGTAGACGGTGTGCGCAGCGCCGGGATGCGGCGCGCCCGAGGTCGTAAAGAAGAACGTCGCGAGCTCCGGCAGTCCCGAATCGCGGCAGCACCGCGCGACCGCGCGGCGGTCGACGACTGCGCGATCGACCGCGTCGCGCGTCGTCAGCGCGACGAGCAGGAACGGCACGCCGCAGGAGACCATCTGGTTCGGCAGGCCGTCGACGAGATCAGATTCCTCCACGCCCGCCGCCGCCGCGAACGTCCCGCGATCGGAGATCGCACCCCCGAAGGACGGAAGCAGCTGCGTCATCCACGCGAACGACAATTCGCGTTCGTTCCACTCGAGCGAGACCGGAATCGGCCCCACGCCCAGCTCGAACACGAACTCGCCCCGTCCGCGCGCGATCACGCCTTCCATGGCGAGCGCGAACGTGCTGCCGATGACGGGATGACCCGCCATCGGCAGCTCTTCGCCCGGCGTGAAGATGCGCATCCTGACGTCGCCGTTCTTTTCGCGTGGAAAGACGAACGTGCATTCGGAGAAGTTCATCTCGCCCGTGATCGCCTGCATCATCTCCGTGGTGATCGATCCGGGTTCCGGAAAGACGGCGAGCTGATTGCCCTCGAGTGGCCGATCGGTGAACACGTCCAGATGCAGGTAGCGCATGAGAGTCCACGATTCCAGACTTCGGTTGTTCGCGCAAGGGGCATTCGAGCAATGGCCACCGGCAGTGCATCTTCGAGCAGCTTTCGCTGGCTGGAACTGACGCTGCCAAGATCAAACAGGAGGACGCGAGAAAGGGATTGGGTACGAATGCAGCGTGACATTGAAGGCTGTTGATTGGGTGAACCGAGGTTAAGATCTCCCGAGTACAGATGGAGGAATCCCTACAGTGGCGAAACGCGGGAAGAAAGAACCATCGCTCTTCGATGACGGCGGAGCGGCAGTCGATACACGCGGACCGGGCGGACCGAATGAGCCTGAGGGTGTCGCGCTGCACGAGGCGGCGCAGACGCGCTACCTCAATTACGCGCTTTCGGTCATAACGTCGCGCGCGTTGCCGGACGTCCGCGACGGGCTGAAGCCTGTTCAGCGCCGCATTCTCTACACGATGTGGCAGCAGAACCTGACGGCTGACGCGAAGCACCGCAAGTGCGCGAAGGTCGTGGGCGACGTGATGGGCAACTACCATCCGCACGGCGACTCCGCGCTCTACGAGACGCTCGTGCGCATGGCGCAGCCGTTCTCGCTGCGCTACCCGCTGATCGACGGCTCCGGCAACTTCGGATCGCTCGATGGCGACAGCGCCGCCGCGATGCGGTACACGGAATGCCGCCTGGCGCGCCTCAGCGACGAGCTGCTGACCGAGATCGATCAGACAACGGTGCCGTTCCGGCCGAATTACGACGGCACGCGCACCGAGCCGGTCGTGCTGCCCTCGCGCATTCCCAACCTGCTGATCAACGGCGCGACCGGAATCGCGGTCGGCATGGCAACCAACATCCCGCCGCACAACCTCGGCGAGATCTGCACCGCGCTCATCAAGCTGCTCGGGAACGCCGACTTGAGCAGCGTCCAATTGTGCCGCTATGTCAAGGGGCCCGACTTCCCGACCGGCTGCCAAATGCTCAACTCGCCGGAGGAGCTGAAGGAAATCTACAAGACCGGCTCCGGCGCCATCCGGCTTCGCGCGACGTGGGAAGAAGGCCCGGTCACGCGCGCCGCGAAGACGATCTACGTCACGAGCGTCCCCTACACGATCAACAAGGCGACGCTCGTCGAGCGGATCGCCGAAGTGGCGCTCAGCCGCAAGCTGCCGCCGCTCGTCGACGTCAAGGACCTGTCGACCGACGATGTGCGGATCGCGCTGGAGCTGAAGAGGGACGCCGATGAAAAGATGGTGATGGCGTACCTGTTCAAGCACACGCCGCTGCAGACCAGCTTCATCGTCAACCTGACCTGCCTGATTCCGACGGAGAACCCTGAAGTCGGCCGCCCTGAGCGTCTCGACCTTCACGCGATGCTCTGGCACTTCCTGCATTTCCGGCTCGAGGTCGTGACGAAGCGTCTCGAGCACGAGCTCGCGGCGATCAAGAAGCGGGTGCACATCCTCGAAGGGTTCGAGAAGGTCTTCGACGCGCTCGACGAGATCCTGAAGATCGTCCGCAAGTCGGACGGCAAGGCGGATGCGGCGCAGCAGATCATCAAGCGCTTCGCGCTGGACGCCGAGCAGACCGATGCGATTCTCGAGCTGAAGATCTACCGCCTCGCGCGCCTCGAGATGCTGATCATCCGCAAGGAGCTCGAGGACCGTCGCCGGCGCATGCGCCAGATCAACACGCTGCTCAAGGACGAGCAGAGCCGCTGGGACATCGTCCGCGTCGAGATTGAAGAGATCCAGAAGAAGTACGGCGACGCGAGGCGGACCAGCATCGCCACCGATGAAGGGGAGGCGGAGTACACGGCCCAGGACTTCATCGTCGAAGAAGACAACGTCGTCATCGTGTCGCGCGACGGCTGGGTGAAGCGGCAGAAGGAAGTGAAGGACGTCGCGTCGACGCGCCTGCGCGAGGGGGACGCGGTGATGGCGGTGCTGCCGGGCAGCACGCGGTCGTCGGTCGTCTTTTTCAGCAACTTCGGCGTCGCGTATACGTCGCGCATCACGGACGTGCCTGCGTCGACCGGCTACGGCGAGCCGATCCAGCGCTTCTTCAAGCTGAAGGACGGTGAACGCATCGTCGGCGCGTTGAGCCTCGATCCGCGTGTCGTGGGGAACATCACGCCAAAGAAGGAAGGGGCTGTGCCGCCGGTGCACGCCGTTGCGGTTTCGAGCGATGGCTACAGCATGCGGTTCAGCGTCGAGCCGTTCGTCGAGCCGAGCACGCGCGCGGGCCGGCGATACGCGCGCGCGGCGGACGGTGCGGAGCTCGTCGGGGTCGCGCGAGTCACGGGAGACGAGATCCTCATCGCGGCGACGCGCGAGGCGCGCGCGATGCTGACCAGGGTCGACGAGGTGAATTTCCTGTCAGGCCCCGGCCGCGGGGTCATCCTGATCAAGCTGACCTCTGACGCCGATCGCGTGCTTGGGTTCGTCGCGTCCTCCGGCGATCGCGATCTCATGACCGTGGAGACGAGCCGCGGCGCCGAGCAGACGATCAGCACCGCGAAGTACGAAGTGACGGGGCGCGGCGGCAAGGGACGCGAGCTGCTTCAGCGGGGGCAGTTTACGAAGATCGTGTGGCCGACCCCGGATGCACCACAACCATTGTTCGAGTAGATGGCGGGGCTAAACGCCCCGCCCTACGTTAGGATTAATAGGGTATGGCAGGGTGGCAGGAGTTCACCGGGCTCAACCGCGGCTACGTTCTCGAGCTCTACGACAAATATCGCCAGGATCCCACGTCGGTCGACGTGGAGACCCGCGCGCTCTTCGATCAATGGACCCCGCCAGGCGACTCCGTTCCGGTCGCGGTGGGTGTTCCGTACGAGAAGATCGTCGGCGCGGCGAACCTCGCGCAGGCCATCCGGCGCTACGGTCACCTTGCGGCGCGGCTGGACCCGCTCGCGATGCGTCCGCCGATCGGCGATCCATCGCTGCTGCCCGGGACCCACGACGTCACCGAGGATGATCTCCGCGCGCTGCCCGCGAACCTCCTGATGTCGCCGGTTTGCGAGACCGCGGCGAACATGCTCGAGGCCATCGGCGCGTTTCGCAGCATCTACTGCTCGACCACGGGCTACGACTACGCGCACGTCTTCGTCCCCGAGGAGCGCCACTGGCTGCGACAGGCAGCCGAATGCGGACGCTTCCGGGCGCCGTCCGATCCCATCAGCCCTGTCGCGCTGCTCGAACGCCTCACGCAGATCGAGGTCTTCGAGCGGTTCCTGCACCGCACGTTCCCCGGGAAGACGCGCTTCTCGATTGAAGGGCTCGACATGCTGATCCCGATCCTCGACGAGGTGATCGGGGAAGCGGCGGAGTCCGGGATCCGCAACATCCTGATCGGGATGGCACACCGCGGGCGTCTGAACGTGATGGCGCACGTGCTGAACAAGCCGTACGCGCAGATCCTCGCGGAGTTCAAGGAGCCGATCTCGTCGCGCGTGTTCCGCGAAGACATGGCGTGGACGGGGGACGTCAAGTACCACGCGGGCGCGCACCGCGCGATCAAGGGAGGCCGCGAGATGGAGCTCGTGGTCTCGATGCCG
>Ga0137373_10008841_pt1 | contig 10608 bp, 14 predicted proteins | sample SagtaG_5_FD_104912 | JGI IMG/M metagenome (GOLD analysis project Ga0137373, IMG submission 104912) | Vadose zone soil microbial communities from Sagehorn Ranch, Mendocino, California, USA - Sage1_R_80_16 metaG | ecosystem: Environmental > Terrestrial > Soil > Vadose zone | place: USA...
CGCGCCACGGCGCGCATGTGGGAGACGCAGCGCGCGCCGGAGTGGCGCGAGCGCGTCCGCGACGTCTCGCTGATCATCGATCATCTCGACGACCTCGAGCAGCGCTTCTTCGAGCTGAAGGGAAAGATCGACCACGCCAAGATCGGCGTGGCCGGCCATTCGCTCGGCGCGCTGACGGCGATGCTGGCCGGCGGCGCGAAGACGTTCGGCAATCCACCGCTGTCCGTCGGCGATCCGCGCGTGAAGGCGATCATGGCCATGTCCCCGGAGGGCGTGACGGCCAGCCTTGGGTTGAACCCTGAATCGTTCGCCGACATCCGCGTGCCGGCCATGTTCATGACCGGCAGCGAAGACCGCGGCGCCGCGCCGAACGAGGACTGGCAGTGGCGGAAGACGGCGTACGCGAACGCGGCGCCGGGCGACAAATACTTCGTGCTGCTGCAGGGCGGGCGGCACTCGACGTTCGCCGGCACGTTCGCGCCGGTCGACATCCCGCAGACTTCGTCGATCCCGCAGCAGCCGGGAGCGTATCCACCCGGCGACCCGCGCAATACCTATCCGAACTACCAGCCGATGCAGCCGGGCAGCAGGCAGACGAACCCGCAGTTCGGCCGCGCGTCGTTCAACGACATCCGCATCGTCTCGCTGGCGTTCTGGGACGCGTATCTGAAAGGGGAGACGAAGGGGCGCGAGCTCCTCGACAAGACCGCGGGGACGCTGGGCGGGGTGACGATCGAGAAGAAGTAGAGCGTCTATCCCTCGATTCGGCGGTAGAGGACGTACGAATAGACGATGAGGAAAAGCGCGATCGCGAGGATGACGGAGAGCGTCACCGCGAGCGCGCTCGTCGTGCCGACGAAGCCGGCGATCAGAATGACCGCGCCACCGGCCACGAACATCAAGCCGCCGATCCGATGCGTGCGCAGCCACACCTCATCACTCGCGAGCGTCCACGGCGTGCGAATCCCGACGAAGAAGTTGCGCCTCACTTTCCCGAGGAAATTGCCGATGACGATCAGGACCAGACCGAATCCGATGTTGATGAGGCGATCCATCTCGACGTGGTGCCCCATCGCCAGCCAGAGCGCCATCATCACATCCGTGAATGCCATCACCAGCACGGCGATCGCGATGATCTCGTACGTCCGGAGAAACGGCTCGAGGCGGTAGCCCTTTGGCGAGATCCTCGGCAGTGCGATGAAGACGAGCCCGAGGAGCGCGATGGCGATCGGCGCGACGACGACGGCGGTCCCTTTGGCCGTGAAGCCGTCTGGTCGTCCGTGAACGTCGAAATGCGTCGGGACGCGATCGGGAAGGCGGTTGTAGAGCGCCGCGCCGACGATGGCCGAGACGACCACGAGCGCGATCGTTGTGTAGGTGAGCGCATTCAGTTTCATCGCGATTTCTCCCCTGCGGGCTCGAGGTTGAAGAGCTCGGCCAGCATCGTTGCAGCATCTTCTAAAACCGAGGTGTTGAGCGAGTAGACGATTTGCTGCCCGCGGCGCTCTGATCGCACCAGATCCGCTGCTTTCAACACGTTGTAGTGGTGCGAGAGCGATCCGAGCGTGATCGAGAACGACTCGGCGATCTCGCCGGCGGTCATGGATCGCTTTTTCAACAGCTTCAGAATTTGCCGCCGGGTTGGATCGGAGATCGCTTTGAAGAAATGGTCGGTGCGGAGCTTTGACATTTTGACGAACTTCAAAATATGTCCGCCGTCCCGATTTGTCAAGCTCGGTAGATCGCCTCGAACCACGGCCCGGTCACGACGCCGCCGAACGCCGCCTCCAATCGCCCCAACGCATCGTTCACGCGCTGCTCCTCGATTCGCGCCGTCGCGGTGAGGCGGTGGCGCGTCGGGGGGATGTGGCGGCTGCTGATGTGCGCGGCCGCCGTGAAGCCGTGCGCGGCGGCGAAGCGGTCGAGCGATGCGGCGCTGAAGCCGTAGAGGTGCGGAAAGCCGAGGAGACTCGCGTGGCCGAGGGCGACCACGAGCGCGTCGTGGTCGTCGAGCGGGCGCGGGCGGGGGAGCGCCAGCAGCGCCTCGCACAGCTCGTAGAAGAGAGCGTTCGGCGTGCGGATCACGACGACGCCGCCGGGCCGCAGCACGCGCCGCACCTCGGACAGCAGCGCGCCCGGGTCGTCGATCTGCTCGAACGTGTTCCAGATGAAGACGCCGTCGAATGAGGCGTCGTCGAAGCGGCACTCCTCGATCGACGCCGTGCGCGTCGGGTAGCCCCTCGACCGCGTGAAGTGCGACGTGTCCTCGCCGACGTCGAGGCCTTGCACGTCCCAGCCCCACTCGCGGGCGACGTGGAGGAAGCCGCCGACGTAGCTGCCGATCTCGAGGACCGCCGGCGTGCCGCGCAGCAGCGGACGGATGCGCGCCTCGCGTGCGCGAAACTCGTCAATGTACGTGCGCAGCATCTGCTCCATGACGTGCGGCGCGTACGGATCGCTCTCGAAGCGCTCGCCGTCGCCGCGCTGCCGCACGAGGATCCCGCAGTCGCGGCAGACGCGCACCTCGGCGGGCTCGTGCTGGGCGACGTCGACGCGGTCCTTTTGCTGGGCCGGCTCGACCCAGCCGTCGATGCGCGAGGCAAAGAACTTCCGCCGCAGCGCCATCTCCTCGGCGATGGCGGACGCTGAGACGACGACGTCTTGCGGATCGCGGCCGCACGACGGACAGGCGCGCATGCGAACGTAGAATGCGTGCATGAAGATCGACAAGGCAAGAGCACTCGTGACCGGCGGCTCCTCGGGGATCGGATTCGAGACCGCAAAACTGCTCGCGGAGCGCGGCGCCCGCGTGGCCATCTGCGGGCGCGACGAGGTCAGGCTGGAGAAGGCGGCGAAGAAGATCGGCGCGGTGGCGATCCACGCGGACGTCAGCGTCGAGAGCGAGGCTGTGCGGCTCGTCGCCGACGTCGTACGCGAGCTCGGCGACTACAACGTCCTCGTCAACAACGCCGGCTTCGGCTCGTTCACGCCGCTGCTCGAGCTCGAGCTCGCCGACATGCAGAGCGTCTTCGCCACCAACGTCTTCGGCGCGATGGTGGTGGCGCGCGAGTCGGCGCGGCACTTCGTCCGCAAGAAGTCCGGGAACATCGTCAACGTCGCCTCGACCGCCGCGCAGCGCGGCTTCGAGGGCGGCACGGCATACGTGGCCAGCAAGTTCGCGCTGCACGGGATGACGGAGTGCTGGCGCGCCGAGCTGCGCAAGGCGAACGTGCGGGTCATGCAGATCAATCCGAGCGAGGTGCAGACCGAGTTCTCCTCGCGCCGGCGCGACTTCAATCCGCGCAAGCTCGTCGGCGCCGATATCGCCCAGGCCATCGTGGCCATGCTGGAGATGGAGGATCGCGCGTTCGTGACGGAGATGTCGGTCTGGGCGACGAACCCTACTTCGTGAACTAATCCCGCCGTACAATTGCAGGTCAATCAAACCAATGGGGGACTCCATGACCGACAGTGGGCGGCCGCGCCGCGAGCTTTTCGTAGCGATCGTTTCGATTCTCATGACCGCCGGAGCGGTCTACGTTTGCTACCTCGGGCAGGTCCTGTGGGTGCTGGTGCCGATTCCGGCGGCGATCGGCGTCGTCTACCACCTCCTCAACCTCTCCTCGCGCTACGCCAGCCGGCGCAACGTGGTCGAGGAGTACCGCGCCTTCACGATGAGCTTCGACCGCACGTGGTCGGGCCGCGATGACCCGCAGAAAGTGAGCGAGGACCTCTCGGACGATCTCGAGTCGCACGCGCCGACGCTGGCGGCGATGATCTGGGCGGCGGCGCTGTTGACGTCGGTCTTCGCGATCTCGGCGATCGTCAGCCACGGCAGCTTGAACACGATGAAGGACCTCACCGAGGCGCAGCGCGGCCTCGTCTTCTCCGGGCTGGGCGTGTGGGTGCTCATCGTCTTCCACGCGCAAGGCTACTGGATCAGCCGGCCGCTGCCGGCGGCGGAGCTGATGGAGTGGCTGACGGCGTCGATGTGGGGGATGAAGCGGTAGTCACGTCCACGGATTCATCACGGGCACGTTGACTCTCTCGTACTCGCGGGTATTGCGAGTCACGACAGTGAGGCCGTGGTGCAGCGCTGTTGCCGCGATGATGAGATCCGGCTCCGACGACGTGTGACCGCGTTTCCTTGCCTGTTCGAGAAGCAGCCGCCATTTCAGCATGATCTCCTCGGTGAGCTCCAGGACGCGGCCTTCGAACATCGGACATAGCTTGTGATCGAGCCAGTCGGTCAAGGCGATCCGCCGTGTTGCATCCTTCAACAACTCGATCCCGAATCGAATCTCGGCGAAGGTCAAAACGCTGACATACAGAAGATCGATCGGTTGCGCCACCAGGAATCGGACGACCTTCGCATCCCGTTGCGGACGGCGCCATTCCGAAAGCACGTTCGTGTCGAGAAGCCAGCCAGTCACAGCTTCAACCGACGGACTCGAATACGCGTGCGCGGACGTTCGATTTTGATTTCACCAAGCGGTGAGTCGTTGAGCAGCTCGACGAGCGCGGCGCCCGAGCGATCGCCCTTGACACGCCGGTATTCGTCGATGGAAATGAGGACCACTTCTTCGCGCCCGTGAACGGTGATTCGCTGGGGCCCTTCGCTTTTCGCTTTTCGCACGACTTCGCTGAAGCGGGCCTTCGCATCCTGAAGCGCCCAAGTGCGCGTTCTAGTCATACTGACCAGTATACTTTCGACTCGTCGCTCATGCTCGATCTCTTCGGCCGCCTCTTCGAAGAAGCGAACGGGCCCGCTCATCGGTCAGATCGATGAAGGTGAGATCGCACTTCCTGCCAGGAAAGCGTCTTTACCCGACCCGCGCGGTAGTCGGCCATGCGACGCTCGATCTCGGCGGCCCACGCCTCCTCCGCGTCCGGATCGCGCTCCTCCTCGAGACTCTCGAGAGCAGGCCGGCAAGCTCGGCGCGGTCCTCCGGCGGAAGCTCCGATGCTTCGTCGTAAAAATCTCGGACAGCGCGGCTCATCGATGTGATTTTACTTCTTGACCACGATCTCCACCCGCCGGTTCTTCGCCCTTCCTTCCGGATCGTCGCTCCCGTCCGGCTTTGCGTTCGGCGCGACCGGCTTCTTGGCGCCGAATCCCGCCGTGGCGAAGTGCTCGTGGAGGCCGTGCGACTCGAACCAGCGCTTTACGGCGTCGGCGCGGCGCTCGGAGAGCTTCTGGTTGTAGGCGTCGTTTCCCTTCGCGTCGGTGTGCCCCTCGATGCGCACCACGCCCTTGGCGTTGCGCTGCTTGATCAGGTCGGCGGCCTTCTGCAGCGTCTGCTCCGCTTTCGGCAGGAGGTCGGCCTTGTCGAAGTCGAAGAGGACGTCGGCGGCGAGGTCGATCCTGATCTCGGTGTCGCTCTCTTTCACCGTCAGGTCCTCGACCTTGCCACCCATGTCGAGGACATTGAAGACGAGGTCCTCGGTCTTGAACACGAGATCGACCACCTGCGCGTGCAGCGGCGCGGCCGCGACGAAGGCGACGAGAAAGAGGACGCGTCGCATGGCTATTTGCTGAGCGGCACGTCGTCCATCGGCTGGAAGTGCGGCACGATGACCGTGATCTTCTGCACGGTGTCGGGCGGCGCGGGGAAGCGCGCCCAGAAGTTCTCGCTGTCTCCCGGCTTCACCTCCTTGATTTTCTGGCTGCAGACGCACTTGCCGTCGGTATCGCGGACGACGAAGTACTTTTTCTTCCCACCCTCGTCGATGAGCTGCACGCCGCCGACGGAGCCGTGATCGATGATGTCGTGGTCCTTGTCGGCAAACTCGTAGCCGCTGCCGACCGGCTTGTCCGAGCCGTTCGCGATCGTGAACTTCATCGACACCGTGCCGCCGCTCGTCCGCTTCAGCTCCTGCACGACCACCTTCACCCCGCTCGTTTCGCCGTCGGCCGAAGCGATGCCGGCCGGTGCGGCGGCGGCGGGTGCCGTGCCTGTTGCGGGGGCGGCGGCGGGCGGCGGGGCGGTGGTGGCGGCGGTTGGCGCGGCGGACGACGACGTCGCCGGCGTGGGCTCCTCTTTCTTCGGGCAGGCGAGGAGCACTGCAGAAAGGAGAACGATGGAAGCGATCCACTTGCTCATGGGGACCTCCCTCAGTTGTTCCGGGCGCGCTCAGTCTACGCTACGCGGTCAGCGCCAGGACCTGGCCGGTGATCGACGCGGCGCTGTCGCTCAGCAGGAACGCGATCGTGTCGCCGACGCGCTCGAGCGGCACGAGGAGCTCCGGCGACATCGTCTTCAGCATCGCCGGCGTCGCCAGCGCCGAAGGCGCGACGGCGTTCGCGGTGATGCGGCGCGGGCGGAGCTCGTTGGCCAGCACTTCGATGTAGGCGTTGAGCGCCGACTTCGAGGCGACGTACGCGGCCATGCCGGCGGGCTTCGTCAGCGTCGCCTGCGAACTCACGGCGACGATGCGGCCGCCGTCCGCGATCCGCGGCGTCAGCGCCGTGATCGTGCGGACGGCGGCGAGGAGGTTCGCGTCGAGCATGCGCGACCAGTCGTCCGGCGACGAGCCCATCGTGAACGCGCCGGCGAGGTTGACGATGCCGTAGAGCTCGTCCGCGATCGTCGCCGGATCGGTCGTTCGCTGCAAAACGACGCAGCGGTAGTCGCGCTCGAAGCGCGGCACGAGCGCCTGTCCGAGCTCGCCCGTGCCGCCGGTGATGACTAGCGTGCGCACCGCGCCATTATGGCCGCTGTCCGCGCCGGTACGGCAGCGACATCCCCGTCAACTGGAAAGCGTTCGGCATTTCCGCGATGCTCCGCGGCAGCGTCCCTGGCAGCGGTGCCAGGCGCGGCAGGTAGGCGATGCGGATCTGCGCGGCGTGCGTGTGAATCTCCGCGGCGCCGATCTCGACGTCGATGCGCGGCGTTTCCTTCGGGGTGATGATGACGAACGGATCTGTTCGCTGCGGCGGATCTGTTCGCTGCGGCGAATCTGTTCGCTGCGGCGAATCTGTTCGCTGCGGCGAATCGGCGGCCAGCGCGGCGCTGCCGATCAGCAGTGTGAGTAGTGCGATTCCGAGGCTTCTCATAATGCAAGGGAGGTGCGAATTCAGTGCTTTCGGCCGCGGTCGAGCACGAATAAATCGCACAGCAGACGCGAGTAGCTGAATACCGTCGTCCGCCCGTCCGGCGTCACGAAAACCGGCCCGACGTTGATCAGCCCGGCGGGATCGGGTGGCATGGCCTCGCGAAAGAGCATCCGCTTTCCGCTGGCGAGGTCGACCTTGTAGAGCAGCGCCGGGATCTTCGCGAACGTCGCCACGTAGAGCGACTTCCCGTCGTCGCTGAAGCGCACCGGCACGTCCGTCCCCTGGAGGATCGGCATCGGCTCGGGCGTGCCGCCGCCGACCGGATAGACGTAGAAGTGGCGGTCGGCGGCGCGGCCGAGGACGCGCGTGCCGTCGGGCGTCACCTGCGTGCCGTTCACGTTCTGCGGCGTGACCGCGCGCGGAGGGCCGCCGTCGACGTCCTGCACCCAGATCCGCGACGCCTCGCCGGGCGCGTTGCCTTGAAAGAGAATGCGCCGGCCGTCGGGGAACCAGCGCGCGCTGCGATGGTTGATCTTGTCATGCGTCACGGCGCGCGGCTGGCCCGGCCCGGTCGGCAGCATGACGATCTGCGCCGGCTTGCGGTTCCTCGGAATGGACAGCACCCACTTCCCGTCCGGCGAAAGGCCCTCGGTGGTTCCATCGCCGAGGCGGACGGCGGGGGAGCCGTCGAGCGAGCGGACGTAGACACCGTAGATCGAGCCGCCGGCCTCGCCCGACTCCGAGAAGGCGATCGTCTTTCCGTCGATCGAGAGATCGCGGACGATCGAGTAGTCGAGCCACGACAGGTCGCGCGGCTGCGCGTTCCCGTCGGTCATGGCGATGATCCCGCCGCGCTGGTTCTGTCGCGTCACGAGCACGCGGCCGTCGGCGGCGATGTCCTCGAGCGAGAGCGCGCCGGGGCCGGCCGCGACGAGGCGTGCCTCGCCGTCCAGCGTCACGCTGCGCACGGCACGGGCCGGCATTCCATCCTCGCCGGCGAACCAGATCTCGCGGCCGTCGGGCCACCACGCCAGTCCGGAGACGCTCTGCCACTCGTGTCCGACCGCGTTGCGCGCGCCGCTGCGCAGGTCGATCGTCGCGATCGAGCCGCGGTCGTCGTTGATGAAAGGATGATCGACGAAGGCGATAGTGTCGCCGCGCGGCGAAAAGCGGGGAGAGCTCATCCATCCCACGCTCTCGTAAAGCACTTTGCCGATCGGGAACTCTAGCCGCGACTTTCCGCCGCTGCTGCGGATGACTGCGAGCCCGCGGCCGTCCGGCGCCCAGTCGGCGGCTTCGACGTCCTCGAGGAGCTCGCGCGGCGCGCCGCCGGCGATCGGCACCTGCGCCAGCACGCCGCTGTCGCGGAGGTAGCCGATCGGATGGCGCCGCAGCGAGATGGCGAGCTGGCCGTTGCGCGACACGGAGAGGATCTCCGCGTTGCCTAGGCCGAGGGCGCGCGACTCCGGCGAGTCGCCGCGCACGGCGAAGATCTCGATCGGCGCGCCGTTCCAGCGCGCGCCGTAGAAGACGGTCTGGCCGTCGGGACCGAAGCGTGCGTTCACAATCGTGCCGGTGCGGTAGGTGAGGCGATGGAACGCCGGCGGCGGCTGCGTGCCGTAGCGGCGGCCGAGGAGGAAGGCGCCGAGCGCGACGACGGTCAGCGCGGCGATGACGGCGAGCGGCCGCCACAGGCGCCGCCACTCCACCGATCGCAGGTACGGATGCGAGACGACCTGGCTCGTCAGTCCGGACAGCGCGCCGAGGTCGAAAGCGAGGTCGCGCGACGACTGGAAACGCTCCTCCGGACTCTTCTCCAGGCAATGCCGGGCGATGCGGTCGATCGCCGCCGGGACGCGGAGGCCCAGCTCGAAGAAGTCGGGCGGATCGTCCTTGAGGATCGCGTTCAGCGTCTCGATCGGCGAGTCGGCGCGGAAAGCCTGCCGCCCCGAGAGCATCTCGTAGAGGATCGCGCCGAAGCTGAAGATGTCGGAGCGGTGGTCGCCGGGGTTGCCGCGCACCTGCTCGGGAGCCATGTAGCCGACCGTGCCGAGGAGGCGGCCGGGCTCCGTCGGCGTCACCGGCAGCGTCGGCGCGTGCTCGTCGGCGGAGGCGTTGCCGCCCGGCATGCGCGGCGACATCAGCTTGACGAGGCCGAAGTCGAGGATCTTCACGAGGCCGTCGCGCGTCAGGAAGACGTTCTCCGGCTTGAGGTCGCGGTGGATGATGCCGCGCTCGTGCGCCGCGGCCAGGCCTCGGGCGAGCTGGCCGGCGTAGTCGATGGCCTTGCGCGCCGGCAGCGCGCCGTGCTCGCGGAGGCGCGCGCGCAGCGACTCGCCCTCCAGCAGCTCCGAGACGATGTAGCGCTGATCGCCCTCGCTGCCGAGGTCGTAGATGGCCAGGATGTTCGGATGGTTGAGCATCCCCGCGGCGCGCGCTTCCTGCTCGAAGCGCCGCAGCGAGTCGGGATCGTGGGTGAGGCTGCGCGACAACACCTTCACCGCGACGTCGCGTCCGAGGCGCGTGTCGTGCGCGCGGTAGACCTCACCCATCCCCCCGGCCCCGATCGAATCGACGATGCGATAGGGACCGAGCATCGTTCCGGCGGGAAGCATGCGGGCGAAGTATAGGGCGGAGGAGATAGCGGATAGCGGATAGGAGGGCGGTTCCCCTATCCGCTATCCGCTGCCCGCTATCCGCTTATCATTGGTCAGGAGGCGCGCATGTCATTCCCACACGTGAACTACCTCGCCGTCCTCGTCAGCGGCGTGGTGATCTTTCTCCTCGGCGGCGTCTGGTATTCGAAACTGCTCTTCGCGAAGCCGTGGGTCGCGTTGATGGGCAAGAGCGAAGAGGAGATGAAAGCGAACGCCGGCCCGATGCCGGTCAACTTCCTCATCGCCTTTCTCTGCGGCCTCGTCTCCGCGTACGTGCTGGCGGCGCTGCTGAATCACCACGAACCGGTCACGGTCGCCCGCGGCGCGAAGATCGGCGCGGTCTGCTGGCTCGGCTTCACGGCGCCGTCGAGCCTGGCCACGGCGGTCTTCTCGCAAATCCCGAAGAAGCTGTGGGCGATCAACGTCGGCTACGACCTGGTGTCGTACGTGCTGGCAGGGATCATTCTGGCGTACTGGCACTGGTAGGTCGTTTGACCCGTGGTCGCGACGACGGAGCAGCGGCGCTACTCGCCGGCCTTGTCGCTCTCGACCTCTTCGGCAACCTTGTCGACGCCCGGATCGTCCGTCGGCGTCTCGCGGACGTAATCGTCGTGCCGCCCTGCGCCACTCCACTCACCGTCGCGCGCGTAGTCGTCGCCGAGCCCCTCGCGATGCGCATCGCGCGCATGCGGGCCGGAAAACCGTTCGGCCATGGCAGTGTCCTCCAAGCAGGGAGGAGTGCAATCGGCGTGCTGATCAGCGCCGCTACTTGCCCAGCTCGTACAAATACTCGACGAACGACATCACCGCGCCGTCGAAGCCCTGCACCTTCGGGCTGGCCGACTCGATGACGTAGTACTCGTCGGGGGCGTGCGCGCCGCTGCCGTGGCCGAC
>Ga0137373_10008845_pt1 | contig 10604 bp, 9 predicted proteins | sample SagtaG_5_FD_104912 | JGI IMG/M metagenome (GOLD analysis project Ga0137373, IMG submission 104912) | Vadose zone soil microbial communities from Sagehorn Ranch, Mendocino, California, USA - Sage1_R_80_16 metaG | ecosystem: Environmental > Terrestrial > Soil > Vadose zone | place: USA: California...
CTGGAGCAGATCGGCGCCACCGCCGGCGCCATCGCGGCCGGCGACCTCTCGCAGCGGGTGCCGAACGAGGATCCGCGAACCGAGGTGGGGCGCCTCGGCGTGGCGCTGAACGCGATGCTCGCGCAGATCGAGCAGGCCTTCGCGGAACGCAGGGCCTCCGAGGATCGCCTGCGGCGTTTCCTGGCCGACGCCTCGCACGAGCTTCGGACGCCCCTCACGTCGATCCGCGGGTACGCCGAGCTCTTCCGGCACGGGGCGAACCGGCACCAGGACGACCTGGCCAAGTCGATGCGGCGGATCGAGGACGAATCCGCGCGGATGGGTGTCATGGTCGAGGACCTCCTGCTGCTGGCGCGGCTGGATCAGAACCGGCCGCTGGTTCGAGAGCGGGTCGACCTCGCCGCCCTCGCCTCCGACGCGGCCGAGGATGCCCGGGCCACGGACGGCGGGCGCCGGATCACGGTCGTCGCCCCGGCACCGGTACACGTGTTCGGAGACGAGGCCCGGCTCCGTCAGGTCGCGGCGAACCTTCTGGCCAACGCGGTGACCCACACGCCGCCGGGGACGGCGGTCACGGTGCGGGCGGCGAGCCTCGACGACCGCGCCATCCTCGAGGTGGCCGACGAGGGCCCGGGCCTGTCCCCCGAGATGGCGGAGGGGGCGTTCGAACCCTTTTTCCGCTCCGATCCCTCGCGCGACCGGACCACCGGGGGCGCCGGCCTGGGGCTGGCCATCGTGGCCGCCATCGCCAAGGCCCATGGGGGCATCGTCGAGCTGGCCGAGACGCCGGGGGGAGGGGCCACGTTCCGGGTCCTGATCCCTCGGGACAACGGCGAGATAGCATCATGATGCACATGTCTGAGCAGCATGATGCTAGACTTCGATCATGCGTACGACGGTGACCCTCGATGACGACATTGCGGCGGCGGTCGAGCGATTGCGGCGCGAACGGTCGATCGGGCTGAGCGAGGCCATCAACGAGCTTGCTCGGGCCGGGCTGCAGACGAAACGGGAGCGGCGCACGTTCCGGCAGCGATCCCAAAGGATGGGCCTGCGCATCGACGTCACCAACGTGGCGGAGGCCCTGGATCTGCTCGAAGGGCACTCGCACCGCTGATGCTGATCGACTCGAACATCCTGCTCTACGCGGTGGACGCGTCGAGCAGGTTCCACGACGACGCCGCCGAATGGCTCGTTGCCCAGATGAACGGCCCGCGCCGCGTCGGGTTCCCCTGGCAGAGCCTGGGCGCGTTCCTTCGGATCAGCACGCACCCGAGGGCCTCCGAGCACCCACTCTCGCCTGATGAGGCCTGGGGACACGTGGAGGCGTGGCTCGCGGCACCGCCTGCGTGGATCCCGAGCGCGACGGAGCGCCACGCGGAGGTCCTTGGGTCCCTGATCCGCTCCTACCAGCTCCGAGCGAACCTGATCTCGGATGCGCATCTCGCTGCGCTGGCCATCGAGCACGGGCTCACGGTATGGTCCGCAGACACCGACTTCGCCCGCTTCAGGGAGATCCGCTGGCAGAACCCGCTGGAAAACTGACCGGCGTCAGGGGAGCTCGAACCGGCCGCGGGCCACGATGACGGCCGAGCCGCCCACTTCCACCAGTTCGACTCGGTCCGGCCCGCCCTCGACTCGGGCGTAGAGCTTCGACGGCCGGCCGATCTCGGCGCCCTGGCGGATCTCGATCTCCCGGCCCCATTCGATGCGGCCGTGGCGTGACAGGTGGAGCGCCAGCGGGCCGGCGGCCGAGCCGGTGGCCGGGTCCTCGGAGACGCCCAGCGACGCGGCGAACATCCTCGTCTTCCACCGGCCGCCGGTCCCGGCGAAGCAGTTGACGCCGATGTCCCCCAGCTCCACGAGCCGTCGCCCGTCGGGCCGGAGATCCGCGACCCTCTTCTCGGACCCCAGCGCCACGAACACGTGCCGTATCCCGTTGTCGTAGAGCTCCACAGGAAGCTCCGACCGGTCCACGCCGAGCGCCCCGAGCAACTCGGCCTCCCGGTCGTACGATTCGATGGTCGGGAGGGGTTGCCGCATCCGCCCGAACGCGACCGTCGACCCGGCCCGCTCCAGCCGCACCGGCACGGTCCCCTTGCCGGTCTCCAGCCTGACCTCGTCCATACCGCGGGCCTCGCCGACCACGAACGCGGTCCCGAGGGTGGGATGGCCGGCGAACGGGACCTCGCCGGCGGGAGTGAAGATGCGGATCCGGGCGTCCCCGTCCCGCTCGGCGGGCAGCACGAACGTCGACTCCGAGTAGTTCAGCTCGCGGGCCAGCCGCTGCATCTGCTCTCCGGCGAGCTCACCGGCGTCGATGAACACGCCGAGCTGGTTGCCCTCCAGCGGCGTGTCGGTGAACACGTCGCACACGACGTAGTCCACGATCACGAACCGGCTCGCTCCATGGTGGGCCGCCATTGTCTCGCCTGGACCGTGCGCGCGACCTGTGGACGGGGTAGCGACCGAGCCACTCGGAGCGCCGTCAGGACAGCGACCACGCCGCACACCCCGACGACCGCGAGTAGGAACGCGGGGGATCGGGCGTCGGTCCCCGCGGTGAGTGCGTGGACGGTGCTCGAGGCGAAGAGGACGAAGCTTCCGAAGTGGACCCGGCGCCACAGGCGCTTCGACACGTGGGCCCGGCCGAGCGACGTCAGCTCTACCGCCAGGAGCAGGTAGAAGGCGGCGATCCCCCAGGCCACCGCCACGCGATGCCAGGTCCCGGTGACGGGGACCAGCGCTTCGACCAGCCCGAAGTGCACGTACGTGTCGAACAGGATCGCGAGCACGTGCACGCCGGTGAAGATCAGCGCCATCCCGCCGAGGAACCGGTGCAGGTCGAACAGCCACGCGGGGCGAGGCTTGCGACCCAGCGCGTGGGTCGAGAGGGCCAGGCCCCACACCACCGAGCCGGCCGCCAGCGACCAGGCCACGATCCCGGCGGCCCGGGCCGCGTACCAGGTGAGCTGGGCGTTCACCGCGCACCACCCCCCGCCGTGGTGAGGGCGCGCCGCGGTGCCGGGCTCGGCCCCGGCCCCGATCCCGTGAACCGATCGAACCCAAGGCTCGGGTACAGGGCCCCGCGGTCGTCCACCAGCACGCCGTCGGTCCCCGTCGAGGCCAGCAGGAACAGGCCCTCGGACAGTCCGGCCACGAACGCGGCCTTGGCCACCACCTCGGCCTGCCATCCCTCGGCGGCGATCACCGTTGCGGCGGCCAGGCCCGTGCGGGCCGGCAGGCCCGTGGCCGGATCGATCAGGTGGTGGCGCCGATCGTCCTTCGGGCCCCAGGCCCGCCGGACCCGGCTGCTGGTGGCGACGGCCCCGCTCCGAAGCCCGATCATGCCCGCGGGCCGCCCACGGAACGGATGTTGGACGGCCACCGCCCATGGCCCACTCTCGGGGGCCTGGCCCTCCACCCGAAGGTCGCCGCCCACGTTGGCGCAGACGCCCGCCGCTCCTCGGGACAGCAGCTCCCGGACCAGCAGGTCGGCCGCATAGCCCTTGCCGATGCCGCCCGGATCGAACCCGACACCCGAGGGAAGCGTCACGGTCGAGGCCGCTTCGTCCACCACGATCCTCGCGAACCCGAAGTCGAGATTGGAGTGGCCGTTCCGTGAGGTGTCGGTCAGACGCTCGAAGCTGCGGTCGTATCCGGCCCGCAGGACCGCGCCGAGAACCGTGGGGTCGAACCTTCCATCGGTGATCCGGGCCCCCTCGAGGGCGAGCCGCACCATGGCGAGGGTCTCCGCCGAGACCCGCACGGGCCTGCCGCCGGCCTCGTTGAGCCGGCTGATCTCGCTGTCCGGCCGGAACCGGCTCCACCGCCGCTCGAGGTCGTCCACGAGCTCGCGTGCCGTGTCCAGGTGGTCCAACGAACCGCCCACCACCACCACGTGCACGTCCGTCCCCATCGCGGGGAACCGGGCCTCAGCTTGCATCGGTGGTGGTCGTTGCCGACTGGCCCGAGGGCGTGGTCGCGGCCGTGGCCGACCAGGGCGTCGAGGCGGTGGGGACCGAGCTGCTCGTGGCGGAGCTCGAACCCTTCGCCGCGGCGGTCGCGGTGGCCGCCCTGAGGGCCATGTTCGTCCCGAGACCGAGGAACGCGGTGACGCTGAGGGCCGCGGCCACGACGCGGGCGCGAGCCGCGGCGTGACGCCGACGAGGCCGGCGACTACGGGGCGGGCGCGCCGGCGCCCGGCTGGATCGGTTGCGGTTGTCCATGACGACCTCCCTGTCGAATCTGTCGAATCCGGCGGCGGACACGGGAGGCATCCTGCGGCTCGGTGCTGAACTGGACCTCGGAGGCGGCTGTGAATCCGCTGGGACTCGCCGCGAGGCCCAGGTTCACAGGCCATTCCCATCCCAACTTCAGGCCGGGCCCAGCCGCCCGCCCTTGGATGGCCCCGTCGGTTCGATCCCGGTTCGCCCCGGAGAGGAGGAGTTCATGTTCTTCACGTATGTGGCTCGCGAGCTTCGCCGCAGACGAAGGCAAGCCTTCGTCGTGGCCCTGGGCCTGGCCCTGGGCATCGGGCTGGTCGTCACCGTCTCGGCCATGGCCGCCGGGGTCCGGACAGCCCAGTCCAAGGTCCTGAAGTCGCTGTACGGCGTGGGGACCGACGTGACGGTGACGCAGGCGCCCGCCGGTGGCACCGGAGGGCCGGCCCGGTTCGGGCTCACCGCGCCGAACCAGGCCCGGCAGGGGAAGGGATTCTCTCACGACGACATCCTCCAGAGCCCTGGACTGGGAACGATCCCGGCCACCCGCGTATCCACCATCTCCTCCCTGTCCGGCGTGAGGTCGGCGGCCGGTGCGCTCTCGCTGATCTCGATCCACGCCGAAGGGAAGTTCGCCGACTTCGGCCAGGCCCCGCGGGGGACCGGGTCGGCCAACGGCTCCACACCGGCGGTGCAGCCCTCGATCGCCCCGATCAAGGTGACCTCCTACTCGGTCACCGGCGTCGACGTGACGAACACGGCCGTGGGGCCGCTCTCGGGGGCGCGCATCACCGCCGGGAGGTACTTCGCCTCGGCCGAGACGGACGCCAAGGTGGCCGTGGTGGATTCGAGCTACGCGAAGCAGCACAAGCTGTCGGTGGGGTCGACCCTCACCATGGGCGGGACGAAGTTCACGGTCATCGGGATCGCCACGTCGCCCACCGGGGGCCAGCCGTCGAACGTCTACGTCCCGCTGGCCCGGGCCCAGAAGCTGGCCGGCGAGTCGGGAAAGGTCAACCGGATCTACGTCAAGGCCACCAGCGCGTCGAACATCGCCCCCGTGAAGGCCGAGATCCAGAAGGTGCTCCCGAAGGCCACGGTCACCACCGCAGACGACCTCGCGTCTCAGGTCACCGGGTCGCTGTCCAGCGCGGCGAGCCTGTCGCGGAACCTCGGGACCTGGCTCGGGATCGCCGCGCTCGTCGCGGCGTTCGCCGTGGCCAGCCTGCTCACGATGTCGGCGGTGGGGAGGCGGGTCCGCGAGTTCGGGACCCTGAAGGCCCTCGGCTGGCGCAGCCGAAGGGTGGTGGGCCAGGTCATGGGGGAAGCCATGGCCCAGGGGATCCTGGGAGGGATCCTAGGGATCGGGATCGGCGTGGGCGGCGCGGTCCTGATCTCGAAACTCGCCCCGAGCCTGACGGCCACCGTGGGCGCGGCGGCCACCGGAGCCCCGGTGACCGGGACCGGGGTGACCGGAGCCGGTCCGGGAGGTCCCCTCGGGCAGGCCCTGGCCTCGGCGTCGCACACCGTCAGCGTCCCGCTCACCGCGCCGCTCTCCTTCGGCCTGTTCGCCCTGGCCATCGGGCTGGCGCTGGCGGGCGGCCTCCTGGCCGGCTCGCTCGGCGGGTGGCGGGCCGCGCGCCTCAGGCCGGCCGAGGCCCTGCGCCGGGTGGACTGACTTCGCGGAACAGGACGGCACGAACGCGACCATCGACCAACTGAAGAGGGAGGTACCGGAGATGTATGAGCTGAAGGGCGTAACGAAGACCTACCGGAAGGGCGGCGCCAGGATCACGGCCCTCCAGGAGGTGAACCTCACCATCGCCGAGGGAGAGTTCCTGGCCGTCCAGGGACCGACCGGCCAGGGGAAGACGACCCTGCTGCAATTGCTGGGCGGCCTGGACCGGCCCACCTCGGGATCGGTGGTGTTCGAGGGTAGGGACCTGGCCACCATGCGGGAGGGCCAGCTGACGGAAGTACGGAGCCGCAGCTTCGGCTTCGTGTTCCAGACGTTCAATCTCATCCCCACGCTCACCGGCCAGGAGAACGTGGAGTCGGCGCTCGTTCCGCTGCGGATGCCAGCATCGAAGCGCCGCGAGCGCGCTCGAACCGCGTTGGCGGACGTGGGCCTGGCCGACCGGGCCGCCCACCTTCCGCTGGAGCTCTCCGGTGGGGAGCAGCAGCGGGTGGCCATCGCCCGTGCCCTGGTCCGGAACCCGAACGTGATCCTGGCCGACGAACCCACCGGTAACCTGGACGAGGGAACACGAGACGAGATCATCGGGCTCCTGGAACGTCTGTGGGCGGATCGGGGGCAGACCCTGGTGATCGTCACTCATGACAGCGGGATCGCCCGAAGGGCCCCCAGGACCGCGTGGATCCGGGAGGGCCGGCTGAGCGTCCAGGACTCGGCCGAGCCCGCCGCGAGGAGGTGAAAACTCCAGGCGGGTGGCGGTTCGTCACGCTGGCGGATACCCGCCGCCCGCCGCGCTTCACGCGAACCGACCATAATTCGAAGGGCAACGGCCAAGGGGTCGGGCCGGGGGGGAGCCCGCTCGGAGGGTGAGGAGGAGGCTGCACGTGCGAACGGCTCAAGCCGAGTTCGCTGACCTCGACCATCTGGACGTCGCCGTCGTCGTCACCGATCTGGAGGGCGTGATCACCGCCTGGAACCCGGCGGCCGAGTCCCTCTACGGCTGGTCGCTCGAGGAGGCGGTCGGGAGGAGCGTGGCAAAGCTCCTCGTTCCGCGCTCGGGGGACGGCGGCTCCAGCCGGATCCTGCGGCTCCTGCTCTCTCGCCAACCCGGAGAGGACGAGATCGAAGTGGTCCGCAAGGACGGGACCGTGGTCCCCGTCTACGTCTCCGTTTCACTCCTGTACGACGGGTCCGGGCAACCGGAACGGATCGTCGCATTCGGATTCGACGTGACCGAGCGAAAGCGTGCCGAGCGTAGGCTGGCCGTGCAGTTCGGCGTGACCAGCGCGCTGGCGGGGTCGGCCACCCTGGCCGAGGCCGCCCCGAGCATCCTGCGGGCCATCTGCCAGACCGTCGGGTGGCGGCTGGCCACCATGTGGCGGGTCGACCACGGTGCCGGGGTCCTGCGGTGCGTCGACGTGTGGCCGTCGGACGACCAGGAGCTGGACGAGTTCACCCAGATGACCCGGAGGAGGCCGTTCGAGCCGGGGGTCGGGCTCCCCGGGCGGGTGTGGTCCACGGGGAAGCCTCACTGGATCCCGGACGTGGCCCTCGACGACAACTTCCCGCGGGCCTCCGCCGCCGGGCAGGCGGGGCTGCGCGGCGCGTTTGGCTTCCCCCTCATGCTGGGAGACTTGGTCCTGGGGATGATCGAGGCCTTCAGCCCCAAGATCGAGGAACCGGACGAGCGCCTGCTGGAGCTGATGGCCGCCATCGGGAGCCAGATCGGCCAGTTCATCGAGCGGAGGGAGGCGGAGGAGGCCGTCCGGGTCAGCGAGGCCCGGAAGCGAGCCATCCTGGAGGCCTCCCTCGACTGCATCATCGCCATGGACGGCGAGGGGAGGATCACGGAGTTCAACCCTGCCGCCGAGCGGACCTTCGGATACACGCGGAGCGAGGTCCTGGGGCGGGAGCTGGCCGAGATGCTCATCCCTCCTTCGCTCCGCGAGGCCCACCGGCGGGGGCTGGCCCGCTACCTGAAGACCGGCGAGGGCCCCATCCTCGACCGGCGGTGGGAGTTCACGGCCGTTCGGCGGGACGGATCGGAGTTCCCCGTCGAGCTGGCGGTGACTCGGGTGGACCTGCCGGGGTGGGCGCTGTTCGAGGGCGCGCTCCGCGACATCACCGACCGCAGGCAGGCCGAGGAGGACCGCGGGCGCCTGCTCCAGGCGGAGCGTATCGCCCTGGAAGAGGCCGAGTCGTCCCGCCGGCGCCTCGCCTTCCTGGCCGAGGCGAACACCGTGCTGGCGTCCTCGCTCGACTTCGCCGCCACGCTGACCGCGCTGGGCCGGCTCGCCGTCACCCTCCTCGCCGACATCTGCCTGATCGACGTCCTGATCGCCGACGGCTCGATCCGCAGGATGGCCGCGGTTCACGCCGACCCGGAGCTCCAGCCCCTGACCGATCAGCTGCTCGAGCGGTACGGCCCGCTCCCTGGGGGGCCCCATCCGGCCGTGGCGGTCATGGAGACCGGAAAGCCGGCGTTCTCTCCGGTGATGACCGAGCAGTTCCTCCGGAAGACCACCAGGGACGAGGAACACTTCCGGCTGACCCAGGAGCTGGGCTTCCAGTCGTACATCTGCGTCCCGCTCATCGCCCGGGAGCGCATCCTGGGCACGATCACGCTCGTCTCCACCGATCCGGACCGGCGCTACGGCCCGGCCGACGTGGCGGTGACCGAGGACCTGGCGAGGCGAACCGCGCTGACCGTCGACAACGCCCGCCTGTACGAGGCCCAGCAGGGGGCTCGGATGGCTGCCGAGCGGGCGGCCGAACGGACGGCGGTGCTCCAGGCCGTCACCGCCGCCCTGGCCGAGGTGCTCACCCCGGAGGACGCCGCCGATGTCATCGTGCAGCGGGCCATCGACGCGTTCGGGGCCAACGCCGGCGCGGTGGCGGTGCCCAACGCCGACGGCGAGCGCCTCGAGCTCCTCAGCTGGCGCGGATACAGGGAAAGCAGCATGCGAGCATGGACCACCTTCCCGGTGGACAGCCCGATGCCGATGGCCGAGGCCGTCCGAACCGGGCAACCGCTGTTCATCGGGACCCGGGAGGAGTTCGCGTCGCGATACCCGGATGTCACCGACCGGGACCCGGGGAACCACGCCCTAGCCTGCGTCCCGTTGTCGTTGAAGGGAAGAGCAGTGGGCGCCATGTCACTCACCTTCGCCGGACCACGGGACTTCGATCCGGAGGACCGCGGGCTCCTCCTCGCCGTGGCCCGCCAGGGAGCGCAGGCCATCGAGCGCGCCAGAGCGTACGACGCCGAGCGCGCCGCCCGGTCGGAGGCGGAGGCCGCGCGGCAACGGCTGGCCTTCCTGGCCGAGGCCAGCAGCGTCCTGGCGAGCGAGGTCATCGACTACGAGGCGACCCTCCAGACCGTGGCCCGCCTGGCCGTGCCCGAGTTCGCCGACTGGTGCGAGGTCGATCTCGCCGGCGAGATGGGATCGATCGAGCGGGTGGCCCTGGCGCACGTGGATCCGGAGAAGGAGCGGCTGGGCGCCCAGCTCAGCGAACGCTACCCCCTGGACCCCGACGCTCCCAGTGGCGTGGCGAACGTCCTTCGGACCGGTCGGTCCGAGCTCATCGAGGAGATCACCGAGGAGATGCTGCGCGAGCGGGTCGAGGATCCCGATCTGCTCGGGATCCTCAGGGATCTCGGCCTTCGATCCGCGATGACCGTGCCTCTGATCGCCCGAGCCCGAACCATCGGGGCGATGTCGTTCGTCACGGCCGAGTCTGGACGCAACTTCGGGCCGGCCGACCTCCAGCTGGCGGAAGAGATCGCCCGCCGGGCGGCCCTGGCCGTCGACAACGCGCGCCTGTACCAGGAGCGGAGCTACGTCGCCCGTACGCTCCAGCAGAACCTCCTGCCTCCCAAGCTCCCCACCATCCCCGGGATCGACCTGGCCGCCTTGTACCGCCCGTCCGGCGAGGGAACGGAGATCGGGGGCGACTTCTACGACCTGTTCCAGACCACCGACGGAGCGTGGGCCGTGGCGATCGGCGACGTCTGCGGAAAGGGGGCCGACGCGGCCTCGGTGATCGGCCTGGTCCGGTACACGGTGCGAGCCGTCGCCATGCAGGAACAGCGCCCCAGCCGGGTCCTCTCCACCTTGAACGAGGCGCTGCGGCAGCAGATCGTGAACGAGCGGTTCTGCACCGTTGCCTACGCCCGGGTCCGAAGCTCGAACGGTAAGGTTCGCCTGACGATCTGCTGCGGAGGCCACCCGCTGCCCCTGGTCCTTCGAGCGGACGGCTCGGTGGAACGGGTCGGCCGGCCCGGCACGCTCCTCGGCGTGTTCCCCGACCCCGAGCTCACCGACGAGGTGGTCGATCTGGAACCCGGCGACGCCATCGTGTTCTACACCGACGGGGTCACCGAGGAGCGGATGGGTGAGCGGATATTCGGCGAGGAGGGCCTGGCCTCGGTGCTGGAGGCGTCCTCCGGTCTCGACGCCCAGGCCATCGCCCGGGCGATCGGCTCGGCCGTGGAGAGCTTCCGGCCCCACCAGCCCCGGGACGACATGGCCATCCTCGTCCTTCGGGTCAAAGCCTGACTGGCTCATGCATGGGAGGAAGAATCCCCTCCACGGTGGTGGTCGCTACGACTTCGGGGTGTGGTCCGAGACCCAGCGAGTCGTCGACAACAGATCGCGCGGCACCGACTCGGGCACCTCCGCCCA
>Ga0137373_10008854_pt1 | contig 10600 bp, 11 predicted proteins | sample SagtaG_5_FD_104912 | JGI IMG/M metagenome (GOLD analysis project Ga0137373, IMG submission 104912) | Vadose zone soil microbial communities from Sagehorn Ranch, Mendocino, California, USA - Sage1_R_80_16 metaG | ecosystem: Environmental > Terrestrial > Soil > Vadose zone | place: USA...
CACCTCATCCTCCTCGCGAAGAACCAGGAGGGCTGGAACAACCTCCGCATCCTCTCGTCGAAGGCGTTCACCGAGGGCTTTTATTACGACCCGCGCATCGACAAGAAGCTCCTCAGGGACCACTCGAAGGGGCTCGTCGGCCTGACCGCCTGCCTCGCGGGCGAGATCCCCCGCTTCATCCGGCACGGCGAGCTGGACGCCGCCCGCAACGCCGCCCGGGAGTACCGCGAGATCTTCGAGCCGGGCTCCTTCTTCCTCGAGGTCCAGTCGAACGGGATGAGGGACCAGCTCGAGGTGAACGCGCGGATGCAGCAGCTCTCGCGCGACGAGGGCATCCCGCTCGTCGCGACCGCCGACGCCCACTACGTGCGGCGCGAGGACGCGAAGGCGCACGACGTCCTCATGTGCATCGCGTCGAACAAGACCTTCTCCGACCCGAAGCGGCTCAAGCACGATACGGACGGCCTCTTCATCACGTCGCCGGACGAGATGGTCCGCGCGCTCCCCGGGCTCGAGGACGCGATCGCGCGCACCGCCGAGATCGCGGAGATGTGCAACGTCGAGCTGCCGCTCGGAAAGACCTTCCTCCCCCGCTTCTCCGTCCCGGAGGGCATGGGCGAGGAGGAGTTCCTCCTGACGCTCGCGAAGGACGGCCTCGACCGGCGCTTCCGCGAGATCGAGGGGAAGTACCCGCACGACCGGGACGCCTACCGCGCCCAGCTCGAGATGGAGCTCGGCGTCATCCGGAAGATGGGCTTCTCCGGCTACTTCCTCATCGTCCAGGACTTCATCAACTGGGCGAAGGAGCGGGAGATCCCGGTGGGACCGGGCCGCGGCTCGGGCGCGGGCTCGATCGTCGCGTGGTCGCTGCGCATCACCGACCTCGACCCGCTCCGCTGGAACCTGCTCTTCGAGCGCTTCCTCAACCCCGAGCGCGTGTCGATGCCGGACTTCGACATCGACTTCTGCCAGAACCGGCGCGACGAGGTGATCCGCTACGTCCGCGGCAAGTACGGGCAGGACAACGTCGGCCAGATCATCACCTTCGGCTCGCTCAAGGCGCGCTCGGTCATCCGCGACGTCGTCCGCGTGATGGGCCTCCCCTTCAGCGAGGGCGACAAGATCGCGAAGCTCGTCCCGGACCCGGTCCAGGGCAAGACGCCGCCGCTCAAGGAGTGCATCGAGAACGAGCCGCGCCTCGAGGACCTCTACGAGCGCCCCAGCGTCATCTCGCAGTTCGTGGACGACAAGGGCGTCCAGCAGACCGTCACGACGAAGGACCTCCTCGACATCGGCATGGCGCTCGAGGGGCTGAACCGCCAGGCCGGGCTCCACGCGGCCGGCGTCGTCATCGCGGACAAGCCGCTCTGGGAGTACGTGCCGGTCTACAAGGACGACAAGTCCGACCTGCTCGTGTCGCAGTTCGCGAAGGACGAGGTAGAGAAGGCCGGGCTCGTGAAGTTCGACTTCCTCGGCCTGAAGACGCTCACCGTCATCGACGACGCGATCCGGCTCGTGAAGCAGAACCACGCCGAGATGAAGGACTTCCGCGCGACGGAGATCCCGCTCGACGACCCGGCCGTCTACGCCCTCATCAGTCGCGGCGACACCGCCGGCGTCTTCCAGATGGAGTCCTCCGGCTTCACCGAGATGGTGATGAAGATGAAGCCCTCGCAGTTCGAGGACGTCATCGCCGCCGGCGCGCTCTACCGCCCCGGGCCGCTCGACCAGAAGCTCGAGGACGGCCGGACGATGGTGGACGTCTACATCGACCGCAAGCACGGCCGCGAGAAGGTCAAGTACGACCACCCCGACCTGCAGCCCGTCCTGGAGGCGACCTACGGCGTCATCGTCTACCAGGAGCAGGTGATGCAGATCTCGCAGGTCCTCGCGGGCTACAGCCTCGGCCGCGCCGACCTGCTCCGTCGCGCGATGGGCAAGAAGAAGGCCGAGGAGATGGCGAAGGAGCGCGTCGGCTTCATCGAAGGGGCGCGCGCGAAGGGGATCGAAGACGGGACCGCCAACGGCATCTTCGATCTCATGGAGAAGTTCGCGGCGTACGGCTTCAACAAGTCGCACTCCGCCGCCTACGGCCTCCTCACGGTCCAGACCGCATGGCTCAAGGCCCATTATCCGGTCGAGTTCATGGCCGCGCTCATCTCCAGCGAGGCGTCGAACACGGACAAGGTCGTCCTCCACGTCGCGGAGGCGCGGGCCGACGCGATCGAGGTGCTGCCGCCGGACGTGAACGAGTCGGGGGCGGCGTTCAGCGCGTTCCCCCCCTCACCCCGACCCTCTCCCCCGGCTGCGCCGGGGGAGAGGGAGAGAAAGCCCAATTCCCTCTCCCCCTCGGCGGGAGAGGGTCAGGGTGAGGGGGCGCGCAAACCCAATTTCCTCTCCCCCTCCGCGGGAGAGGGTCAGGGTGAGGGGGCGCGCAAGCCAAAGGGCCGCATCCGCTTCGGCCTCGGCGCGGTGCGCGGGGTGGGCGACGCCGCGGTGCAGGCAATCCTGGAGGCGCGGCGCGACGCTGGCCCGTTCAAGACCCTGTTCGACCTCGCCTCGCGTGTCGACTCGCGCCGGATCAACAAGAAGGTCATCGAGGCGCTCGTGAAGTCGGGCGCGTTCGACTTCGAGGGCGTGCCGCGCTGGCAGCTCTTCGCCGGGATCGAGACCGCGTTCGCCGCGGGCGCCGCCGCCCAGGCCGACCGCGCCTCCGGGCAGGCGAGCCTCTTCGGCGCGGCGGTCGCGGAGGTCGAGGCGAAGCCGCGCTACCCGAAGCTGGGCGACCTCGTCGGCGACGACCTGCGCGTCGAGGAGTGGCCGGAGCGGGTGCGCCTCGCGTTCGAGAAGGAGGCGCTCGGGTTCTACCTCACCGGCCACCCGCTGCAGGGCTACGAGAAGGAGGCGCGCCGCTACGCGTCCACCACCTGCACGGCGGTGGCGCAGAAGCGCCACGGGGACAAGGTCTCCGTCGTCGGTATCGTCGCGGCGCTCCGCGAGCGGGTGACGAAGGAGAAGGGGACGCGCTTCGGCATCCTCACGCTCGAGGACCTCACCGGCACCGTCGAGGTGATCTGCTGAGGCGCGCGCCCCTCGAACAACGGCCGGCCCGCGCAGAAGGGCTGGGCGGACTGGGAAGCCTTCGCGAAGTCGGAGGAGCCGCTCCTCGTGCACGGCGAGGTGCGGGTCAACACCCGCGACGAGGAGAATCCGAAGGCGGAGATCACGGCGCTCGACATCGAGCCGCTCTCGGCGGTGCGCCGCCACAAGACGTCCGAGGTGACGCTCCGCATCGACGCGGAGCGGCTCACCCCCGAGCGCGCAGGTGGCCTCAAGGCGCTCCTCGGCAAGCACCCCGGCGCCTGCGCCGTTCGGGTCCGCGCCGTCATCCCCGAGCAGACCGAGACGACCATCTCGGTGCCGCTCAAGGTGCAGCCCGCCGACGACCTCATCGAGTCGGCCCGCCGGCTCGGGTTCGAGGTCGAGCTGCGCTGACCTCCTCGAGGGGCTCACGTCTCTGAGGGGCCGATGTCTCTCGCGCTCCCCGATCGCAGATCGAGAGGGGCGCGGCAGCGTGCCGCGACGGCGAGGGTCCAGATGCGACTGCGGCGGCTCGGGGCGGTACTCGTGTTTGCGGTGGCGCTCGCGGCGTGCGGCGACGGCGAGTCGCCTGCGCCGGCAACGCCGCCCGCCGGGCCCGCGACCCTGCGGGTGATGACGCAGAACCTGTACCTCGGGGGCGACCTCGATCTGTTCCTCGTCCCCGGCGCGTCGCTCGCGCCGACCATGGACGCCATCTGGGCGAGCGTGCAGGCGACCGACTTCGAGGCGCGCGCCCGGGTGCTCGCCGAAGGGATCCAGGCGGCCGACCCGGACGTGCTCGGGCTGCAGGAAGTCTCGCTCTGGCGGACGCAGACGCCCGGCGACCACCTCCTGCTTCCGAACGCCACCACCGTCGTGTACGACTTCCTCGAGATCCTGCTGCGCGAGCTCGCCTCGCGAGGGCTCTCCTATCGCGTGGTCGGCACCGTCACGAACGGCGACGTCGAGCTGCCGGGCACGACCGGTACGGACTACCGGCTCACCGACCGCGACGCGATCCTCGCGAAGTCCTCCCTGCCGATCACCTCCGCGGGCTCGGGCACCTACCCGCACCTCGCGACGCTCCAGTTCCCGCCGCTATTGCCGGGCGCGCCGCCGATCCAGGCGCCCATCCCGCGCGGCTGGGTCGCCGCGGAGCTCCGCGCCGGGGGCCGGACGGTCCGGTTCTTCACGACGCACCTCGAGGCGTTCTCGGCCGATGTCGCGACGGATCAGGTCGCGGACCTGCTCGCGGTCGCGCACCCGGCGCAGCAGCCGACGCTCGTCGTCGGCGACATGAACCTCACGCCCGGCTCCGCCGGGTACGACCGCTTCGCCGCGCCCGAGACCGGCCTGCGCGACGCCTGGAGCGTGGCGCAGGGCTCCGAAGCCGGGCTCACCTGCTGCTGGAACCCCGATCTCCGGGGCGGCGCCTACACGACGCGCGTCGACCTCGTCTTCGCGACGGAGCCGCTCCGCGCGACCCGCGCGGAAAAGGCGAACGACACCGCGCGCACGCCGGGCGGCCTCGCCCCCTCGGACCACGCGGGAGTCGTGGTCACCTTCGACGCCGGCGGCGCCGCGTCCACGACGGTGGCCGCGGCACGCTGAGCTTCGCGGGGCGTCAGGGCGCGGCCGACCCCGTATCCGCGGACGGGCAGGACGCCACCTTCTCGTGCGACCTGATGAGGGCGCGCGCGAGCTCGGCGGTCCCCGCGCCGACGACCGCCATGCGTCGCTTGAGGACGGTCTCGATCGTGGAGGTGTACATCTCCGGCAGGAGGTTGCGGCGCGCCGAGTGCACCATGCGGCAGAGCTCCCCTTCGCCGCCGCGCAGGCGCTCCTCGAGGTCGTCGGTGCGGTCGTCCCCCGCGAGGTTGCGATCCGCGATCTGGCGCGACAGGTCGCGCAGGTCGGCGAGCTGAGTGGTCAGGCGGTCCGCCCAGCGCTCCGGCGACCTCAGCTCGGCCGCCGGCAGCCGCCGCACGAGGATCGCCTCGATGCCCTTCTTCTCGAACTCGGTCGCGATCCCACCACACCGGCACTTCGCGAGGGCGTTCCACGCATCGTCCCTCGCCGCCTTGAGCTCGAGCAGCGCCGCGAGCTCGGCGTTTTCGCAGAGGGTCCGGAGGCGGCTGGCCGCTTCCGCGGAGAGCCGGTCGGGCACGTCCATCCTGAGGGAGACCTCGAACAGCCTCGAGGCGCTCAGGCCGGAGACGGGGGTGTCGCGTGCGAAGGTCACCGGCGGCGCGCACTTCGCGAACTGGGCGGCGCACGGGTTCGGCGGCAACGCGAGCGGCTCCACCGGGACGAGGCGCGGCGGCTCGGGAGGAAGGCCCGAGCACGCCAGCGACACGGCGAGGATCGCGGCGGCGGTCGCCAGGAACTTGGGGCGTGTCACGGCGCGCACCCCCGTACGGTACCACGGGCGCGCGAGCCGTCCGAACGAGGCGCGTCCCGGGCAGGTCGAGACCACGGTACACTCGGAGCCGCATGCCCCTCGTGCACGTCCACCTGCGCGCCGGCCGGACCGCGGCGCAGAAGAAGGCGCTCCTCGACGGGATCCACGCTGCCTTCGTCGAAGCGTTCAAGCTTCCGCCGGCAGACCGGAACCAGCTCGTGCACGAGTACGCGGCCGAGGACTTCGAGGCGCGCTACGGGAACGACGCGGTGTTCGTCGAGGGCACGGTCTTCCCGGGCCGCTCGCTCGACGCGAAGCGCCGCCTCTACCGGCTCCTCGTCGAGAACCTGGAGCAGGCCGGCGTGCCGCGGGACCGCGTGCTCACCGTGCTTCACGAGCCGCCGCTCGAGAACTGGGGCATCCGCGGCGGCCAGGCGGCGAACGACGTGCAGCTCGGGTTCAAGACCGAGGTTTGACCTCGGGTCCGGGTCGCCCGCTTCGCGGGGGCGCGGCCTCGGTACCGACCCGGGGTTGGGTTAACATCCGGCGTGCTCGTCGCGCTCGCCCTCGCCGCCATCGGCGCCGTCGCCGGCTCGCTCGGTGCGCTCCTCGGGATCGGCGGCGGCGTCATTATCGTGCCGGCGCTCTCGGAGCTGTACGGCGTCCCGTTCCGGCACGCGGTCGCGGCCTCGCTCGTCGTCATCGTGGCGAGCTCCTCGGCGTCTTCCGCAGCCTACGTCGAGCGCGGCGCCGCGAACGTCCGCGTCGGCGTCGTGCTCGAGCTCGCCACCGTCGCCGGCGCGCTCCTCGGCAGCGGTGTCGCCGGTCTCGCCCCCGTCCCCGTCCTGAAGCTCCTCTTCGCCCTCGTCGCGCTCTACTCCGCGGTGATGCTCTGGGTCGGCCGCCGCGACGCGAGCGACTCCTCCGACGCGTCGGCGCAGGCGGTCCACGGCTGGGCGCCGGGCCTCGCGATGAGCGCGGTCGCGGGCGCGATCTCGGGGCTCCTCGGGGTGGGCGGCGGGCTCTTCAAGATGCCGGGCATGACGCTCGCCATGGGGATCCCGTTCAAGGTCGCCGCCGCCACCTCGAACTTCATGATCGGCGTCACCGCGGCCGCAGGCGCCTACGTCTACTTCGCGCGCGGCGAGCTCGACCCGCAGCTCGCCGCGCCGCTCGTCGTCGGCGTGTTCGCGGGCGCGATGCTCGGCTCGTCGCTCCTCCCGCGGTTTCCAGCGCGCAAGCTGCAGGGCGCGTTCGCGATGCTTCTCGTCTTCCTCGGCGGGCAGATGATCTGGAACGTGCTCGGGGTGCCGCGGTGAACCGCGCCGTCGCCCGCGCGCTCTGGGCCGGGACGCTCACAGGCGTCGGCCTGTGCGCCGCCGCGACGCTCGCGCGCGCGCTCGAGCTCGCGGTCGCGCCGCGCCTCGCGCAGCTCGGCGTCCTCGCGCTCTTCGTCACGCCGCCGCTCCGGCTCGCCGTCGTCGCGAGCGCCTTCTGGCGCGAGGGCTCGCGGCGCCACGCCGCCGCCGCGCTCGCCGTCCTCACGGCGCTGCTCGCGACCGCGGCGAAGGCCGCGCTCCGTTAGGCGGGCGGGCGGGCGACCGCCCGCCGCCGCGCCGCGCGCAGCGGCGCCCTAGCTTTCGTCCCAGGCGACGACGCCCGCATGATGAGCTGCCCCTTCCTCCGCCCAGCCCAGCCCCCCCTTTGCCGCGCCGTGCAGGACGGCCACCGCGTCACACGCGAGGTGCTCGCGACATACTGCCGCGGCGCTCACGAGGGCTGCCCCGCGTTCAGATACCTGCGCGCGAGCGGCCAGACGGCGCATCCTGCCGACTTCCGGGCGTGGGTGGTGCGCTCCGTCCCTCCCGGTCGCACCGAGCCCGCGCGCGATCCCGCGCCGGGCCCGAACGGACCGTAGATCGGCCGCTCCCCCGACAAAACGGATGGGTGGTCCCCTGCTGCGACTGACCACTCGCCCGAAGGGCTGTAGTATGGATGTTGGGCAATTGGGTTTTTCAAGGGGGGGTGCATCATGATGCGCGCCAACGTTCGCGTCCCAGCGCCCCGGGGAGCTGCTGCCCACACCGACGCGGATGCCGTCCTCCGCTGCGATCGTCAGGCGGAGGAGATGCTGAAGGTCTTCTTCGCCGACGCGGCGGACGGTGCGCCGGTGCCGTCGGAGCTCCGCGGGATCACGCAAGCCGCTCAATCCGGTCCGCCCGGCATCCGCCGCACCCTCGTGATGGAGGGGCTCGGCGAGCGGTTGCGCATCGAGGTGACGGCGGTCGGCAAGGGGCGCACCCAGCTCCACCTCTGGCGCGAGCCGCTGCCGGAGCCGGTGCAGCTCGGGCCCGAGCCGGTCCAGCCGGTCTCGTCCGCGGACGGGCTCACGCAGCGAGAGCGCGAGGTGGCCCTCCTCGTCGCCGACGGGCTGCGCTCCCGCGAGGTCGCGGAGCGGCTCGGGATCGCTTCTCAGACGGTGAAGAGCCACCTGAAGACGATCTTCGACAAGCTCGGGGTGCGGAACCGCGTCGAGCTGGCCCGCCGCCTCGTCCAGCACTGACCCGGCGCACGATCCCGTACCTGCGGCGGGCGGGTGCGCAGACTTGCCGCGTGGCCGCCCCGGCGGTATCTCCCATTGGATGGTCACCCTCCAGGACGTCCAGGCCGCCCTCGCGCGCGTCCGCGACCGCATCTACCTGTCGCCCTGCGCGCGCAGTGAGACGCTCTCGAAGCTCACCGGCACGATCGCGGCGCTGAAGCTCGAGAACCTCCAGATGACGGGGGCGTACAAGGAGCGGGGCGCGCTCAACAAGCTCCTCCTCATGCCCGCGGCAGACCGCGACTGCGGCCTCATCACAGCGAGCGCCGGGAACCACGCGCAGGCGGTCGCGTACCACGCCGGTCGCCTCGGGGTGAAGGCGACGATCGTGATGCCCGAGGCGACCCCGATCATGAAGGTCGCGAACACCCGCGCGCACGGCGCGCGGGTGGTGCTCCACGGGGGCAACTACGACGAGGCGTACGCGGAGTCGCGGCGGCTCGAGCAGGTCGAGCGGCTCACCTTCGTCCACCCGTTCGACGACCCGGACGTCATCGCCGGCCAGGGGACCATCGGACTCGAGGTGCTCGCGCAGGAGCCGGAGCTCGACGCGATCCTCGTGCCCATCGGCGGCGGCGGGCTCGTCTCCGGCATCGGGGCCGTCGTGAAGGCGCTCCGCCCGGCGGCGAAGGTGATCGGCGTCGAGACCGAGGTGCTCCCCTGCATGCTCCAGGCGGTCGAGGCGGGGGCGCCGGTGATGCTCGACCCGGCGAACACTATCGCCGACGGCATCGCGGTGAAGCGCGCGGGCGACCTCACTTTCGAGCACGTGCGGCGGTTCGTGGACGAGATCGTGACCGTCTCCGAGGAGGAGATCGCGAGCGCCATCCTCTACCTCCTCGAGAAGGAGAAGACCGTGGTCGAGGGCGCGGGCGCGGTCGGGGTCGCCGCGCTCATGCAGCGCAAGGTGCGCGGGCTCGAGGGGAAGAAGGTCGTCGCGGTGATCTCGGGCGGCAACATCGACGTGAACCTCGTCGCGCGCGTCATCGAGCGTGGGCTCGTGAAGGACGGGCGGCTCGTCCGGGTCAGCGTCGCGCTGCAGGACAAGCCCGGCCAGCTCGCGAAGGTGTCGTCGATCGTCGCGAACGTCCGCGCGAACGTCATCGAGGTGCACCACACGCGCGCGTTCGCGTATCGCTTCGGCGACACGACGCTCCAGCTCACGCTCGAGACGCGAGGCCCCGAGCACGTCGAGGAGATCCTGCGGGCGCTCCGGGAGCGCGGCTACCAGGTCCAGCAGATGGGGCTCTAGGACATGCGGACGAGCGAAGGCCGGCGCGTGGTGATCCTCATCCTCCTCGCCGCGATCGTCCTCGGCTTCGTCCTCGGATGGTTCGCGCGCGTCTTCGTCGAGCCCTCGCTCGAGTCGCGCTCGCGTGAGGCGGTGGAGGAGCTCCGCACGCGGGCGCGCGAGCTCACGCGCTAGCGTCGCCCGGCGGCGCTACCCCCGCCGCCCGAGGAGCCAGAAGAGCAGCGTCAGCACGATCGACACCACGATGGACGTCCCGAGCGGGAAGTAGAAGCGGAACCGCTCGCGCTCGACGGCGATGTCGCCCGGCAGCCGACCGATCCGCAGCCCAGGGAAGCGCTCCGCGACGACGAGCAGGACCCCGACCGCGGCGAGGACGCCGCCCGTGACGAGGAGGAGCTTGCCGAGACCGCCGAGGCCGCCCTGAGGCATGGGACGATCCTAACGCGGGTCCGCGCGGTGCGCGCGAGCGGAAGGGCTCGGCGTCCCGGCACCCACCTCGCCGCGCGCCGCCGCGGCGCTGCGGCGGCGGCGCCGCACGAGGAGCGCGACGCCGATCGCGAGCGCGACCGCGCCGAGCAACGAGAGCTGGACGAGCCGCACGCCGTGCCGCGCGCGGTCGAGCTGGTGCCAGAGCAGGTACCCGGCGCCGACGACGAGCGGGACCGAGGCGAGCGCGGAGAGGCCGTCCGCGAGGACGAACGTCGAGAGCCGCACGCCCGTCGCGCCGGCGAGCGCGAACGCCGGGAAGCGGACGCCGCCCGTGTGGCGCGCGACCGCGATGGTCCAGAACGCGTGGCGTGCGAAGTGCTGCTCGAGCTTCTCCTGGCGCGCGGGGGTGAGCACGCGCCGCGCGGGGCGCGTCGCGAGCAGCGAGGGGCCGTGCCTCCGCGCGAGCAAGAACAGGACCGTGTCCCCCGCGACGATGCCGACCCAGACGACCGGGATCGCGAGCCGCACGTCCAGGTAGCCCTCGTGGGCGAGGGCGCCGGCGGTGAGCTGCGTCAGCTCCTCGGGGAGCGGCAGGCCGAGACCGGCGCCGACGAGCGCCGCGAAGACGGCGACGTAGCCGAACTGCGCGAGGAAGGTTTGCACCGTCCGGAAGATACCGCCTCGCGGGGCGTCCCGCCTCCATGCGTCACCGAGAGAGGCGGCAGGCAGGAAGGGCGGCGGGCGGAGGCGGCAGCTCGCGCAGCACCTCGGCGAGCGCGCCGAGGAAGGCGTCGACCTGCGCCTCGGTGTGGCCGGCGGTGAGCGCGACGCGCAG
>Ga0137373_10008857_pt1 | contig 10598 bp, 12 predicted proteins | sample SagtaG_5_FD_104912 | JGI IMG/M metagenome (GOLD analysis project Ga0137373, IMG submission 104912) | Vadose zone soil microbial communities from Sagehorn Ranch, Mendocino, California, USA - Sage1_R_80_16 metaG | ecosystem: Environmental > Terrestrial > Soil > Vadose zone | place: USA...
ATCACCGAGGTGCCGCAGTCGGTCCAGGTCAAGCTCCTGCGGGCGATCCAGGAGCGGACGGTTCGCCGGGTCGGAGACACCCGGGACATTCGCATCGACGTCCGGTTGGTCGCGGCGTCGAACCGCGACATCAGCCGAGCCGTGGCCGACGGGGTGCTCCGCGAGGACCTCTTCTACCGGCTCAACGTGATCCCCATCCACCTGCCCCCGCTCCGCGAGCGGCGAGAGGACATCGCGCTGCTCATCGCGCACTTCATCCAGAAGATCTCGCGAGAGACGGGCAAGGACGTCCGGGGGATCGCGCCCGAGGCCCTCGCCGTTCTCGAGCGTTACCGTTGGCCCGGCAACATCCGCGAGCTGCAGAACGCGATCGAACGGGCCATCGTGCTCGGCAGCGGCTCCCTCCTCGAGCTGGACGCGTTGCCGGCCGAGCTGCGGCGACCGGTCGGGGCGCGCGATATCACGCTGGAGATCCCGCCCGAGGGCCTCGATCTGGAAGCGACTCTGGATCGTCTCGAGCAGCAACTCCTGCACGCCGCCCTGGAGCGCTGTGGCGGCGTCCAGACCCGGGCGGCGGAGCTCCTGAAGATGAGCTTCCGCCAGTTCCGCTACAAACTCCACAAGCGCGAGGGCCGCGATCCGTCCCGCGAGGGCCAGTGACGCTTTTCGTCATCCGGAGTGCCACCACTCGGCAGTCAAGTACGGTCATCAGCCGATTCCGCCAAGAGAGTGTATTTGAATCAGTACGTTAGCCTGTTGTAAGAGGTGGCATGGGCACTGCACTCCGTTTCCTACCAAGCTGGCTCAGCCAGTGCGAAGACAGCCTGAGGCCACTTTCGACAGGAGGCTCCCATGACGCGGTTTTGGTTCAAGCGGCGGCTGATCGGTAACCAACGTGGTTTCACGCTCATCGAGTTGATGATCGTCATCGCGATCATCGGGATCCTGGCAGCGATCGCGATCCCGATCTACTCCAACATGCAGGCCCGGGCCCGGGTCGCCAAGGCCCAGTCCGACCTGCGCGGCATGTACAGCGCGCTGGTGGCCTTCGGCGCGCACTGCGGCGACGTGCCCGCGTCCCAAGGGGCCGTGGCGACGTGGACCTGGGCCGCCTTCGGTCCGGTGACCTGCGCGGCGGCGCTCGGCGGCAACGTCGTGAACCTGGGATCGCAGGTGACGGACAACAATGGCGTTCCGGCCGGCCCGTTCTATCAGTCGGCCACGGCCCTGAACGCGCCAACGGGTTGGACCTACGCGTTCACGCGGACGGGTGTTGGCCAGTTCACGCTTCAAGGCGTGGGCACGTCCGACACGCCGAACCCCATCAACTTCCCGTAGACGTTGGCGAGGCAGGAGTGTGAGCAGACCAGGGGGCGAGCGCTGCCCCCTGGTCTGTCGTCTCGAATGCGGGGATTAGCGATGTCACGAAGCACGGAACCCTCTCAACGGAACCCTCTCAGAGGAGGTCTCCCCTAATGCGGTTCTGCCTCGAGCGTCGGCGGATCGGTAATCAACGTGGCTTCACGCTGATCGAGCTGATGATCGTCATCGCGATCATCGGCATCCTGGCAGCGATCGCAATCCCGATCTACTCGAACATGCAGGCCCGAGCCCGTGTCGCCAAGGCCCAGTCCGACCTGCGCGGCATGTACAGCGCGCTGGTGGCCTTCGGCGCGCACTGCGGCGACGTGCCCACATCCCAAGGCGCCGTGGCGACGTGGACCTGGGCCGCCTTCGGTCCGGCGACCTGCGCGGCCGCGCTGGGCGGCAACATCGTGAACCTGGGCTCCCAGGTGACCGATAACAACGGCGTCCCGGCCGGCCCGTTCTATCAGTCGGACAGGCCCTTGAACGCGCCGGCGGGCTGGACGTACGCGTACACGCGAACCGGGGTTGGGCAGTTCACGCTTCAAGGCGTGGGCACGTCCGACACGCCGAACCCCATCAACTTCCCGTAGGCGTTGGCGAGACCAGGGAGGCAAGCACTGCCCCCTTGGTCGCCAGCCTCAATCAATGCCCGATCAGCTCCTCGTTCCGGTTGCAGCCCTCCTCGGCGCGGTCGTCGGCAGCTTCGTCAACGTCGTGATCGTTCGATTGCCCCGGGGCCAGAGCCTCGTCACGCCGCGCTCGCGATGTCCCGCGTGTGGAACGGAGCTGCAGTGGTTCGACAACATCCCGGTGCTGAGCTTTCTGGCCCTCCGTGCCCGGTGTCGGTCGTGCAGTGCGGCGATCTCCTGGCGCTATCCGCTGGTGGAAGCAACGACCGCGGTGCTGTTCGGGTTGGCGGCGTGGCGACGGGCATCGATCACCGATCTCGTCGTGGCCGGGCTGTTCCTGGCCGCGCTCGTCGCCATCACCGGCATCGACCTCGAGCACCAGATCATCCCGGACTGGATCACGCTGCCCGGTATCGCGGTGGGCTTCCTGTCGTCGTTTCTGGGCACTCGCGTGTCGTGGCTCGACTCGCTGCTGGGCATCCTGGTCGGAGGGGGCCTCCTGTTCGCGGTGATCGTGCTGAGCGGCGGTGGCATGGGCGGCGGCGACATGAAGCTCGGCGCGATGATGGGCGCGTTCCTCGGGTACAAGGTGACACTCCTGGCGCTGTTTGTCGCGGTCATCCTCGGCGGTGCCGTGGCCCTCGCGCTGTTGTCCACGGGAGTTCGCAAGCGGAAGGACCCGATCCCGTTTGGCCCATTCCTTGCGATGGCTGCGGCGCTTGCCATGCTTTGGGGGGAGGCGATTCTCAGGTGGTATCTGAGCGTGTTCTCCCCATCGGTCTGAGCCGGCGTGGGTTCACAGGCGCCGAGCTCCTGGTGGTCATGGCGATCGTGGGAATCCTCGCCGCGACCTCGGTGCCGTGGATGATCACGTATTGGCGAAGCGCGACGCTGAAGGCCGGAGCCGAGGAGCTGGCCGCGGGACTCAACCGCGGGCGGCAGCTCGCGATCTCCCAGAGCCGAAATGTGTGTGTGGAGGTCGTCAACACCCGGTATCGCTACCGGCTCAATGATTGCGCGGGGACGACGTGGCCGGGACCGGGAACCGATGGCACCGGGTTCTACAGGATGACGAACAACATCAGCGTGACCACCAACCAGAATCCGATCTTCGGCTATCTCGGCGCCGCCAATCCCGGCGCCACGTTCACCGTCACCAACCCGCAGGGCGGCGCGACCCTGTCGGTGGTCGTTTCGGTGTCGGGGCGCGTGCGGATCTGTCCGGCAGCCGGATGTCCAGCGTGAAGAACATGTTCCGCGACGACAAGGGCATGACCCTGGCCGAGGTGCTCATCGCCGCCGGCATCGTCACCTTCGGACTCGTGGCGCTCATCGGCGTCATGCCCCTCAGCACGAGCCAGATCAAGGAAGCCAGCCTCAAGACGACGGCGACGTTCCTCGCCCAGCAGCGCCTGGAGCAGATCAAGAACGCGAGATGGAGCCTCATGAATCCGCCCGACACCCTCGGCGGGGGCGGATCGAACGGCGATGCCGCCGTGGCGGAGTGGCCCGACGAGGCGGCGGTGGCCTCCTACCCGCAGTTTCAACGACAGGTGCGCATTCGCGATTGCAGCATCGATCCCGGATGCGGTATCCCGGTGAATGCCACGGCGTCGACCCTGCGCCAGGTCACCGTGACGGTGAGCTTCAGCCCGATGACCGGTGTCGGAATGTTCAGCGCGACGCCCGAGAGCGTCCAGCTCGTGACCTTCATCACGCAGAGGCCCTGACGTGACCTGGTGGCGGGACGAGCGGGGATTCACGCTGGCCGAACTGTTGACCGCGTTCGCCGTGCTGGGGCTCGTGCTTGCCGCCATCATCGCGATCCACCAGAGCACGCTCCAGGCTTACGTCACCGGATCGAACAAGACCGAAGCACGGCAGAACGCGCGCGTGGCGCTCGAGCGCATCGCCCGCGAGATCCGGCAGACGCCGACCGCGCTCACCGCGGCGACCGCCACGAGTCTCACACTCGTCGATCAGGACACGGGCCTAGCGGTGACCTACGCGCTCACGGGAGACGGTTTCAATGCGGCGCTCACGCGGACGACGAACGGGGTCGACGACGTGGTGATCGGGAGGGTCCAGGCGCTGACGTTCGCGTACCGCGATGTCAACGGCAACGTCCTCGGCGCGCCGGTCGGAGTGCCGGCCAACGTTTCCAGGGTCGATGTCACGATCCGAACGGCGACGGAAGACACCGTCGTGGCCGGCGCGGTCGAGGATCTCACCACGAGGGCAGAGATCACGACTTCGGTCAGGCTCCGGAACTTCTAGAGAGACAACAGGAGGCGAACAATGTTTTCTCCACGCTTTCGGTTCGCGTGCGGTGACCAGCAGGGTGTCGCGCTTCCGCTTGCCCTCCTCGTCCTCGTCCTCTTGACGTCGCTCACGCTCGCCTTCCTCGCCCTGAGCTCGACGGAACCTACGATCGCCGCGAACCTCAAGGGAGGCGAGGTGGCACTGGCGCTGGCGGAGGCCGGCATCGAGCGGGGAGTCTGGGGGATCGGGAATCCCACGGCGGCGGCGGGGCTGGCAACGCCTCTGCCGAATCCGGTTCCAGCACCTTATAACGGCCAACAACTCGTCGCGCTCGGATCTCGCGCCTACACGATTGCCGTCACGGCCGGCCCGGGCCCGGACGACCGCATCCTCAACGCCCACGGTTACGTGCTCCGCGAGGGCGTGGCCGTCCCCGCCCAACCGGGGGATCTCGCGCCATCCGATATCGCCGCCCACCGGTGGGTCCGGCTACAGGTGACGGCCGGTGGCCCCAACAACGGCACCGTCGGCGGTCCGGGGACGCCGAACAACATGAGATTGCCGGGCGCGCTCACCGTCGCCGGAACGGTCCAGCTGTCGGGGAACTCGACGATCGACGGCAACGATCAAGCGAATGGCACGCCGAACAGTTGCGCCAAGAAGGGTGGCGTGACGATCCGCGACAAGACGACGCTGTCGAACAACACAGAGGTCGACAACACGATTACGCTCAGCGGCTCGGCGTCCGCCGCCGGCACTCCGGCGCAGCAGGAGCTTGGCTACACCGATTTCGCGCCCTTCACGTTCGACGCGACTCAGCTCGCAGCGCTCAGGGCGCTCGCCCAGGCTCAGGGGACGTACATCAAGCCGACGAGCAACGCCGAGTTCAATCTGAGTGTGGTCAATGGATTGATGTTCATCGACACCGTCAACGGTCAGTCCCTCGGGACGCCCCTCGATCCCTCGAGGCTGGCGAACGTCAAGATCACCGGGGCAGACAACAGCGGCTGGTTGATCGTCATGGGCAGCATCAAGATCGACGGCAACGTGACCTACAACGGCTTCGTCTACGCTCACAACGACCTCAGCTACAAGGGGACGGGCACGGGCGGCATCTTCGGCGGGGTGCTCACGGGCAACGTCATCGACTCGGTGGCGACGGTCGTGGACACGGACGCGTCGGGAAACTCGAAGATCTATTTCGACTGCAACAAGATCGCGAACGGTGGTGGCGCGCTCACCCAGACGGTGCAGGACGGGTTGAACCGCGTGATCGTCACCATCACGCCGGGCAGCTGGCGAGAGGTGTCCAACTGACTTCGCGCTCACTCGGCACCGCTGTCGCGCTCGGCGCGACCATCGTCGTCACGCTCATGGCCTGCGGCTGTCGCGAATCGCGCCCCCAGCCTCCGAAGGCCGGGGCCGCCGAGACCGATGCACTGGCGGAGGCGCGACAGGCGATGGACCGGCGCGACTATGGTGCCGCGGTTCGCCTCCTGCGCGAGGCGCTCGCCAGACGCTCCGCCGACGTGGAGACGCATTACCGGCTCGGGGTGAGCACGAGCCATCTCGACCAGGTCGAGGAGGCGGCTCGCGAGTTCGAATGGGTGGTCGCGCACGGCGTGCCGGGTACGCCGGAGATCCAGCTCGCCCGCGAGTGGCTGGCGTCACGGATGACCGCAGCATCCGCGGCTCCGCGTGTCGCGCCCACCCCGGACGAAGCTTCCGCCCAGAGACCGGAGCTGGCGAGCCTCGCGGGAAGGGCCATCGGGCCGGAGCAGCCATGGTCGCGGCTTCAGCTCTTCCTCAAGGGTTTGCCCGACGGCGCCGTCAAGGACGAGTACCATTTGCTCCGCACGGACCAGCCAGGGAACTTTCGCTTCTCCAACGTGGTGCCCGGCGACTACATGTTGACGAACGCGATCGCCGGCCCGGCGCGGTGGCGGCTCAAGATCAGGCTCGAACAGGGCCAGCGGCAGGTGCTCGATCTCTCGGCCTCGAACGAGACGGCTGTCCGTGACGACTTCCCGGAGCGAGGCCGATGAGGCGGCGGTCACGCGTAGCACCCATGGGGCATCTTCGGTCTCGGACCCCTTGGGCTGGTGCGGTCGAAAACGTTTGTGGGATAGAATCGGCTCTCTATACTAGCGGGATCGAGTGAACGATATATGAAACTGCCGTTTGCACGGAAGCGCCGAGAGAGCTTCGGGCTCGACATCGGCACCAGCGCCGTCAAGGCGGTTCAGTTGCGGGAGGCGGCGGGAGGCTGGACGCTCACGGCGTTCGCCAGCGTGCCGTTGCCGCCCGATGTCATCGCCGAGGGCGTGATCAAGGATCCACCGGCGGTGGTCGACGCCATCAAGCAAGCGGTGGCCAAGGCGGGGATCACGTCCCGTGAGGCGGCCATCGGCATCTCCGGACGTGAGCTGATCACCAAGAAGGTCCGGATGCCCGAGGTGCCCGCCAAGGAGTTGCGGGACGCGGTGCAGCTCGAGGCCGAGCACCACATCCCGTTCGCCTTCGACGAGGTCTTTCTCGATTACCACGTGGTGAGCCGCCAGGGCGGCGTCATGGAGCTCATCGTGGTGGCAGTCAAGAAGTCCAAGGTCAACGAGTACGTCGCGGTCGTCCAGGAGGCCGGTCTCGAGCCGGCGATCGTGGATGTGGATGTGTTCGCGCTCGGCAACCAGTTCGAGCACAACTACCCCGACGACTCCGCCGACGCCGTCGCCCTCATCGACGTCGGCGCGTCCGTGATGAAGACGAACGTCGTGCGCGGCGGGACCTCGATCTTCGCCCGTGACGTGCCGTTCGGCGGTAACCACTATACCCAGGCGATCGCCGACCGGTTCCACACCACGTTCGAGGAAGCCGAGCGAGCGAAGGTGGGAACGTCGACGGACATCGCCGCCAACGCGATCGTCCCCGCGCTGGAAGCCGTATCACGCGACCTCTCGCTCGAGCTGCGGCGGACATTCGATTACTTCGGCTCGACGTCCGACTCCGACCGGATCGGACGCATCGTGATGTCGGGCGGCACGGCCCGCCTGCCCGGGGTCACCGACTATCTCTCGTCGGCGTGGAAGATCCCCGTCGAGATCGCGCGGCCGCTCGAGCGGATCGACATCGATTCGGCACTCCTGGAGGAAGCGAGCGCCGCCGGGCCCGCGCTCGCGGTCGGTGTCGGCCTCGCGCTCCGACGGCCGGGGGACCGCGTCGAATGATCCGCATCAATCTCGCGCCGCCTCCAGAAGACCGTGCGCGGGGGGGTCGCTTTGCGCTCCCCCGTTTCAATCTTGGTGTGGCGTTGGCCGGCGCCATCATCGTGCTCGTAGCCGGCCTCGGCTTTTATGGGCGCGCCCTCCTGCGCGAGGAGCAGCGCCTCGCTGCCGAGATCGAGGGCGGCGCGCGCGAGGTCACCGCCCTGAAGGCGACGGTCGGAGAGGCGGCGAAGACGAAAGAGCGCCTCGCCGACCTCCAGGCGCGCCTCAGCGCTCTGCGTGTGCTCACGAAAGATCAGACCCGGCCGTTGCTCTTGATCGACGCGTTCGCCGACGCGGTGCCCAGGGACCTCTGGGTCACCGGACTCGAGGAGAAAGGAACGCTCGTCCGGGTGACGGGATCGGCCTTCTCGGCCACGGCGGTCTCGAACCTGATGACCGCGCTCCGGGCATCGGGCAAGTTCAAGGACGTCGACATCGTGGTGTCGAAACGCGATCTCGACAAGTCGCCGAACCTGGTGACGTTCGAGGTCACCTGCCGGTTCGAAGGTTGAGCATGGCACTGCCGGCGTTGTTCGATCCGCTGATCAACGCGCCTCGGTGGGTGAAGCTGGCGCTCGCCGGGATCGTCCTCGGTGGTGTGGGCGCCGCCTGCTACGTCTTCGCGATCTCGCCGGTCGAGGGTCGGGTCGTGACCCTGCGCAGCCAGCGGGCTGCGCAGGAGCAAGAGCTCGTCCAGTTGCGGGCGATGGCAGCGGAGCTCGTTCGCGTCCGTCGCGAGGCGGCCGAGGTCGAGCGCCAGCTGGAGATCGCCAAGGCGAAGCTGCCGACCGAGCGCGAGATGCCGGCGCTCTACCGCACGCTGTCGGACGCCGCGGTGCAGGCGGGTCTGGCGGTTGCGCTGTTCCAGCCTCAGGCGTCGCGCACTCGCGACTTCTACAACGAGATCCCGATCTCGCTGGTGGCCGAAGGCGGCTACCATGACGTCGGCGATTTCGTCGGCCGTGTGGCGGCGCTCCCGCGCGCGGCCACGATCGGTGAGCTCAAGCTGACGGGCACGAAGTCCGAGCCAAGCCGGTCGACTCCATCGCCAAGGCCCGTTGCCGCGAGCCGCCCACCCGGGCAAGATCCCGGTAGCCCGACCGCCGCCGACGGCGTGAACACGGTCCGCCGCCCGGTCAAGGCGGAGATCACGCTTCTGACGTTCGTGTATCGCCCCGTCGGGTCGCCGCCGGCCCCGAAACCGGCCGCGCCAGCGAAGCCGGAGGCGGCCAAGCCGTGAAGCTACGTGGCCCGATAGCGTCCGTGACGTTCGCGGTGACCGTGGCGACCTGCGGCATCTCGCTGGCCCAAGGGCCAACCGGGCAACCCGCGCCGTCGAGCCGGCCGACCAGCGTGCTGGTGCCGTCGCCGGTACCCAGTGTGACGCCACCGGTACCGCCCTATGACCGGAAGGGCCGGCGCGATCCGTTCCAGCCGATTGAAATCGTGCAGCAGCCTGAGGTGAAGCCCCCCGCTGTCGCCTCGGCCCGACTCAAAGGCATCGTGCGTGGTACCCCCCCGCGTGCCCTGCTCGAGACGGCAGACGGGATCGGCTACATCCTGAAGCTCGGCGATATCCTCGCGGACGGCCGTCTCATCGAGATCGGCGCGGACAACGTGGTCTTCAGCGTTCCACCTCGACGTGGGTCGATGAACGATCGCATCGTCTTGCGGCTTCCAAACGACTGATGCGTTCGGCCCGCCGGACGCTGGTTGTCGCGACGCTCCTGCTCGGCCTGGCAACCGCGGCCGGGCCGAGCCGCGGCGCCGAGGTTTCGGTGCCGGCATCCCGGCTCGAGGAAGTCATCGTCGCTCCCGATGGCGACGCCATCATCGTCCGTCTCAAGACGTCCGGAGCCCGTCGCTATCACGCGGATCTGATCGACCACCCGTACCGCCTGGTCGTCGACCTCGACAACACGACCTACGCCTGGCAGAAGGCACCGATCGTGACAGCGGCCGGTCCCCTCGTGGCGGTACGCGGGGCCCAGTACCGGAAGGGCGTCGCTCGGGTGGTGCTGGAGCTGAAGTCGCCGGTTCCGTACTGGATCCATGAAGAGCAGGACGCACTGGTCATCGTCCTCGGGGCACCCCGACGGCTGGAGACACGCCCGACCGTGGCGCCGCCGACGCTTGCCGCGGCCGCCGTCCAGCGATCACCGGTGGATCCCGCGCCAGGGCGTGCTCCCCGACCGCCGGCTGTCGTGGCGCAGGTTGCTCCGACCCCACCGCCCCCGGCGTCGGAGACACCCGCTCAGCCGCCCGTGCCGGTCGCGCCCCCGGCCGTCGTTCCGCCGCCACCACCTCCCGCAGCGGTCACGGCCCCCGCGGCCGGAGAACGGCTCATCTCGCTCGAGTTCAAGGACGCCGACGTCGTGAACCTGCTGCGCATCCTCGCCGCCGAGAGCGGGCGCAACATCGTCATGGGCGACGACGTCAAGGGCAAGATGTCGATCTCGCTGCGGAACGTCCCCTGGAGCCTCGCCCTGCAGAGCGTCCTCGAGACTCGCGGTCTGCAGCGCATCGACCGGGACGGCGTGATCCGCATCGTGTCGACTGAGCAGCTCCTCAAGGAGCGCGAGGCGCGGGCCAAGGAGGAAGACGCCAAAACCAAGGCCGAGGAGGCCAAGGCTAAGTCCCAGATCGAGATCCGCACGAAGGTGGCGGAGGCGGAGCTGAAGGAGCAGGACGTCCAGCAGCGCAAGCGCGCGGCCGAGGTCGCCGTCGCCGAGGCCATCGCGCGCGGGCCCTTGACCGAAACCGCGATCCGTCTCCTGTACGCCGATCCGGGTGACGTCGCGAACACGCTGCAGGGTCTGCTCGGGATCGGGACCTCACCGATCCCGGCCTGTCGGGAAGAAATCGCCGGCAAAGAGCGCGAGACCCGGACCGTGCGGCTTCGCGGGGGTGGGGGCGTCGTCAGCGGACCGATCGCCGAACCCCCGTTCTCTCAGCTGTTTGGTCCGCCCCGCCCGGAGATCCTTGTCCCGCCGGCGCCGCCCCCGCCGACCGAAGACGTGGTGGCTCGGCGAATCGCCATCCGCGCCTTCTGCGCCACGAACACGCTCTTCCTCCG
>Ga0137373_10008875_pt1 | contig 10589 bp, 9 predicted proteins | sample SagtaG_5_FD_104912 | JGI IMG/M metagenome (GOLD analysis project Ga0137373, IMG submission 104912) | Vadose zone soil microbial communities from Sagehorn Ranch, Mendocino, California, USA - Sage1_R_80_16 metaG | ecosystem: Environmental > Terrestrial > Soil > Vadose zone | place: USA: California...
CAGGCGGCCGCGGTCACGCCCACGCAGAGGGCCTTGCGATCCGTGAAGCGCTTCAGCGCCCTCGCGATGGTCCCGCCGTAGACGATGCCGGCGCCGACGCCGCCGAGCGCGTACCACCCGGTTTGCGCGCGCACGCTCTCGGCCTGTGCCCCGGCGAGCGCGCCCAGCACGACCAGCGCCCCGCCCACCGGGAGGAGGAGCCGCGGCTTCATGCGCTCGCCGAGCCACGCCTCGAGCGGTACGAAGAGCGTCTCCGCGATGATGAAGGCGGCGAAGGCGTTCTCCGCCGCCGCCAGGGACTTGCCGAGGTCGGCGCTGGGCGAGCTGCGCAGCAGCGGCCACACGCAGAGCACGCTCGCGATCGCCATCATGAGGACCGTGCCGCCGACGAGCTGCACCCAGCGGTTCAGCTCGTGATGCTGGCGTTGGAGGTCGGAGCTCCGGGACGAGACGCTGGCGTTCATGGCTCGCTCTGGAGGGGCGCCTCAGGACGAGGAGTCGCTCGAGACGGGGGTGGGGGGCACCAGGGGAGTCTTCCGGAGCCGGTGCCACCACGGGCTGATCAGCGGGAGGAGGAGGAAGAAGATCGCGACGGCGCTGATCGCGCCCGAGATGGGGCGCCTGAAGAAGATGAGCGGCGATCCCTGCGACATGATGAGGCTCTGGCGGAGCGCGTTCTCCGCCATGTCGCCGAGGACCAGGGCCAGGACGAGCGGCGCCAGCGGATAGTCCAGCTTCTTGAAAGCGTACCCCATGACTCCGAAGAGGATCATGTACCAGATGTCGATCACGTTGTTGTGGACCGCATAGGAACCGATGGCGCAAAGCACGACAATGAAGGGAGTGAGTATCCCAAACGGAATGCGCAGGATGGCGGCGAAGAACGGCACGAACGCCAGGACCATGAGGACCCCGATGAGATTGCCGGTGTACATGCTCGCAATGAGTCCCCACACGAACTCCGGCTGCTCCTTGAAGAGCAACGGGCCTGGCTGGAGACCCCAGATGATGAGACCGCCGAACATCACCGCCGCCGTCGGCGAGCCCGGGATCCCGAGCGTGATCATCGGCAGGATGGCTGCCACACCTGCCGCGTGAGCAGCGGTCTCGGGCGCCACGACGCCCTCGAGCTCGCCCTTGCCGAAGCGTTCAGGGTGCTTGGAGAACCGCTTGGCGAACGCGTAACTCATGAACGAGGCCGGAGTGGCGCCCCCCGGCTTGAACCCCATCCAGAATCCGATCACGCATCCGCGGATGAAGGTTCGCCAGTACTGCCCCAACAGTTTCCAGGTATCGAGGACGACGCGGAGATTCATCCCCGTCTTGGCGCCCTGGAACTTGAGCCCCTCCTCCACGCTCAGGAAGATCTCGCCGAGCCCGAAGAGGCCGATGACCGCCACGATGAAATCAAACCCGGTCATCAGAGGGGTCAATCCGAACGTCATGCGGAGCTGCCCGGTCACGATGTCCAGGCCCACCGCCGCGAGGATGAACCCGAGGACGATCGAGACGAGCGTCTTCAGCGGGTTCCCGCCTCCCAAGCCGACGAAGCTCGAGAACGTGAGCAGCTGGATGGCAAAGAACTCCGGCGGCCCGAACTTCAGCGCGATCTCCGCCAGGAGCGGTGCAAAGAAGGTGATGAGGACCGTGGCAAAGAGCGCCCCCACGAAGGATGAGGTAAACGACGCGGTGAGCGCCTGACCGCCCTGCCCCCGCCGGGCCAGGGGGTAGCCGTCGAACGTGGTCGCCACCGACCACGGCTCGCCGGGGATGTTGAACAGGATCGAGGTGATCGCGCCACCGAACAACGCCCCCCAGTAGAGGGACGTGAGCAGGATGATCGCCGAGGTCGGCGGCATCCGGAACGTCAGCGGGAGCAGGATCGCGACGCCGTTGGCGCCGCCGAGCCCGGGGAGCACGCCGATGATGGTGCCGAGCACGATTCCGATCACGGCCACGAAGAGGTTGAACGGAGTGATCGCGACGTGAAAGCCCAGGATGATGTTGTCGAGGCCCATCGGTCACCATCGGTCAATAACCGAGCCAGGCCTCGAGTGGTCCCTTGGGCATCGGCACCAGGAACCATTTCTCGAAGACGACGAAGGTCACCACAGGAAGGGAGATCGAGAGCGCGAAAGTGGCGCTCCAGGAGTGCCTCCCCACCCACCGCATATAGAAGCCGACGTAGAGCGCCGAGGCGACATACAGGCCCACGAACTGGGTGAGCAGGACCATCCCCGTGGCTGGCAACAACACCTTGAGCACCGGAAGGAGCTGTTCACGGCTGACGAACCGCTTCCCCGACTTCCGGTGGGCTGCCTGCACGATGATGGCAGCACCGGCGAGCAGCAGGATCGTGGCGAGCCAGAAGGGAAAGAATCCACTCTGAGGGCCGTCCGTCCCCCAGCGGAAGCCCAGCCGGATGGCGTCGAAGAGGACGATCCCGCCCACCGCCATCAGGAGTGACGCAGTGACGATGTCGGCGGCGCGCGTCGAAACGGCGGTGGGCATCGTGCGCTTCTTCACGACGATGCCCTGCGGGCGGGCGAGGCCTTGGTAGAAGTCCTGGACGCCGATCTTCATCGCCATGGGAGATCCTCCTATCCCTGCCTCCCTCGACTCGTGATGGGTCCGCTCGGCGCCTATTTCTTGAGCAATCCACCTTTCGCCATCAATTGCTTGTGAAGCCCCTCGTTCTCCTCCACCCACTTGACGTAATCGGCACCCGCGGTGAAGGCTGGCTTGAGCGCGCCATCCGCCATGTACTTCGTGAACTCCGGCGTCTCGTAGACCTTCTTGAGGAAGGTCACGTACCACTCCACCGCCTCCTTCGGCATGTCCGGAGACCCGAAGATGCCGCGAAGCATCAGGTAGTGGATGTCCACACCGAGCGCCTCCTTCACGGTCGGAATATCCTTCCAGTCGGGGTCCGGGATGTGCGCCGTGTCGAACACCGCGAGGGGGCGGACGCGGCCGGCTCTCCAATGGCTCACGCACTCGATGGGGTTGTTCACGGTGGAATCCACGTGCGTGCCGACCAGATTGACGCACACCTCACCGCCGCCCTTGAAAGGCACATAGGTGAACTTGACCCCGAGCGCCTGCTCGAGCTGGATGGTGACGATCTGGTCTTCCTGGGCAGAACCCGTACCGCCCATCTTCATCCGGTCGTTCCCGCCCGATCGCTCCTTGACGGCGGCGATGTACTCCTTGGCCGTCTTGTAGGGCGTCTCCGCGTTGACCCAGAGGATGAATTGATCGAGCGCGATCCGCGCGATCGGAGTCAGGTCCCGCCAGCTGAAGGGCACGCCCGTATGGAGGGGCGTCGTGAACAGGTTCGAGAGCGTGATGACGATCGTGTGAGCATCGCCCTTCTTCGCCTTGACGTAGAGGAAGCCTTCCGCACCGGCCCCCCCGGACTTGTTGATCACGATGAGCGGCTGCGGCGCCAACTTGTGCTTCTCCGCGACACCACTGATGAGCCGCGCCATCTGATCTGCGCCCCCGCCCGTGCCAGCCGGAACGATGAACTCGATCGGCTTCGTGGGCTCCCACGCTTGGACCGGACGGGCGACGAGCGCGCTTGCGCCCATCACCGTCGCGACCCCCAGCAGGGACAGGGTTCGCCTGGTCAGGCTCTGGTGCTCCATCGTGGCCTCCTCGCTGACTCTCGGTCAGCGGGCTGGATGCGAGCTTCCGCCAACTCCTACCAGCCGCTCCCCGCGCCTTCTCGTCTCAGGCGGGCGGTTGCGACTCGTCGAGCTGCTTCTTGAACGGGATCACGCCGGGCACGAGCCACCGTTCCCACATCTCGTCCACCTTGGACTGGAAGTAGGCGAGGTCCTCGTCCGTGAAGTGCGCGAACCGGCCTTGCCGGAGCAGGTAGTCGCGGACGGGGCGACGCTTGGCGCGGCCCTGGGCGATGTCCTTCGTCTTCCCCATGAGCTTCAGGACCCCATCTTCCACCTCGTAGAGTGGCCAGATGCCGGTCGCCACGGCCAGCTCGCCCAGCTCGTGCGACTGGAACGGGTCGTAGTCCCAGCCCTTCGGGCAGGGGTCGAGCGAGTGGATGAAGGTCGGCCCGCCGATGGAGAGCGCCTTGCGCACGCAGTTCATCGCCGAGACGCTGTAGGACATGCACACGGTCGCGACGTACCTGCAGGTGGGGTGTCCGGCGGCGAGCATGCCCGCCATGTTCTTCTTCCACCGGTGGTGCATGATGCGGCGCACCTTGCCGGGCGGGCTGAAGGTGGTGTGCGCGCCGTAGGGCGTGCTCCCCGAGAGCTGGATGTCGGTGTTCGCATACGACTCGTTGTCGTACATGAGGATGAGCACGTTGTAGTCGGGGTGGGTGAGGGTGGCGGAGATCGCCGAGAGGCCCATGTCGGCGCCACCGCCGTCGCCGCAGAAGGCGATGACGTTGATCGGCTCCTGCTTGATCTTGCCCTTGCGCATGAGCGCCTTGAGGCCCGCGGCCGCGCCGAGCCCGGCCGATCCCGACGAGCCGAGCTGCGTGTGCATCCACGGCACGACCCACGACGTGCTGTAGTACGTGGTGTTGGCGACGTACATGCAGCCGGTGCTGCCGAGCACGATCGTGCGCGGCCCGGCGGCCTTCACCATCATCTTCATCACGAGCGCCGACTCGCACCCCTGGCACGTGCGGTGACCGGAGGTGAAGTACTCCTCGAGCGGCAGCTTCTTCACGCCCCTGAACGGATCGAGCTTCTGCGGGGCGTTGAGGCTCACGAGCTCGTTCTGCGGGGTGGCCATGGCCGTCTCCTCCGTCTCCGCTACTCGCGGAGCCCGATCCACTGCGTGGCCGGCTGCGGCTTCCCCTCCGCCGCCTGGTAGACCTTCTCCGTCATCGTCCGCACGTCCGGCACCGTGATCTCGCGCCCGCCCAGGCCCGCGATGAACGCGACCAAGGCGGGGCGCTTCGGCGCCGGGTACAGCGCGGTGCGCACCTCGGTGGCGAGGACGCCGCTCATGTAGGGCGAGCCGAACGAGAAGTCGCGGTCGATGACGCCCACGGCCGCGAAGCGGCCCAGCGAGCGCGCCAGCTCCTCGGCCGCGAAGGGCCGGAACCAGCGGATGCGCACGAACCCGACCTTCTTGCCTTCCTTGCGCAGCTCGCGGATGGCGACGCGGACCGGGTTCGAGAGGGTGCCCATGCCGACCAGCACGACGTCGGCGTCGTCGGTCTCGTACTCCTCGAAGAAGGGATTCCCGTAGCGGCGGCCGAAGATGCGCTCGAAGTCGGCGTACGCCTCGCGGATCACGCCAGGGGAGCGCTCCATGGCCGACGAGGTCTGGCGACGGATCTCCATCAGCCAGTCCTCGTTCACCTGCGGCGCGACCGTGATGGGGTTGTCCGGGTGGAGCAGGAGGTCGCCGCGGTTGTAGGGCGGCAGGAACGCCTTCACCTTCTCGGCAGAGGGGATCTTCACGATCGCCTGCGAGTGCGTGAGGAAGGCGCCGTCGCAGCTGATGGCGCAGGGCAGGAAGATGCGCCGGTCCTCGGCCACGCGGTAGGCGATGAGCGCGGTGTCGAGCGCCTCCTGCGCGCTGTCCACCCAGACGAGCTGCCAGCCGAGGTCGCGCACGGCGAGCGCGTCGTTGTGCTCGACGCCGAACGCGCCCGGATCGTCGAGGGCGCGGTTGCCCACCATCGCCACCATCGGGATGCGCAGGCCCGGCGTCACCGTCAGCGCCTCGAAGGCGTACATCCAGCCCACGCCCGAGGAGCCGCAGAAGACGCGCGCCCCGACCGCGGAGGCGTGCTTCACGATCTCGAACTGCGAGTGCTCGCTCTCCGCCACGATGTACTCGCAGTCGAGCTCGCCGTTCGCGACGAGCTTCGCGACGTACTGCATGACGGTGTCGTAGGGGCGGATCGGGTACGCGGTTATCACGTCCACGTCGGCGAGCTTGCAGGCGACCGCGATCGCCTCGCTGCCGGTGATGAGCGCGGTCTCCTCGCGCGGGGGGTGCTGGGTCTCGACGCTCGCGACTGTCTGTGCCATGGCCGATCTCCCTCAGGGCTGGGCGGGCGCATCCGACGCGGCCGGCGCGTCCGATCCCTCGCGCGCGATGGACAGCATCTCGGGGACCTGCGCCTCGTACTGCCCGCGGTAGCGGAAGCCATGCGAGCGCTCCGGATGGAGCTCGATGTGCTCCTTCACCCACCGTGCGTACCCGTCCTTGTCCTTCTTCCACATGTCCCACTGGCTGGCGTTGTCCCGGAACTGCGTCTCGCTCACCATGGTGATGCAGTTCGCCTCCGGGCAGACCGCCTCGCACACGCCGCAGCCGCAGCACGCCTCCATGTTCGCGTCGTACATGCCGTCGGGCATGACGTCGAAGCAGGAGTCGGGGCACTGCAGCCAGCAGAGCGTGCACTTGATGCACTTCTCGAAGTCGACCACCGGCCGCATGGAGCGCGTGGTGTACTTCTTGAAGGTCGGGTTGCGCGCGGGGCGGTAACCGCCCGTCTTCCCGGTGTCGGCGTCGAGCACCGCCCTGCCCATCGGGATGGCGGGGATGGTGACGCCCTCGCGCATCTCCTGCCACCTCGGGAACTCGAACTCGTACGGCTTCTCCGGGTTCCCCTGGCTCGGCTCGACCGTGACCGTCTCCGTCCGCTCGTAGGCGCGCAGCGCGGAGGTGGCCTTGACCGGATCCTTCCACTCCGCGGCGATCACCTCCTGCAGCGACGTGATGCTGAACAGCTCGGGCAGCACCTTCGCAATCGCGCCCAGGATGCGCACGTCGGTGTGGTCGTCCTTGTAGACCCACAGGCCGGAGAAGCTCGGGATGGCCTTCACGATGGCGAGCCGGTACGGGTGCTCCTTGCGGTGCATCATCTCGATGAGCGCCGCCGGCTCCTCGCGCGAGGTGACGATGATCGTGCCGCCCGGCTTGAGCAGCCGGTTGATGGGCTGGAGCCCGTACCACGCCCAGGACTCGACGCCCTTGCAGAGCGTGTCGTCGACGGCGATGGTGATGTCGACCTCCTTCGGCTCGTACTTCGCCATCCCCTCCTCGAGCGTGACGTCGTCCGTCGCGACGATGGCGAAGCTCTTCGCCGGGATGCCGTTGCGCTCCGGGCTGTCGCCATAGCGCCCGAAGGAGATGCCCGGCTTCCCCTCCTTGTGCGCGGCGAGCACGATGGCGCGGCTCAGGTTCTTCGCGAGCGTCTTCTGGAAGATGCCCCGGTAGACGATCTCCACTGCGTACAGCCGGCCCATGCCTCACCTCCGCGGTCAGAGCTTCTTCAGCACGATCGACTCGATCTCCTCGAGATGCTGGCGGACGGCGCGCTCCGCGGCCTCCGGGTCGTGCCCCTGGATCGCGTCGAGCACGCGACGGTGCCCGGCGAGCGACCGCTCCAGGCGGCCCGGCGTCTGGAGGGAGCGCACGCGCGTCTCGCGGAGCAGGTCCATGAGGACGTCGAGCAACTTCAGCACGACGGTGTTCCGGGCCGCGAGCGCGATGACGTAGTGGAACTCCGAGTCCTCCTCCACGGTCGGCTCGCCGCGCAGCGCCTTCTCGCGCTGGCGGCCCAGGATCTCGTCCATCCGCGCGATCTGCTCGCTCGAGGCGTGGACGGCGGCGCGCGCGGCCAGCGCCGGCTCGAGCATCTTGCGGACCTCGAGCAGCTCGGCGACGAGCTTGCGCTTGCGCGTGAGCAGGAGCGCGATGGGCGCGACCAGCGTGGACGCCGAGACGTCGGCGACCACGTTGCCCTCGCCCTGCCGCGCGATGACCAGGCCGGCCAGCTCGAGGACGCGGATCGCGTCGCGCACGGAGTTCCGGCTCACGCCGAAGCGCTCGGCGAGCTGGCGCTCGGGCGGGAGCAGATCGCCCGGCTTCAGGGTCCCGTCCACGATCAGCTGCTGCACCTGCCGCGCGACGTGCTCGAACAGGCGCGTCCTGCGCACCGCCGTGAAGGTGAGGTTCGTCGCTGCCACGCGGACTCCGGCTCGACAGGTCCAGTGGTCGGACCATTGGACCAATGACGGCGCCTGCGTCTGAACGCCACGACCACGATGGGGCATGTCACCTGTGGGGAAGCGGGCGGACCGCCTGGCGAACGGTCCATGCGGCCGCCATCCGCTGGCGTTCGCCCACCAGTGGATCTCGGACGCCATCTACGTCGCGTGTCGCGCTCACGTGGCTCGTCCCCGATCGGCGGATCGAGGCGAGGCTGCAGGCGTGAACGTGCGGTTCTCGCAACCTCCTCGAGCGGAAGGCGCAACGAGCGGCGACGCAGGCGAGCGCGCCGGTTCACACATCTCGCGATCCGGTATCCTGTCGTTTCACAGGGAGGGAACCCATGGAAACGGCAGTCCCAGCGCCGGCTGCGCAGCCGCCCTTCTCCGCCGGCACGGTCATCAGCCGCAGCGTGTCCGTCTGGGCGGAGAACGTCGTGGCCTTCTCGGCCGTCCTGCTCGTGCTGCACACGCCGAATCTCGTCTTGAGCCTGCTCGCCGGGCCCGGGCCGGGCGCGCTGTCGCCCACGACGTTCGCTCTCCTGAACGGCGTCAACGGGATCCTGTCGGGGCTCGTGAGCTTCGTCGGCACGGGCGCGCTTACGTATGGCGTCCTCCAGTCGCTCCGGGGGACGCGCGTCGGCGCAGGCGGCCTGCTCGGGTTCGGCTTCCGCAAGCTCTGGCCCGTCCTCGTCGTCTCCTTCGGCGCGGGCATCCGGATCTTCCTCTGGTCCCTACTCTTCCTCGTCCCCGGGATCCTCGCCGCGTGCCGCTACTTCGTGGCGGTGGCCGCGGAGGTCGCGGAGCCGCAGCTGGGCCCGGGCGAGGCGATCTCCCGGAGCAGCACGCTGACGAAGGGGCACCGAGGCGCCATCTTCGTCACGATGTTCGTCTTCTGGATCGTGAGCGTCGCGACGGGCGTGCTCGTGGGCGTGGTCGGGCTTCGCGCGGGCGTGATCCCGTTCTCGCTCGCGACCGCGCTCACGTGGCTCGTGACGACGATCGTCGGCGGCCTCTGGGCCACCGCGTGCGGCGTCGCGTACCACGACCTGCGCGTCGAGAAGGAAGGCGCGGACACGGCGCAGCTCGCCGCCGTGTTCGAATGAAGCCCTAGCTGCGGTCGTGCTTGTCGGCGCGCCGCTTCCCGAGGAGGAGGCGGTGCTCGAGCCGTGCGCGGAGGGCCGCGTAGAACGCCCGCAGGAAGACCTCGTCGCTCGGTGCGGCCCCGTGGAAGTCGATCTTGGCGCGGACCTTCTCCGCCACCGCCGCGAGCGCGGCGGCGTGGCCGGGCTTTCCCTCGTCGCGGAGGACCTGCTCCAGCACCTGCAGCTCGTACACGCCGTAGACGTCGAGCTCCTCCGGTGCGAACGACAGCGCTTCCGGGCGCGCCCGCCTCGAGGCCGCGTCCGCCATGTCCTCGAGGAGCGCCGCCGCCGGCAGGCGCACCACGACCGTCCCCGCCACGAGGTCGCCGACGCGCTGCCGGTCGCGGTTGAAGAGCGGCATGAACCCGAAGATCGCCGCCCAGGCGAGCGCCGCGAGGCGCGCCCAGCCCGGCGCGCCGGGGAAGAGCGCCTCGGGCGCGAGGAGCGCGACGAGCGGCAGGAACAGCTCCACCTCGCGCGTGAGGTTGCGCGCCACGATGGCCTCGGCGGAGAGCGCGCCCCCCGACGCGTCGATCACCCGGATTCCGTTGCGGCGCTTGCCCGGCGTCTGCCCGCGCCAGGCCAGCTCGAAGAAGGCGAAGTAGAACGTCCGTACGAGGAACAGGATCAGGACCGCGGCCGCGCCGAGCAGGTCTCCGCCCACGTCCCCGCGGAAGGCGAGGACGATGAGCGGGAGCACGAGGACGAAGCTCGCGCCCAGGAGGACCACGACGTCGAGGAGGAGGGCGGCGATGCGATCGCCGGCCAGCGCCACCTTGAATCGGAGCGGCACGCCCTCGGGCGTCATGATCTCCATCTCGCGCACGCGCGCGGCGCCTCGCGAGGTCGGGCTCACGCCCGCCTCCTTCCCGCGAGGAGGAAGTAGGCGGCCCAGGCGGCCGCGGTCGCCGCGGCCACCGCGTAGCGCACCGGCACGGCGTGCACGAGTTGGCGGAAGACGCCCTCGACGAGGCCGGCGACGAAGAAGAGCGCCACCGCGCCGAGCGCCACGACGCCCGCCTCGCGGCCGCGCCTCGCCAGCGCTGCCCGCCGCTCCTCCTGGCCGGGGAAGACGAGCGCCCGCCCGAGCGCGAGGCCCGCGGCGCCGCAGAGCGCGACGGCGGAGAGCTCGGTCACCCCGTGCGGCAGGAGCCACCCCCACATCTCGAGCGAGAGCCCGCGGCCGTGGTACAGGGCCGCGAACGCGCCCAGGACGAGGCCGTTCGCGAAGAGGAGGAGCGCCGTGGGCACCCCGCCCGCGAAGCCGAGCGCGAACGCGGAGAGGCCGATCTTCGCGTTGTGGCTGAAGAGGAACATCGCGAACGTCTTCAGCGCCACCGCGGCGGCGGGCGGCGCGTAGAGCGCGCTGCGGAGAGACTCGGTGGAGGCGGTGGGGCCGCGGCCCTGGGCGTAGAGCGGGTCCACGAACGAATAGAAGCGCTCCGGGTCC
>Ga0137373_10008883_pt1 | contig 10583 bp, 11 predicted proteins | sample SagtaG_5_FD_104912 | JGI IMG/M metagenome (GOLD analysis project Ga0137373, IMG submission 104912) | Vadose zone soil microbial communities from Sagehorn Ranch, Mendocino, California, USA - Sage1_R_80_16 metaG | ecosystem: Environmental > Terrestrial > Soil > Vadose zone | place: USA...
CTCGGCCCGCGTCTCGCCCGGATCGCTGCGGATCACGTCGGGTGAGGAATTGCTCCGGTCGTTCGACCCGCCCGACGGGTTCTCGAAGGTGTTCTGCTCGGCCTGCGGCTCGGCGCTTTGGAGCCGGAACCCGCACGATCCCAAGGTGATGTCGGTTCGACTCGGCGTCTTCGACCGTGATCCCGGCGTCCGCCCGAGCTATCGCCAGTACGTCGCCTATGCGGCTCCGTGGGAGCCGATTCCCGACGACGGACTGCCTCGCTTCCCGGAGCGACGACCCCCCGAGATGTAGCGCCGTTTTCGGCCCTTCCTCTCCGGGTAGCCGTCGGTCGAACCCGAGGACTATTGGAGGTAGGCCATGGCCAAGGAAATCGGCAACCGCGGTGACCCGCCGACGAGTCGCGCGCGGCGGCTCGTTCTGGGAACCGCGATCGGAGTCGTCTTGGGACGGCTCTTCGACCCGGTTGCCGGTAGGCGACGGCGCGCGGAGCTTCGCGATCGGACCAGGGCTTTCGTCCGACGCGGCGGGCGCAGAGCCCGCCGGTTCGGCCGCCACACCACGTCGTACGCGCGCGGGCTCAAGCAGCGGGCGACGCACGTCCGTGAGGAGCCGAAGGATCTCGACGATGCAACGCTTGCCGACAAGATCCGGACCAACATTTTCCGGCCCCACGACGTGCCGAAGGGGCAGATCAACGTGAACGTGCAGCAGGGCGTCGTGCAGTTGCGCGGGGAGGTCCCGCACCGGGAGATGATCGACGACCTCGAGGCGCAGGTACGGGAGATCCGGGGCGTTCGCGACGTCGAGAACCTGCTGCACCCACCGCCCTAGCCAGGGGTCGACTCCCCAAGGGTAGGAGCAGCACCCCCCGCGCAGGGAGCGCGCGGGATTCGATTCGCACCCACAGTGCGACACGAGTGGGGCTCGGGTCGCAGACGGCCTAGGCCGGGGTAATTGGGGAAAGGGTGCGACAAAGAATGATGCGATCAAGCAAGCTTGTTCTTGCTTGTCTCGGCGTGGCATTGATCTGTACGAGCATGGCGCTCGGCGGGTCCAACGCGACGAGTGCGAGCAAAGTCATCCGCGGCTGTGTCAGCAAGAAGACCGGCGTCGTGAGGGTGGCCAAGAAATGCGCGAAGGGCGAGCGGAAGCTCGTGTGGAACATTCGCGGCGTAAAGGGTGTCGCCGGTACGGGCGGCCTCCCGGGCGCCAAAGGCGACAGGGGCGAAGCAGGCCAGAACGGGCTGAACGGCCAGGACGGCGCACAGGGCGCCAGGGGCGACACCGGCGCGACCGGTACGGCCGGCCTGAAGGGCGATGTCGGCCCGAGCGGACCTGCCGGTGCGGCCGGCGCTCAGGGGCCGAAGGGTGACAAGGGCGACACCGGCGCGACGGGGGATGCCGGCCAGAACGGCCACGACGGCACCGACGGCTCGAAGGGTGACAAAGGCGACAAGGGTGACAACGGCGAGAACGGCGAGAACGGCGAGAACGGTCTCGACGGAGCGCCCGGGCTCACGAATGTCGAAGCGTCGGCACTCTGCGACGCCGGCGGCTGGAGGTTCAACACGCTCGCCGGCATCTTCGACCTCTGCAACGGCACTCCCGGCGCAAACGGCCTCGACGGTGCGCAGGGCGAGAGGGGCGAGCAGGGCGAGAAGGGCGACAACGGCCAGAACGGTCTCGACGGCGCGCCCGGCCAGCAGGGTGACAAGGGCGAGAACGGCCAGAACGGTCTCGACGGTGCGCCCGGCCTGCAGGGCGAGAAGGGCGACAACGGCCAGAACGGTCTGGACGGCGCGCCGGGCCAGCAGGGTGACAAGGGCGACAAGGGCGAGAACGGCCAGCACGGTCTCGACGGTGCCCCCGGCCTGCAGGGCGAGAAGGGCGACAACGGCCAGAACGGTCTCGACGGCGCGCCCGGCCAGCAGGGCGAGAAGGGCGACAACGGCCAGAACGGTCTGGACGGCGCGCCCGGCCAGAAAGGTGACAAGGGCGACAAGGGCGACAACGGCCAGAACGGTCTGGACGGCGCTCCGGGTCAGAAGGGTGACAAGGGCGACAACGGCCAGAACGGTCTCGACGGCGCGCCTGGCCAGCAGGGCCAGCAGGGCCAAAAGGGCGATAAGGGCGACACCGGCGCAACCGGTTCGCAGGGTCTGCAGGGTGCCACCGGGCCGCAGGGCCCGAAAGGCGATCCCGGCACGGCCAACCTGACCCAGGTCACGAAATCCGCAACCGGCTCGGGAAGCATCTCCTCCCAGGCGGTTTGCGCTTCCGGCGTCGCGACAGGCGGCGGCTACGAAGTCGGCGGCTCCGACTCGACGAAGGTCGCGGTGATCGTCTCGAAGCCGATCACGGTCGCAAGCGGCACGGATGCCGGCAAGTCCGCGTGGCTCGTCACGGCGAACTACATCGGGAGCGGTAACGGAAGTGGGTACACGTTGACGGCGTACGTGCTCTGCGCGCCGACCAGCTAAAGCTTCGCACCCAGAAGACGGAAGGGCCGGATCTCAGTCCGGCCCTTCCTGTTTCTGGTTCACCTGTTGCGAACCAACGCGACCCACGTCGCCTGGTGCTGGTGGCCCTTCCCCGCTTCGGTGAGCACCAGCGTGTTCGAGCCGTTCGGGTTCGGGATCAGCGGCGCCGGCTCGCCCTTGTACGCCGGCGCGCCCTGGCAGCGCACGATGTACGTGTAGCCGCCCGCCGACGCGATCTGGTCGTAGTCGCCCTCGAACGTGCCGTTGCGCGAGAACGCGCCGTACCACGGATTGGACGCGACCTTGTTGACCTTCAGCGGCGCGGCCCACGTGCTGCCGCCGTCGAACGACTCCTGGTAGTACGTGTCGATCACCGGCGTGTAGAGGGGGCCGGCCCCCGACTCGTCGCGCTGCCGGTATGAGACGTGCACCGTGCCACCGGCGCCTACCGCGACTCCCACGGCGTAGTGGTCAACGTGATCGATCGTGGAGCCGGGATTGATGCGCTGGGGCATGGTCCAGTGCAGCCCGTTGTCGAACGAGCGGCTGATCACCGCGTCGTTCGTGTTGTCGGTGCGGTAGCGCCCGTCGTCCCAGGCCGCGTAGATCGTGCCAGAGTCCGGATCGACCGCCGCGGCAGGCAGCCCGTCGCTCGCGCGTTGCGCGGGCGTCCCGTTGCTCAGGTTGGTCGCAATCTTGACCGGCGGCAGGAACGCGAGAGGAGCAGGCCAAGGAGTCGATCCCGCCGCAGGGGCAGCGACGTAAACGGTCTGATAGGTGCCAGGTGCCACCTCGAGCTCGTCGGGGCCGCTCGGCACGGGAACGCCCCCGCTCAGAGCGTCCATCACGATGCCGAGCCCGCCGTCCTTCTGGATAACCGGGTATGCGCCGATGCCCTGACCGGGGAACACGAGAGCCGGAATTGTCTGGAAGTCGGGCAGCCAGTTCTCGAGCCTGTCGCAATCGTGATCGCAATAGTCGTAGAGGACCGGCGCGATGCGATCCCAGACGACGTAGACGCGGCCCTTGTGATGGCCGGGCGCGTCACTCTGGTCGACGACGATCCAGTTCTTGTCGTTCAGCCCGCCGATCATGTCGTCCACCAGGTAGACGGGTGGGCTCCAGTGGCGCCCGCCGTCCTTCGAGACGTTCACGGTCAGCCCGCTGCGCAGGCCGTTGTTGTTGTTCCAGTCGAACACGAGCGAGTTCGCGTACACCGTTCCGTCCGGACCGAAGGCGACGACGGCGTCACTTGCGCGTTCGAACACGCCACCCTCGCCGGGGTAGGTTGTCAGGCCGGGAAGCGTGCCCGACGTCCACGTCTTGCCGCCGTCGAAGCTCGTCGCGAATCCGTTCGTCGCGTCGCCGCCGTTTGCGATCCGTCGATCCTGGTAGACGGCGACGACGTTCTTCGGGTTCTTGGGATTGACCGCGATCGAGGGCTCGGTCTCGGTGTCGGGCTGGATGTAGTCCTGGATCGGATCGGGCCCGCCCGAGGTCGGGCCGCCGACAAGCGGATCGGAGCTCGCCTTCACATCGGAAGCGAGCGTCGGTTTGACGGTGGTTGCAGCCGTTGCCGGCGCAACCCGCGCATGCTTGAGCGATGAGGCGCCGCTCGCGACGATCGCCCCGATCATCACCGGCAACGCGAGGAGCGCGAAAAGGAACCTGATCATGTCTTTCCCCCTGGGGAGTACGAAGGCCGCTGCCGCGCTTCATGCCCGCGTTGCCGGTTTTGAACCACCACGGGTGGTGGTTTACGGCTAAGCGAGCAAGCGTTCGATCGCGCTGCAGACGAGTCCGGATTCCGGAGACAGCGGATCGATCGGCTCGAAGTGGCCGGCGCCCTCCAGCGCGATCAACTCCGCCTCGCCGGCCGCCGCCTCTGCGTAGCGAGCCGACTGCTCGAAGGGCACGACGTCGTCGCACGTCCCGTGAGCGAGCACGTGGGGCACGCCGAGAGGAAGTTGCGCGAGCGGCGATCCGTCCGGTTCCGCTTCGCCCTGGAAAAACGCCCGCACGGCGTCGTTCTGCCACGTTGCGGGATCCGACACCGCGGCGAGTGCGACGACCGGCACGCGGAAGTGTGCTGCGGCGAGCAGCGCGAGGTGCCACCGGCGGAATGGCCTACCAGCACGATTCGCTTCGAGAGCCGCTGCGAGTGCTCGACGGCGAGCAGCACGTCGTCGCGCGAGCCGGGCCAGCCGCCGCCGGGATCACCGACGCGGCGGTACTCGACGTTCAACGTCGCTATTCCTGCGTCGCGCAACGTGATGCAAAGGTGGCCGAGGTGGATCAGGTTGTACGTCGACTTCCACGAGCCGCCGTGCAGCACGACCGCGAGGCCGTCGCTTCCCGCGCGACGAAGGTCGGCGAAGTGGAGTGGCTCCGGTCCGTACACGAGCCGCTCGTCGGCGGGAGGCGGCGGCGGGTCGGTGAGGATGTCCTCGGCGTTGCGCGTGATGGCGCAAGGGTAGGCTTCCGGCGTGCCGGTGAGGTTGCTTCCCGCCGCCGTGTGCGCCCTCGGTGCGCATGCCCTCCTCTACGGAACGTTCCGTCCCGGTGACGGCGTACACGGATACCTCGGCTGGTACGAGCCGGTGCTGGCGGCAGCCTCGCTCGTCGCGCTGCTGCTCGCGAGACCGGCATGGTTGCGCACGCGAGTTCCGATCGGCGAGACGGCGCGTCGCATAGCAACGACCGCGCTGTTCGTGCTGCTCGCACAGGAATCGGCCGAGCGCACGGTCCAGTCCGGGCAAGTCGCATTCGCGGTGCTGACGCCGTCGCACTGGCTGGTTCTGCTCGCAGGAATCGCGGCCACGGCATTTGTGCTCGCGTTCGCGTTGCGCGCCGGCCAGGTCGTGATTGAGCTTCTGCGCAGCGTCCCCACGCCGCGGCCGTCGAGCATGCCGCAGTGGAGTGTCGTGACGCTGCGCCGGCGCGCGGCGCGCCCGCTCGCCGCAGGGTTCGCCCTGCGCGCGCCGCCCTTGCTCGCACGTTCGTAGTTCCGTTCCGTCGAGCAATCGGAGGTTCGTGTGCGCTTCGCCGCGCTGTCGATCGTCATTGTCGCCTGCCTCGTGGCACCCGGCCGCGCGGCCGCGCATTCGCGCGCACCGACGATCGCGCTCGACTATCGCCTTGAGCTCTCGCGCGCGACACTGCCCGGCGTCCACGCGGAGGTTGTCGACGGCGACCGCGCTTTGCGCGTGCGCGTGGACGCGACGCACCGGCTCCTCGTACGTGGGCTGCTGGGCGAGCCGTTCCTCCGCTTCGGTCCCGGCGGCGTGTGGGTGAACCGCGCCTCGCCGAGCGCGGACGCGGACCGGCTCGCGCGCCGCGGTTCCGGCTGGCTGCGCCTGACGGCAAATCACAGTCTGCTCTGGCACGACCACCGGCTATCTCCGCCCGCTGGGTTGCGTGCCGGAAAGAGCGCGCCGTGGTCGCTACCCATCCGGCTCGACGGTCGCGAGTTGCGACTCAAGGGCACGTTCACGCGCGTAGCGCGTCCGTCGCTCTGGCCTTGGCTCGTCGCAGCGCTCGTCGCTGTGGCAGCCGTCGGGTTCTTCGCCCGCGCGCGGCCAGGCCGCCGTGCCGAGACCGCGGCCGCCATCGCGGGCGTCGCGGCCGCCGCGGCGCTCGCCTCGAGCGCCGCCTTCACGACCGGCGAATCGATCGCGAGGCGCGCGCAATGGATCGAGGTCGGATCGGCCGCCCTGCTCGCGGTGCTCGCGGTCGCGGCGCTGGTGCTCGGCGACCGCTCGCTGCGAACGTGGGCGGCGATGATCGTCGGCGTCGTCGCCGCGGCGCTCGGCGTTGGCTCGCTGAGCGTGTTCTGGCACGGCATCGTCATCTCGTCGCTGCCGGCGCTTTTCACGCGACTCGCGACGGCCGTCGCCTCCCTCGGAGGTGCGGCCGCCGTCGTGCTCGCGGTTCTCGCGCCCAACGACAGAGGAGTTCGGCGATGAAATCGCGCCTCGCCTGCCTCGCCGCTTGCGTCCTTGCGACGGCCGGCTGCGGCTCGGGGTCGTCGACGCCAAAGGCGCCGTCGATCCAGGCCGCGCGTACATTCCGGCTCGCGAACTTCCGGCCGGCGGGCAAGGTACCGGCGGGAAAGCCGGTCACCGTCTCGTTCACGATCGAGCAGCCCGACGGCAAACCGCTCACCGACTACCGGCGTGGCGCCGGCCCTCACACGGGCGTGCACCTGATCCTCGTGCGCGACGACCTCGGGGCGCTCATCCATCTGCATCCGCCTATCGCAGCGAACGGAAAGGCGACCGCGCAAGTCACCTTGCCGGAGCCCGGGCCGTACCGCGTCGTCGTCGACGCATATCCGACAGGCGGCGGCCAGTCGAACTTCCAGCTGTTCTCGAAGATCGACGCCGCAGGCGCGTACGTGCCGAAGCCGTTGCCGCCGTTCGGCAACGCCTTCGTCGTGGACGGCTATCGCGTGCAGATCCACGGGCACCCACGGCTCCGCGCGATCCAGGCGAGTTTCATCACGATCACGGTCACCGACCCGCAAGGGAGGCCCGCGCGCTTCACGCCGTGGTTCGGCGCGCTCGCGCACGCGATCTTCTTCCGTGCGGGAACGCTCGATTACTTCCACACCCACGTCTGCGCGCCCGGCGCGAGCGGCTGCACGAGCTTCCTCGGATCGACTCAGGTCAAGGGCAGCTCGTCCACGCCCGGCAGGCTCCGCGTCGGCGTGCTCGTCCCCGTCGCCGGCACGTGGCGCTTGTTCCTGCAGTGCCGCGCGAACGGCCACGTTCTGACTGCTCCCTTCACCTTGGAGGTCACATGAGACGTTCCCTCACCTTCACGCTCGTCGTTCTCGCGGCCCTCGTCGTTGCGGCCACCGCATCGGCCCACGCGCACGTGAGCCCATCAGTTGTCCCGGCGGAAGACAGCCAGGTCTTCACGCTCGCCGTGCCGACGGAGAAGGAAGACGCGACGACGACGAAAGTCGAGCTCACGCCGCCCGACGGCTTCTCGATCGATTCGCTCGTTCCGTCCCCGGGCTGGAAACGCGACGTGCAGCACACCGGCTCGGGAGAAGACGCCGTGATCACGAAGGTGATCTGGGACGGAGGTGACCTCCCAACAGGTGAGGCCACCGGGTTCCAGTTCCTCGGCCGCGCCGACTTGAGCAAGACGTACACGTTCGGTGTCAGGCAAACGTACTCGGACGGCTCCGTCGTCGACTGGAGCGGGCCGGAGAGCTCGGACACGCCGGCGCCGACCATCGAGGCGAAGAGCTCGTTCGGTGGCGGCGGAAATTCGACGCTCGCGGTGATCGCGTTGATCGTTGCGGGTCTCGGGCTGGTCGCCGCGCTGGTTGCTCTCGCAGCCGGACCCGGGAGGCGCTCGCTCGCTTGAGACGAGGATTTGTCGTTACGCTCGCCGCAGCAGTCGCAGCCTTAGCGCTGCCGGCTGCGGCCTGGGCGCATGCCGCGCTTCTCCGCACCGTGCCGTCGGCAAGCGGCACCGTGAACACCCCGCCGAAGCAGGTCCTGCTCACGTACACCGAGGCGGTTGAGGCGCGGTTCGCGATCGTGTCGGTGACGGATGTCCAGGCGAACCAGGTGACGTCCGGATCACCGCGTAGGTCACCGGGGAATGTCGACACGCTCGTGGTGCCGTTGAAGAAGCTGCCCGAAGGGTGGTATCTCGTCTACTGGCGTGTCATCTCGGCCGACGGCCATCCCGTGCGGGGCGCGTTCACCTTCGCCGTCGGCCCGAACCCCGGTCCGGCACCGCAGTTCGTGATCCCCTCGATCTCCGAGACGGCGGCAACGCCGCGCCTAATCGTCGCGCGATGGCTGGCGTTCCTTTCGGTAATGGCGGCGATCGGACTGTTCGCTCTGCGAATCGGCATCGCGCGACCGCTCGTCCGGCGGGTGAGCGGAACACGGCTCCGGGCGGTCTCGGTGGCGTTCTTCGTTACTGCCGCGATCGCGCTCATCGCGACGCCCGTCTATCTAATGCTCGCGACGGCGCAGTTCGCGTTGCGCTCGTGGTACGAGGTCGGCGCGCTCGTCCCGCTCATCCGCGCGTCGTCGTTCGGCCGCGGCTACGTCGACCTGGAGTTGACGTTCTTGCTGTTCGCGCTCGCGGCCGTCGTCGCGCTGTGGGTCGACCGTCCTGAACGCGAGCAGCGCTCGATCGCGGAGGTGCTTGCGCTCGCGGGGGCCGGCGTCGCCGCTGCTGCCGTGCTGCTCGTTCCGGGGCTCGCGGGCCATGCCGCGCAGACGTCGCCGCGCGCGTGGTCGCTCTTCTTCGACTGGTCGCACCTCTCCGCAGGCTCGCTCTGGGTCGGCGGCCTAATCGGGCTGCTCGTTCTCTGGCAAAGCCTGCCTGCTACGCAGCGCATCGCCGGGCTCGCGGTGTGTGCGCCCCGGTTCTCGAACGTCGCCTTCGTCTCCGTGAACGTGCTGATCGCGTCCGGCGTCGCCGCGAGCGTCGTCCACCTGCCGACGTTGTCGTCTCTCTGGCAGACGTCGTACGGAAAGTCCATTCTCGTGAAGGTCTCGCTGCTGGCCGTAGCCATGATCCTTGCGGCGGTAAACCTGTTGTGGACGAGATCGCGGCTGGCGGCGTCGGCGGGTGACCGGCCCGACCTCGGCCCGGCGACGGCGGCGCTGTTGCGTCGGCTCGTCGGTTCGGAGATCGTGCTCGTCGCCGCGATCATCTTCGCTGCCGCGGTGCTCTCCAGCCTGCCGCCGCCGGCCAAGGCCCTCGCCGGAGTCGGCGAGGCCGCCGCACACGTCGGGCCGGGGCCGGTGACGAACGAGCTCGAGCGCAACGGCTACAGCCTCCAGTTCCACGTGACGCCGAATCGCGCGGCGCGCGAGAACGATTTCGTATTGACGATCAGGCGCGGCGGTCGCGCGGTCACCGGTGCGGATGTGACGGCGACGTTTGCGATGCTCGACATGGAGATGGGGCAGCAGGAGTACGCACTGAAGGAGGCGCGGCCCGGCGTCTACACGCGCGCCGCGCCCGCACTCGTGATGGTTGGGCACTGGGCGATCACCTTCGGGATCGCGCCGCCCGGCGGCCGGCCGTTCGACGTGCTGCTCGTCGATCGGACGAGCGGATGAAGCGGTACGTGCTCGCCGCGCTTGTCGCAGCCGGCGGCCTGGCCGTGCCGCTCGCGCGCGCCAACGGCGATTCGGCCAGCGACTATCTGCTGTCGCAGAGCACGTTCATCCCATTCGACGCAAAGCTTTCGCAGGAGGAGACCGAGCAACTGAACGGCGTGGTCGCCGAAGCGAAGAAGCAGGGCTTCACGATCAGAGTCGCGCTCATCGCCTCCGAGCTCGACCTCGGCGCCGTCCCGTCGCTGTGGCGCAAGCCGCAAACGTACGCGCGCTTCCTCGGCCAGGAGCTCTTCTTCGTCTACAAGGGGCGGCTGCTGACCGTGATGCCGAACGGGTACGGCGTGTCGCGCGGGGGCAAGCCGCTGCGCGATGCCCAGCGTGCCGTCAACGCACTGCCCAAGCCGGGAGAAAGCGGTGCCGCGCTCGCGGCCGGGGCGACGGGGGCCGTGCAGCGCCTCGCGGCGCAGGCGGGCGTGCGCGTGAAGATCCCGAAGCCGAGCTCCGGCGACGGTGGCATCAGCGACAGGATCATCATCGCGGCAATCGCCGGCAGTGTCGTGCTCCTCCTCTTGGCGGGCTTTGCGGCGCGGCGTCGGCTCGCACGGCGGTAGAGCGTTGGCACGATGTGAGAGAGTCCAAGCGACGAAGGGAGATCACGCATGGCCTATTCCATAGTGTGCGCGGACGCGGGCACGGATTGTCCCGGCTCGTTCACGACCGAGACCAAGGAGGAGCTCCTTAAGCACGTCGAGCTCCACGCGCAGGAAGCGCATCCCGGGCTCGAGCTCACGTCCGAGCAGATCGACGGGCTCGTGAGGGCGTCCGACTAAAGGGCAGTGCGAGGGCGGGGCGCTGCGCGTCTTGCCCTCACGGCCGTCGCAGCGTGCTGATCTTCTCGCTCTGTTCGATCACCCACGTCTGAGCCGCCCGCTCGAGGAACGTCTTGGCATGCGGACGGCCGGGCTCGGCGAGCAGCACCTCGGAGCCGAGCTGCGGCAG
>Ga0137373_10008885_pt1 | contig 10582 bp, 6 predicted proteins | sample SagtaG_5_FD_104912 | JGI IMG/M metagenome (GOLD analysis project Ga0137373, IMG submission 104912) | Vadose zone soil microbial communities from Sagehorn Ranch, Mendocino, California, USA - Sage1_R_80_16 metaG | ecosystem: Environmental > Terrestrial > Soil > Vadose zone | place: USA: California...
CTACCACATCACGGGTGACCCTAAGAACCCGTATCTTATCTCACTGTTGGATTGGGGATTGATGGGAACGTTTCCACGTAAGGATCGGCTCGCATTGATGCAATTGATTCTCGGTGTTCAGCGCGCCGATGCCAAACGATTGCACAACAATGTGGGAGCACTATTGGACCATGGATTACCTACTGATCCGGGCAAGGTACAGAAAATTGATGCACTCATAGCTGAGGTGATCAAGCCCAAACCAGGACGTGGCAGCTTTGATGCTTTGGAAGAGTTGCTTTTCGGATTGATCGAGCAGGGCTATGCGACAAAGTTTAACCTGAACATCTTCATCAAATCTCAGATCACGATTGCCGGCGAACTCTCTGAACTTGATCCAACGCTTAAGCAGGACGATCTGCTCGAGAAACAAGTCACGGCACTCGTCAAGAAGGAAATGCCGAAGCGAATGCTCTGCGTCGTGTTTTGCTGGAACTCGCATGGTTACACAAGTCTACTGTCTAACGCGGACGTAATGGCTGTTAGCCGTTATAAGAAACCAAAGGAGGCCGAAGCTCCGCCGGCGAAGACTGCTTCGACACTGAAAGTTCAGGTGCAACAATGAATACTACTGGAATGCGATAACGAACTGATCTCTAAATGGGTTTGCTCTCGTGATTTCGCTTGATGGTTTCCTCGGCAAAAGAAACGTTCGATCAGGCTAACGAGGAACTGATGCAGGCGCTGTCGAGCCGGGCAAAGAATTTGGCAAAGGGTGGCTGAATCTCTTTGTGAGTTATCCGGAGTATCCGCCCGGCAACTTAAGGGACCTCGTCCGCCGCCCCAACTTCGACACGCTGTATTCCACCGATCGTTATGAAAGTTCAGAAAAACACCTGACCGTCGCTTAGTCAAAGCCTTGGCATGGGGAAAACATCTGAAAGGAAACAGATTATGAAAATAACCAAACGCACACGGTTCGCTGCGGCACTGGCCGCAGTCCTCGTAACAACGACGGCGACGGTTTTTGCGCAGGGCTCATATGTCGACCCGTTTACCGTGGCGAATCGTGCCACTGGCGAGACTACGACGCGTCAAGGCGATGTGTCGGTGGGTACCACGATCCGGACCGACGAGCGGTACAACAATGACATGCTGTTCAGCGGGCCACGTGGCTGGGTCTATTGGAACTACCTGGCCGATCCCAAGGGCTACCAGAATCCCACCCTCTGGCCCGACAAGCGGCCGACCTACTTCTTCGGCGAAATGAGCATTCCAGCCGGTGCCGACTTGGCGGTACACGGTCGGTATCCTCACGTGCGGTTCTTCAACTTCTCGATCTACCTCTTCGAGCGAAACACGTTCGTCAACGCGACTGGCGGCTCGATCGATGGCTACGACATGGAGGCTGATGCGGGGTCTACCAATCCCTACCGTGCAGGTGCCGACCGGGATACGGCGAACCGCAATTTCACGATTCACATCATCGCCAAGGATGCGCCGGCGAATTCCGCGGACCGGGCGAAGAACACGGTCTACATCGCCAATAGGGACCAGACCATCTTCGGCGGGTTCCGGATGTACGTCTCGGACAAGGGCTACGACGGGGCGGGCTGGGGTCCGGGGGACGGGCCCTCACACGAAGGGCCAGGCATCACTTACGGGGCGACGCTCGCCGACGGCACCAAACTCTCGCAAGCGGAGACGACCATGCGCTTCGCAAAGACGATGGGTTATGCGCCGCCGCCTATCGACACCGATGGGTGGTACAAGCTGGTCAGCAGCCCGGCCAACGACCCCTGCATGATGCCGGCCACGGCGCCCGCCTGCGCGACTTCGCAGTTCTTCCTGTTCATTGGGATAAAGGACGCACTGTATGGCGCCTTCATGCCGCCCGCGGAGCGGGCGAAGATCCAAAGGCCAGCGGCGGCGGATGGTGGCGCCAACGCGTCGACAGCGTACCTCGTCAACTACATCTCCCGGCAATACGGTCCCCTATACGTGTTCCGGGCAAAGCTCCCGACCTTCCCGGACACGTGGGCGAACGCCAAGAGCATGCCCGACGGGGAGGTGAAGTACTGGTCGGTCGCCACCATGGCGACCCTCACCAACGGCAGCCTTTGGGACGGCGTCTTCGATATGCAAGTGCCGGTGGACAAGGACGGCTATTACGCGATCGTGGTGAGCCTGCCCGAAGACCGGCCGAAGAACGCGACCGCCGAGAACGGCATCGCGTGGATCAATTGGGGCCCCGGCGAAGGCTTGAGCGACCCGCGCAACCGCAAGGACTGGGGCGCGTTGCTCATGCGCTTCATGGTCCCGCAGAAGAACTGGAAGTACAACCCGCTGCAGCCGGGTGACTTGGCCACCGTCATGGGGCCGTACTACCCGCGGGGCTACTACACCACCAAAGAGAAGTTCGAGGCCGACGGGGTGAAGAAGTAGATGACTCTGAATGGCAACGAGGCGAGATGGTTTCTTCCGTCGTTGCGCCTGGAGAATTGAGCCAACGCGGCCCGAACCAGATCACGATGCAAGGCTGCGTCGACGACGCAGATGGTTACATCGCGTGAGAGACGCGCGAATAACGTTCGCCCGCACGAGAAGGCGCGAAGCATACAAAGAGAGGGAGGCGAATGAAAAAATCCACCATCATCAAACTGGCGGCCGCGGTATTCGTCGTCTTGCTGCTGATAGTAGCCTATCGGCTGCTTTGGACATCCGTCCAACCAAAGATCGAGCATCGCATCGCCGAGATCGGCCTCACGTCGAACGAAGTCGCGGCCAATGGCCCGCTTCCCGGCGATGTCCGCTTGTACGCGAAAGAGCTGGCTTGCACCGAAAATCTGGCGACGCCGGGTTACTACTCGTCAATCAACGGCGCCGAGCTCACCGACGCGCAACGCAGCGGGCTGTTCACCTGCGCGACGTTCACCGGCAGCTTCGACGGCCCCAACAAGGTGTTCGCGTGGCGGAGCGCTGATGGCTACGAGGGGGCCACCTACGTTAACAACCGCAAGCCCGGCGAGCTCTACATCACCGGCGGCGACTTTCCGCCGGCGAGCGGCCCGATCCCGGCCGGCCCGTACATCGCCAAGGCCGACGCGACCACTGGCAAGCAGATCTGGCGCACCTATTTCGACAACGGCAACGCCTCTGGCGCGTGGATCGCCAGCACCAACCTCAACATCCTGCCAACCGGCAACATCATCACGGCCTGGGCCAACCAAGTCGTGCTGCTCGACGGTGACACAGGCCGGATCCTGAAGCACAACACGCTGCCCACAGGCCCCACCGCCGTGGCCGACGCGAACTTCAAGCACCTGACAATCGCCCCCGATGGCACGGTAATGCTGAAGGACCAGACCCGGCCGACGGGCTGCAAGCTGCAGGGCACGATGGCCATCCTTAAGTGCACGATGGAGGGGATGAAGCAGGGCAATTCGCAGATAATCGCCGTGCATCCCAACACGCTGGAAGTGCTCGACAGCATTGCGCTGCCGGAGCCGGCGACCGTGCCGCACATCATTTCGATGTTCGAGGGCAGGATCGCCATCTATATCGGCGTCAACAGCGGCGCGCTGCGCTACTTCTGGGATCCAGTCGCGAAGAAACTCTCCCAGGACACTTCGTGGGTCGTTTCGCCGATGCAGAAGGGCCAGACCACGTCCGACGCGCCGAGTCTGCTCGGTGATTGGATCGTGCTGCAGACCAATGGCATCGGCAGCGATACGGTCGCCTCCAGCATCGTCGTCGTCAATCAGAAGGACGCGACGAAGACCAAAGTGATCTTCCCATTTGGGCCCCTCAAGCCCGGCGAGTGGAGCTTCGCGCCGCCGAAACCGCAGACAGACCCCGAGAACAGCATGATCTATTCGGCGGACATGGGTGTGGGCAAGGTGGCCGGCATCAAGCTCGACCAGGCCACTGGGGAGATGAAGACCGCCTTCGTGATCGAGAACTCGACCAGTGCGTTCCAGCCGCTGATCGGGCCGAAGGACAAGCGCGTACTGCTGCTGTCAAATTTCAAGCGCCGGGTGGTCGCTGAGCCATTGAAGGTGGCGCTGTTCACCGGCAACTACACAGAGCAGGTGACCTGGCGGGACGCGGCGAACGGGCGGATCATCGCCGAGTCGGATTTTTTCGAGCCGATGACGATCGGCTCGCTCATCACCCCCGGCTTCGGCGGCAGGGTGTACTTTCTGACCGGCAAGGGATTCATCACCATGCAGGTCGTGCCGGCAGTTGCGCCACCGTCGAGCAGTAGCAACGCTCTACGGACCGCGCTGGATCGTGCCTCAAGTACGTGCGGCACCGACCTGGAAAGACAACGTTACTCGATTCAAACACACAGAACTGAAACGGAGGAGAGCAATGAACAACAATCGTAGTGAAATAGACCAACATGAGAGGTCGTTACCAGCCGGCCGCATTCCATTTATCAAAGCTGGCGTGGCAGCGCTGATCGCGTTGGCCGTTGTCGGCAGCATTCTGCCTGCCGAGGCCCAGGACAAGACCGTCAAACCACAGGCAGTAACCGTCACGGGCACGCGCGACATGCGCTATTGCGAAATGCTTGTCGTAAAGCCCGACGGTGTCCTTGTGTACAACTCCACCGGGCTGAACGATTGCCCGGCAGACAAGTGGAACGCGATGGACATCGTGCAGATCAAGAAGCAGTTCGGCGCGGTGGCGATCCAGAAAAACGGGCCGCACTTTTGGATGATGGATTCGCAAACCTTGGATTTGGGCGAAAAGGCGTCGTTCAACGGCATCGAAGCGCGGTACGCCGCCACGCTGGATCCGGCCATGATTCAAAAAACGGCGGGGGCCGCGCCCTACAAAGTCTTCATGCCGAAAAAGACCCAGCGAATGGTGTATGCCAAGGGCCAACCGGTCTTCGAACTCGTTGATCCCGACGGCAACGTCTACGTCTTGCAAGCACGCAACGAAGACCACCCAATCGAATCGCTCGCAACGCTTGGGGAGAAGATGAAGCAATTGCCTGCCGGCTGGAAATACCGCACCCGGACCCTGACCGAGGACCTGGTTTTGGACCTTGGCCCGGACGCAACGATTTACGCCGTGGGGGACGAGTTCCATCAATACTACACGCGGATCCCGAAAACCAAATGATCAATCTGGGGTGGAGAGAATCGGGGGAGTTTGATCGTAGCTGCTTCTTCTCCCTCGAAGCAAAGCCAAGAAGGAAATAACATGAAAAAATCCACCATCATTAAACTGGCCGCTGCGGCAGTCGTCGTCCTGCTGTTTTTCGTTGCCTACAAGTTGCTCTGGACATCGATCCAGCCGAAACTCGAACGTCGGATCTCCGAAATCGGTCTGACGTCGAACGAGGTCGCAGCCAATGGTCCGTTGCCCGGTGACGTCAGTCTGTGTGCGCAGGAACTCGCCTGCGCCGAGAAGCTCTCGACGCCGGGCTACTACCCATCGATCAACGGCGCCGAGATTGCCGATTCGCAACGCAGCGGCCTGTATCCGTGCGCCACGTTCACCGGAAATTTCGACGGCCAGAATCGGGTGTTCGCCTGGCGAAGCGAGGACAGCTACCAGGCGACAAACTTCGTGAACAATCGCAAACCCGGCGAGCTGTACATCACCGCCGGGGACACTCCCGCGCTCACCGGGCCAGTGGCGCCGGGACCCTTTGTCGCCAAGGTGGACGCGACCACCGGCAAGCAGATCTGGAGCACCTATCTGGACAACGCCAACCTGTCGGGCAACTGGATCGCCACGGAAAACCTCAACATTCTTGCCAACGGCAAGATCGTCTTCGCCTGGGACCACACGATCGTACTGCTTGATCCCGATACCGGACTGATTCTGAAAACGAATAAGCTGCCGACGGGAGACGTGCCGGTAGCGAACATCAGTTGGAAGCATCTGACCGTCGCGCCCGACGGCACGTTCATCCTCAAGAGTCAGGCGCGCCCGACAGGCTCGACCGAGCAAGGCACCATGGCGATGATCGTGGGCGTGCAGAAAGGTCTTAAGCCGGCAAACTCGCTGATCGCCGCGGTTGATCCGAACACGCTCGAGGTGCTCGACTGGACCGAGATGTCCGAGCCGGCACTCACGCCGCACATCATCACGATGTTCGAGGGCAAGATCGCCATCTACATCGGCGCCAACGAACACGTGTTCCGCTACTTCTGGGATCCAAAGACCAAAAAGCTCTCGCAGGACCAGACCTGGGCTGTCCAGGCTTTGCAGAAGGGACAAACCTCGGCGGACGCTCCGACCCTCATGGGCGAGTGGGTCACGATGCAGACCAACGGCGCCGGCAGCAAGACGATCGCATCGAGCGAAGTCGCCATCAGTCAGCGCGATTCGAAGAAGATGATCACGTTCTTTCCCTTCGGGCCGCTCAAGGAGGGCGAGATGAGCTTTGCGCCGCCAAAGTCGGGCGGCGACCCCGAGAATGGGATGATTTACTCTTCGGACATGGGCATCGGCAAATTTGCCGGCATCAAGCTCGACCCGCAGACGGGCGAGATGAAGACGGCGTGGGTCATCGACGTCACCAGCAGCAGCTTCATGCCGTTGATCGGCCCGAAGGATAAGCGAGTGCTCATTATTTCCCGGATCAAGAAAAACGTCGAAAGAGAGCCGCTCATGCCCGCCCTGATCACTGGCAACTACAACGAGCAGGTCCTGTGGATCGACGCCGCCACAGGCCGGATCATCGCCGAGTCGGACTACTTCGAGCCTCTGACGCTCGGGGCACTCATCACGCCGGGCTTCGGCGGACGCGTGTATTTCCCGACCATGAAGGGATTCCTCGTCTTGCAGGCTATGCCGGAGCTTGCGCCACAGTCGAGCAAGTAGCAACCGCTACGGCCTACTGCACCGTGCCTTGAGTACCTTCTGGCTAAGGACCCGGCAAGACAACATACTCGATTCAACCGAATTGAAACGGAGGACACCAATGAACAGCAATCGTAGTGAAATAGACCAACACGACGGGTCGTCACCAGCGTGGACTACAGTATTTTTGCTACGTGGCTACACCGGGTCAATACGTATGCCCAATCGTTCGTTTTCTCCATGGCCAGAGTTTGTTGTGAATGGTGTAGCGTGACGAGGCGGTTTTTCGCCGAAGGCGTTCGCTAATTGAGGCCCAGGGTTGCTTCAACCCGCGGATCAGATTTCCCAATGAGCAGCTAAACTCTGAAGGACTTTGCAGCGGTTCTTTGCGCAACATTCGCCAACACCTTCGGCGTTACCTCTCGTTCGATTCTTTTATACATCTAATGCTAGTCCGTCACCCGATATTCTGGATTCTGGTCACCGCTGTCCTGGCGCCATTGCTGGCCGAGATTCCGCTCGGCTTCAAAGTGCCGGTCGTGGTCCTCGAAGTCGTGCTCGGAATCGTTATTGGGCCACACGTCCTGGGACTGGTGCAATTCGAAGGCTTCGTGGTGACCATGTTCACGATTGGCATGGCCATGACGCTGTTCATGGCCGGCATGGAGCTTGACTTCAGCGAAATCAAGGGTCGCCCGCTGTCGCTGGCAGCCGGCGGCTGGATGGGTTCGGCACTGATGGGGATTACCATCGTGGGACTCCTCCATATTATCCCAACCGTGCATGCGCCAATGATGGTTACGCTGGCACTGTGCACGACGGGGCTTGGCGTTCTGGTCCCTGTCTTTCGCGACGGCGGCCAACTCGAGACCACGTTCGGGCGCCTCTTCATGGCTGCGGGCACGCTTGGTGAGATCGGGCCCATTGTCGCGATGTCGCTGTTGCTGTCAGTGCGGTATAGCACCTGGCAGGAGATTGGCTTCCTGTTCGCCCTTGTTGCCATCGTCGGCATGGCGGTCGTCGTTGGCATGCGCGCACGTCCCCCGAAGCTGCTGGCGCTTCTTGGTCGGGGCATGCATGCGAGCACCCAGTTGCCCGTGCGGATCTCGCTACTGGTGCTGGCTGTATTGATCGCACTGGCGGACCAATTCGGGTTCGAGAGAATCCTCGGAGCATTCGCAGCCGGCATGGTGGTAGGGCAGGCCACGCGCGGCGAAGATGGCAAGCCCTTCCGTGAGAAAATCGAGGCGGTCTCGTTCGGATGGTTTTATCCGTTCTTTTTCGTCGGCACCGGCGTCAAGTTCGATATCACAGCGCTCGGCAAGGATCTCACCACCATGCTTTTGGTACCGGCGTTCGCGGTGCTGTTTCTGGTCATTAGGGGCGCACCGGTGTTCCTCTATCGCGATGCAATCGCAAAAGCGGAACGTCTGCCCTTCGCGCTATCCTCCGCGGTCCCATCGCTCTCGATTATCGTGGTGATCACCGAGATTGGGGTGCGGGCGATGACGATGAACCCGGATGTCGCGGCCGCTCTGATCGGCGCTGCGCTGCTAGCCGTCTTGCTGTTCCCGACGATCGCCGGTGTCCTGTTGCAAAGGATAGCCGCGCCGCATGCCGCTGGGAGTTCGCCATGACCCGCTATCAGGCACGTCTGGTGTTGCCCGGATTTGCCCACTGCGGAGGGTTGCGCCTGGCTCGTAAACGCATGCGACCTTTCTTGATGCTCGCGTTATCGGCGGCCATCGCTGTGGGCTGGGTGCAGGCACTTAGTGCCCAGGATCTCGCGCCACGCTCGTACGTCATCGCTCCGCTCCACTCCAATGCCATCACACTGACGTGGTCCTTCAATGACGGCAGTATTAATACCAACGGTACTCCCATTTCCGGCGCTACCGGGAAATACAGCGTGCCGATCTTCAACTACTATCACTCGTTCAGCTTGTTTGGTCGGTCTGCCAACATCCTGGCCACTTTGCCTTATGGAGTTGGGAACTTCGAGGGGACAGCTATGGGGGTAGAGCGGCAAGCTTACCGTTCCGGTCTTGCGGATTCGGTCTATCGCTTCTCGATAAACCTCAAGGGCGGTCCAGCCATGCCGATGCAGAAGTTTATGAAATGGAAACAGAAGATCCTGCTGGGCGCTAGTCTCAAGGTGGTGGCTCCGACCGGTCAGTACGACCCGAGGAAAGTACTCAATTGGGGCACCAACCGGTGGTCCTTCAAACCAGAATTTGGCTTTTCCCAACGCACGGGCCATTTGGTGGTCGATGCATACGCCGGAGTGTGGTTCTACACACGGAATCGCGCCTTTTTTCCGGGCACGAGTTCTCAATCGCAGAGTCCCATTGGAGCCTTTGAAGGACACCTGAGCTACGACTTCAAGCCGTTCCTCTGGGCCTCGCTCGACGCCAATTTTTGGCTCGGCGGGAAAACAAGCATCAACGGCGTGCAAAACCCGCTCAGCGCGCAGAGAAACTCTCGCATCGGAGCCACCGTCTCGCTCCCCATCGCTAAGCATCAGTCGCTGAAAATCAGCTACAGCAACGGCACCATTGTCCGGTTTGGCGGCAACTACAAGACCCTCTCGGTGGCCTGGCAATATTCCTGGCTGGGGAGGCCAAAATAGCGGGGTTTGGTACGCTTGTAAACGAAATGGAGAATACAGGTGGACAGTCTCTATACTTCGATAGTGTCACGCTCGGCGGCGACAATCCAGAAGCGTTCGCCATTCTGAAAGATACATGTACGGGAGTACGGTTGGCCCGAATAAGGCCTGCGTAATTAGCGTAACTCTCACGCCCTTAACCACCGCAGGACGCAACGCGCGTTTCAGACTAAATGACGATGCCCTGGATAGTCCGCAGCGGTTGAAGCTCAAAGGGAACGGCATCAATTCCATTGACGTGCCTCCGTTCGGAGCCTCCGGATATTTTACGTTGATATTTACCTGGGTTTATTAGTAAGCATCCACTACCTTCAACGGCCATGGCGATCCCGCAAGGTACCAGACTCGGTCGGTACGAAATTCGCTCCCTGCTGGGCGCGGGCGGCATGGGTGAAGTTTATCTCGCTTACGACCCCAATCTGCACCGGCAAGTCGCCGTCAAAATCTTGAGTGCTGACCTCACCTTCAACAAAGATCGGCTGCATCGCTTCGAACACGAAGCTTTTACGGCCTCGAGTCTGAATCATCCCAACATTCTAACGATCTATGAGATCGGACATGAAAGTGAATACCACTTCATCGTCACCGAATTCATCGAGGGCGAGTCGCTGGGCCAGCACCTCACCCGCGAACCCTTCAACCTCGACGAAGTGTTGCAAGTAGGTATTCAAGTTGCTGCTGCGCTGGCCGCGGCGCATGCGGCCGGCATCGTGCATCGAGACATTAAGCCCGACAACATTATGCTCCGGCGCGATCATCTGGTTAAGGTTTTGGATTTCGGTTTAGCTAAACTCAACGAAACAGAAGGCGCTGGTCTAGAAACCGAAGTACTAACCAGAGCGCTGCCCCTCACAACGCCAGGTGTGGTGATGGGCACGGCGCGTTACCTGTCACCTGAACAGGCCCACGGCCTGCCCTTAGATTGGCGTACTGACATCTGGAGTTTAGGCGTCGTGCTCTATGAAATGGTGGCCGGCCACCAGCCGTATACCGGCAAGACCATGAGCGACGTGATCGCGGCCGTCCTGACAACGCATCCACCACTGCTCACCAGATATCGGGCTGATGTCCCCGCCGAACTGGAACGGATCATCACCAAGGCACTGC
>Ga0137373_10008886_pt1 | contig 10582 bp, 9 predicted proteins | sample SagtaG_5_FD_104912 | JGI IMG/M metagenome (GOLD analysis project Ga0137373, IMG submission 104912) | Vadose zone soil microbial communities from Sagehorn Ranch, Mendocino, California, USA - Sage1_R_80_16 metaG | ecosystem: Environmental > Terrestrial > Soil > Vadose zone | place: USA: California...
CCGGTTCAATCGACGAAGAAATGCCTGCTCTAGCCGGTGATTCGGGGTTGTAGCCGGCTGGAGCCGGTTGCGCCGTGCCGGCCTGTCACGCCGGAGGTCGCGGGTTCGAGTCCCGTCGCTCCCCGTAAAATCCCTGCAAATCAGCCTCTTTTGTTGCCGATGTTGACGCAGTCGGCAGCCGGCTTCTTTCATCCCGCGCAGATCCCGCACGAGAATCGGCCTGAATCGCCGCAAGGAGCCGGCCGTGGCCGCTAATCCCCGGAGAAAGATGACCGGCCGAGGTGGCCGGAGGTCTTGTCGCGCGCTACCGGAGGAGAGGTGCGTTTGCAGGCACTTCTCAGCATCGCACCTGACAACTGCGAAGGACCCCGCGCGCATCCTGCGTCGTCGCTCGCCGTTGTTGCTTCGAGCCGGGCCGCCGAGTCAGCCGCGTACATTGGCGAGTGCCACCAGGGCGCCGAGCGCGTCGCCCTGGAGACGCAGAGCGGTCCAGCTGTCGCCGCGGTCGCGACTCTCCCAGAGCTGACCGTCGGCGAGGCCCGCGAACAGGCGTCCGTCGGTCGCGAGGAGCGCATACGGCATTGCCGGCAGCGGCTCCGGCAGCCCGCCCGCGAGCAGCCGCCAGGGTTCGCCGTCGCGTCGTCGGTAGATGCGTGCCTGCGGGTCGCGGCGGCCGTGCGCCGCGTAGGGCCCGGTGCTTGCCGAGACGTACCAGCAATCGGGATCCTGGGGGTCGACGGCGACCGACCAGGTGTAGTGGCGGTCGCGGCCCTCGTCGGCTGGCTCCCAGCTCTCGCCTCCGTCGACGCTGAAGGCGGCGCCGCCGCCGCCCGCCTCGTACGCACGACCGTGGGCCCGCGGATGCCAGGCGAGCGAGTGGACGTCCGGCTGCGCCCCGGGGCGGTGGTCCTGCCAGCTCGCACCGCCGTCACTCGAGCGCATCAGCCCGCCGAGCTCGATCCCGACCAGAAGCAGGCCGGCATCGTGGGGGCTGGGCGCGATCCAGCGCACGTGCGAGGTCCAGGGCCGCGGCGGGAAGCTCCAGCGCGGACGCGAGGGCAGCTCGAGCAGCGCCTCGAGCTCGCGCCAGCTCGCGCCGCGGTCGTTGCTGCGGAACAGGCGGCTCGGCTCGGTACCCGCATACACCACCCCGTCGGCCGCGCTCACCGCGAGCGAGAAGACACCAGGCTCCGGCAGCGCGCAGTCGACCCAGCTTGCGCCGGCATCGAGCGTTCGGCGGACGCCACCCTCGCGCAGGCCGGCGTAAACGGTGTCGGGATCACTCGGGTCGACGGCCAGGCACTGCGCGCCGCTTTCCGGCAAGCAGAGCTCGGCCGTCCACGCCTCGCCCGACTCCTCGAGCCGGGCGATCCCGTCCCCGGTCGCCGCGTACAAGCGCGCCATCGCCACAGCCTAAGTGCCCCACGCGGTTCGGCTTGACACGGACGGACGGCGATGACAGAGTCGCCTCGTCAAGTCCTTACCTGTGGTGGGACCCGTTGCGGCGTGGGTTGGTGAGGACTGAGAGCGGCGGCTCCCTCGTGATCGTTTTCTTTGCCGGCCCGGAGCCTGTGTCAAGGTGGAGCGCCCGACTGGACGAACGACCTTGACGCCGGCGAGGACCGGCGCACACTCGTGTCGACGAGGGGGCCGCGCTCGCGGCGGGCTCAGCGCACGGGAGTCACCTCCGGCGCGGAGGGGAGTGTGTGTCTCCGTGCGCGCGGGGCGCCCTGCCTTACCTCGGTGCTCGGACTCGTGGTCCGGCGACAAGATGATCGATGGGGTGTTGCTTCCCCGCGGTGTGCTGCTTGCGGCCGCTCGGTCTGTGGAGGCCGTCCAGGTCGGATCGACGGTGGCGGCGGGACTTGTGCGGGAGCCGGTCGCAAACATCTACGTGACGACGAGCTGGCGCGCACGGCGATCTGCTGGTCAGGCGGCAGCGTGGATCGCCTCCTCGACGTGGGCGTCGACGGGCGCGAGCGCTTCCTCGCCGAGCTCGCGCAGGATATGGAAGGCGCGGCGGCAGAGCTTGCGCGCGATCGAGAGCGAGGCGCTTTTGTGGTTGGTCCGTTCGCGCACCTGCAGGAAGTACTCGTGGTCAGGCGAGGTTTGCCGGGTGGCCTGCTGGCCGGCCTCGTAAAGCGCCCAGCGCAGCACCGGTGCGCCCTCGTGCGAGAGGTGACCGGCGGCGCGCTTGCTGTCGGACTGGTAGACGGTGACGTCCAGTCCGGCATGGCGGACGGCGTCGTCGGAGCTGGTGAAGCGGCGGCAGTCGCCCAGCTCGGCCAGGATCGCCGTCGCCGTGACGGGCCCGACGCCGTACAGCCGCTCGCTCAGCGTGCGGCAGCCGGGCTGCCGGGCGGCGAAGGCCCGCAGCTCCCGGTCGAGCGGCACCAGCTCGACGTCCAGCACGTCGATCATCCGCAGTGCGATCGAGACGAGTTCGCGCCCGGTCGGGGAGAGCTCGACGCGGGCGAGCGCCTCGCGGCCGGCGCGGGTGCGCGCGTTGATGCCGGCCGGGACGCCTTGGTGAAACAGCTGCGCGGTCAGCCGCAGCTGCCAGGCGCTGCGCTGGTCGACGAGCGTCTTGCGCGTGCGCACCCGTGTGCGCAGCTCGAGGATGTGCGCCGGCGGGATCCACGACTCGGGCAGCTCGCCGGCGAGCAGCAGCTTCAGCTGCAGGTCGCAGTCGGCCCGGTCGGTCTTCGCGCGCCGCTTGCTCCCCCGCTTGGCCGCCGTCTCCGCCGGGTCGGCGAGATGCGCCACCTGCCCGGCCCGCTCGATCTCCTCGGCGACGAAGCGCCAGCCGGTCGTCCCCTCGAGCGCAAACTCGCCTCACAGCCGGCGAAGCGCTCCAGCCACTCGCGCACTGACTCGCGGTTCGCCGGGCGGAGCCGTCCGCGGCGTACATCGCCGGTGGCGAGGTCGAGCGTCTTGTGCGTGATCTGCCTGCGATGCACGTCCAACGCGCCTACGATCTGCATCGGGACCTCCTCGAGCTCCAGGTCTTGAACGACCCGCGTGCTCTAACACGCTTGTGCCGAGGGGGTCCCACCACATTTCATCTGTGGGCCTTCGGGTTCGCAGGACTTGGCATTTTCTGGGCTCTGCCGGTGGCCAGCGAGACCGTGACGATCACCGCGCGAAGCCGCTCCCGGAGTCAGCCGCTGCCGCGGCACTCGGGGCGGCGATCTCCCTCGACGCCGACAACTGCAACCGAGAGCCCGCCGGTGCCCATCGCGACGGCGACCAGCACCATCATGTCGAGCGTCCTCGCCTTCAACGCGTAGAAGGCGCCCCTGAAAAAGACCTGCGACGAGTAGAAGACCCATCGGGGACTTCCACAACCCCATAGGGTAATTACGGATTACCAAGAGATTGCTCGAGATGTCCGTCAGATCTGCGGTAAACCCGAGAGTGCAAGCCGTACTAGGGCCGGATGCGGCTCCCGCGCTCGCAGGCGAGGCTGAAAGCACCCAGCACGACCACAAGGAGGTGAGCTGGGATGCGCAACCTCTTCATCATGATCACCGGGTTCATCGTCTCGGGAGCGGGTGTGCTCGTACTTGCGCTAGCGCTTCCCCAAGGAACGAACTCAACGACGCAGCAGGCCGTGAGTCAGAAGGCGATGCCCATGAGCGGTATGGCCGGAATGAGCTCAGGGACGACGGGCTCGGCCTCACTCGCAAGCGTCAAGCTCACGATCCGGCACGTGACGCGCGGCTGCCACGTCTGGGCGCACCGGACGATGACCGGTCCGATGATGCGGCTCCACCTGCGGGTCGGCCAGCCGCTCTCGATCCTCGACCAGGACGTCGACGCACACCAGATGCTCGAGTTCGCAGGGCCGATGCGGCTACACATGGGCGGGCCGATGATGATGAATCACGGCACGACGATCGCTTTCACGAAGAAGGGCGTGTACCACCTTGGCACCAAGACCGTCGAGATGAAGGGCGGCGGCATGGACGTCAAGACGATCGGTCCCGACAACCACTTGCGGCTGGTGGTGACAGTCGCTTGACGCGCATGAGGCTCCTTCTCAGCCTGCTGGGCGCGGGAGCGACCCTCACCAGCCTGGCGGTCGCTCCCGCTCTAACGCTGGCCCGCACGCAGCCCGGTGAGCGCGTCCGCGGTAGGACGCCGCACTAAGGCTCCGGCGTCTTGGTCGGCGGGCGCGAGGTCATCTTCCTCTTCGAAGGCGAGCGGGCGGGGCGGTCGTCGATGCGCTCGCGCGAAGCCCGCATGTGTTCGAGGCCGCCCTCCGCTGGCACGCGATTCTCGCCGGGCGACCGCGGCTGCCGACGAACGGTTTGGCTGGACTGGGACAGGCGGCTGGCGGCGGCTAGGTCATGAACAGAGGCGGTGCGGCGAGAAGTCGCCGCACCGCCTTCGCAACCTCAGAAGTCCTTCAACCCTTTCGGGCGGACGATCCAAAGCCCGCTCCCGAAGTCGCTTGCCAGGATCAGGTTGTGGATGTGGTCGACGTACACGCCCCAAACGAGGGGAATCCCCTCCAACTCGCTCGCCGGCGGCACGAACTCGCCGAGCTGGTGTGAGGCGCCGGCGTCGTCCATCGTCCACCAGACGATCCCGTCCGAGTACCAGGAGGAGAAGAACTGGCGCCCGAGCGCGACCTCGGTGTTGTGGACAGTGAAGATGCCGTCCGTCCGCTCCGAGCGGGAGTCGGGCGTCGAGAAGGTGCCGAGGAAGCTCGGATTCGCCTGGTCGCTAGCGTCGTAGACGTAGGCCTCGCCCCAGCCGTCCAAGGACGGATCGCCGCAGTCGGAGGGCGAGAAGTCCTCCGGGTTGATCACGAGCCAGGAGCCGCCGTTGGCGAGCGTCATCGAGTGGTTGTCCCCGTCCTCGTCAGGCGGCGTGATCACGGTGTCGCTGACGACTACCGGTGCGGTCGGGTCACTGAGGTCGAGGTGGACCGTGCCGGCGTCCCAGTACGAGACGTAGGCATCGTTGCCCCGGTTCTCGAAGCGGATGCTGTGGGCGAACTTGACCGGCAGGCAGCCGATCCCGCTGAAGGGAATCACGTCGAGCTGCCAGCTCGTGATCTCGAGCGGGCTGGTGGGATCGGTGGCATCGACAATCTTCACGCCACCCGGCAGCTCCTCGCCCGTGTTGAAGTCCACTTGATCGAAGAGGTTGCGGGCGCAACCGACGAGGACACGGCCCTCCGCGCGCTGCACCAGGTCGATCTCGTGGCAGCCGATCGAGCCCTGCGGAAGGAACCACTCGCTGAGGAGCTGCGGACTCGCAGGATCGGTGACGTCGAAGAGGCGAAGGCCCGTGGGGACCTCGCCCTCATGGCCGCTGCCGAAGCAGGCCTGGATCCCGACCGCAGCCAGATCACCCGTGAACGAGGGCGTGCTCACGCTCTTCACCACGACGTCCTCGGCCCGGGTGAACTCCGGGTTCGGCAGGACGCTTACGACTTGCGGGTGCCGCGGGTTCGAGATGTCGACGACGCGGACGCCGCCCCCGCCCTGCGCCTCGGGCCCGCAGCGACTGCCGACGTAGGCGGTCTCTCCGTGAGCCCAGACGTCGGCGAAGTCGACAGTGCCTCCGCCGAGATCGCTGTGGCCGACGAACTTGAAGTTGTCGAACGTGCCGCCCTGCCGATCCTGACCGCGGTTCGCCGCCGCCGTTGCGATCGCCCGGTCAAGGCCCGTCTCGGGTGTGGTACGGGCCGAAGAACCGCCGCTGGCGCCCGCGGGTGCAATGGCCAGCGCAACCGCGGCACCGACGATGAGACTCATTCGTGAGAACACGCGTACTCCCCCTCCTTGCGTCGACTTTTGCTTCTTCATCCGCGCGCCAACGCAGCGCGTTTCAAGTACACCGTCATCTCTGACGCGGTTCCGCCCGAGTTTGTTGGGGGATCAGAGCCGCTCCAGGAACCTTTGGACGTGCTCGGGGGTCTTACTTCTAGCGTGAGCAACGCGTTGTCCCCGAAGAGCGTCCCCGTCGGATTCGCTTCGGCGAGTTCGGAAGCGGACAAGCCTGAGCCCGGAGCGAAACGGAGACTCGACGCTGCCTACCTCGAGCATGCTCCTGCGCTTGGACGGCTCGCGTACCTGCTGACGGGAGACGCCGCCGTCGCCGAGGATCTCGTGCAGGAGGCGTTCGTCCGCGCCTTCGCCCGCTTCGCCCACCTTCGCCGGCAGGAGGCATTGGCGGCGTACCTGCGGAAGACGGTCGTCAACCTCACCCACAAGCACTTCCGCCGATTGAGCACGGAGCGGGCGTGTGCGGAGGCCGTGCGAGTCAGCGGCGACCTCGGTTGGCCACCCGACGTGGCGCTTCGAGAACAGCTATGGGCCGCGCTTCGGAAGTTGCCCTACCGGCAGCGCTGCGCGCTCGTCCTGCGCTTCTACGAAGACCTGTCGGAAAAGGAGGCGGCGCGCCTCCTCGGCTGTCGCGTGGGAACGGTGAAGTCGCTCGTGCACAGGGGTCTTTCTTCGATGCGAGAGCAGATAGGTGGTGAGCCGCAATGATCGAGAGCAAGCTGAGCGAGATGCTGAAGGCGAAGGCGGCCGGCTTTCGCCCCTCTCCGTTTATGCCTGAGCGCGTACTCCTCCGAGCAGGGGCACGACGAGCTCGTACCGTCGGCATGTTGGCCCTCGTCGCCGTCACGCTCAGCGCGGCGAGCGCCGCAGCCCTGCGGATGACCACGGATCAGCGCGCTTTCGCGGCGTTCACGCTTGTCGACGAGAAGCACGCGGCCGGCGAGAAAGCCACCCCTGCCGGGGGGCGTGGCGAGCCGCTCACGCCCACACAACTCGAGCGACATGTGCAGTGCATGCGCGCGCACGGGGTCAATGTCCCCGATCCCCAGGAGACGCCCGAGGGCTGGACGATCCCCGTCGAGAAGCCGCCCTTCCGGAGCGAGCAGGCATTTCGAAGTGCGTTCTTCGTCGACTGCCGGCTGCAAAGCGCGACCGAGAACCTTGTCCTCGGCGGTCGCAGCCGGGCCTACATCGACAAGTTGATGGCCTGCACGCGAGCGCGCGGTCTCGTCCTGCCGCCGCCGACGAGGGATTCATCGGGAGCGTTCCAGTTCGAGCTGAACAAAGCCGATCCGGCTTGGGGCTCGGACGCCTGGTACCGCGTCGTTTTCGTCACCTGCGCCGGCCCGTTGCCGGCGCCATAGAGGTCGGTGGCGTAGGCTCGTGGCCTGAAAAGGGGCTGCCCGCTAACGGGCCAGGCCACGGGCAGCTGAACCGGTTAGCCTCGCCGCACAGATGACTCTGCGTCGCCTCCTGCTCGTGGCGGTGTTCTCACCCCGTGACGCGGACGCACTCCGACATCGCGACATCGGCGGTCAAGGAGTCGAGAATGAAGGCCGGCGCGCGACAAACGCGCGCCGGCCTTCCTGAGTGGACTACCCGCTCTTCGCGAGCCGTCCTGCGTCGCCGAGGTTCGAATTTCCTTCGAGGAAGGAGATCGCCGCGGCCTCGTCCGCGTGCGGCCCGGTGTAGCGGAGCACGTAGAGGCCATTACGGATGTCGATCACGTAAATCAGGCCGTCCCGGATGATCGGGAAGCTCCACATCACGACCTTGTTCGGCCCGCGCGAAAGGGCAGGATCCTCGTTCGCGACCGTGGCCAGCGGCGTGGGCGAGAACCAGCCCGCTTGCGCCGGGTTGCCCGGGTCGGAGACGTCGATCGCCTGCTCGCCGCCCGAGTGCCAGGAGTCGAAGATCAGGTCTCGCAGCACGGTCGGGTTGTGCGACGAGTAGGACGTGACCTCGTTCTCTCCGGGCGCCGGCGTGTACGCGGTCGTGTTCTGCAGGATCTTGTACTCGCCGATCATGAGCGGCCGGCGCGGCTGGGCGACGTTCCAGAGCCGGGCCCAGCCCCAGGGCCAGCCGAACGAGGGCACGGTGAAGGTGCCGTACACCTCGTCGATCGTGAGCGCGAACGGACGACCCGGCAGCGGCACGGCCGAGTGGCTCTCGCCGCACCCCGCCGCCGTGTGGCCCTCGCAGTGCGGGCCCGTTCCCCAGGTCGGGAAGGGGACCGGCGTCAGCAGGTTGCCGTTCAGGCTCTCGACCGTCCCCGCGGGCACCTGGTCGTTCGCCACCTCGCTCGTGTCGAGGACGCCGAAGCCTCCGCGCAGGTAGGCGAGGTAGGTGCGAGTGCCGTCGAAGGACGGCGTCATCGAGTGCAGGGAGAGGTCGAAGTCGTAGTTGTTGGGATCCCCCGCGCCCGGGAAGAACTGGTTCCAGTTCCCCTCGGCGACTTCGTGCACCGCTCCGCCGGACGGGACTTCGCTGATGTCGACGATCATCAGGTTCGGCCGCGCCGGGTTGACTGAGACGCTCGGCGTCGACAGCCAGAGCAGCGCTCGATCCGGGTTTTTCGGGTCGATCCAGAGGAACATCTCGTGCGGCTTGACCAGCGCACCAGCCACCGAGGTCGGCACGTAGCTCGAGATGAAAGCCGGATGCACCGGATCGGTCAGGTCGAAGAACTTGATGTCGAACGGGAAGGTGGCGTCGTTTCCGACCGGACAGGCGTGGATGACCGAGCTGCAGCGGAAGGTCATCACCATCAGCAGCTTCTTCTGTGGCCATACGCGCAGCTCGCGCGTCGTGATCCCGACCTGGCCAGCGTACGGTGGGCGGCCGATCTCGCCGACGACGGTTGGATTGGCCGGGTCGGCGATGTCGGCGATCAGGATGCCCGGGTGCGGGTGCGGGCAGTTCTGGGTCAGGTAGCCGCGCGGATCGCCGAAGCCGCAGGTGCTCGACCCGTCCGTGCGGTTCCCGATGTAGGCGTAGTGCCCGTAGATCGTCACCTGTGAGTTCATGCCGCGCGGAATCGTGTTCCCGTCGAGCTCGTGTCCGGACAGGTCGTTGTGGCCGACGAGCTGGAAGTTGAGCGAGGTCCCCGGAGTCCCGCCGCCTGGACCGACGCCGACGTCGCCGAGGGCAACGAGCGGTAAGACGAGGAACAGGGCGAGCAGGGACAGGGCGATAAGCAGACGCTTCATTTGAGCTCCCCCCTCTGGGCGTGGGTCTGCTTTCCGCCGGGTTTATACCGCGCCGCTCGCGAAATGGTTCTACGTAGTCGGGAAGGGCCCGCCACGCGGCGAGCCCTTCCTCGGTCACAAGCTGTTAGACGTATTCGTAGCCCAGCGCGGTGATGTCGCGGGTCTGGGGCTCCGTGTACGACCAGGGATCCATGACCGGGCTCGACGCGCCGGTTCCCGTGAGGTTCGGGTTCTCGCCGGCATGCCCCTGCTGCCATTCCCACCAGAGCCGGTCGATGTTCGCATGGTGCATCCAGAAGATCGGATCCGCCGGGGCGGTCGCGATGAAGCCCATCGTGCCGCCCACCCAGACGTGGACGCCGTTGTGCACGCCCTCGAGGCTTGGGGCGAAGCTGGCGAAAGTCCCGTTGCCCAGCACGGTCGGGACGTTCGAGGCGATGGTCGCCAGATCGGCCGTGGTTCCCGGTGAGCGGGTCACCGTGATCGGCGACAGCGGCGACGGCATCAGCACGGTCGGGGTGAAGCCCGCCAGCCAAGGCGGGAACTCCTGATCCTTCGTCCAGTCCCAGTAGGGAATGCTGACGTCCGGGTGGATCGTCTTGAGCGCCTGGTCCATGACGAGCAGGAAGACGCGGTGCCAAGGCAGGAAGCGCTGCGAGCCGTGCTGGTAGTGGACCTCGCCGTGGATCTTGACGAACTGGCCGAGCGTGCCGGTTCCGATCAGCGTCTGGTACGCACAGAGGAAGCGCTCACGTTCGGTCTCGTTGAGGTCGCACTGGTCCTGCCGCTCGTAGATCGGCGGGAACCAGTGGGGGAGCTTCAGATGTCGCGCGATCTTTGGATCGAGCGCTCGGAGCATCTCGGCGAACGAGACCATCGGCTCCACGGCCATTGCCCCGTTTCGCATCCCGTGCTTCCGCTCGGTGGGAGCCATTGTTGCCATACCAACCGACCTCCTCCTGTCCGGCTGGCTGGCGAACGGCGGGCGGGCCGGACACCGTCCTCCCCGCTGCCGCAGGCTGACTCGGTCTAGGCCTTGCTGACGCAGTCTCCTGCCCCGGAATGAGCACGTCAAGCAACGCCTTTCGCGCGAGCCGGTTAGTGCATCAGCAGATCGACGGCGCGGCCCCGGCGTGGTTCACGCCAATCTCGAACGTGCGCTCTGCCGAAGGTACCGGGGCACCCGGAAACCCGACCATCCCGTCGGTCAGGATCGAGACGAACGCAGGGGCCGCGAGTGAAGCAGGCAGTCGGAACGCGGTCCACAACCGTGCTGCTCCCTCGCCAGCCCTCTCGGCGGAGACGTTCGACGAAGAAGCCGACGACTCGCCTCGTTGGCAGCAACCCAGCGAGCTCGATCAGGCCGACAGCCGCCGACGAGGAGGAGGACAGGCAGAAGGAATATCGAGAACCGCACCAGGTCGAGATCTACCCTCGAGCCGCTGATTCAGTCGGGCGCGCAAGAGAGGTGCCAGCGAGCTGACGAGGGCCAGTATTCGGGATGTCACTTGGACGCCACCGGTCCCCAACGCAGCCAGCCCGATCAGCGATAGCCGGGCGCGCGGTCGAAGA
>Ga0137373_10008888_pt1 | contig 10581 bp, 9 predicted proteins | sample SagtaG_5_FD_104912 | JGI IMG/M metagenome (GOLD analysis project Ga0137373, IMG submission 104912) | Vadose zone soil microbial communities from Sagehorn Ranch, Mendocino, California, USA - Sage1_R_80_16 metaG | ecosystem: Environmental > Terrestrial > Soil > Vadose zone | place: USA: California...
CCTCGTCTAACGGTCTGGAGTCACCCCGACCCGGGGCAGGGCCTGCAGTCGTGTATGGGGTTGCTATTGCGACGGCGGCACGGCAACCCAGACGAAGCCGTGACTGACGACGATACCGTCGACGGCGCGTGTGCGGAGCGGGATCCGCGCGACGATCCGGTCCGTTGCTGGATCGATCCGAAAAACCGTCGCGCCGACAGTCGCACCGTGGGCCGACAATACGCGGAGGCCGGTCACCCAGATCGAGCCTGCCCCGAGGGCAATTCGGATGGGGGTCAGAGGAAGCGGGATCTTCTCGATCGGAGCGTTCGTCCTCGGATCGATCCGCCAGACCGCAGGGGTCGTCGCTCGTGTCAACACCCACTGGGCGAGATCTCGCGTACCACGCGTGATCACCCAGACGCTTCGCTTGTCCGCGGCGAGCCGGGACGGCTGGCCAGGCACTGCGATCCGGTGGGTAACGCGTCTCGAGGGCCCGTCGATCCGCAGCAGGAGGTTGCTCGTTTGATCGCTCGCCCAGACGGTCTCGCCCGTCTTCGCATTCCCGACGACAGCGACTGCTCCGGGCCTCACCCCGTGGATCCGCGTTGTGATCGAATGCCGCAAGGGGTTGATCTCCGTCAGGGTCTTGCTCTCCTTGTTGCCGACCCACATGTGAGCACCTTCGGGACTCGCCGCGATTGTCGTCGATGCCTCGTTGCTTCCGAAGCCCTCGAAGCTCGGCCCTACGTGAAGCGTCCGCTGTGCGGATGAGAAGAGGTCGAGGTCGGTCACGGTTCCGGGTGGAAACGGTGTATGACCCGCAACGCCGCCGTTCGCAGACCACAGATGGTTGTTCACGGCAACCAGGTCGATCGCTCGTGAGAGGCTGAACGTCTCGTCGAGCTTCCTCGTGTCGGTCGCGATCCTGGTGACCGTCGCATTTCCGATATTGCCGACGTAGACATAGCTGTCGTCGGCTGTGAGCGGACCCGGATAAGCGCCGACCGGTATGTCGTCCACCACCGCGTTCTTCGCCGGATCGATGACCGCAACCGAGTTCGGCCGCACGGCGACCGGCTTCGTGTTGCGCGAGTATCCGAACGCGAGGGCAGCTGCCACCGCGATACCACCGAGGATCGCGGCGCCGACGAGCAAGGGCCACCGCCGACGGAGTGGCGCGAACGAGGGCCGCGGGGGTGGGGCCGGCGCGCCCAATGCCGGATCCTGACGCAGGATCGCTCGCTCGAGCTCCTGCAGAGTCGGGCCGGGCTCGAGACCCAGCTCGCCCCGCAGTGCAATGCGGCCCTTGCGGTAGACCTCGAGCGCCTCCGCCTGTCGGCCGCACCTGTACAGCGCGGCCATCAGCTGACCGCGAAAGCGCTCTCGGAGCGGATGCTCTGAGACGAGCGCATGAAGCTCGCCGACGAGAAGGTCGTCGCGCCCGAGCGCGAGCTCGGCATCGATCCGATCCTCGAGCGTCGCGAGCCGGAGCTCCTCGAGACGCGCGGCATGTGGCTGGGCAAACTGCTCGTAGGGGAAGTCGGCAAGCGCGGGACCGCGCCAGAGTGCGAGCGCTGCACGGCACCGATCCGCCGCCGCAGTCGGATCGCCTTCCGCCAGCAGCCCACGGCCCTCGGCCGCCAGCTCAGCGAAGCGTTCAGCGTCGAGCTGGTCTCGTCGAATCTGGAGGACGTATCCCGGCGGCCGCGAGACGAGCAGCTCGTGCTCGCCGCGCGCACGTCCGGGCTCGAGCGCCTTGCGCAGATGGGAGACATAGCCCTGGAGCATGTTGGCGGCCGACTCCGGCGGCGGTGCGCCCCACAGCCCGTCGATCATCTGGTCCGTCGAAAGGACCTCGTTTGGGTGGAGCAGGAGTAGCGCGAGCACGGCCCGCTGCTTTGCACCGCCGAGGGGCAGGAACGTCCGATTGGCGACGACTTCAAGCGGGCCCAGGACGCGGAAGTCAAGCTCGTTCGTACTCCGACCGTAGCGCGCGGGCGAGCCGCCGACAAGCCGCGAGGTGCAGGGATGAGTCCCGGCCGCCCCCGCACCTCACGCCAACATTGCTCGGCCGGAGAGCATGAGCGAGGGCCCGCGCCCAGGCAGGCCCCTCGCTCGTTCCGCACGTCGCGTTCTGCTGTTAGCCGAGCCCGAGCGCAGAGACCATCAGTGCGCAGAAATCGCCCCCGAAGTTGGGGTGCCCTCCGGCGTCGCTGACGATCTGGACGCTGATGAGGTCGCTGTTGAACTCCGGGCCGGCCCACGTTGTGTCGACGACGAGAAAGCCGGCGTCGCGGGTGAGGACACCGCTACCTGCCACGCGAACGATCTGTGCTCCACCCTTGAACGTCCACTCGTGTGTGTTGACGCGGCTCGGGTCACCTGAGATGAGCGTGTCGGTGAACGAATAGGCGCTGTGGCTCACGACAGTCAAACCGGTGGACGGGCTCGTGAAGACCTCCTCGCCGACCGACTGGTTGCGAGAGTCGACTGTCTGGTTCGGATCGTTCCAGACGGTGAGGTGGGCAGTGAACGTGTCGATGACCGTCTTGCCGGTCCCGCAGAAGTTGACATCAGTGTCCACGAACGGGCCGAACCTGAAGTGCTGGACATCAGGATTCCCCGCGCTGGCTACGGGGAGGAGGACGAACGCTGTTGCTGCGACTGTGGCCGTGACCGCGAGAAGCGCGCGGATAACGTGCGGGCTTCGCCCACGCATGGAACACCTCCAGAGAAGAGCCGTTGGTGGCCTGGGAGCGAGGACTCCTTGGCCGGGACGCCTCCACTTATTCCAGATGGCCCTGGACGAGCTCTTGAACTCACTGGAAACGCGCTGTAAATAGGACTGGCCCCGGCCTGCGCATCGATCTCGGACCGGCAACTAGCCGCTACGCCGATGCAACTGACAGCCAGGCTGTGAAGCACTTGTTTCTGCCCGACGTGGACTCGTCGCCTCGTTACTTGCCGCCGATCGGCTCAGCCAGCCAATCAGCTAGGCCGACGTGCTGCGGCGCCGTCCCGAGGCGTTTCCCTTCGCGTCGCACAGTCTTCAGGACGTGCCGCCGAAGTCGACGTCCTTGGTCTCGACCGTCCCGGCCGTCCGCCCCGGCGCCGTCTGATAGGTCCAGTACAGGTTCGTGTGCGCGATGACCTGGTCCGGCGGCGGCGCCCCCCCAATGCCGTCTGGTCCTCCGTCGTGTGGGCGTCGCTGACAAGGGTCGCGTCGTACCCTCTGACGAATGCGCCGTGGAGCGTCGACCGGATGCACGCATCGGTCTGTGCGCCGACGACGACGAGTCGCCCGACTCCGAGGCCCGACAGCACGGTCTCGAGGGTGGTGTTCTCGAAGGAGTCGCCGTAATTCTTCTCAACGAGCGGCTCCGCGTCGCCCGGACTCAGCTCCGGGACGATCCGCCAGTCGTCGCTGCCCCTCGCAAGCTCCTCATCGGAGTGCTGGACCCAGACAACGGGGACCCGTTCCCGCCGCGCTTTCTCGATAAGGCTGCCGACGTTGGCGACGACCGCGTCGCGCTCGGGAGCCCCCTCGACGACGGCGTTCTGCACGTCGACGACGAGCAGTGCGGCGTTCGGCCGGTTCTCGAGTGTGGTCATGGTCTCCCCTTTCTCACGCTGAGCTCCTGTGTCCACCCACGGTAGACACACCCACCGAAAGTCGACGAGCTACCGGCCGGTAGGCGCGGGCGCCCCCTCGATCTCGACTCGCGGCAGCCATTCGAGCCAACGCGGCAGGTACCAGTTCCAGCGCCCGAGCAAGGCCATGATGCTCGGCAGAATCACTGAGCGAATGATTGTCGCGTCCACCAACAACGCGACTGCAACACCGAACCCCATCTGCTGAAACTGAAGCAGGTCGCCCGTCGCGAAGCCGAGAAAGACGGCGACGATGATGAGGGCGGCGCCCGTGATGATTCGGGCGGTTGAGGACACACCCCAGGACACCGCTAGCTTCGTGTCTCCTGTCGAGTCGCGCCGCTCCTTGATGCGACTAAGCAAGAAGACCTGGTAGTCCATCGACAACCCGAACAGCACGGAGAAGAGGAACAGCGGGACCCACGCCTCGATCGCGTCGGACTGCGTGAAACCGAAAAGGCCTACTCCCACGCCATGTTGGAAAACGAGGACGAGCAATCCGTAGGCCGCGCCCACTGAGAGCAGGTTGAGCACGAGCGCCGTGGCTGCGACGATCACTGAGCGGAAGACGATCGTGAGCAGCACAAGAGTCAATCCGAGGACGAATGCGAGCACGATCGGGGCCGGATCGCTGACCGAGTCGAAGTAGTCGATGTTCTCGGCCGTGTCCCCTCCGACGTAGACCTTTGCGCCGGTGCCCGCGAAGACGTTAGGAATCATTTCTGAACGCAACTTACGGACCGCCGCGACCGCCTCCGTCCCAGCCGAGTCCCCCTTGATGGGGACGCTGAGCAAGCCGACGCTTCCGTCCGGAGAGCGGCGGATCTCGCCCGACCCGAAGGGAGGGTCGGCGGCAAGGCGCTGCCGCAGCCGCCCGAGCGCGGCACGAGCGTTTGCTCGGTCGTAACCGTCCGCGACGACGACCTCGACCGGATCGGTCGTCAGGCGAGGAAAGTCCCTTTCGAGTGCAAGAAAGCCGCGCTTCGAGGCGAAGCTGTCGGGCAGGGTCGAGACTCCACTCGCACCGATGTGAAGACCGAACAGCGGAATGGCCGCCGCGATCAGGATCCCCGCGGCTAGCGTGAGGCTCAGGGCCGGCCGACGCATGACACGCTGGACGATCGCGTGCCAGAAACGGCCCTCGGGATTCGCCGCCTCGACCGAAGCGCGGCCGATCACCGGTACACGCAGCGCGTTCACGCGATCGCCGAGCAGACCGAGCAGGGCCGGCAACAAGGTCAGCGCCGCGACGACCGAGACGATCCCGACGAGGATCGCCCCGAGCGCAAGGCTGCGCATGATGTTATTCGGGACGATCAGCATCCCGATCATCGCCACGACGAACGCGGTGCCGCTGAACAGCACGGCGCGGCTCGCGGTCGCTCCCGACGCGGCGATCGCATCGCCCTGTTCCAGACCACGCCCGCGCTCCTCGCGATATCGGGAGACGACGAAGAGGGAATAGTCGATCCCGAGCGCCAGGCCCATGCCCGTGAGCATGTTCGTGATGAAAACGGACAGGTCGAATGCCTGCGAGAAAAGCGCTACGAGACCGAGCGCGACCACGATCGAGAGGATCGCCATCAGCAAGGGAATTAGGCCGGCAACGAGTGCTCCGAAGACGAGCACGAGAATGACGAGGGCCGCGGGAACGCCGAACCGAAGCTCGCCGTTCTTCAGGTCGCTTTGCGAAAGCTCGTTGAAGTCGTTGTCCACCGTCTGGTCACCCGTGATCGCGACCCCGAAGTTCGGGTCGGAGTCGGCTCGCTCGACGACATCGACCACGTCGCTCACGCGGTCCGAATCAGGCACATTGATGAGAAGAGCAGTCGCGTGGCGGTCGCTCGAAACCAACGCCGGGTCCCGCGTGGTGTAGAAGCTCTGCGCCGTAGACACCGCACCGGTCTCGCGGCCCTGCGTGGCCAGGCGCTGAACGAACGACCGGAAGGATGATGAGCCAACGGTGTAGCGGTTAGAGCGTATGAGGACGATGTCGCTCACCGCGTTCTCGGGCCGGGGCGGAAACGCGCGCTCGATGGCGATTGCGGCGCGCTGCGACTCCGGATTGTTGGTCGGATGACCCTCAGTCGTCAGCTCCCCCAGTAGCAGCGCAAGCGCAGCGCCGGCCGCGACGACCCCAAGGAGCCAAGTCCCGATGGTCCGCCAGGGGTGGGCGCTGCACGCGCGGGCGAGACGCTCTGTCACACCGTTACCGAACCAGCCGGCGCCTGCAACACCCCTACTTTGTACCTACCTCGACGCCTGTGCCGCTCCGCCACGAACACCATACGAATCGTCAGCTCGGCCACCCGAGCTCCCAGATGTGGGGTGAGCTCTGCGGCCACGTCGAGCCACGCACGAGTGTCCCCGCCAGCTCGCGAAGCGCCTCAGGCCGCCCGCCGTCCTCCGGAGGTGCAAAGGCGTAGAGCTCGGCTGCAACTTGCAACGCCTGCGCGATGGTCTCAGGTGGTGCCTCGACCGCCAGCGTCAGGCCGCCGGGGACGAGGCGAACAAGGAAAGCGTGGAAGCGTTCCTCCCACGAGCGCAGTACGGACACAGGAAGGGCGAGGTCGCTTGCCGCGGCAGACGCCTCCGGGCCGCATTCGAAGCCGATCGCGCTGATCACGTCGGCCGGACGCTGGCAGGCCACGAGCACGAGCTTCGGCTCTGCGGAATGGTGCACCTGTGGATGCTCGGCGAAGAGCGCGAACGGGCTCGCCGGCCGTCCGCTCGCGGTCGGAGGCGCCAAGCCCGGGAAGCCAGACGTGAACGGCTCGACCCACTCGGGCGCCGGCGGATTGGGGAAGTCCCACAGCTCCGCGAGCACGCCTGCAGGATCGACGTGCTTGACCGCGCCGAGCTCTCGCAGGTAATCGAGGCAGTACGAGCCTGGCTGGTCGGGGAAGTCCCACAGGCACGGCCAAAGACCGGTCCTCGGGAAGACGTCGGCGAGCGCTGCGGCGACCCGAAACGCGTCCCTGTGGGCTGCGTCGCTGCACCAGAGCACCTCCTCCGCATCTGGGGCGTAAGGCGATACCCCGGCCGGCCAGCGGCTACCTTCCGGAAGCTGGAGCCCGGCGAGTGACGGTCTGCCCTCAGCGGGGAGATCGCCAATCACAGGAGCGCTGATCGGCCCGCCTACCTCGGCGGCCTCTCGCCCGCGCCTCCGCTGCTTCCAGCCCGGCTTGTGCCGATCACCAAAGGAGTAGGGAGTGTCGCGCGTGGACGTATAGACCGCCTCTTCCCAGGTCTCGGCGTCGAGGTCCTCACTCGCAGCCAAGCAGGCGGGTAGCCACTCGCACACATTGGGCTGCTCACGCGAGACTTCGACTCCTTCAACGGGCCAGACGACACGGAAGCGCTCTTGCTCGAGCAGGCGTTCTAGCCCACGTCGCTCGGCGCTCCCCCGCGAGATGTCCAAGAAGCGCGCACCGTAGGCGCCCTCGAAACGCATGCCGAGCATCGGCGCCGACGGATCCTGCAACAGATAGGGGACGCTTACCCTTACCTCCGGTAGCCAGAGCTTGGTCTGCGACTCCTGGAAGGCGTTGAACTGAACGTGTGTCTTCTCCAACGCGGACACGGGCAGCGGGTGCTTCTTCGCCCGCGCCTCCACGTAGACATCGCCGTCGCCGTCGACTCGGCACAAGCGCAAGGTCACTCGGGCGGGCATCTCCCGAACCTAGCGCCGACCACGGGCTGCGCAACCCTGCGTCGGTTGGATTCACACCCTTCGTCACTCGAAGGGGGCGGGCGAGTTACAGGGGTAACGACCCGTCGCGATAGCGCGTCGGCTGCGACGGCGGAACGCGCGCGTAAGCGACCCCCGTGTCCTGCGTCTCCACGTCGGGGCAGGCGTCGTAGCGGCGAGCGACCTCGTCGACTGTGTAGTAGCCCCACGGCCCGCGCGCTTTCGGCTCGCCCGGCGAGAGGGCCTGGATCGACATCCCGAGCATCGGGAAGTAGGTCTCGGCCTCGAATTCGTCGCAGCCGGTCAGGGGGAGGCTGTCGCGTCCCGGTCGGTGGAACCACCCCGCGTCGCGCGCGTTCATGACGAACCAACCGACGCTCACCGGGACGAGCCCGGCCTCGGTCTCCTTGAGCTCAGCCTCGGGAACCATTGGTCGGATGATAGGAGCGAGCGGCTCCACGAACCGCAGCAACTCGGCATCGGCCGTCTGCTATTTCGCGGTGACCGTGTACGGGTTTCCAGTGGCTGCCTTGGGTTGCGCTCCGCTAGAGCTGCGGTTGACGCCCTAGCCCGCCACCGTGCCTTGCTGCACGACGGAAGCGGTCACCACCCCGGCGGCGACGGGCTCGAGCTTCGCCGTGTCACGCGGCGGCTCACCGGCGGGCCGCTTCTTTCGCAACGCCGGTAGCTCGACGAGCCGATACGTCAGCAAGGAGAGCGCAAGCGTGACCAGGGCGACCACGAGCAGGTTGACCGCGAATCCTCCCACCCCGTCGAGCGTCAGGCCGTGGGCCCGAAGCCAGAATATGAGCGGCTCGTGCCAGAGGAAGACGCTGTACGAAACCAACCCGACGGCCACGAACGGAGGCTTCTCGAGCAGCGCGACGAGGGATGACCTTTCCCCTTCCGCACGAAGCACGACGAGCGCGAGCAAGAGCGAACACGTGAATGCGACGAGCGTGTTGTAGTAGGAGTAGCTCAGCTGCCCTCCGGTCCAGCTCACGTGCGCGACTGGGAGGTAGAGGGCGAGTGCGATGAGACCCACGGCCGGGCGCCAGTGCCTGGGCAACCGAAACTTGCCTTGCGCCCAGAGAGTGTGCACGACCGCGAGCGCCATTCCGAAGGCAAAAAGATCCGCCTGGCAAAAGAAGCTCCGCTCGAAGGCGGAGTGCCAGTTGGTGCTCCAGCCGTCGGACACTCTTGCCGGAAAGACATGTCCCTGGAGTTGACCCGCTTTCGTTGACACCCTGAGGATGGACGCACGAGCGTCCGGAAGGGAGTCGACGTGGCAAAGGGAAAGAGCTTCGCGCCGGAGTTCCGCCAGGAGGCGGTCCGGCTCTACCGGGTGAGCGGCAGGCCATTCAGGGCGGTCGCCGGCGAGCTCGGCGTCTCGCCGGAGTCGCTGCGTCGCTGGGTGCTGCAGGCCGAGATCGACGAGGGCAAACGAAACGGTCTGACGAGCGAGGAGCGCGAGGAGCTCGGCCGGCTTCGGCGTGACGTCGCGCGTCTGCGCGAGGAGAAGGAGATCTTGCGCAAGGCGGCGGTTTTCTTCGCCAGGGAGACCGATCAGCGGCGATGAGGTTCCGGCTGATCGAAGCGGAGAAGACACAGCATCCTGTCTCCCTGCTGTGCAGCGTGCTCGGCGTCAGCCGCGCCGGCTACTACAGCTGGCGCCGTCGCATCCCCTCCCGGCGTGCGTTGGCAGACGACCGCCTCGCACGGCTGATCGCCCGCGTCTTCAAGGACTCGCACGAGACCTACGGTGCCCCGCGCATCCAGGCCGAGCTCGCCGACGAGCACGGCTGGGGCGTTGGCAAAAAGCGCGTCGCCCGGCTGATGCGCGAGCTCGGTCTCGCCGGTGTCTCACGGCGGCGCAAGGGCGTCAAGACGACCGCACGAGCGAAGCAGGCGCCCGCTGCGGCAGATCTCGTGCGGCGCCAGTTCCGCGCCTCAGGCCCCGATCGCCTCTGGGTTGCCGACATCACCTATGTCTCGAGCTGGCAGGGCTACGTCTTCCTCGCCTGCGTGATCGACGCCTGGAGTCGCAAGGTCGTCGGCTGGTCGATGCGCGACGACCTGCGCTCGGAGCTGGTCGTCGACGCGCTCGGGATGGCGCTCACGCGCCGCCGGCCGAAGCCGGGACTTGTCCATCACTCCGATCGCGGCTCGCAGTACACGAGCCTCGCCTTCGGCAAGACGATCGAGCAGGCCGGCGTCCTGCCGAGCATGGGCCGCCGCGGTGATGCCTTCGACAACGCGGTCGCGGAAAGCTTCATCGCCACGCTCGAGACCGAGCAGCTCGAAAGGCACAAGTTCCGCAGTCGCGACCTGGCGAGTCTCGCGGTCTTCACGTTCATCGAGGGCTTTTACAACAGCAGGCGCCGGCACTCGACGCTCGGGCAGCGCAGCCCCGATCGCTTCGAAGAGACGATGAGGAAGGAGGACACTCAGGCAGCGGTCGCTGTCTCAAGCTGAGGTGTCAACAGAAACGGGGTAACTCCATCCCGTCGTCCACCTGCCTGCGAGGCCGACGATCAGAAGGAGCGCAGCCGGAGTGAGCGCCGCGCCGATCCGGCCTGTTTGTGTTCCTGCCCTGCGGGTCAGTGTCCATGCGACCAGAACCAGGAGCGGCAGCGTGACGTAGAAGACGACCTCGACCGCAAGCGACCAAGCGGGCCCGATCCCGATCTGGAGGGTCGACGGTGTGTACTCCTGGACGAACAGACCGGCACGGAGCAGGAGCCCCGGGTCGGTTAAAGCGCCGTTGTCGAGCTCTCCGCCGGGACCGCGGACGTGCGCGCTCCTCAACACCAGAGCGCATAGGAGGAGGATCGCCCAGTAGGCCGGCAGGATCTGCAGAGCACGGTTTCGGAGGTATCTCCCGAAGTTCGGCCTCGCGCCGAGCAGCGCACCCACGAACGGGCGGTAGAGGAGAAAGCCCGAGAGCGTGAAGAAGAGCGTCACCCCGTACGCCAGATCGGCGAGGTGGTTGCGGAGCGGACCCAGCGAGGGCTGTCCGCCTGGGCCAGCGAAGGCCCACGTGTGGACGACAAGAATGCTGACGGCCGCGAGCGCGCGCAGCCCTTCGATGCCCGGCAAGCGTCGGCCGGACGAAGGAGTCACCCCGAGATTTCGAAAGCGCCGCATATCCCCTTCTCCCCAGGCCAAGCTCGGAAGGCGGTCCAAGCCTTGCCCTCACCGCACAGTAGTTGGCGATCAGCTCGTGTTCAAGACAAGATCGTGGGGCCGGGACCCGA